>Ga0126326_1000047_pt1 | contig 74945 bp, 66 predicted proteins | sample InaspJWI67metaG_FD_94485 | JGI IMG/M metagenome (GOLD analysis project Ga0126326, IMG submission 94485) | Marine gutless worms symbiont microbial communities from Oahu, Hawaii - Inanidrilus sp. 1 OAHU.JWI-67 metaG | ecosystem: Host-associated > Annelida > Digestive system > Unclassified | place... | reverse complement strand
TTTTTCGATACACTGTCGGACATGGTGGCCTCCTTCCCTGGCTAAATGTTTGGTCTCGCAACCTTTATTTAACCATATCGAGGCCACCGCCTCAAATGTGCGAAAAATATTATACGTTATGTCGAAATATGGTCGTAATGCTTAGAAGCGGTTTCAAAACCTTCAATCGGGCTCAAGGACAAGGCGGCCGCGAGGTGCCCCGCGTTGCGGGACTTCCCGCTTGATCTATTCCTTTATGGTGGGTCGTAAACCGGAGGTGCCAGCGAAGCCAATGCCTTGCGTGGTAAATACATCAGGTCTTTCGAGGATAGCGCGGGAGGTTGCGCCTGACGGCTTGAAAATCGGCACTTCGTGCTGAACCGAGTGCCCAACGCCGAGATTGAGTTCAAGGGGAGGTTTTGAAACCGCTCCTAGTTCTACTCATCGTCAGTTGTTTTGGAAGCCTTAAAAATTGGTACCAGAAATACAATGCAGGCAACCAGGAAAATAACGCTGCCGATTAAAGTTAAAATGTCACGATTCATTATGCTCGCTACAATGAAAAAAATTGCACATATGATGAAAAGTATCCATCCGGCAATCTGATACCTGGTTTCCGCTGTTATTCGAATTTTTGGCTTTTCGCTCATTTTATTGCCATAGTGCCTGGCCTAGCGGTAAGCTAATGCGAGTTCGGGCAAAGACTTGTCAATCACCTATTATCACCAAGGTATTTTTCCAGATTCAACACAGTAGTAACCGCCATTTTCGAGCTTGTCGTCTATTAACAGATTATAAATTATGCTTGCTGATTCATGTGGCTCCATATGGGCATCCAAGGCGCCGCTCGAAGTAAGAAGCCGGCCGGGATGCAGCGCACATACTGTAAAGCCTTTGGGCCCAAGTTCTTGAGATAGACACTGCGTCAGCATATTTTGGGCACCTTTGCCTATACGATAGCTATATGAAAAACCTTTGTTTGTAAATTCTCCGGATGCATTTTTGGATATTGAACCAACCCGCGATGAGATATTAATAACTACAGGGCTGGTTGATTTGGCAAGTGCGGGATAAGAGGCTTTGGTGACATTGAAGGCACCCAAACAATGGACCTTAAATTGTCTTTCTACTTCATCAGAATCCGTATCCATTATTGACGTACCACGCCCACCGGCACCGGCATTGTTAATCAAAACATCAACTACGTTATGCTTAAGGAAATCAATCCTCTTGAGTTCTGAGTAGTCAGTAATATCAGCAACGAATACTGAACATTTTGGAAAGTTCTTTTCAGTAACGGATCTCGCTTGCGCACTTCTAACTATTGAGAAAACGTTATTTCCATTGGACAAAAAAATTTTGATTAGCTCAAAGCCTAGTCCGCGATTACCGCCGGTTATCAGTATATTCATTTCATTTCCAAACATTACCTGCCAATATCACAAATCCGCCTTCACTGCATGTACGCTGAAGATCTCTGTATCGAGTACTAATACAAGGATTCCACTGCCAGCGTCTACCGATGCCGACCGAGGAAAAATACTCGTAGTGTTGACAAGTGGTAGTTGTGATTTGTCGGAAATTTCTCACGGTCATTAATCTGGTGATAGGTGGGGAATCATAGCAGCTAACACTACTTCCTAAATGTCGCAGAAATACTGGGTTATCTATTCATTGTTTTCCACCTTCTCCAACCAAAGCAAACGGAGCCCAAAAAACCGGATGAGCGTAAGCAAACACGGGCTCGCTGGTTGCAGGATCATGGTATACACCCTCGTCCAAAAGCTTTAACATGCTTCTTTGTAGAGCCACTGCCCGGGAGAGAGTGGGGTCGGCCTCTTGCTGCTTGAATAGTTCGGTTGTCAACATCCGGGCAGAGGCGCTCTCCACCGGCCAATTGCTCACCAGCAATGCCCGGGACCCTGCATAGAAAAAGGCCTGCCCTAACCCAGACACGGCCTCGCTGCCTGCGCCCTGCCCGGAAGCGGTATTGCATGCCGACAGGACCACCCAGTCTGCCTTAAGGCGTAACCCCATGATCTCACCCATGGTAAGCAGTCCGTCATTTTCCTCGTCCCCGGTCGCTTGCGGTGAGGACAAAGCCAGCGCAGGCTGCTGCAGGCCATCCAAGTCTCCGGGCACTAGACCATGGGTTGCAAAAACTATGACCCGGCGATCGGACAGGTCGATCTGCTTTACGGCTGATTCACTGGCGGCTTCTCCCAAAAAAACATCCTGCTGTAGATCAGCACCCAATGTTTGCGCAATTGCGATCACCTCCTCCCGAGTGTCGGGCAGAGGCTGAAGCATCTCCAAAGAGGCTGAGGTCAATCGGTTTTCATCAAGAGAGGCTGTTTCGGTAATCCGGACAGCCCTGGTTGCAATGGCCGCGGAGCTGCCTATCTGCGATCCAGCGGCTAAAAGGTCGGTCTGGCTCGGATTGAAAACTGGATCTCCAAACCCGGCATAGACCTTGCGCTTGGGATCGGGATCAGGCAGGTTGCGCAGAGAGATCAGGCTGCCCGCCGACGGTAGAACTGTGATGCTGTGTTTGCGCACCAGCCATGGGGCCTTGCGGTAACCTGTCAGCGGTATTGTTTGGGGCGATGTGGGTGTCCAGTTTCTGGTCACTAACAAGCCGAATGGCAAATGTCCCAGTTGTGCGTGGGGTACGATGATCAGGTGCCGGCTGTTTTGCCATGATTTCTGTACCGGTTCTAACAGGGCCTGGTACAATTGTAGGGCGGCACCCAGGTCGAACCGCGGCAAGTCGTCTATATGCGGTCCACTAGGCAGCAGGCTATTTCGAACCGCGGCAACCCGATGCTCGATCTCCTCAGTACTCAAAGGCAGCACTGCAAACTCGGGATCCCCTTTACCGGATACTGACCATACAAAAGCATGGTTACTGCCGAGATAGTAAGCAAGCAGGGTTTCATCCGGTGCGAGGACTGCTTTGATCTCAGATAACTTTTTGGGACGCGGCCGGGTAAGTTCGGCATAGGACGGGAAGCCCTTTTCGATTTCATTGATTATGACCGTTCGAGCCTGGTGAAGTTTCTCGATTTTACTTTTCAAATCATCGGCGCGGCTGGCCCCGCCGTCGGACTGGGATAGGGCGTTGATCAATACGGTATTCAAAGCGGTAATCTTCTTGCCGGCATCCTGTTCCCTGCGTACGAGGTCGGATAGACGCCGGTCTTTGGCAGCAACCCTTAAACTTGATGCGACGACGGCCTGTTGGACGGACTGGCCACGAATGGCATCTGCCAGGGAGAAAGACTGGTGGGCAGCTTCGATATTGCTAACGCCTTTATGAAGAATCACCATGTAAGTCTCGATAACCTGTGCTAAACGCCTGTTGAAAGCTACCCTGGCGCTATCTTGAGTGTCGGCGGATCTGTTGTATGCCAATAAAATCGGCAGCGTCGCCTTTAATTGCTTTCGGGCAGCCTGTGTCTTACCCAATCGGTGTTGGGCTACGGCCAAAAGCCCCCTAATCTCCGCCGTACGATGGTGTCCGTTGCCATACCTGTTTTTGGCAGATTCCAATGCTGCGGACAGCATTTTTTCGGCCAGGCCGTGCTCACCGCTAGCCAGCAGCGCATAGGCCCAGTCCGGATCATTGGCAAAACGGTACTCAAACAGTTCCGGCAGGTGACGCATATTGCTGCGAATAGCCTCGAAATGCTCGAGCCCCTCGGCGGCACGCCCCTGGGCCAACAATGCCTTGGCCAGCCCATGGTGGGCAGTATTCAGATCCGCCTGCCAACAGGGCAGTCGGTAAAGGCGATAGGAACCTATCGTGGCCTTGAAAATCATTTCAGCATCGGTATACCGACCCATATTGTAATATAGGCGCCCGAGCGTAGCCAAAGCGCGTAACCTGTGCACCGGGCTGCCTTTATAGCTAGGGCGGCCAACCGCCTCCCTGAGCACCATTTCGGCCTCAACGGTTCGCCCCAGCATGAAAAGTACCTCTCCGAAATCAGGTAAAAACTGGGTCTTGGTGTCAGCAAACACAACATGCCCAGTCATTTCCAAGCCTTTCTCGCTATACTTGAGAGCTTTGCGATAGTGTCCTTCCGCTGCACGATAGTTACCCCTGGCTTTTTCCAGGCCGGCCTTGCCCATTTGATAATTGAGCTCGACTTGGTACTTGCCGGACTGCGACATGTAGCCCCGCGAAATACCGCCGCCCATGTACCGGCGAGCTGCAGAGAAATCACCGATGGCTGCGTAGCTGGCAGATAGATATCCGCGGTAACGTTCATCCCCACGCCCTTCATGATGGCTCCTGAGGGCCTCTTTAATCAGAGCAATAGCGTCCAGATACCTTCCACTGTACATGGCATCCCGGCCCCTATTGAATAACCTATCCGCGAGACAAACTTGTCTGCCCCACGCATACCCTCTTTGCTTGCAAAAAAATTCAATAGTTTCGACCACCTGATCGAGATCTATCGATTCCGGGGGTTCATCCCGGCAATACTCGCCCTCAAGCCCTTCCATGTATCCGCGCTGAACGAGCTCGGTCACTCCGGAACGAGGCGGCGGCGTAAATCCCTGTTCACCCGCGGCACTAATTTTACTTGCTTCTTCTAAAGTCAGATCAGATGTGGTGCGACAGCCAAAAAGAGTGCCCGTGAAAAAAACGATAAGTGCCAGAATGCAAATCTGGTAATTGATTTGCCACCTTGAAGACATGGGTTTCCTCCTGCGATGCAGCCTGTGATTAGGAAGCTAATATCTTTACCTTTGAAAAGATTAACGGACTGTTACTGGGAAGTCAACCGACTGTAACAGGTCGTGTTTTCATTAGCCGTGTATCTCTTTTTCGTACGGAGCTATCAGCCCCCATAGATATAAAGGCTATATACCACCTGAAGAGGTGATTATTGGATAATATTACAATTTTTTAACACTGCATGTATGTTTAAGATGCCTGATAAGGTAGACTATTGCCTAAATTGCTCTGCCTGCACATGTAGTTATTTACTGAGCAATAATGTTCGCAGTTCGCTCTTTTGAAGTTTATGGAATCAAATGAAGCTCTTGATTTATTCAAGCCCGGCAGAAGTTGCGGATAGGATAGTAATTCATGGCTTAAGCATTCGATTACTCTGGTCCATCTAAAAACATTGTCTGATCATAGGCGCGCACATTGCCTGCGGCTATTCGGGATGCCATGGTTTTACCTAGCTCGAAGGCCTCCTCGAGTTGGGCTTCGGTCAATTTGCGCAGAAAGAAAGCCCTTGCCCATTCATCATCATTTAATTTCTTGGGGAATGAAGCAGCCGCATATTGGTCGCTAACAAATTCGCCATTAAACAGCATGGGAATGTTATCTTTCAACCAATCCGTTCCCGCGTCGCAATACTGCCTGAGCTCTTCCGGGACACAGCCTGCCGTAACAATACTGGCCAGTGCTCTCGGTTTATCAGTCAAGCGTGGTTCGGGACAGCCTTTAAGTCCAAGAAGCTCACCAGTCGGACGTCCCAAGCGAAAGCAAGTTCTCTCCAAAAAAACATACATTAATCCGGTAACGAAGCCCATATGAACCGGTGAGCCGAGAATCACGCCATCAGCTGCTTTGATTCTTTCTAAAATCAACGTAACATCGTCATCATGGGTGCAAGGTGCAATTTCCGATTCCAAATCACCATAGCATTTTAGACAATTGGTGCAGTAACGAATATCGTAATCCTTCAGGAGCAGATGTTCCGTTTGCGCACCTACAGCAGCGGCCCCTTCAAGGGCGCTTTCGACAAGCGTGACGGTTGTCCCGTTTTTACGATAGGTCGCATTTAAAGCCAATACCTTCATCTGAATCTCCCTTGTTTGCCGGTGCCGAAAAGAATATCAGGTATGCAAACCTGGTTGTGTACTGATTTATTACATATGGGTATCAACGCTCTAACTCTCGAGGTAATGATACCTTTAAATTATGTGCTTTCATGAAATCCAGATATCCTACCAATTGCTGTCCCTTGTACTCCATATAAACTGCCTGGGCTGGGCAGTTGTTTAGACACCCGAAGCATAATTCACATAATTCCCTATCTATGGAGAAATCTGCCAAATCTATGGCTTCAACCGGACATTTATCCGCGCATGTTCCACACTCGATGCATTTGTGCTTTACAATATGGTGTTGGTCCACAGAACGTTTGGTCCACCAGATAGGTCCAAATACAGTTGAAAACTCTCTCATGTTCATTGACTTGGCAAATTCACGCGACTGCCCCTCTTCTTCCTGACTGACTATATATTTCGAGTAGTCACGTACCCGCTGATAAGTACCCGCGTCCGGCAGATGCCTGGTGTTCCAAGTATGCTCTTTTACCTTTCTCCCAGACCACACGGGTGGATAGGTCCCCATGTTCATGAACGCATTGATGGCGATCGGCACACCGCCTTTTTCCACCAAACCCTCGATAATGGAGCAAGCTGCGTTATGCTGGTTACCCTCCGGTCCACCAAAAGTTACATAGGATGCCACTGCCATGCCGTTTATTTTAGGCAACCCGGCCATCCACCTTTTCACATACTTTGGGGTGTCATAATAGAATACCGGAGAACCGACTATTAAGAGTTGATGCGTATTTATTCCATCAATATTTACATCTTTGAGTTCTGCGAAAGTAACCTTGACTCCCCGCGCGCCTAAGACTTTAGCCATCAATTTTCCATGTCGGGCGGTGTTACCGGTCTGGCTGTACCATGCAATCATGGCGCTGTTGATTTTCTTGGATTTCAAAGGAAAATTCGAAGTTATCTTGGCACTGCAGATACTGGTTGGAAAACTGGGAACAGACAAAGCGAGTGCGGCTACGGCACTTTTCTTTAGAAAAGTCCTTCTGTTGTTCATGTTCATGGCCTTAATTTAAACTTGATAAATATAGAAGTGGTAATATTTATTACGCCGGCAATAGATCAGAGATCTGAATTTTAGGTAACAAAAGCGACGGTCAAGAAAGGCGATTAAGTCAGAAATAGTTTTAACAGGGCACGGTCTTTTTCAGAGATCGGGAAAGGGCGATTATCCTCCTTATTGATGTGCACCAGCACCGACTTACTCTCAGCGCAAAAGGAATCGTCTTGCCAAACTTCTTGTGAAATTGTCAGGGAACTGGTGCCCATTTTTTCAGCAACGGTTTTGATCAATACATCAGAACCGAGAAAAATCTCATTTCTATAATCCTGTTCCATACGCGCCAGAAAGTATTCAAATTTATTCCCTTTAAGTGTGAATTGCAGAAACGCAACCCGACTTTCTTCCAGCCAGACCGGAAAAACAGTGTTGCTGATGTGACTGGCTCCATTTACTTCTGAAACACGTGGTTTGATCGTAAATTCGTGCATGTTTATTTGTTTTCTTGAGGCTGTTCCATCAAACGATTTTGCAATTGTTGACATGCCCCCCTTTTATTTAAGAAATCGATCAGCTTCGCCTTTCAACAACTCGCAAGCGGCCAAAAACCCAGGCATACAAGGCAACCGGCAGGTATAACAATACTACCTGAAGCGGAATAACAACGTAAGGCAGCAACTCATCGACGATGTAGGGAAGGATGTTTCCGGTCTGGGACTCGATAATCTCATCCATAACTGGAAACATAAAAAAGAAACTGGCAACTACAATCCCGAAGGTTACAATGCACAAGCCCCGGGTAATCCCGTCCATGATCAGGGTTGTATCACACACCGCGCACTGAAACGGCTTCAGGGGATAGGTGGTACAAAATTGATAAACGCCGAGCCTGAAGCTACATTGCGGGCATTTCAAAGCATCCCCCTGTTCAACACCCCTTCCATTCCGGATTACGCTTCTCAAAGAATGCCGTTACGCCCTCCTTGGCATCCTCGGTCGTACATAGCCGGGCAAAGGCTTCATTCATGTATTCAAACTGTTTATCGTAGTTCATGTCTTCGGCCGCGTAGTAGGCCTTTTTGGCAATCTGCACGGCCACCGGGCTGCGCTTGGCCAGCGACTCGGCCCAGGCGCGTGCTTCCTGTTCGAGTTCTTCCTTGGGAACCACCCGGTTGATCAATCCCATTTCCATGGCTTCCGGGGCCTTGATCAGGTCCCCGTAGAGCAGCAGCTCCATGGCTTTCTTCCGCCCAATGGACTTGCTGACCGGAATAACCGGACCGACACAATTGAGCCCCACGTTGATGGCGGTGAGTCCCATCTTGGTGTTTTTGGCGGCAATGGCCAGGTCGCAGGCCGCGACCAATCCCATGCCGTTGGCCGCCGCCACCCCCTGAACCTGGGCAATGACCGGCTTGCTCAACTTGGATATCGTTACCAGGGGGCGTTCCATATGTTCGATCCAGGCCCGGTACTCCTGGGCGGATTTACCGAAGAGCTCGTTCACATCGATCCCGGCACAGAACGCGCGGCCGGCCCCCTTGAGCAGTATCACCCGCACCGCGGCATCTTTATCCATTGCTATTATTGCGTCGTAAAGATCCTGGGCCAGGCCGCTGGTAAAGGTGTTCATCTGGTCTGGCCGGTTCAAGGTAATTTCACCGACAAATTTTTCACTGGTTTCCAAGATCAGGTTTTCGTAAGGCATGGGTTTCGCTCCTTAAATTATTATTGTCATTCTGGCACAAACCACTCTTTTTTGCGGTACACGAGATCCTGGCTGCTGGCAATCAGGTCACCGGTGTCTTCATTATAGACCTTGATTTCGTAGAGAGCCGTCCGCCCGCCGGCGCTGACCTCGCGGGCTTCAGCGACCAGGCGATCCCCCATTTGGGAAGCTTTTAAAAAGTAGATATTCACATTCAGGGCCACCGCGGTCTGCCCGTGTGAATTGCCGGCCGCTGCAAAGGCCATGTCTCCCAGGGTAAATATCAGCCCGCCGTGCGTTATCCCGTGAAAATTGACCATGTCTTCCGTTACCGTCAACTTCACGCGACTTTGGCCGGGAGCAGGGATTTCCACAGTAGCACCGAGAAATTTTGCAAAGGCATCATTCAATATATGGCTGCGAATGGCATCCAGCCTGGTTTCTGAAGTCATGACAATTCCTTGCAGGATGATTGGGGTTACAGGGTACCGACTGCCTTTTTTGTACGCTCTCGTACCGCATTGTTCAAGTTAAATTATACCCGGATTTTGCCTTTAAGGATCTAATTTTGCTACTTGACACGGTTTCCCGGAGTATATAGGTTTCGCAATCCTGCGGGAAGAAATTCAATAGGAGCGGAGATTGAGATGAAAAGTATCTGTGTTTTCTGCGGATCCAGCCCTGGAGCGCAACCGGAATATACAACAACTGCCAGACAGCTGGGCGGCCTGTTGGCTGCTCGGGGACTCACACTTGTTTACGGGGGTGGGAATGTGGGTATGATGGGCCAGTTGGCCAATGCGGTCCTCGAGAACGGCGGCCAGGTCACCGGTATCATACCCGAGGCGATCGCGGATATGGAGGTGGCCCACACCGGCTTGAGCGATCTCCGGGTGGTGGACTCCATGCATACGCGCAAAGCGCTGATGGCCGACCTTTCCGACGGTTTCATCGCCTTACCGGGTGGTTTGGGAACCCTGGAAGAGTTCGTGGAAATCCTCACCTGGGCTCAGCTCGGGTTCCACGCTAAGCCCTGTGGGCTCTTGAACGTGGCGGGCTACTATGACAATCTGCTCGCATTTATCGAACATACATCTGACCAGCAGTTCATTCAGCCCGAACACCGTGAGCTTATCCTGGTCGAAAATGATCCCGCGAAGCTACTGGACCGTTTCGCATCCTACGTAGCGCCCCGGCTCGACAAAGCTGCCTGGGCGCTGAGCCTGAACGGACCGCCCAACTAGAGCTTGCATGGTTACTCCTGTGGGCTTCATCTTTCCCGTCGCATGGGGGCGGTTTTAAATCTTGAGCTCCTTTTCCAGATTAATCCCGTACTTGCGCATTCGGTTCCAAACCGTGACCCGGTTGATGCCCAAAAGCTGTGCGGCGCGGGTCTGGTTGCCGCCGGTTTCGCGCAGGGCCTTGATAAGGTCAGCTTTCTCAGCAGGCATGTCGGGTGATGCATCAGGAGCATGTCCCTGCCAGGGGTTTCTATCAAAAGTGCTTGCACTCGCTTGATTGAGACGAGTTTCCATCTCCGGTGCCGCCACCCTGATGCTGGCCGGTAGGTCATCCGGCTGGATGGTGCGCCCCTCGGTAACAATGAACGCATAATCCAGGGCACTTTTCAACTCACGCACATTCCCCGGCCAGGAATAGTCCATCATCAATTGCATGGCCGTGTTTGACAATCCGGTAATGCTCTTGCCGGTCTTTTTATATTGCGTCTCGATAAAGGCGCTCACCAGCAGGGGGATGTCCTCGCGTCGCGCTCTCAGGGGTGGCAGGTAGATCGGAAACACGTTAATGCGGAAAAATAGATCCTCCCTGAATTTCTTCTCACTTACCAGGGCCTGCAGATTACGGTTCGTTGCCAGGATCAGGCGCACATCGACCGGGATGGGTGAATGATCCCCCACCCGTTCGATCTGCCGGGCCTCCAGGACCCGCAATAACTTGACCTGTACCGAAGAAGGCACATCCCCAATTTCATCCAGAAAAATATCCCCGCCATGAGCCGCTTCGAAACGACCGATGTGGTGGCGATACGCCCCGGTAAAAGATCCCTTGGCGTGCCCGAAAAGCTCACTTTCGATGAGGGCTTCGTTGAGGGCCGCGCAATTAAACTGGATAAAGGGTGCCCGGCGTCGGGTCCCCAAGGCATGAATGGCCTGCGCAGCCAGTTCCTTACCGGTGCCGCTTTCGCCGTAGATGACAACCGGCGCATCGCTGCGGGCACTTTTCTCCAGCAAGCTGAAAACCTTCTGCATGGCCGGTGATTTCCCCACCATCCCGTGAAACCCTTCACCGTAATCTATGCGGCGGGTCAGCCGGTCAACCTCTTCTTCCAGTTTGTGCAGTTCCGAAAGGTCCGAAATGGTTTCCACGACCCCCACCGGGAGGTCATCGTCGTCCTTTAAAACGGATGCATTTTTCAGGGCCGGCAGCCATTCGCCATCTTTTTTGCGAATCAGACAACGGCAGCTTTTGATGTCTTCCTGGCCGCGTTCGAAGAGAGCACAGCGGGTCTTACCGTCATTCTGAATCACTTTCTCACAGGCGTCGCATTCAAGAACGGTGCAGTGGCGGCCGATGATCTCCTCACTGGTGTAATCGGTCAGGCGTTCGAATGCCTGGTTCACCATGATGATATTCCCCTCGGGTCCGATAAGCATCAGTCCATCATTCATGGTATCAATAATCCGTTTCCAGTAATTGGTAATGCGCGCAGTGTTCATGCCTGTCTCTCCCCTTGACCCGGCTGTATTGGTTCGCGGCTAGCCGGGCAAACAGCAACAATTGTTTAAACAATTAAACATTTGTTTAAAAACTATGCCGGACCGCTTTTGGCAAGCCATTAGGCATACTCATAACGGATTGTAATGAATATCAGTAACTAACGTAAATATTGCCGCCTGATGATTTCCGGCACACGTTTTGCGCTATACAGACTCGAGCCCCTCTATTTAGGAACCGACATGCCATCAACATCCGAATTGAGTCTAATCAATGTCGACTGGCCCGGATCGCTGCTGCAATGCAACCGCGAACTCCACTGCATGAAAAAGGGCGACACCCTGAATATCATTTTAAGCGATCCGGAAATCGCCAGGCCCCTGATGCTGGTCATAAATCGTGCCGAAAACCTGAACGCTGAAATAAATGAACGCAAGGGCCATATCCTCATCAGCGTGGATAAAAGATGATGATTGCCAGGGCCAAAACAGGCCGAGTCAAATGATCTGAAGGAGGAAAAATGAAGCTAAGTCGGCGGAGCTTTTTTAAACTTGTCGGGGCAGCCGGCGCGGGCATGGCCGTCAATCCAAAGCCTGCCGGCGCCGCCAGCCCGGCAGTGCCCGCTGCGGAGTACGGTTGCCTTGTGGATACGACCCTTTGTGTGGGTTGCCGCAAGTGCGAGCAGGTCTGCAACTCGCGCTACAGCCTACCGCAGCCGGCGGAACCTTTCGAGGAAATGACAGTCCTCGAAAATGAAAGGCGCATGGACGAAACGTCCTATACCGTGGTCAACAAGTACTATCCTAAAAATATCGGCACCCTGACCTGGCGCCAGCGGCCCACGTTCGTCAAGTTTCAGTGCATGCACTGCAACGACCCTTCCTGCGTATCGGCCTGTATCGTGGGGGCCCTGATCAAGCAACCCAACGGTATGGTGACGTACGACGCGGCCAAATGCATCGGCTGCCGCTATTGCATGGTGGCGTGTCCCTTCCAGGTCCCGGCGTATGAATATGACGAACCCCTGACGCCCCAGGTGCGAAAATGCCCGTTCTGTTTCGAATACGTGGCGGACGGTGGCCTGCCGGCCTGCGCCCAGATCTGCCCCCGTGAGGTGATGACCTTCGGCAAGAAAACAGACCTGTTGAGTCTGGCGCGCTGGAAGATAAAAAACAATCCGGGCAAATACGTGGACCACATTTACGGGGAGCATGAAGTCGGCGGTACCGCGTGGCTCTACCTCGCTTCCGAGCCATTTGAAACCATCGGGTTTCCGAAACTAGGTACCAAGGCGCCCCCGCGGCTCACGGAAGCCATTCAGCATGGCCTTTTCCAGTACTTTGCCGCCCCCATCGGCCTTTTTGCCGTGCTCGGCGGTACCATGTGGCTGACAGGCTTTTTGAAAGAAACCCGGCATGAAGCGACCCTCCCGGCATCGACGCCTGATCAGGCCGGTCGTGACGATGCCGAACCGGAAACCACGCCGAAAGGAGAGACCCCATGAACATGCACGAAAGCGCGGCTCCGGTCGATGAAAAATTCCTCACCCCGGGCGTCATGGTGATGCTGGGCCTGATGGTGGTGGGTGCGGCCTTTGCCGCCGGCCGTTTTCTGTTCGGCATCGGGACCGTGTCCAACCTGAGCAACCAGTTCCCCTGGGGTCTCTGGGTGGCGGTCGATGTCGCCTCGGGCGTAGCCCTGGCCGCCGGCGGATTCACCACCGGCGCCATTGCCTATGTGTTCAACCGGGACCAGTTCCATGCGGTCATCCGACCGGCCCTGCTGACGGCCATGTTAGGCTACACCTTCGTCGTGCTGGGCCTCATCGTGGACATCGGCCGCTATTGGAACATCACCAGTCCGATATTCAACCACAACGGGAATTCGGTCCTTTTTGAAGTGGCCATGTGCGTGATGATTTACCTGCACGTACTCTACATTGAATTCATCCCCATCGTGGTGGAGCGTTTCAAGGGCCGCGTCAACCTGCCCGGCCTCCTGTCCGGCCTCAACGCCCTTATCGAAAAACTGCTGGATGTGGCCGACCGGGTCCTGGCGAAAGTCATGTTTATCTTCATTATCGGGGGTATCGTGCTGTCCTGCCTGCACCAGTCGAGCCTGGGATCGCTCATGATGATCGCCCCTTATAAGATTCACCCGCTCTGGTACACACCGATCCTGCCCTTGCTGTTTCTCTTATCGGCATTTGCCGCCGGTTATCCCATGGTGACCGTGGAAGCGATCATCGTGGCCAAATCATTTGATCGCCAGCCGGAAATGGAAGTGTTGACCCCCCTGGCCCGCTACATGCCGATCCTTATGGGTACCTATTTGGCGTTCAAGCTCGGAGACATGCTGGTCCGCGGGACCTGGGTCTATTTGCTGGATGGAACTTACCAGACCAATGCTTATCTGGTGGAGCTGATCGTCGGGGTGATCCTGCCATTTGGTCTACTGCTGTTTCGGAAGGTGCGCCGGTCGCCCGGCTGGCTCTTTTTTGCCGCGCTTATTTTTGTACTGGGTATTCTGCTCAACCGCATCAATGTCTTCATCGTCGCTTATACACCGCCCTATAAGCTGGTGCCCTATTTTCCGGCCCTGGGTGAAATTTTCATCACCATCGGTCTCATTGCCACCCTCATGTTTATTTACCGCGTGATGGTCTTCATCTTTCCCGTACTGGGGGCGGATCCCAGAAAAATGTCTACCGCGCTATTGGCGTTGGTTGCCCTGGGACTGTTGGCCTGGTCTCCGACCCTGGCAAATGCGGACAGCGCGCCGCAAGGGGGACAGGTCCAGATCGCGTTGGAATCCGAAGTGACGCCCAACATTGCCGATGCGCCCCGCTTGAAAGTGATCAACCATCCGGTCATCAACGCCTACAGCGATCTGTATGAGCCGGTGCGGTTCATGCACGGTAAACACGCCAATGTGCTGGAGGATTGCACCATATGCCACCACCGGCGCCCGCGCGACGAGGGTGACCGTTACGGTGAACCCGTCACCATGGCAGCCTTGCGCAAACGCACGGAGGAACCGACATCCTGCGCCGCTTGCCATGACAAACCCTTCAACCCGAAAAATTTACACACCCCGGGACTGAAGGGCGCTTACCACCAGCTGTGCATGGACTGCCACCAGGAATCGGAACAGGTGCCCCATGCCCGCGGACCAGTCCTTTACAGTGCCATGGTCAGGGGCCCCGTCGCCCGGACGCTGGACACGCGCGCTCCCACCGATTGCCTGGCCTACCACGCAAAAAAGGTGCCCAACCACAACCAACTGGTAAAACTGGAAGGCTCCGTGGATGCTCTGGATGTAACCCACAACTGCCTCTCCTGCCACCGCAAGGAGGGCGAAGCCATTTTAAAGACCGCCCACTGGAAATGGCATGGGTCGTCTCCGTATACCATCGGCCATGAAAAGCGCACCGACCTGGGCAAAAACCACAGCACCATCAACAACTTCTGCATCAATATCAACGGCAACTGGCCCCGTTGCACCAGCTGCCATATCGGCTACGGCTGGAAAGACGCCGATTTCGACTTTAACGATATGTCTCGGATCGACTGCCTGGTCTGCCACGACACGACCGGTAAATATAAAAAGTCACCGGCCGGGGCGGGATTTCCGGACAAAAACCTGGACCTGGTGACCATCGCCCAGAACGTGGGCCGCCCGTCACGCACCAACTGCGGAATCGCCTGCCATTTCCGGGGTGGGGGTGATGCCGTCAAACATGGGGACATGGCACCCTTCCTCGCCAATCCAGACCGCAACCACGATGTCCACATGGCCAAGGGTGCGGGCGGCATGGATTTCCGCTGCCAGGACTGCCACAAAACCCGCAATCACATGATTTCAGGCAGAAGTGTCTCCGTCCCGGCGGTGGAGGGCGATCTTTCCTGCGAGTACTGTCACACGGACAGCCCGCACAGCGGCCGGGAACTGATCGATCACCACTTAAATAAACATACCAAGCACGTGGCCTGCCAGACCTGCCATATTCCCGTCTACTCGAAACGCAACCCGACCAAGGTATACTGGGATTGGTCCACGGCCGGGCAGGATGTCAACAAACCCAAGGACAAATACGGCAAAACGGTCTACAGCAAAAAACGCGGGACGTTTACCTGGAAAGAAGCCGCCAAACCCACCTACCGCTGGTACAACGGTACGGTTGAGCGGTACTTGCTGGGCGACCGCATCAGCGACAAAGGTCCCACGGAGCTGACCCGACCGGTTGGCGATCTTTCCGACCCGGCCTCCCGAATCTATCCGTTCAAGCTGCACCGGGGCAAACAGATCAGCGATGCGGTCTACAAGTACCTGATCGCCCCTAAGCTCTGGGAGGGCTACTGGAAGCACTGGGACTGGGACCAAGCTGCCCGAGACGGCATGGCCCATGCCGGACTGGCCTATAGCGGCAAGTACGAGTTTGTCGAAACCGCCATGTACTGGGGGCTAACCCACGAAGTGGTGCCCAAGGAACAGGCCCTTTCCTGCGCGGAATGCCACGCGTCACTGAACGAGGCACCTTATTGTGGGCAATGTCACCAGGCCCGCCCGGACGTTGACTTCAAAAGCCTGGTCCACAAGGGGGTCAATTTCAAGCAGTTGGCCCGGATGGGTCGGGATGTGACCGACCTGGTAGGTAAAACCAACTATATCGACTACAAGGCGTTGGGGTATCCCGGCGATCCGATCACATACGGCGGCAGGTTTACCAAGCTTGGGCTCGTGGCTTCGCATGCGAGCGCCAATACCGGCAAATAGGATGACCGTTAAAATGAAAATCGAAAGGGCATCTAAGATGGCTTTTAAAGAGAGAGGTAAGATGTCGCGGCGGGGCTTCATGAAACTGTCGGGGGCCGCGGCGGCCTGCGCGGCAGCCGGCGGACCATCCCGGGTTTTACATGCGCTGGTAGCGAACGGTAAAAAACCGATTGAGAACAACACCCGTTCCGTGTTCTCGGCTTGCGACATGTGCTTCAACAAGTGCGGGCTCATCGCGCGGGTAGACAGGGGGGTGGTCCGCAAATTGGACCCCAATCCCAAGTCCTTGAAGTCGCGCGGCATGCTCTGCGCCCGCGGAAACGCCGGCATCAAACAGCTTTACGACCCTGACCGGCTCAAGTACCCACTGCTGCGTAAAGGGGATCGGGGGGAAGGCCGCTGGCAGCGCCTTACCTGGGATCAAGCGCTGGATCATGCGGCCGAGCAAATGGAGCGGATTGGCAAGGAATACACCCGCTGCGGCTTCCTGTTCATGGCCGGCACCGATATGCAGTCGACCTTTGTCCACATGCTCGCCGAAGTCTACGGCTCCTACAATGTGATTTCCCACGAATCGAACTGCCTGCTCAGTCGCAACCGGGCCTTTCTGGATACCTTCGGCGTGGTACCGACGCCGGATGTCCTGCACAGCCGGTATATCATCATGCCGGGCGCCAACCGGTTCGAGGCTCTGGTGACACCCGACAGCATGGATCTCATGACTGCCATGCAGTATGGCTGCAAGTTGGTGGTCCTCGACCCCCGCTACACCAAGACCGCGGCCCTGGCCAATGAGTGGCACGCCATCAAACCCGGGACGGACATGGCTTTTTTCCTAGCTGTCGCCCACGTTATCATTGGCGAAGAGCTTTACGATAAAAAGTTCGTTGCGGAAATGACATCCGGGATTGAAAAACTGCGTGAGCATGTCAAACCGTACACTCCCCAATGGGCGTCCCGGGAAACGGATATACCGGCCAAAGATATCAAACGCATTGCCCGGGAACTGGCTTCGGCTGCGCCGACCGCCATGGTCTATCCGGGACGGCGGAGTTCCGACTACCAGGATTCCACCCAGATCAGACGAATGTATGCCATCGTCAATGCACTGCTGGGCAACTGGGACCGTAAAGGGGGTCTGATCGTACCGAAGAAAGTCAAGGCCGGCGGCATACACGTCGAGGCGCCCTGGTATGATGACAACCCGGAAGATCGCGTGGATGCCGGGCGGGCCCAGATGATGTTCGACGAGGAGGGGTCTTTCAAGCATACCCGCGACGCGGTGATCGAAGGCAAACCCTACCCGATAAAAGGTTGGATGACCTATAAGACCAATCCCATGCAGACCGGCGCCAACCGCAACAAAACCATCCAGATGATCCACAAACTGGATTTCATGCTGAGTGTGGATATCACCATGAGCGATACCGCCTGGCTGGCGGACCTGGTCCTGCCGGCGCCCAGCTATCTGGAAAGAAAAGACCCCCTGTCAGCCTTTTTGGCCTCTTCCACCTGCTCGGGCGTTATCACCCGCAATCCGGTTATCCCGGCCCTGTTCGAATCAAAACCGGTCTTCTGGATCGTAAAGGAACTGGCCAAACGGCTCGACCTGAGCGAGCACTTCGATTTTACCATCGAGGACTTTCGCAAAGCCCAGCTTGAAAAAATTCCAAAGGTCGCCCGCGCCATCGCGGAAGACGGGGTCTACAATATCGCCGGTCCCAGCTACGGGCTGCACAAAGGCAAGCCATTTCGGACCCGCTCGCAGAAAATCGAACTCTACAACAGTCGTTACGCGGAAAACGGGGTCGATCCGATGCCGGTTTACACGGCACCGGCAATTGTACCGCCCAACCAATTCCGGATCGTGGTAGGCCGCAACGCCTATATTACCCAGAGTGCCAGTACCAACAACGCACTCTTGTGGGAATTGGAGCCGGAGAACACCCTGTGGATCCATCCCCGGCCGGCCGCGAAACTGGGCATCCAAGACCAGGACCTGATAGAAGTAAAAAGCAGCGTAGGCAAGGGTCGCCTGAAAGCCTGGGTCACCCGGGATACCCGGCCGGACACCGTGTACATGGACACCGGCTTTGGTGTCCTGTCCAAAGGTCTGCGCAACATCTTCGGTAAGGGCGCCTGTATTGCCGAGGTGTTGGAAGACCATGCCGATCGGGTCTCCGGGAACATGGCCATGCATGAAACGTTCGTCAGGGTAAAAAAAATAGAGGGCTAATCATATGAAACAGCGCCGGCCGAAAAAATATGGGATTGTCATTGACGCAACCAGATGCATCGACTGCAAAGCCTGCCTGATTGCCTGTAAAGTGGAAAACCAGGTACCGGAAGGATTCTGGCGCAACTGGATCCGCCCGCTCTGGAGCCGCGAACCCGGTTTAAAAACCGAGTTTCAGCCCGGGCAGTGTATGCAGTGCGACGGACCATCTTGTGTTCAGGCCTGTCCCGTGGGAGCCACCTATAAGCAGCAAGATGGCCTGGTGGTCATCGACCCGGTAAAATGCATTGGGTGCGGGAATTGTGTCACCGCCTGTCCCTATAATGCCCGCTACCGGAACCCGGTATCGCGTATTGCCGACAAATGCGATTTTTGCCAGCACCGTTTGGCCCTGGGGCAGGAACCCGCATGTGTGGTAACGTGCCCTACCCGGGCCCGACTCTTCGGTGACCTCAACGATCCGCGCAGTACCTTAAGCCAGCGGGTGGCTGCCGGAGACCTGGTCCGGGTGGCTACTCCCCATGTCGATACCCGCCCGAATATCTATTACAACCAAGACACGCGACAACTGGACTGGGGTGTGACACCGACCCTACCGGGGAATGTGCATATGCCCTTATCATTTTGGAAGCACAATCCGGACAAATGAGCCGGTCACCTATAAGTAAGACAAATAGATCATCCCGGCCGCCCTGCGAAGATGTTAGGGCGGCTGGACGCTGCCGCGCCGTTTAAAGCAAATCGCTCTCACCAATCAGCCGCAATACCGCAATCAGAATCGTAAGCAGCGCAGCATAGAAAGATCCGGCCGCTGCCTTGGCGACACGTTGTTCAACAGCAGGCACCCAGGACAGCAGTTCGGCCCGGGTAAAATCAACGGCTTCGGTCAAGAGTGTCGGATCGTTGGCCGACCAGCCGCTATTCAGAAGAAAATAGAGGTATTCAAGCTCTACCGCCAGGTGGTCCGGCGGTTCGTTCAAGACACTGTCAAGACTCAGGCCCCGGCCGGCAAAACGGGCCTGCATTCGCTCGGCGGCGGCTTCCATCAGGCCTGCTTGGGCCTGTGGCGCACCCGGGTCGGGATAGCAGGATTGGTAAAGGGGCGCGGCAATCCCACCACGGGCGTTGACGAACAAGGGAATGTAGACTTCTTCAAGGCGCTCGCATAGATCCTGTGCATTCGCTACAGCGCAAACAAGATCTTTCAGTCGCGCATAGGCAGCTGGTGCATCCGGTGATAGCTGCGGCAACACCTTTTCAAAGGTTTGCAGGTCGTCACCCCTGAAAAGCCGGCGACACTTTTCGAGATCCACCCCCCAGAAAAGGGAACTGGTGATCCGCAGCGCATCCAGCAGACTCTGGCGCTGATTAAGCGATATCTTGGTACGGCTATCCATTTATATCCCTGAACTGCCCCTATCGTTCCTGCGCCTCAAGGCTATCTTTTCTTCTTATGTAAAGGACCTTATGAATGCGGGCAACCCGGTCACCCGCTTCATCGCGCACATCAACCGAATACTCCGGCCTGTATTTCCGGCCGTCAGTAGTTCGTGACAGGATCTCATTCACCTGCTCAGCATCTATCTTAAATACCGCCGACACGGCCCCCCGGCCGGGTTTTATGAACTCAATGGTGGCGGCCTGATCCCACACGATATAATCGTTCCCCAGCACCTGTACCAGCATGAGGCAGTAAAACGGGTCGACCATGGCATACAGCGATCCGCCGAAGTGCGTGTTAAAGTAATTGCGGTTATACCACCGCAATCGCATCTGCACAACGATCTCCCTAAAATCGGGAGCCACCTTCCGAACCCGGATGCCCGCCCCGATATAAGGTGGATATATGTTGAGTAGAAACTTGAATAATCGGCTGTTCATGATGAGTAAAAAATCCTGGTCCGGAGGACAAGCTTTGGATTGCCTATAAAAGGGGCGCTCTTGCCCAAGCCCAAATACAAACCCTTGTATCGCGCAGAGACGCAGAGATGCAGAGAAAGCCAAAACCAGTTTTAGGTCGCACTATCGTGCGAAAAATCTTTCTAACCTTAGGACATCAAATGCCTTTTGGTTTAATCCCGCGACCTGTCCGGCGAAGACGGAAGCCGGAAGTTAATATGATTTCCCCCGCGTCTCTGCGCGAGAATATTGGTTTTACGAACCAACAAGACACCTCTTTTAGCCATCATCGTTAAGTGGTTACGGCACTACGGGTGAACTTATCTTGAGACCGCGGATGTATGCTTAGCGTCAATCCCAGGGAGAGGGCCGTTCCGTCAGCATTTCCGTAAAAGCTTCGATCCGGGTTCTAAGCTGGCCTTCGGCAAAGTTGCGGGGGTCGACGCAGTCCACTTCCAGGTTCAACACCGGCACACCGATCTTTTTGAGCCCCTGTCCGACAATTCCCCGGGAGCCGGTCCCCTGGCGACAGCCCCAATGACACGGGTTGATGGCCCCGTCGATGCGGTAGCGGCGGGCCAGGTCCTGCAGATGAGAGACGCGCCTTGTATTGGCCCCGTTAAACGGAATGGACATTGCGCGTGCGGCCATCCCCCGGTAAGGATCATCCGGCTCGATGGGGCCCCAGGTAATATCGTTGAGTTCGTCGATCACAACCGCCGCCCCATACTCCTCTTCCAACATTTTCACGATGGGGTTTTTGAATTGGATGCGATTTTGAATCCACATTAGCCGCAACTTTTCAGTGTCAATCCCCGCTTGGCCAGCTGTTACCTTCTTTTCAAAATCCCGGCGAAACGCCTCCGCCACCGTGACAGCTGCATCCGTTCCAAGAAGTAATGCGGCCACAATCCCAAAATTGTTGAGGGCTTTGCCGTTTACCGGCGAGGGCACCCGGCTGGCCAGGTGGTACACTTCCACAAGTTTTTCCCGGGCGGCATTGGTTTTGGCCACGGCGGCACTGAGCGCGGCCGGGTCGAGCGCCCGCCCCGTGTGGTCTTCCACAAAGGCCACCATATCCTGAATCTGGTCGGCCAGGTACTGCACATTCGCGTCGGTCATCTCCTGGGGGACATTGAGGACAAAGAGATCTTTTTCGAAATGGCGGGCCAGCAGTTCCATGACAGCCACCCCGCCACTGCAGGGGCAGGTCGCGGCAATTAAAAAATCCGGCTCGGGCATGAATCCCTTACGGGCCGCCCCGAGGACACTACGATGGTAAGCGCAGGTGTCACCACCGAACCCGACCTCTTCCGCTTCTTCGAGAAACGCTTCAACCATGCCCGTCGCAGCAAGCATGCCGCCTACGAATTCTACAAAACAGGAGGTGACCCCCATGGCCGCCAGGAGGTCGAAGGGGACCGTTACCCCGCACCAGGCAACCCGCTCTTCCCCTCCGTAGAGCCGCTGGCCGATACGGGCGACTTCCAAGGTGTAGATCTTCCGCGGGCTCGCGTTTTCGGGATCGGCTGCAATGGCAGCTTCAATTCCCGTTACCAGGTCGTCAAAGTATTGTTTCATCATAGTGGTCACCTCAACATTTCAATGAACGCTTCAATGCGGGTACGCTGCTGGCCGATCGATCGCAGGGTGCAGTCACCCTCTAGCAGTAAAAGCGGCATTCCGGACCGCTTGAATTCTTCCCGGAATATGGGCATCCGGGCCAGGTAGGGGTCGCAGAATTTCACTGTGTGACCGATCACACCGGCCGCGCCGCAAGCTTTAGCTGCGGCGAGGGTATCATGGGCCACCCGGCCGGGTTGCATTGGAAAAAAGGTACGGGCACAGGGTGGCTTGGTAAGAATATGGTGGGCCAGTCGCAGATAGACAGAGTCATCCGTTCGGCCGGCCGCAACGCTGGCAAACTGCCGGTAACCGGTGCACAGGTCATCACCAACGATGCGGGCCCCGCAGTCGGCAAAGAGCTCAAAGGTGGCCGGGTCCGGCAAGACATTGCCGAACAGAAATATTGGGACACCATTGGTTTGCACCGCCCGAGCGGCAGGCAATTCACAATTCTGGAGGCTCTCGGCCAGGCTGCGTTGGGTACATGCGTTGTAGAGGGTCTGCAGATCGGCCCGGCTGCCTGCCTGCCGGCCGCTGTTAACCGCATCGCCAAGATCGGACAGAGCCGTAGACAGCGTATTGAATTCCGCAAAACTTGCTTCCAGATCGGCTGCGCTGAAATCGATACCGCCCCACTGTTTGAGATGGTCGGCCATGGCCTCGAGTTGAACGGCGAAGAATTTCAAAGCCGCCTCGTCCGTGGTGACCGGCAGGTCGACCAGCAGGACGTTATCCTGAGGCCGCGCCGCCCGCCAAGCATCCGCCAAGCGGCGCATGGCATCACAACTGTTCATGAGCACGGCTCCGACCAGGTCAGGGACTTGGCCGGCCAGAACAAGGTCCAGGACGCTTTTAACATGGGGACACAGGTTGTCATGCAAATACTGGCCGGCCTGGTCGGGGGCATCCCCCATGGGCAGAATCCGATAGGGCCGGAAGCCGGCGGCATCAATTAAAGGCAAAGGTGTATAAGCACATGTATAGCCTATCCGTCCCTTTTCTGGGTTACTCATTTTCCAGCCACCTCCTGTAAATTTCCCAACACCTGCCGGAGCAGCTTTTTGGTCTCTTCCAAGTCGGCCCTGGCGATCCCGGTGAACACCCGGCTCATAACCCCTTCCACCACTGCCCGTACCGGTGCCTTTACTTCCTGGCCCAGACGGGTCAACTCTACCAACTGGGCCCGGCGGTCCTGGGGATCAACCCGGCGGGCAACCAGGCCATCTCTTTCCATGCGGTCCAGTAGTCCGGTCATGGTCGAAGGCTCCAGGCCGGCCAAGCGGCCTAGGGCAACCACTTTCAACCCATCCGTCTGCCAGAGACTCATCAGGACCCCGAGGTAAGCCGGGCGCACCGCCCGCACCTCCGCCGTGATGAAGCCTTTTTTCAGAGCAGACGTCACCTGCAGGGCCACCCGCGAAACGAGATAGTAGGGGCAGTCCGTCAATTCCGTAAATTGCATATATTCTCCGCTTACATATATTTTAGTTATCAATATTTCGTATGCGTATAAATAAGTCAAGTATAAATTTTGGTTGTATTAGCGCCAATAATTCTGCAAAATCAGATTTGTTACGGGCTGTACGGAGACCTCACTAGATAACTTAACAATGGAATTCTTATGCTACAGGATGCGTGTATACTGGTTGCTGACGATATCCGCAGCAACCGTTTTTTTGTTGTAAACCACTTGAAAAAACAAGGGTTTTCAAATTTCCACGAAGCCGCTGACGGGCAAGCGGCCCTCAACGTAATGCGGCGTCACACCATTGACCTGGTGCTGCTCGATGTCATGATGCCGGAGATGGATGGTCGTGAAGCTCTCAAGATCATTAAAACCGACCGGGCCCTCCGGCACATCCCGGTCATCATGATTACCGCCCTCGATGACATGGAAAGTACCGTGGAATGCATTGAAAACGGCGCCGAGGATTATATCCTCAAGCCCTTCAATCCGGTGCTTTTAAACGCCCGCATTCATGCCAGCCTCGAGAAAAAACGCTTGCGGGATGTGGAGCGGGAATACCTGCGCCTGTACGATGAAGCCACCGGACTGCCCAACAAAGATCTTTTTCTGATGCGCCTGACCGAAGAACTTGAGCGCGCCACCCTGCACGCATCCCTGTCCAGCGTGCTGGTCATTCGCCTGGCACGCTACCGGATTCTGATGGACAGTCTCGGTGAGATTGCCGGTGAGCAGTATATTATTTCCCAGGCCCGCCTTCTCTCCACCTGCGCGCCAGCCCGGGCCCTGGTTGCGCGCCTGGGGCCCAGTGAATTTGCCCTGCTCTTGTATGATCTGGGTAGCCCTTCGGAGGCAATTGCAATCGCCCGAGCCACCTTTGCTGAACTGGGTGCGACCGTCGAAATCCAGGGGCATGAGATAACCGGCAAAATTCAGATCGGGCTTACCTTCAGTTCAGCAGGCTACCAGAGTTCCGAAGACTTTCTGCGGGACGCGGGACTGGCCGCCAACAGTGCGGACATCCAAACCGGCTATCAGATCTTCGATGCGGATATGCACAAAGCAGCGATGCACCGCCTGACCCTGGAACCCGAATTGAAACGGGCCATTGAGAATCAGCAACTGGTGCTTTACTACCAACCGCTGGTCAATTTTAAATCAGGTCAGATCAGTGGGTTCGAAGGTCTGGTTCGCTGGATCCACCCTGAAAAGGGTCTGGTACCCCCGGATGTCTTTATCTCCCTGGCCGAAGAAACCGGTCAGACTCTGCAAATCGGCAAATGGGTTCTAGAAGAGGCCTGCCGGCAGGCGGCCGCCTGGGAAGCAATGGATGGCGGTTTTAATGATCTTGCGATTGGCGTCAATGTCAGCGCCCAGCAATTCAGCCGGCCGGAATTCATCGACACCATTGAAGGCGCCCTAGAAAGCGCGGGCTGCAGCTTTTCAAGCATTAAGCTGGAACTCACGGAAACGGCTGTTATAGACAACACGCGACTGGTAGGTGAGGTCGTCAGGCAGCTCGAACAGCTCAAAATTAAGACCGCCCTGGATGATTTCGGCACCGGCTATTGCTCGCTGAGCTACCTGCACAGTTTTCCCTTTGACACGCTGAAAGTGGACCAGTCTTTTGTACGCAACATCGATCGCGAACCCCGCAACCGCGACATCGTGCAAAGTACCATTATGTTGGCCCACAAACTTGGAATGGAAGTCGTTGCGGAAGGCGTTGAAACACAGGCGGAAGTGGATGTGCTGGCGGCCATGAACTGCAATTACGGCCAGGGCCATTTTTATAGCCGCGCGGTACCGGAGAAAGAAGCCAGCCGCCTGCTTAAAGAAGGTTTATAGCCAGATCCGACAGCTCGGAACGTTCCCCTTTTTCCAGATTGATGTGGGCATACAGCTTTTGGCCCTTCATCTTTTCGATCAGATAGCTCAAGCCGTTCGACTGGCTGTCCAGATAAGGATGGTCGATCTGGAATATATCTCCGGTAAACACAATTTTGGTCCCCTCGCCGGCCCTGGTGATAATCGTCTTAACCTCATGCGGGGTCAGATTCTGGGCCTCATCGACCACGAAGAAAATCTTCACCAGGCTGCGCCCACGTATGTAGGACAGGGGTGTAATGACAATCTTCTCTTCCCGGATGAGCTCGCTGATCCGGGCCCCGGCCCCATTCTGGGTGTGATTGTGGTCCTGGATAACGGCCAGGTTGTCATACAACGGCTGCATGTAGGGGTCTAGTTTCGACTGGATATCACCGGGCAGATAGCCGGTGTCTTTGTTGCTCAAAGGGACAATCGGCCGGGCAATAAAGATCTGCCGGTAGCGCCGTTTTTTTTCCAGCGCCGCTGCAAGGGCCAACAGGGTTTTGCCCGTACCGGCCTTGCCCGACAGGGTAACCAGCGGTATATCCGGATTGGTCAGCGCATTGATCGCAAAGGCCTGCTCGGAATTGCGCGGCATGATGCCGCAGCAGCGGGTTTTATCGATACGGTGGATTTTACGCTCAAACGGATTGTAGCCGGCCAGGGCCGATTTGCGGCCGTTTTTCAACACTAAAAATTCATTGGAGAACAGGGCCTGCTCAAAACTGAGCGCCTCCCGGTCCAGTTCGTACGGCACCGCGTAGAGTTGGTCGATGATTTCGGCTGGAATATTTTCTTCGGTGCGGCATCCCTTGTAGAGCTCCGCAATATCCTTGACTTGATCGGTTGTGTAGTCTTCGGCCAGCAATCCGAGGGACTTGGCCTTCATGCGCATGTTGACATCCTTTGATATCAGGACAACCTGGCGCTGCGACTCTTCCAGGGCAAGCTGGTAGGCCGCATTGAGAATATGATGGTCGGGGCGGGCCACCGAGAAATTCAGTTTCAACTTATCGTGAAATCCGTTTTCAAGGCGGACAACCAGTTTGCCCTTGCCCGGTGCGATTTCTACGCCCCCGTTGAAAATATGATCGCCGCTGATTGTATCGAGTGAGCGGGCAAATTCGCGGGCGTGAAAATTCAAGATGCTCTTGCCCTTTTTGAACTGATCCAATTCTTCGAGAACGGTTATGGGGATCACCACATCGTGTTCTTCAAACTGGTAAAGGCAAGAACTGTCGTGGAGAATCACGTTGGTATCAAGAACGAATAACTTGGGCATTGACATGCAAGCACTCCTTGGGCTGTCCCGTCCAAAAAGCAAAACCCCGGCAGCGCGTCCCAGGCTGCGGGGGTCAGGGTTGGTGTTTTTGTTTTTGGTGAAAAACAGACGGGAACATAATCTCCAACACGGTCTGTGTCTTTTATCACCTGTTTAAGTAGCAAACTTTACTGCAATTTTACCAATCAAACCGATTTAAGCCTTACACAATATATAGCGCTTGTCAATATATTAATTCAATATGTAGTAGCCATTAGCCATCAATAGCGTCATGCCGGCGCGCCGACTTTATGCCGGGAGTCTACTGGGCAACTATTTAAAAATCGTTAAAATGGTGTTAAATGGAAATCATGAACCGATACCTGCTGATTGATATAGGGGCCGGAACCCTGGATCTGCTGTACTATGATGCCACTACCGGTGAACACTTCAAAGCCGTGGTCATGTCGCCGGTGCGCACCAGAGCGGCTATGATAGAGAGCACCCCGGGTAACCTGGTGGTAACCGGTGTCGAGATGGGCGGCGGGCGGGTTTCCGCCGCCTTGAAAGCCAGAGCCGCGAACCATTCGGTCGCCATGACCACGGAGGCCGCCGTAACCATTCACCATGATCTGGAGCGGGTTGCCGCTGCAGGCATCACGCTGGTATCCGCTGAAGAAGCACGCCAGTTGTCCACCGACCCGGCGTATACACCGATTACCCTAGCGGACCTTGAGCCTGACCGGTTGCGCCGGATTGTGGAAGGGCTGGGCGTCCCTTTTGAATTCGATATTGTCGGTGTGTGTGCCCAGGACCACGGCGTCGCGCCGCAGGGCGTTTCGCACCTGGATTACCGGAACCGCCTTTTTGCAGAAGCATTGCACCGGTCGCCCTTCCCGCACGCGCTGATTTATCCGGGCGACAAGATCCCGCCCACATTCAATCGCTTGCGCAGCCTGGCGCGGACGGCCCGTGAAATACCGGCAAGCGAAATGTATATCATGGACAGCGGCATGGCCGCTATTGCCGGCGCCTGTTGCGATCCACTCTGTGGGTCGCTGACTAAATTTATGGTGCTTGATATTGCAACTTCTCACACGGTCGGGGCCGCCCTCATCGAAGGAGAGATCGCCGGCTTTTTTGAGTACCATACCCATGATATCACCGCCTCAAAATTGGACCGTCTGCTCAAGGCCCTCCCCGAAGGACGCCTGGCGCATGCCACGATCCTGGCAGAAGGCGGTCATGGTGCCTTTTCGCGTCGGCAGTATGCCTTCTCCGCAAACGAAATCATCCTTGCCACCGGCCCCAAAAGGGCCTTGATGGCTGACTCAAAATTGCCCTATGCGAACGGCGCGCCCTGGGGTGACAATATGATGACCGGGACGGTCGGACTCCTCGAAGCGATTCGCAAATACAAACAAAACGGCTGACTGTATCCACCCAGACGCTAACCCAGTGTCCATCTACAAACGGTATCTTCTTGCCCGGCATAGCCTCTATCCGACGCCGGGTTGGCCCCAAGCGGTGTTTTCCAGGCTTCGCCTCAGGCTAGGCCGGACACGCGCTCTGAACCAAAACCTACCGTTTGTGAATGGACACTAACCCAATGAAATCGCCCGGGTATATTACGAACCCTGGAAACGGCTGACAATCGGGAGATGCATCGGCCCGCTGTGGTGATCAACAACCTGTTTTTACACCCGGCCCTTCCGGCTCGCAAATGCCTTTAAAAAGCGGCTTGGCCAAAATCGGTCAATGCTCAGAAAATCGCCAAAGGCGGTGATTTATTTATTGACATAAATATTTTTCCGCTTAGAATAAATCTTCGTTATCGGGCGCAAACGGGAAAACCAAATTATCGAGGGATGGAAAACAGATGACCAAAGCAGAACTGATTGAAAAAATGGCCAAGGATGCAAAAATCACCAAAGTCGCCGCGGGCGTGGCGCTTGAATCTTTTATCGACGGGGTAACGAAGTCTTTGAAGAAAAAAGACGGCAAGGTCACCCTGGTGGGGTTTGGCACGTTTCAGAAATCCCGGCGCAAAGCCCGTAAAGGCCGTAATCCGCAGACCGGTGAAACCATTAAAATCAAGGCCACGAACGTCGTAAAATTCAAGCCGGGCAAGAAACTCAAAGACTCTATTTAGTCTGTTTTCCATTACAAGCCCAAGGCAGCCGGATGTTCTCTATCTCCGGCTGCCTTTTTTTTAGGGCAACACAGCAAAGTGCCGATAGGTCCGCGTAGACCGGCGCTGGGACCACCACCGGCCGATTGGCGGCGCGGCTGCCGCCACCTGAATATCAAGACACCGTCGACACAACCTGGGGCGCAGTCTAAAAAATTCCTGAAAGTTGTCCTAAGTCAAGGAAATCCTGGTTTACCGGCGATATTCTGGAAAGGATGGGGAAGCAGAAGTTTTTGGGCAACTTAGCGGTTATAGAGGCAATGGGCACATGAGAATGCAGACATATCCGGCTAAACTTTTCGTCGAACCGACCACCCTGTGCAATTTTAAATGCCGGATGTGTGTCAAGCAGAGCCAGGGAAATGGTATTGTCGAGGGTTTTCTGGAGCCTGACCGGTTTGAAATGCTCGCCGATATTTTTGCCCATCTCGATTCAATCGTATTCTCAGGTATCGGCGAACCCCTGCTGCATCCCGAATTGGAAAAGATGGTCGCCAGCGCACGCGCACGCCTCCCCGCCGAGAGTTGGATTGGTCTCCAAACCAATGGACATCTCATGGACGACCGCCGGGCGACAGCCCTGATCGAAGCCGGGATAGACAAAATCTGTATCTCCATGGATGCCGCCAGCAGTCGCACACTGCGGCTGAATCGCAACGGGGCGGAGATGGCACATGTGGAGAGCGCTTTCCGGGCTGTACGCAGCGCCAGGGAAGCACTGCAGGCCAGCCGGATGCAGCTCGGGGTGGAATATGTGTTGATGCGCAACAACTTGTCGGAACTGCCCCGGGCAATCGAACAGGCAGCCTTGAACGGGGCCGATTTTGCCATCGTCAGTCAGATGCTGCCTTATGATGAAACCGTCATGGACGAAACGCTTTACACGGCCAATACCGATGCCTCATTGCGCTTTTTCAGTGAAAAGCAGAGTGAGGCCCGTGCACATGGGTTTGATTTAGAGCAGTATCTGACCGTCCGCTGGAAGTACATTCGTGATGCCGATGAACAGGCCCTTATCGATTTCGTGGAAGCGATGATCTCGGAAGCAACCGCGCGGCAAATCCCTTTTCACTTCCGAAAGCTACTATCCTTTGACGAGACCCTGACCCGTCAGGTGGAAGCGGTCTTCGATAAAACCCGTGCCTGCGCTGCTCAGTATCATTTGGATCTGAAGCTACCGGCGTTGCACCCCCGTTTTGAACGGGAGTGTGAATTCGTTCAAAACCGGAGTATTTTCCTGGCCTGGGACGGCCGCATATACCCGTGCTATATGCTCTGGCATCAATATAACTGCTATTTCGACGGCCGGGAGAAACCGGTTGCACATGAACCTTTCGGCCGCGTGCCCGATCAGAACATCCTGGACATCTGGGCGGCACCGACCTATCAGGACTTCCGGCAGGAAGTCACCAACTACGATTTTCCCTACTGCAGCAACTGCAACATGGGACCGTGCGACCTGATTACAAATGAAGGCTTTGAGTTCGATTGCTTTGCGATGGAGGTGCCTTGCGGGGATTGTCCCTGGTGCATGGGGCTGATGCAGTGTCTCCAATGAGGATAGGAGATAGCTTGTAGGGTTACGTCTCACAAATAAGGTTTAAAGGATTGACGGATCTATCTTAGATTCAGGGGACAAACAAAATTCGAAATCCGAATATCGAAATTCGAAACAATAATGCAAATCAGAATGACCAAAAAATTAAAACAACACCTATTATTACCGCTTCCAAGTTTTTGTTTGGGTCATTTAGACATTTGAATTTTAGATTTGTTTCGAAATTCGTGCTTCGGATTTCGAGTATTTAGGGTGCTCAACCCCCCCATTGCGGCAGTATTAATTTTGTAAGAAACTTATGGAATACAGCACTAGGCTTTAAGATAAACGCTGGGTTCCACATACTTGAGGCCATGCTGCAATCCGCTCAAACTTTCGGCGCCCCCGATAATAAAATACCCGCCTTTCTTCAGTACCCGACAGAGCTTCGCAACCACAAATTCTTTGGTCGGGTTGTCGAAGTAGATCATTACATTCCGGCAGAAAACGATATCGAACTGCCTGCGTGAATCGGGTGTATCCTTGAGCAGGTTGAACCGTTCAAAACGGATCAGACGGGAGACCCCCTCCTTTACCTTGATATAATCATCCCACTTGCCCCGGCCTTTCTGAAAATAAGCCTTTAACATGGGTTTGGGGATGTTTTTAACGGCCTGCTTGGGGTAAATCGCCCGCCGCCCCTTGGCCAGGCAGGTCATGGAGATGTCGGTCGCCAGGATCGAGGGCGTGAATCCCTGATCAAGGCAGTAAGTCGCCAGCGAGAATGGTTCCTCGCCACTGGATGAGGCCGCACACCAAATGTCGGGATGGGAACTTGACAGGTAGTGAAAGCTTTTTGATTCCCTGAAAAAGTAGGTATGGTTGGTGGAGATGGCGTCCAGAAACCGCCACAGTTCATCGGCATCTTTTTGAATCAGGTCATAGTAAGCAGCGGCCTCGATGCCGGTCTTGCGCAATCGCTTGGCAAGCCGGGCATTGAGCAATTCCCGTTTTTCTGCGGTCAGGTTTATGCCGGCCTCTCGGTATACGAGCTCACAATAGTTTCGAAACTGCTTGTCGGTAAGTTTTGTCACGAGCCCCTCGATACCGCATTCATCAGGAATAGTTAGCTTGCAAACACGTTGCCCGCAATGCGGTATCGGTGATTATACAGTATACCGAGCCGACCTGTCAAAACCCCCGCTGCGCTGTGTCGAACCGATCAGTGCGCGCATTCCCCGCAGTTTGTTAACGCCCGGCTAAAATTCCGCTTGGCGGGGCTGCGGGGACCGTTCAATGCGATCATCAAGAGATCTTGCGGTCTTCGAGCAGGGACCCGCGGGTGCTAATAATGACCTCTTCGAGGGGGATGTTGGCCTGCGCATTTTCCAGGGCCCGCCGGATAATGACAGATAGACCGGAACAGCAGGGGACCTCCATCATCACCGTGGTTATACTGCGTACGCCGGCCTGGCTGAAAATAGCGGTAAACTTGTCTATATACGCCTGGGCATCATCGAGCTTGGGGCACCCAACCATGAGGACCCGGTCTTTAAGCAGGACTTCATGGAAATCCGGGTAGGCAAAGGGCGTACAATCCGCCGCTATCAGGAGATCGGCACCTTTCAGGAAAGGAGCCGTCGGCGGTACCAGGTGAACTTGTATGGGCCAGTGGGTCAACGCCGAAGCGCCGCCGGTTGCCCGAGGGATGCCGCCGCCGACAGGCTGGAATGTCTTCATCTGGGTCGATGGGCAACCGCAGGGTATCTCCGCTGGTCCATGGCTGTGGGCATGCGCAGGCGTTGGGGCGGCTTCCGCCTCTGCCTGTTTGGCCAGATGGGCCTCCACGGCCTCCTCATCAAACTCCTCGGCCTCGCGCTCGACGATCTGCAGCGCGTCCTGGGGGCATTCACCCAGGCAGGCACCCAATCCGTCACACAGGTTGTCGGCAATGACCTTGGCCTTACCGTCCACAATCTGCAGGGATCCTTCCGCGCAGGAGGGGACACAGTTGCCACAGCCGTCACAGAGTTCCTCATCGATTTGGATTATTTTTCTTTTAACTTTCATCATGTGTCTCCGTTTTAAAAAGCCGGCCCAAGGGGCAGGTTTGTTTATCCAATGAGTATCTTTTCAGCTTCACTTTTCCCGCCGCCGGTTAAAAACCGGCTCGCAATCGTTTCCCGGATCTGTTCCTGCTCCACCGGGTTCTCTTCGTACTCGCTCTCCAGGTTGGCAATCAAATCCGCATCGTAGACAGCTTTGAATTCCAGGCTTTCTTCATCCCGGGGGTGATGGTGATGGCCGACGATATCACAGACCGCATCAACCAGCGGCTCGGCCGCGCCAAGCTTTTCCAGGATCTCGCGGGCGATTGTGACGCCTTCGGCTTCATGGTATTCAGCGCCGGCGCCATTGTGTTTTTTTTCCGCCTCCACAATACCGATGTCGTGCAGATAGGCCGACGCCAAAATGACGGCCAGGTTGCCGTTTTCACTTTTACCGATACGCTCCGCGTAGCGGGCAACCCGGCCGGCGTGGCTGATCCTTTTGAAATCCGCCCGGAAATACCTTTTCATCTCAATGGCCACGCGATCTTTCAGCAGATCTTCCTTTTGGGCAATCAGTTCCGGCGGCAGGTTCCCGATGCACTGCTCGGCAAACTGGCAGTAGGAAGCGCATCCGAAGTCCAATTCGGGATTGATGAACCGGTGGCCGCAATGGGGGCACTTGCGGGTCGTGTCATCCTTGAAGAATTCGACAACTTTTTCACACTGCGGGCACTTGGCATCGTAAATCGCGCCGGGTTTCCAGTATTGCGTATCCTGTCCTGGGCATTTCATAGCGGACCTCCCATTGCCGGTTCCTTTTCAGGAGTAAGGCCGAACAAGCGGCCTGCCCTGGCCGGGAGGCCAGGGCAGGCCTTGGGGTTATCAGTTTATCCAAGAATCGCCTTGAGGTCTTCATCAACCGTGGATATGGGCATAATATTGAAATTCTTGACCAGCACGTCAAGTACGTTGGGCGTAATAAACGCCGGCAGAGAAGGCCCGAGACGAATATCTTTGATCCCGAGGTGCAAGAGCGTCAGCAGGATGACACACGCCTTCTGCTCGTACCAGGAAAGCACCATGGAAAGCGGCAGATCATTCACTTCACACTCGAAGGCATTGGCCAGGGCGATGGCAATCTGGACGGCCGAATAGGCATCATTGCACTGCCCGACATCCAGCAGTCGCGGAATGCCGCCGATATCGCCGAGATCTTTGTCAAAGAAGCGAAACTTGCCGCAGGCCAGGGTCAAGACAACGCAATCTCCCGGCACCTTTTCGACAAGTTCGGTATAGTAGTTACGTCCCGGCTTGGCTCCGTCGCAACCGCCTACAAGGAAGAAATGGCGCAGGGCCTTGCTTTTTACCGCCTCGATCACTTTGTCCGCCACACCCAGAACAGCGTTGCGTGCAAACCCGACCATGACGGATTTGCCCTCAAGGTCTTCTGTGAATCCCGGCAGTTCTAGTGCTTTTTCAATGACGGGTGTAAAATCCTTATCCGCAATGTGGGCTACCCCCGGCCAGCCTACCAGGCCGGTGGTGAAGATGTTGGTGCTATAGCTGTCGCGCGGCTTCTGGATACAATTGGTGGTCATCAAAATGGCACCGGGGAAGGCATCGAATTCCTTGGCCTGGTTCTGCCAGGCAGTTCCGTAATGCCCGTAAAAATGGGGATACTTTTTCAATTCCGGATAGCCGTGACAGGGCAGCATTTCGCCATGGGTATAGACATGAATGCCCTTGCCCTCGCTTTGTTTTAGAATTTCCTCCAGATCCTTCAGGTCGTGACCGGAAACGAGAATAGCCTTGCCGGCTTTAGCACCGAGGGGCACGGCTGTCGGTACCGGGTGGCCGTAAGTTCCGGTATTACCGGCATCCAGCAGTTCCATGGCCCGGATATTCACCTCGCCACACTTGAGGGCCAGCCCGACAAGGTCGTCAGCCCCCAAGGTTTTGTCCAAAGTGGCCGCCATGGCGGAATGGATAAAGGCGTAGACGGCATCATCTTCCTGGCCCAGAATCCGGGCATGGTCCGCATAAGCCGCCAGTCCTTTGATACCATAGATAAGCAGTTCTCTGAGGGATAGGATGTCGGCATCAAGCTCAGGATCCGCATTGATTGCGACCGCCTCGCCCTAGGCTACCAATCCCTCCAGGCTATCCGCAGGTGTGAAATCCGGGGCACCGGCGACATCACCGGTTTTTTCCATGAGTTGCCGGGTATAGTTGTCCGCATCGTTTATCAAGCTTACAAACCGCTCCGGATCGAAATCTACATTGGTTAATGTTGAAAAAATAGCTTCGCTGGTAAATCGGTTTACCGCGTCATCGACAATACCTTTTTCGCGCGCGGCAACGGCGTAAACACTGAGTCTCTTGGTAGCGTGAACCAATAGATCTTGAAGGGCAGCAACGTCGGGCTTTTTGCCACACACCCCCATCTTGGTACAAGCTTCGCCTTTGGCCGTTTGTTCACATTGAAAACAAAACATACGCTCCTCCTGATTTTCTGTTTAAATTATGTTTCAAAACGTGTATTCCAGACATTGTTTCGATGTTTAAGGGCAATCTACCTGAACCACCCTAAGCTCGCCTTGACTTATGTCAAGATCGAGAAAAAATTGAAAAAAAGTTGGAGGCCTTATGTCCAACCGACTCCATATGATTGAAAATGCACCCCTTTTTAATGGGTTACCACCGGAGCATATAGATGAATTAAGGCACATTGCCGTCGAAAAAGAGTACCACAGGGGTGACACTGTTTTTATGGATGGCGATGCCGGCGACGGGTTCTATGTGGTGCTGGCGGGCAAGGTCAAAGTGTCGAAGGTTTCGGCGGAAGGCAAGGAGCAGATCCTGCACATATTCGGACCCGGGGAACCATTCGGAGAAGTTCCTGTTTTTACGGGTAAACCGTTCCCGGCCAATGCCCAGACCCTCGCAAAGAGCGTATTGGCCTTCTTCCCCAAGACCCGCTTTATCGCCCTGATTCACGCCAATCCTTCCCTGGCGCTCAACATGCTGGCCGTGCTTTCCACCCGGCTGCGCCAGTTTACGGTGCAGGTGGAAAACCTGTCACTCAAGGAAGTACCGGAGCGTCTGGCCACCTATCTTCTGTTTCTCGCGCGGGAGCAGGAAAATTCCGAGCAGGTGACCCTGCCCATATCCAAAGGGCAGCTGGCCAGCCTGTTGGGTACGATTCCGGAAACATTGTCACGGATTTTTGCGAAGATGACCAGCGAGGGACTCATCAAGGTGGAAGGCAAAACGATAACCCTGCGCGAACCCGAAGAACTGGACATCCTCTCGGTTCACGGCAAAGGGTAATCCGGACACAAAAAATGGCCGCGGCTTAAGACCGCAACCATTTTATAATAACTCGCCAGCTACAGTACCCCCCGACATCAATATACGGCATGCTCGCTTACCGGGCTGCGTGGTTCCGATGGCAATCACGATCTTGCGCTATCTTATTACTGTAACTGGACACGGCGCCCCGTGCAATACCCGGTGGGTTACACTGCCCAGAAACAACCCTTTTAAATCGGTAAACCCGCGCGAGCCCATGATGATCAAGTCGCACTTTTCGATCTTGGCTACCCGGCAGATGTTTTCTCCCGGCGCCCCCTCCAGAATTCTCTCGTCAACCGGGATTTTGGCAGCTGCAAACTTCTCCTTGAAGGGTTCCATCATGTCGCGGGCATGGTTCATAATTTTGTCATGCATTTCCTGAAAATAAGGTTCACCCAGAAATGAAGGAAAAGGCTTATGGCTATGCATCAATATGATATCGCCCCCCACCGATTGCACGAAATCAAGCGCGTAGTCGGTGGCTTTCAGTGAACATTCGGAACCGTCTACCGGCAACAATATCTTCTCTATTTTCATAACCCTTCACCCCCTTTATCAGGCTGCGCGCTGGAGCACGTCTTTGCTGCGGCCGAGCGCGCCGATGATCGCATCCACAGCGGGTTCGATGCCGGTGCTACCGGTATTGATGATGAGGTCGTAGTTCATGGGATCATCGATATCCGCATTGAAGTATTTCCGGATGAATGCCCGGCGGTCGGAATTTGTCCGCACCACTCTACGCTTGGCGATCCTTGGGGATACCTTGAAAGTCGCGGCGACATGCTTGATGCGAAAGTCCATGGGTGCGATGATCCTGACGCGCATCCGTTTTTCGGGCGGGACGATAAAATTGGCACCCCGGCCCACCATAACAGCACTGCCGTGCTGCCCGATGATGCTGACAACCCGCATGAGGTGCTGCAGGTACTGATCGGGCCACAGATGCCGATCATCGACCAGCGCCGCAATCCATTCATCTAAGACATTCATGGCTTTTTCGTCCAATGTTTGCACGAACCTGGTGCTGACATTGGCACTCTTGGCCATTTCATGGATGACTTGCTGGTGAAACAGGTCCAATCCCAATTTCTCGGTGAGCCCCTGGGCTACCAGGTTTCCACCGCTTCCGGGTTCCCGGGAAATCGTAATCACGGTTATTTTGGGTTTGGCGGCCTTCTGGCCTGTGGTTGTATATTGCCATTTACGAACTTGTTCCTCTACTATTTGCAGTGTAGAGCGGCTTTTTGATAACATGTGGCGGCCTCCTTTCTTTATCTGGTCCGGGCGGGCGGACAGGTAGAAAAAGAACCAATCATTTCTAAATAAGCTGTTGTGATCAGAGAACAATGGCCTGGTAAGCCATTTTAGTGGAGAGAACTGCCGGGTTCAGTGTCAGGCGACACTGCCCGATTCAGGAAGCGGTACCGGTATGATGCTTCAAAAAGTGCGACAATTGCCTTTTCTGGTGAGCGGTCATATTTTTGAATTTCACTGAGATCAAGCCGGTTCTAACGGTATCGAATTCTGATTCACCTGGGGAGGATACATCGGCGACCATTTCGAAATTGAGACTATCAAGGTAGTAACGACAATCAGCCAGGAGGATATCCAGGCAGCTGGGTTTTACAGATCCCTGTGCAGCCAGTGCGTACTGAAAAACCAGGCCTCCCATGCTTATATTGACAATCTGCCCCATTTTGGCAGGATTGGAACGCATTACCGCAAACGCAATATCTCCCATTGACATGTTGTTGATGTCGGAAATGATCTGAGCCTGCGACCGTAGCAGCGCAAAAGCACCCTTTGCCGCCGGGTACCGCCGGTAAATCCTTCTGTCCGTCCGTTTACCTGAAATATGCAATACAGACGGGGTTGGAACTTTAACGGTTTCCGGGCTACGGCCGTAACCAAGTTTGATTGCATAGGAAGGGAACGCCCCCTGGCGTCCCTTCGCATAGGAAAAGTTGCTTTTCTCCATAAGGCCTCCATGGGTTAAAAAACGGTCCCCGTAGGGCACATCTCCCGGCAGTACCCTCATCCTTTTTCAAAACATTGCGCGCGCCAAGGGCAGTCCAGTTGGTCGCAGTCACAAAAACCGCGTCGGAAACAGTCTGAGTGGCCATCCGACCGTTGCACACTCCGGACCAACCCCGTCAGATCAAGGTAGTTCAGCCGTTCGTTCCTGCGGCTGTATTCCGGTTTCGATCCTTTGGCCCGGTGCCCGCCACGCGATTGCTTTCTGTCAGCGGATACCGGTACCCGGTCACAAGCTTTCATTGTCCGTTTTCCTTCTCGGCCGTGGTGATGCTGAAAATTCAGTCAGTAAGAAATAGATGGCAGGTCTAGACAGTGAATTATGAGTACAGTACGATAATACTATTACCCGAGGCGACATTTTTGTCCATCGGGACATCGCTCATTTTTATAGGGGAATTACCCGGGAATCGGGAGAATCTCCCGGTTTTCGGGTAAGCGCTATGAAAATTTCGATATATCCACCTGATATCACCCTGAATCTATAAATGTGGTAAATGCAGGGCGAGGATGCGAACAGCAACACGTTGCGGCTCAGCGAGTCGCTGACACCGGCCGATAGTGGTTTGTAGGGGAGACGGTTGGATGTAGCAGTTTAGAACCTATCTCAAAAAACGGATTTTGGTTCAAGATGCGGCGGCTGCGAGTTTCCCCGCGTTGCGCGACCCCGCTATCCAATCCTCAATTGTGGGTCGCAACCCGGAGGCGCCAGCGAAGCCAGGGCCTTGCGTGGTGAATACTTCGGTATTTTGAGGACTTGAACCGAGCACCGAACGCCGAGTTTGGGCCAAAAGATTTTTTTGAGATGGGTTCTAATCTTTCCAAAGGTCGACATCTATCAAGCCGAGACGGGCGGCATAGCGAGCCAATTCAATGGCATTGCGCAAACCCAGTTTACGCATGAGGTTGGACCGATGATTTTCAACTGTTTTCGGGCTGATATAGAGTTTTTCCGCAATTTCCTTTACGGCGAAACCTTCTGCCAGCAGGCGCATCACTTCCTGTTCCCGCGGGGTCAGCGACCCGTAGTCGGCATCTTCAACCCGGGTGTCCTTGAGAGGCTCTTTCAACAACTTTTCCACAACCGCATGTGATATCGAACTGTCCAGAAAATACTCTCCGTTCAAAACGGTTTCCAGCCCTAAAATCAGGCGGTCGGATGCGGATTCTTTGACGATGTAACCGGTGGCCCCGGCCTGAAAAGCCTCTACGATATAATCGATCTTGGAGTGCATACTGACAATGATGATGCGGGTACCCGGAAATCGACTCCGAATGGCCCGGGCTAATTCGATGCCGGATTTATCCGGAAGCGATATATCGACGATGACAAGATCCGGATTATATTTCTTTACATCTTCCAGTCCCTTACGGGCATCACCGGCTTCGCCAACAACATCAAATTGCCGCGCACGGGCGATAATCGACTTGAGCCCCTCCCGAAAAAGAGGATGGTCATCAATAATTACGATGGATTTTATAGAGGCTGCCTCCATAGTCATCTTGCCGGTCTACCGGCCCCGCGCTACTCCGGTACGGCACCTTCCAACTGGTCCCCCAGGATCTTATCGACACGCCGGGCCGTCGTTAAAAACTGGTGCAGCGCGGCCTTAAACTGATCGATGAAAGGCGCATAATCTTCAACCGCACTCTCCCTGAGGGCCATTTCTAGTTCCAGGGCGGCATCCGCCAAACCGATGGCACTCAGGTTGCCGGCCATGCCCTTAATCGTATGGGCATAGCGGATGGCGCCCTCCTGATCGTTTTCATTTAAAAATCACCGCAATTGCGTCACCGCCCCGTCGTATTCCTTGCGGAATTCAGAAAGGATCAAGCGATACAATTCCCTGTTCTGCCCAAGCCGTTTCAATCCCTGCTGCAGGTCTATTCCGGGAAGGTCTGGGGTTCCCTGAGCGGCACCGTCAGTTTCGGCCTCAGACGCAGCGGCACTCCGGCCGTCGATGATGACTGCACCGGGGGTGGCTTTTTCAGGGATCCATTTTGACAGGGTAAACAGCAATTTCTCGGAATCGATGGGTTTGGAAATGTAGTCATCCATGCCGGCATCGAGACATTTTTCCCGATCCCCTTTCATTGCATGCGCCGTCATGGCAATGATCGGTGGTGTGATGACATCGGGAAGCTGTTTGATCATATGCGTAGCCTCGTAGCCATCCATAATCGGCATCTGGATATCCATCAGCACGGAATCATAATCGGTGGCTTGCACCATCTGAACGGCTATTTCGCCATTTTCGGCGGTGTCCACCATGATACCGGCATTTTTCAGAATTTCCGAAGCAACCCGCTGGTTGATAATATTATCTTCTACAAGCAGTACCCGGGCACCGTAGAACTCTTCGGTCCGACGGGCCAACTTCAATGTGCCCGTGGGCCGGCCGCCGTAAACCTTCGGTTGCTTGCGGATAGCGTGCAGCAGGGTATTTAACATCTGACTGCTGTCGACCGGCTTGTCAATCACCCCGGCGATATCGACATGGTCCGCCTGGCGCAACAGTTCATGGCGATCAAAATCAGTCATCATGACAATTGGGATCTGGTCAAACCGTTTATCGGCCCGAATACGCAATGCGGTTTCGATACCGTCCATGTCCGGCATCTGCCAATCCACCAGGACCATCTGATAAGGTTCGTTTTCCTGGGCTTCGGTGAGTTCAAAAATTGCGCTTTTACCAGAGGTCACGGCTGTGGCCCGCACGTTGTAGGCCGACAACGCTTCCAACAGTTTGCGCTGGGACTTGCGGTCGTCATCCGCAATTAACAGTTTCAGGTGTTGGAGACTGTTGTAGCGTTCGGTACTGTCCTGCACGGATCCATCGGCGATGCCGAAACGGACGGTAAAGAAAAAGCAACTACCCTGCCCGGGATCGCTTTCCACCCAGATCCGGCCGTTCATCATTTCAACCAACTGTTTGCAGATAGCCAATCCCAAACCGGTACCGCCATACCGCCGCGTGGCCGAGCCATCTGCCTGTGAAAAGGAATCAAACAGGCCTTCGAGCTGCCCGGGGTCTATGCCGATACCCGTGTCCTTGACGGAAAAAAGCAGGTCCACGTTGCGTTTTGCAATGGCATCGACATCCACCACGACCGACACCGAACCCCGATCCGTAAACTTGACGGCATTGGCAACCAGATTGATAACGACCTGCCGCAGTCGCAGTGAGTCCCCCTTGAGCATCCGGGGCACCCCGGGCGCGGCCGACACGGAAAGTTCGAGGCCCTTGTCATCAGCGTTCATGGAGAACATGCCGGACAGTTCCTGCATGACTTCATCAATACTGAAATCGTGACTTTCAAGTACCAGCTTCCCGGCCTCAATTTTTGAAAAATCGAGAATATCATTGATGATGGTGAGCAGGGACCGACTGGATTTGTTGATGTGATTCAAATAGCTGCGCTGTTTGGAATCGAGTTCCGTTTTGAGCATTAAATCAGCAAAACCGATAATTGCGTTCATCGGCGTTCTGATCTCATGGCTCATGTTGGCCAGGAATTCACTTTTGTATTTCGTGGCGATGGCGGCCTGTTTGGCCATTTCATTGGTCCGCGCCATGGCTTGTTCCAGCTGACGGGTCAGGATCAAAAGGCCGCGATTGGCGGTATCGGCACGGGCCTTTGCCCGGGTAAGTTTTGCCTGGGCTCTTCGGGATGATATGATCTGCGCTATCAAACTGGCAAATACTTCCAGGGGCCGGACGGTAACATCGGACGGGCGCCGGCCGGTTTTTGAATTGCTGACCAGGACAAACCCGACGGGCAGATTGTTCTCGTCGCTCATCCGCACAATCAGGTGATCGGCGGGATGCCAGGATTTTCCGGTTTCTGCTTGGCCCCTGCCGGCACTGGATATAGCAAACGGGTTCAGCAGCCCTTCCCGGGAGTGCTCCAGGTAAAGGCAAAATTGCCCCACCTGGGTCCCAGCTTTGGCAATCGCCTTGTACCAGCCCTTTGGCAGCAAGGCTTCTTTGAGGTTTTCGATCCGGGAACGATCGATTCCACTGTCTCCGATGATATCGTGATGCGGAGCGTCGCGCTTAAACATAACAATCAACACCCGCCTGAAATCCGAATACTTGGTAATTGCCCGGCTGATTCTCCGGAAGGTTCTCTTCTCATCCGTAGAGGAGAGGACGGAAGCCGCCACCAGGCTGAACTGCTCCATTTGTCTGGACAGGGTTTTGACGTAAGCGTCCCGGGCGCGCAGTTCTTCGTCTTTAATCATCCGATCGATGGCGATAGCCACCTGCCCGGAGACGGCATTGAACACTTCCACGTCATTGTAAGTATAGCTATCCGGATCTTCGTAATTCTGAGTAGCCATTACCCCAACCACCCGATCATCGACGCGCAGCGGAACGCCCAGCCAAACCGCTGCAGGTGTTCCCAGAGGTTTTTTGCCCGATTTGGCCAACTGCTGTTCGCGTTCGTCCCGCTTAATAAAGATCAGCTCATTGTTCCTGATCACCCGGGCCGACAATGAATCGACTTTGCTGACCCTTGGAATCGTGGGATAACTGACTTTATCCGTACTGTCCACGAAGTAGGGAAAAGAGATCGTATCCGCTTCATCATCATAAAGGGCGATGAAGAAATTGGATACGTCCATCACCCTGCGCAGGGAAACATGGATGGCCTGGAAAAGTTCATCGGTGCTGTTGGCCCGGTTGACGGCATTGGATATCTGGAACATGGCCCGGTTGATTTCGTTGGCAAACACCCGGTCCTGGATATCGACGATTATGCCTTCGATCCGCAGCCGTCCCGGGGCATCTCGGACCACGTTGCTTTTTTCGTGGACCCAGTTCTCTTTGCCATCTTTTTTGATAATGCGATACTCGACCTGGTAGGAAGTCCGGTTGTCCAAAGCCAGTCCCACCACCTCGCTGACCATCTCCCGGTCGCTGGTATGAATGATGTCGAAATAGGAATGGGGACCGTCCGTATCTTTTTTACCGGTCGGGCTGGACAGGTAAGGCTTGCCTACCAGTTCCGCGGCTGTATACCCCGTTACCTCAGCCACCGCCGGGCTTAGATACGCCAACCTTTTATTTTTGTCGGTGGAAAAAATAATATCATCCAGGTGACCAATCAATTTACGGTAGCGCTGCTCACTGCGCCGCAGGGCCGAGGCGGCAATTCTTCTTTCGATTGCAAAGGCCACTTGATCGGAGACCGTATTGAGAACCGCCAGGTCGGTCTCGTTGTACTTGTCCGGACGCGAATAGCTCTGGGCCGCCATGGCACCGATGACCCGGTTCTTGACCCGTAGGGGCACACCCATCCATATTTCCGGCATAACGCCAAACAGTTTCTTTTTCCGGCGCCGGGACATTTCCAGAATATCACGTTTACGCAGTAGCAGCGGCTGTTGGCTGGTCACGACTTCGACCGTCAGCGAAAAAGACTTCTTATGATCGAGCTTCAAAGAGGGCAACGCTTTGTCGACCCGGTCGACGAAATAGGGAAAACGCAATACGCGACTTTCGGGATCATACAGAGCGATATAGAAATTGGTCACATCCAGGATGTCCCGTATCGCAGTATGGATCGCCTGATACAAGTCCCGGGTGTGGTAGGTGGTATTGACCGCGTGGGAGACTTGAAAGAGCGCCTGGTTGATCTTCTTTTCCCGCTGTTGTTCAAGAAAAGCTTCGTTGAGATCGCTGCTGATGATGGAAATGGCATCGAACACCTGCTTGAAAGGGTGCTCCGCATCGATCTGTTCAGTTTCATATTCATCCGGCTTCATCTCCCAGTTGATGCAACCGACATGCCGCAGCAGCTGATCAACATAATGGGCCGTACGATCGCCGGTTTCCTTTTGGTCCGCGGCTGTTTCCGGAAGATTTGTCCGTGGCGCGGCCCGGTGCCGCCCGATGAGGGCCAGTGCGTCGTCAAAGCTTTCGACAACATGTACTTCAAAGGAAACGAATGGCCTGAACACGCTGACGGTGGCTTGCATGACATCATTCAGCCCATAAAAAACGAACATGCAGAACGGACAATCTCGGTAGAGGGCCTTGATCATCTCCAGATATTGCTGCCGGGCCTTCCGACTGCTCCCGGTCAATTGACTGCCGTTCATCACCAGGTAGTAGGCATTGCTCCGCAGATTCCAGGTGCGAATTCTCTCCTGGTGCTTGGCAAACACCTGGTCAAAGCTATCGGGCCGCAACTCGCCTTCCGGCTGAATATGGTAGACATCACCTTCTATAAGCGAGTAATGGGTGATCCCGCCATCTCTTTCCAGGGTGCTGACAAAAAAATCGTCATCGCTTGCCCGGGTGGGGCCTACGCCGGACGGGGCGCGGTCGGCGGCAAGCATCAATTCACGGTTTGTTTCTTCCTGGCCGGCCAGAATGCGCCGCGCAATTGATAGGGCCTGGGCCGGTTCCGGCACGAGATGTTTTTCGAATGCAGTTGGATTGAGCTTGAAAGCCAGCTTGATACCCAGTGACAGCGGCGGGGCGGTACAGCAGAAGATAAGACCGCCGATCCGGGGTTTGGCCGTAAGGTGTTCGATAAGAAAATTGCGGGCCCGCTTGGAAAAACCTTCCACCGCCCTGATATCCTCGACCAAAACGAATTGCACTTCGCCGTCTACGTGTTCGTGCAGCACGCGGTCAACAAACTCGCGGGAAGATTTTATAGCACCATAGGAAGCGAACCCTCTGGACACCACCTCGAGGATTTTTTCTGCATGGATTTTACAGGTAACGGTATAGCCCTTGTCAAAAGGCACATTCGTCCACTCCGGTTTTTCCAGGACCGGCAGACTCCCGGAACGGCGGGCACTATGTGAAGCGCGCGAGCTCATTTGCGATGACTATATTACAAAATCATCTGAAATTAAAGAGGATTTTTATAATTGCCGTCAGCTGGAACGTTCGCCTCCCGACCCAAATTACAAGCCCCTGATCCACTCGGTTTTAAGCTATTGCGGCGGGAACAAGCCATGTGCGGCACAGGTATGGCCGGGCCTTGTCGCTACCGGATCGGTCGAGTTCACGGCCTGTTTATTTCACCTGATACGTCTCTTGCACCCGGCTGTTTCGGTATTATATTAGTCAAAATACCACTTTGTAGCACAAACCAATCACCAGACACCCCACACACCGGAGATACCGAAAAAAATGGAGACAACCATGAGTGACGGACTAGATGAACTGACCGCGTGTAAAACGGATTCGGAAATTTTACGGCGCTACCGGCAGAAACTGCCGGCAATTGTTGAAAAAATCATCGCCAACAGCACCGACCCGAGCTGTTTTACCCATGTTGATTATGAACCGCTCCGTTCCAGCAGTTCCGTCGGCAACCTGATCGCTAAGTTCAGAGAAGTGTTGTTCCCCGGATATTTCTCACCTGAGAAAATAGACCCGGTCAATCTCAAGTACAGCATCGGGCAGACGATATCCGATCTCTACGACACGCTTTCCGACTACATCACCCATGTCATGCGACACGACTGTTTCCGGTTCGGCCAGGATTGTCTAGAATGCGGTGAAAAGGGCAACCAGATGGCCTTGAAAACTATGGACGCCATCCCCGGCCTGCGCCATCTGCTGGCCACCGATGTACGGGGAGTGTTCAACGGCGACCCCGCGGCCCAAAGTCACGATGAAATCATCTTCAGCTATCCCGGCATTTTTGCAACGATGGTCCACCGGGTGGCCCACAAGCTGTTTGAACTGGGGGTCCCCTTGCTGCCGCGCATCATGTCCGAGCACGCCCACAGTCTGACCGGGATTGACATCCACCCGGGCGCCCGTATTGGTGAAAGTTTTGTGATCGATCACGGCACTGGCGTGGTGATTGGGGAAACCACGCACATTGGCAAAAACGTCCGTATTTACCAGGGGGTAACCCTGGGCGCGCTTTCGTTGCCCCGGGACACAGTCGATCGCCTGCGGGGCGAAAAGCGCCACCCCACCATTGAAGATGATGTTATCGTCTATTCCGGCGCAACCATTTTGGGGGGTGAAACGACAATCGGGACGCGGTCGGTTATCGGCGGGAACGTCTGGATCACCGAATCCGTACCGCCGGATACCCGGGTGTTTATGGAAACCCCCAAATTGATATACAAATGAGGAGAGTAACATGACGATACACAACAACGTGAGCCATATCATAGGGTCAACCCCACTGGTTAAGCTGAATCAGCTCACAAAGAACATCGGCGCAGAGGTACTGGTGAAGATGGAATCGATGAATCCGCTGGCCAGCGTAAAGGATCGCATCGGAAATGCGATGATCACAGCCGCTGAGGATCAGGGGCTGATCAATCCCGACTCGGTGATCGTGGAACCCACGAGCGGCAACACGGGTATTGCCCTGGCCTTTGTCTGCGCCGCCAAGGGTTACCGCTTGATTCTCGCCATGCCGGAAACCATGAGTCTGGAAAGGCGATCGCTCCTCAAACACCTGGGGGCAGAATTGGTGCTTACGCCCGGCCCCAAAGGTATGAAAGGGGCCATTGCCCGGGCACACGAAATCCTCGCGGAAACACCGGGAGCCTACATGCCCAACCAGTTCGGCAATCCAGCCAACCCTGAAATTCACCGTAAAACAACTGCCGAGGAGATCTGGAAAGATACGGACGGACAGGTCGATGTCTTCGTCTCGGGGGTCGGCACCGGCGGCACGATAACCGGCGTGGCCGAAGTCATCAAAGCACGCAAACCCGAATTTAAAGCCATTGCAGTGGAACCGGCCGATTCTCCGGTTCTTTCCGGCGGCCAACCAGGGCCCCACAAAATTCAGGGCATTGGGGCCGGCTTTGTTCCGGATGTACTCAATACCGACATTATCGACGAGATTATAAAGGCCAATGCCGACGATGCGTTTGAAACGTCCCGCCAGCTTGGATCGCAAGAAGGCATCCTGTGCGGCATCTCGGCGGGTGCCAACGTCTGGGCTGCCTTGCAGGTTGCGGCGCGCCCGGAGAACGAGGGCAAGAAGGTGGTCACCGTTGTTTGTGATACCGGGGAGCGCTATCTCAGCACACCGCTTATGACGGACGAGTAAAAAATGGCCAAAGGACCATGCCCTGGATTGCCCTTAAAAGGGTCTGTTTTGCCATCATCCCATGGAAAAAACATGCATCGCGCAGACGCGCGGCCTAATACCCCTACATGGGCCGTGGGGACCAGGTTTTAAACACTAAATAAAGGGTATTGGGAACCATCCTGATCAGCCCTGCTTGTTCTCCGCGCGGATGGCTTTATGGAGCCGATCGAAATCGGTGGGAACCTGCTGATCCTGATCTTCGCGATAGCAAATCTGGAGGGCGTCAAACTCACACCGCAGGGCACAGACACCGCAGCCGATGCACCACTGCTGGTCGACAACCGCTACATCCGCCTTAAGTTCGATAGCCTGCACCGGGCAAATGTCGACACACGCGCCACAGCCGGTACAATGCTCCGGCAGGGTTTTGCGGGTAAAGTAGACCGCCATCAAATCATCCCGGAGGATCTTTCTGCGCCGGATCGTACCGACATTCCAACAGGCGCAACCGCAGCAGTTGCAATTGTGCATCACCTTGCCGGCAGTATTATCAACAAAATGAACCAGCCCGGCTTCAGCCGATCGGCGAACTATGTCGCGGGCCGCAGCGCGTGTTATTGGCCTGCCCAGCCCGCGCTGTATCAGAAAATCAGCCATCTCATCGAATTTGAGGCAAACCTCGCGCGGGTGCTCGCAGGGTCTGCCCATCAAATCAGCCTCCACCCGGCAGGGGCAATGGGCAACCGCAAAGCGCGTCGCGTTGTCAAGCACAGCGTCCATATGATCGTGGGGCATAATTGCCTGCACCGCCGGGTCTAAGGATTGGTTGATGGGAATATAGCGATACGCTTTGGTGCGCCGGCCTCCGAATGCTTCCCGGGTAACCGTTCGATTAAAATACTTCAAAACCAGTTTGGTCATTTTACGGGCCTGGTTCGATGTAGGGCCTTTCCAGAAAAACACCTGCGGAAATCCGAATCCGGCCTGGTGAAGGCCGTAACCGACCGAACCGTTTTCCAGGCGTCTGGTATAGATCACCCCCTTGGCGGCCAAGCCCTCCAAGGTGCTCACCACCATCTCTTCATCCAAGCTCGTTATGGGCATCAGTTCCTCCACGGGTACGGCTTTTAAAGGAATATCCGTGGCGGGCAGCAGCAAGGCAACTTCGGCTTCCCGAGTCGAAAAGATTTCCTTTAAGATGTCTACCAACGCCGCGGTGTAAGGTAAGCCCATTCCCATGGTGGCCAGATGTTTTGCCAGGCGGACATGCATATCGTCGCACATTTTTTACTCCCCGGGGTAACCGTTATTCCAGACGCCGAGCGGGCGTTTACGGGCCCCATTTGCAGGCCGTTATCCGCCCGACACCACCAGCAAGCTACCTCAGATTCGGGTAAACCTCAAGCCTCCAGCTGACGAGGATGCCGGTATCCAGCCAATCGCGAGAGCGAGGCTATATATTATACAAAATTGTAGTTTTTATAAAAATATATAACTTTTTTGTAAACTATGCGATTCCGACTATGGAACCTTGCCGAATCGCAGCAAGTCCCGGTGTTTAAATTGTTTATTATTTCCAGACACATAACAATTAAGGCAATATTGACCGATGGATGGCATCAGCTTTGCTATAATCTCTGAAAACGAATTTTAAGTAATGAACCTGTTTTTAATTGAAGATTCACAAAGGAGAATGCCGCATGAAGCTAAAAGGCCTGATATTGCTTGCAATACTGTCTATCATTCCCACTGCAACCGCGTTTGCCGGGGAAGACACTTTAAACTCCGGGGATACCGCCTGGATCATAGTTTCCACCGCCTTGGTAATGATGATGACCCCGGCAGGTCTGGCTCTATTTTACGGTGGGATGTCCCGGTATAAAAACCTACTCAACACGTTGGCCATGACGTTTGTAACCTACTGCCTGGTCAGTGTGATCTGGGTGCTTTGGGGATATTCGTTGGCATTTGGTGAAAGTGCCAACGCCTTTGTCGGTAGCCTGGCCCACCTATTTATGGGAGGCATCGGTGTGAACAGCCTGTCAGGAACGATACCCACCATTGTGTTTGTCCTGTTTCAGATGACGTTTGCCTGCATCACCGTGGCTCTGGTTCTGGGTTCAGTTGTCGACCGGATGAAATTCTCGTCCTGGATCGTCTTCACAGTCCTATGGGCAACCTTTATCTACAGCCCGGTGTGCAACTGGGCCTGGGGCGGGGGTTGGATGGCCCGCATCGGAGCGCTGGATTTTGCCGGCGGTACCGTGGTACACATCAACGCCGGGGTGGCCGGTCTTGTGCTTTCACTGGTGTTGGGCAAACGGGTCGGGTACGGCAAGGAGGCCATGTTTCCTTCGAGCATTGCCCTGTGCGCTTTAGGCGCCGGACTGCTCTGGTTCGGCTGGTTCGGTTTCAATGCGGGCAGCCAGCTGGCTGCCGATGGTGTGGCCGCTTCGGCATTCCTGGTCACCAACACAGCGGCGGCCATGGGGGCCCTGTCGTGGATGTTCGCTGAATGGGCTGTCAGTAAAAAACCGACCGTGCTGGGCATCGCTTCCGGTGTGGTCGCCGGCCTGGTGGGTATAACCCCCGCGGCTGGATTCGTCACCCTGCCTGGTGCGCTCGTGATCGGGCTGGTTGCCGGCTTACTGGGATTTTTCAGTGTCGCGGTCTTGAAACACAAATTGGGCTATGACGACTCCCTGGACGCTTTCGGCGTCCACGGCATGTGCGGCATCTGGGGGGCCCTGGCCACGGGTCTTTTTGCATCCCCGGCCATCAACCCGGCCGCCGTGGGGCTTTTCTTCGGTAATCCTGGGCAGGTCTGGACTCAATTTCTATCCATCGTCGGGACAGCGGTCTACAGCGGTATCGGGACTCTGGTGGTAATCTATATAACCAAGTTCGTCACCGGTGGGCTGCGGGTAGGAAAAGAAGAAGAGATTATCGGGCTCGACAATGCGATACACGGTGAGAGAGCCTTTGAAATGGACTAGGAAGTGGTTGCAAACCCTCCCCTCGAACCGAATCTCTGTGTTGGCTGCGGGATTTGAACCCTCGAAATACGATAGTATTCCTCGGATTCAAAACCCGCATCCGCCTTGACCTTCGATACGATTGAAGGATTTGAAACCACATCCCTCATTGATCTTAAGAAAAACTGTTAATCAACTTTCCGGTAGCGTTACAAGTGTTTGGTTTTCAGGTTTTGATTTTGACCTAAGACCTAACACTTAAAACAGATGAATTCGCGGTCGCGAATTCATCATGACTTTATCGTCACCGGCTGCTTGACGACGGTCAGGATCATTTTAAACCGCTGCACCGCCGTAACGGCATGGGGCACATTGGCCGGCATCACGACCACCTCGCCGGGCCCTACAACCATCTCCTGACCATCAATATCGACCGTAGCCTCTCCATCGAGTACCTGTACCAGGGCATCTCCAGGAGCCGTGTGGGTACTGACCCCCTCGCCGGCATCAAATGCAAAAAGTGTAAGGCTGAGCGCCGGGTTTTGGGCCAAGGTTCGGCTGACAACCCGTCCCTCCTCATAATTCACCAGCTCAGCCAGGTTTTGGGGCTCCGAAAATGGTATGTTTTTTATAAAAACCTGCTTGTCCATTTTTCCTCCTGTTTTCTTTTTATCAGCGTCTCCCAAAAGCCATTGCCGGAGTTCGGCAAAAGACGGGCTCCGGCCAACACACGCGACTCGGCCGTCGATGATCAGGGCCGGTGTTCCCGAAACCCCGTAACCGGCAATCTGATCGGGATCTCGGACGTGTTCCAGATCGGCTGGTAACTCTAAAGCCGCCAGGGTTTCCATAATTGTATTCTCAAGGCTGTCACAAACGTTGCAGCCAGCTCCCAGAACCTTGATCGTCAACCCTTCCGGCTCTTCCTCTACAGGGATGCCGCGCGCTTTTTTATATTCACGTACAAAGGCCTGACCGTAATCATCCTTGACTTTATCGGGAATGTAGTTCCTGCGCCCCAAGCGCTCCAAAAGAAGCCGAGCGATCTCGGACTCCGGTTGGTCGGTGTGATTGGCGGCAATATCCGCTATGGCATCGGCCAAACCGATGATTCCAAACATATGTTTGCCGATCTTGATCTGGGTTACTTCAGGTGTGGCCATTGTCGTTGTCCTTGTTTACTGCCTTCAATAATAAGACAGGCCGGGAGGCAACGCAACTTTTAAAACTTACATGACCTGTTGTCATTGTTGAACTTTTTCCCGGTTTTTGACATAAATCAAGGCGCTCCCGGCCGCGGCAGCTTATTTTTCTTGCAGATAACGCCGGCATGGGAAGCCACCCCTTGAATTATTGTCCGGGAGCCCTATTCTGTGTTTGCAGTGGCGCTTTTAGGGTCACTTGAAAATATTAGGAGTGAAAATAGATATGCAGTGGACACAGGAAGCCGAAGATGCGGTAAAAAAAGTACCCTTCTTTGTCAGGAAAAAGGTCCGGGCCCGCGTGGAAAAGGAAGCTCGCCTCACCGGCCGGGACACGGTCACCCTGGCAGTCGTACAGACAGCGCGCAAGAAATTTCTGGACAATATGAGTTCAGAAATAAAGGGCTATCAAGTGGATGCCTGTTTTGGCGCCGGGGGCTGCCCCAACCGCACGTCGGAAAGTGAAAACCTGCTGGCCAGACTTGAAAAACTGCTGCAGTCGGAAGATCTCCTCAGTTTTCTCAAAGCAAATGTGCCGGGTGATCTGAAGTATCATCACGAGTTCCGGGTGACGATCTCCGACTGCCCGAACGCCTGTTCCCAGCCGCAGATCAAGGATATCGGCATTTTCGGCATAAGCGAGCCGATCATCACGGACGACCCTTGTTCGTTGTGCGGCAATTGCGTGGAGGTGTGCCGGGACCGGGCGGTGCAACTGGATGAGGACGCGGAAATACCGGTTATCGACGGTCAACTATGCCTGCAGTGCGGCCTCTGTGCCAAAAAGTGCCCCACCGGCACCATCATTGACGGCAAAAAGGGCTATCGCGTTCTGCTGGGCGGCAAACTTGGCCGGCACCCGCGCCTGGCCGAGCCACTGCCGGGCATATACAGTGAAGACGAAGTCCTCGTGATCGTCAAAAAATGCATCGACCATTATAAGGCCAACAGCCGGAACGGAAAACGCTTTGCCGAACTTTACACGGGCCCGGAATTTCTGGAGGGCGTGTGATCCGCCTGCACTATTTGCAGCATGTCGCTTTTGAAGGCCTGGGCAGTATCGGCGCCTGGGCTGCCGCGCGGCAGTATCCGGTTACCGCCACCCGCCTTTACAAAGGCGATCGCCTTCCGGAGCAAGCTGCCTTTGACTGCCTGGTCATCATGGGCGGCCCCATGAACATTTATGAACATGAGGCGCACCCCTGGCTCACAGCCGAAAAATTATTCATCGAGCAGTCTCTCAAAAACATGAAAGCGATTGTCGGCGTCTGCCTGGGAGCCCAGTTATTGGCCGATGTGTTGGGCCAGAAAGTGTACGCCGGCCGGTATAAAGAAATCGGATGGTTCCCCATATATAAAACTGACCAGGCCAGGCAAAGCCCAGCTGCCCGCTTCTTGCCCGACACTTGCGAAGCCTTTCACTGGCATGGGGACACATTTGACATTCCCGCCGGAGCCCTCCACCTGGCCCGGAGCGAGGCCTGCGCCGGGCAAGGATTCATTTACGACCAGCAGGCGGTCGGCCTGCAATTTCACCTTGAGACAACGCGGGCAAGTGCCGGCCAGCTTATTGACAATTGTCGGGATGAAATCGTCGCCGGCAGGTTCATTCAATCAGCCGAACAAATGCTTTCCCAACCAGATCGTTTCGATGCGCTAAACAGCGTCATGGCGTCCTTGTTGGAGAGTCTGTCCCTGTTTCGCCAGGACCAAATGTAGAGGAATAGTTGCATGCTGCGAGTCTTTCAAAACGACCTTCTGGATCCAGATCATTTCGTCATTACCCTGGAACTGGTTCCCGGCCGGGAATCCCAGGGGCGTTCGGTGGACATGGTAACCGGGATTGCCAGCGATGCCTTTGCCGATGGCCGCATCTCGGCCGTCTCCATTACCGACAACCCCGGCGGCAATCCGTCGCTCAGCCCGGATGTCCTGGGTTATGAAATCTATAAAATCGGGATGGACTCCATTGTCCACTTCACCTGCCGGGACGCCAACCGGGTAGGTATGGAGAGCCGGGCTTTGCAGTTGGCCCGGATGGGCATGAAAAACATTCTGGCCTTGACCGGCGATTACGCCGGCCAAGGTTTCGGGGGACAGGGGCGGCCCGTCTTTGACATCGATTCCGTGAACCTGCAGATCATGCTGACGGCTCTAAGCGAGCGCCTCGAAGCGTCCGGCGACCCGGATGGTTTTTTTACCGGCTGTGCGGTCTCGCCCTTTAAATACACCGAAGCCGAATCTTTCGCCCAGTATGCCAAGCTGCAGCGCAAAGTGTCCGCCGGCGCGCAATACATTATCACCCAGCTGGGCTACGATGCCCGCAAGTTCCAGGAACTGCTGCTCTTCATGCAACAGGCCGGCATGCACCTGCCCGTGGTGGGTTCGGTGTATGTGTTGACCCCGGCCTCCGCTCGTATTATGCATGCCGGCAATGTTCCCGGTGCCATTGTAAGCGCGAAACTGCACGACCAAGTTTTGGCCGAATGGCAGGACAAGGCGACTGGTCGGGAAGCATCCATTGAAAGGGCCGCTCGTTTGGGAGCGATTTTAAAAGGATTGGGATATCGCGGCATTCACATTGGCGGCATTCATCGGGACTTTGGCATGGTCGCCCGGATCCTGGATCGCCTGGAAGAGATTGAAGATCGCTGGCCGGAATTCTTACCCGATTTCGATTCCCCGGATCCCGGTGCTTTCTATGTCTTCGAGGAGCATCAGGGATTAAACCAGGGGTCGCCAAAATTCGGAAAGAACCCGGTCAGGTTGAGCATCGGTGAAACGCTGCATTTACAGTTTATGAGAGCGACCCACCGGGCCTTTTTTGACCTGGACGCCAAGCTGGCACCGCTCTATCGGAAAATCTGCCGCCATCTGGACGAAAACCAGGCCGGCCGGTTGATGGCCCGCCTGCTGGAGGACCCCGCCAAATTCATCCTGCTGCGCTGTCGCCACTGTGGCGATTGCGGTATTCAGCATGTCGGCTTTCTCTGCCCGGAATCCGGGTGCCCCAAACATACCCGCAACGGTGCTTGCGGCGGCAGCCGCAGCGGCCGCTGCGAGGTCAACCCAGATCGATATTGTGTCTGGTATCGGGCCCACAACCGCCTGGCAGCCGTGGGTGCCCGACATGAATTGAGCACCGGGTGTGTTCCCCCGCGAATGTGGGAGCTTAACGAAACCTCCTCCTGGCTGAACTTTCACCTGGGCCGGGACCACCAGAGTGCTTCCAATGCCATTTTGGATTTTTGCCGGCTGCGCAGCTGTGGAGATCCAGGCACATAGTATTGGTCCCACAAGTAACGTTAAAAAATGAACAGTTCTTCGATGGGTTTTGGGGGACCATTAAAATACGAAATTCAAAGCACGAAACTCGAAACAAATTAAAAATTCGAATGACCAAATGACAAAAAAAGAGGCCCACTGCTAACAATATCAGGGTTCTGTTTGCTCCTTTATGTCATTGCGATTTGCCTTTTTGTTTCTAATTTCGAAATTCGAATTTCGGATTTGGCGAATCTATAATTCCAGCATCCGTTCCAGTGCCAGGACGGCTCCGGCCTGAATGTCGGCAGGCACCGCGACCCTGTTACGGTCTGGCTGCTCTATGGCCTGCAGCAATTTATCCGGACTGATTTTATACATGTTGGGGCAGAAGGATTCATGCAATGGTAAAACGGTTTTGTTCGGATGATCGGCGGCCAGGCGCTGCACCAGGTTGATTTCCGTCCCGATGATAACGCGGCTCCCGAGCGCAGCCTTGGTCACATAGTCCACTATGTAACTGGTGCTTCCGACGGCATCGGCCAGATTCACGACCTCTTGGGTACACTCCGGATGGACCACGATTTGAGCGCCCGGATTTTTCTTGCGCATGGATTCCACCTGGGCGATCGTGAAACGGGTGTGCACCAGGCAGTACCCTTTCCAGAGAATGACCCGGGCCTGTTCGAGGGCCTGCGGGGTATTGCCCCCCAACGGCTGGGCCGGATCCCAGATAACGATCTGGTCCGGGGCAATGCCCATCTGGTTGGCGGTATTTTGTCCGAGGTGCTGATCGGGAAAAAAGAAGATTTTCTCACGCTGGGCGAACCCCCAGGTGAAGGCCTTGCCGGCATTGGACGAAGTACACACAATCCCGCCGGCCTGCCCGCAGAAAGCCTTGATAACGGCATCTGAATTCATGTAGGTCACCGGCATGACCTTGTCGGCTGGAATAACATCGATCAATTCAGCCCAGGCATGCTGCACCATTACATGGTCGGCCATATCGGACATCCAGCACCCGGCCTCCTCATCCGGAATCTGCACTGTCTGGCGCTCGTCACATAAAATGCGCGCGCTTTCGGCCATAAAATGCACGCCGCAAAATACGATCCGGCTGGCATTGCTGTTAGCCGCTTTCCGGGAAAGATCAAAGGAATCGCCCTTGAAATCTCCCAGGTCCACGATGGAGCTGCGCTGGTAATGGTGGGTCAAAATCAGCAGGTCTTCCCCGAGTTCATTTTTCCGGTCACGTATTTGCGCCAGGGTATCCGGTGACGTGTTATCTTTTTTCATGCTTCCTCCGGGCGGTCGGCCGTTGGCCCGCGCCCTCTCACCAGCTCTTCGATGGTATCGCCACAGGCAATACGGCCACCTTCCAGCACGCGAGCGAAAACCCCTTCCCGGGGCATGATGCAGTCCCCGGCCTTGTAATAGATGGCGCAGCGGTTGTGACATTCCTTGCCGATCTGGGTAATCTCCACGCGGGCTTTCTCACCGAGTTTAAAACGGGTCCCCACCGGAACGCTTACCCAGTCGATCCCGGTGGTGGCAATGTTCTCGGCAAAATCGCCGAACCCGACCTCCAACCCGCCCGCATTGGCTGTCTCAATACTCTCGGCCGCCAGAAAGCTCACCTGACGGTGCCACTGTCCCGCATGGGCATCGCCTTCCAAACCATGATCAACTACCAGGGTTGCGCTTTGCACCTGCCTTTTAACGGTGCCCTTTTTCCGGCTGGTTGCAATGGATACAATTTTCACGCAGACTCCTTTCCAATCAGAAATACCCCATAGCTGGCCCGGAGATTTGGAAACAGGGTAATGATCCGGCCGCTGCGGTCATGGTTGTTGGTATTGATGGCCACTTCCTTGAGAATCTTGAAACCGACCTCGCCGGCATAGCGCCGAAAATCCTGGATGGTAATCACCCGAATGTTGGGGGTGTCGTGCCACTGGTAGGGCAGCTGCCGGGAAACCGGCGCAACACCTTTGAGCAGCAACTGGGCCCTGATTTTCCAATGGCTGAAATTGGGAAAGCTGACCACGGCTCGTTTGCCGATTCGCAGCATGGATCTGATCAGGTCGGCCGGCGCGTAGATCTGCTGCAGGGTTTGGGTCAATATAACGTAGTCAAAGGTATCGTTGGGATAATCCTGGACCTCTTCATTTATATCTCCCTGGAGCACGGTCAGCCCCCGCTCGATGCAACGCGCCACCCGATCCTCATCGATTTCTATCCCGGTGCAGGTGACTTCCTTATGGGTCTTCAGGTAGTAAAGCAGGTCACCCTCTCCGCACCCCAGACCCAGCACCCGGGCTCCGGGATGGATCCAGGAAGCCACCACGCGCAGGTCATAACGAATGCCGTTGGGTTCAACCATTGCCGTTGACATGTCCTAAGAATCCTTTCATAAGCGTGGTCAACCGGTCCGAGGGCAGCAGGAAAGCATCATGCCCCCAGCGGGCTTCGACCTCGCAGAAACTGACATCCAGCCCGGTCTTTTTCATGGCCTTGACCATCGCGCGGGACTGGTACGTAGGGTACAGCCAGTCGGACGTAAAGGAGACCACCAGGAAGCGGGCGGCTGTTCCCGAGAAGGCTTTCACCGCCGAGCCATTGCCGTGCTGCCGTTCAAAGTCGTAGTAGTCCGAAGCCTTGGTGATATATAAAAACGCGTTGGCGTCAAACCGTTCTACAAATTTGCGGCCCTGATAGCGCAGGTAGCTCTCGACCTGGAATTCAGCATCGAAATTGAACGAAAAATCCGCCCGGTCCTGCAGCCGCCGACCGAACTTGAGACGCATGGATTCATCCGACAGGTAAGTGATGTGACCGATCATGCGCGCTACGGCCAGTCCCATATCCGGTCGGTCCGTACCGTAGTAATCCCCCTTGTTCCACTTGGGGTCGGCACAGATCGCCTGGCGGGCAACCTCGTTAAACGCAATGGCCTGGGCGGAATGTCGGGTAGTGCTGGCAAGCAGAACGGCCGATTCTACCATTTCCGGGTACCGCACCGCCCATTCCAGGGCCTGCATACCGCCCACGGAGCCACCGATCACCGCGTGTAGCTTGTTGATACCGAGATGATCGATCAGTACCTTTTGGGCGGCAACCATATCCCCGATGGTCACCATGGGAAAATCCAGCCCGTATTCTTTACCGGTCACCGGATTGATGGATGCCGGCCCGGTGGAACCATTGCAGCTGCCCAGAATATTGGCACAGATAACGAAGTAACGATCCGTGTCAATCCCCTTTTCCGGCCCCACCATGAAGTCCCACCAGCCGGGTCGCGCGTCGTCCTCATGGTAATACCCGGCCACATGGGCATCCCCCGAAAAGGCGTGCAGAATCAGGACTGCATTGTCCTGCTCGGCATTCAGAGCCCCATAGGTTTCATAGGCCAGGGTCACCGGCCCCAGACGGGCCCCGCTTTCCAGGATCATCTCATCCGGAGGCTGGGCAAAGGTGAATGTCTTTTTTTCGACCAGCCCCACGGACTTGCCAATTTGATCATGTTCGATATATTCGCTCATTTAATATTTTTCAGTCGCACCCTGGGGTGCCCTTTTGATCATGGCGGCCAAGCTGCCTGCCTGGCTTACAAGGCACAACCACATTCCAGGGCCTGATTCAGGTCCGCGAAGATATCCTCCACATCCTCGATACCGATGGAAAGACGGACCAGATCCGGTGTTACCCCCCCGGCGCGCTGGGCCTCCTCGGAAAGCTGGGAGTGGGTTGTGGTCGCCGGGTGGATAGCCAGGCTCTTGGCATCCCCAACGTTGGCCAGATGTGAAAACAGGTTTAGGCTGTCGATGAATCTTTCACCGGCGTCTTTGCCCCGCTTGATGCCGAACACCACCATCCCCCCGAAACCGTTTTTAAATTGACGGGCTGCGCTCGCATGAGCAGGGTCGTCTTCCAGGCCGGGATAGCGGACCCATTCGACGCAATGATGCGCCTGAAGATAGCGGGCCACCTTTAAAGCGTTCTCACAGTGACGCTGCATCCTTAATGGAAGGGTTTCCAGACCTTGCAAAAACATCCAGGCATTGTCGGGACTGATACAGGCCCCCAGGTTGCGCAGGGGCACCAACCGCATCCGCATAATGAAAGCGACCGGATTCAGATCGCCGAGGTCGTGGGCGTACCGCAAGTCGTGGTAAGATGCGTCGGGCTCGTTGTAGAGGGTGAACTTCGAATCGGTCCAGTCGAACTTGCCGGCATCCACCACAATCCCGCCGATACCGTTCCCGTGTCCGCCCAGCCACTTGGTTAAAGAGTGGACAACCACATCCGCACCCTGCTCGATGGGCCGCTGTATATAGGGGGTGGTAAACGTCGAATCTACCACCAGGGGAAGATGATGCTTTTGGGCTATTTTGGCCACCGCCTCGATATCCACCACGTCCAGCACCGGATTGCCGATCGTTTCCGTAAAAATCATCCGGGTTTTCGCGTTGATCAGGGCCTCGAAACTTTCCGGTTCGAGAGAATCGGCAAACCTGACCTTGATGCCGAACTGGGGCAAAATATCATTGAACATCGTATAGGTGCCCCCATACAGGTTCACCGCCGAAACGACCTCGTCGCCCTGGCTGCAGATATTGATGACCGCGTAAAAAATCGCCGAGGTCCCGGAAGCCAGCGCGAGACCAGCTGTCCCACCTTCCAGCGCAGCCATCCGCTGCTCGAGGACATCCTGGGTGGGGTTCATCAAACGGGTATAGATATTGCCAAGTTCTTTCAAGGCGAAGAGGTTTGCCGCGTGTTCGGTATCTCTAAAGACATAGGAACTGGTCCGGTGTACCGGAACGCCGCGGGCACCGGTTTCGTCCGGAACCGCGCCGGCATGCAGGGCAAGTGTGTCGAATTTATAGGGGTCGGTCATGACAAGCTCCTTTTGTTATTTGGAATTCGGGCTGTTATTAAACAAGGTTGGCAGTAGAGCGGGAACCTTTAATATGGCTTTGCATTACGCCCCCGCATTCATGGGGACCCGACCAGGGCGTTTCCGCGGACTTACAATCGGGGTCCTGAAAAAAAGTGACCAGGGCTACTGCTAGTCGGAGGAAATCAGCGGGATAAGAACTTCACAATTCCGACAGACTTTCAGTTTTTCTTCCCAGGTCTTCCGCGCTTTGCCCTCACAGATGGTACCGCTGATAAACCAGCATTCCTTTCCGGCTTTAAACTCCCAGGCAGGGCACTGCTTTTTACGTTGGGGCGGGCATTTCATAATCGTCCAGCAAGGCTTGCGCTTCTGAGTACCTTCATGGGTGCGGGATAACAAAAAAAGGATTTGCCGCTGTACGTCCGGTGGAATCGCGCGCCAGCCCTGCTCGTAACTATGCACAGCTTTTACCGATTTACCAAGTAGCTGTGCCATCTGCTTTTGGGTTTTCTTAAGTTTCTTACGCAAAGCAACAAATTCACTGCTTTCCATACGGGCCTCCATCCTTTTTCAGCGGCACCCTTGGTAGTTCCATCCAAATCCGAAAAAATTACCACAATGTGGTACTTCGGTCAACATAATACTCTTGGCCCGGAATGCAATCCCGGCAAATTTCCAAGGAGGTTGCCCGAAACCAGATCGCCTGGTCATATTTGCCCGGCTGGTTGTGCGGCAAGTCGACCGCCATCACACCTGATAGCCATAGGAGAAAGTACATTCAACCCCTTGAAACATCATAATATTTTGTTTCGCAATATTTACAAACGATTTAAATTACGCATGCCTGCTTCAATACACCCATTTGGGCACAATCAATCCTTGACGGTCGGGCTTCCAATCAATAGAATGTTGGCATACTTGGCAACTGTCCCGCTAAAGTATACCACTTTTATGGAGGGAGGCCAATGGAACCGACCCGCCGGCAGCGCATGGTTTCTGCCATCTTCCTGGTGATTGGCTCTGTGGCGGTAATGGTTCTGCTATACAGGACTTTACCGGAGAATCCCCAGGGACGCCGGGGAGAGTACCAAAGCCGAGTTGAGGCTGCCCCGCCGCAAGGTAAATCCATGATAACCACCGATCGGGTTGTCATGATGAAGGGGGAAGACGTAACGGTTAAACGCACCCGCCTGGTTTACAAGGGGCTGTCAGATGGAGCGATCTGCCTGGATATGTTCATTTTGGACCTTGACCCGCAGTACCCCTATCCCAAACAAATTCCCAAAGCTGCAGCCCAAGAGGGATTCCGATTGGGTTCCGGCCTATACCAACTGGTAACCGTAAATCAAAAAGCGATAACCCTTAAAATTATCGACTGAAGATAAGCTAGGAACATTTGCATGCCGAAGACAAACCCAGCGTTTGCCTCGCCCTGTGGCCTCTACTGCGGTGTCTGCGCTATCCACATAGCGCACCGTGATAACAACGAAAAATTCAAAGAGCGCCTGGTCAATCTCTACAAAGGCGGTGTCCCCGGCAAGGGTACGCTGCCGAACAGTGAAGCATTGACCACCGCCGATATCCGCTGTGGGGGCTGCCTGTCCGATGACCGCTTCATGCACTGCCAACAGTGTGAAATCCGTGATTGCTCCCAGTCAAAGGGTTATAGCGGCTGTCATGAATGTGCGGAATTTCCCTGCGCGTATATCGATAATTTTTCCATGAATGTGGGAAAGAAGGTGATTTTACGGTGCGTTCCCTATCGCCGGGAGGTCGGGACCGCAAAGTGGATCGCGGATGAAGAGGCCCGCTATTATTGCCCTGAATGCGGTCAAAAAGTTTTCAGGGGGGTGGTGAGATGCAACCAGTGTAAATCGCCGCTCGATCTGGACTAAAACAAGCAGCACCCGTATCCGCACTCGTGGCCATGCTGATCATCCCAGCGTCTGGGGAGGCTTGTCAGGGGGCGGGTTTTCTCTCAATAGAACCTATCTCAGCGAAGAAATTTTGGTTCAAAATGACGCGAAGCTAATGCCTTACGTGGTGCAAGGCGGCCGCGAATATTAACCTGGAGGTACCAGCGAAGCCAATGCCCATCGTGGTGAATACTGTAGTATTTCGAAGACTTGATATGAGCGCCCAACGCCGAGTTTGGGCCAAAAGACTTTTTTGAGATGGGTTCTAATCAAATGGCAGCATAAAACTGGGGAAACTTTTCCTTGGAGCAATCTATACAAATACCCGTACGGGGCTTCTCGCTTGGGTGCAGGGGCGCTTGGTCCTTGCTCCAATCCCCCTGAGAATCGCGCACACTTCCACAATAAATACAGACCGCCGGCAATGACCCCCGGCGATCAATACCGATCCGCCGATGCTTGAGTTGCCGTCTTTCCGGACCTGAATATGATGTATCCTCATTTACCCTGCGATCAGTACCACTGCGTCTTTCCGAAGATCTAACTAGATACATGTAGAGCCTCCTAAGTACGGGGAGCAACGTTCTCAAAGGGCCACCCATCCGTGCCCTGCCCTTTGAAGGTAGGTAAACAGGAATCACAAATTCACATGCTGGATCCTGAACTGTTTCCGTTAAGTAAGAATACACGGGCTAAGGTAAATTTCAAGTGTTTTTCCGGCCGAAAAAGACAGTCGCGGTTGAAACCAATATAAAATTAAATACTTATAAAACTATAAATGCTATGGATGTCGCCAGGGGTGGTCTTACAATCCGTGGCTGCGTGAATAGATCGACGATTTCGGGGAGGTCCAACCCGCGAGAATATTAGGATCGGCCTGATATATTTCAACTTTCAGCGGGAAGCACGCGGCGGTATCGCTGGAATGCTCCGAACTGCAGTCGCCACCCGGGCAGGTGGACAGGGCGCCGAGCAGATCGATTTCGGCGAAAAACTCAATGAAATCGCCGGGACGCACCGGACTGGCCTTCATGAAATAATGATGGGTATCCAACGTGAACCCCGTGCACATGAATACATTCAACACATCGTGGATATGCGGTTCAGCCTCATCCAGGGAAATATCGGTTTCGTTGGCCAGGGCCCGGATCAGGTTCGAATGGCAGCAGTGGTGATAGTCCTGCCCGCTCAGCAAGCGACCGGTATAGGGGTCGCAACGGGTTCCAATTACGTCGTGTACGCCGCCGCCGAAGGCATCGAAGCCATACCAGTCCAGGGTATCGTGGGTAATCGTGGCCATGGGCCGCATGTAGGGGAAACTGCTCCACATCTGGTCGGATGTACTCAGGTGGGTGCCGTGCAGGGCCCGGGTCTTGCCGCTGTAAAAGCGTTCGGCCAGGTTGTCGGCCGACCATAAGTTCAGGTCGCCCACCTGGGGTCCGTCCACGCTGACGATCCGGAAAATATTGCCGGCCGCAACCCGAAAGGTGCGTGCATCCCGTGGGGGGACAGTGATCTGTTGCAACAGGTCCATTTTTTCCCGTGCGGCACTGTAAAGGGCCATATCCGGCTTGGGCAGTGTATCGATGGGATAGCAGATCACCGGCTTGACCGCCTTGCGGCTTTCGGCATCAGCTGGGGCTGGGTTTTTCGGGACGCGTTTCATGGGCATCGCTCCTATAGTCGGTATGTGGAGGCTATCGCAAAGATAAGATTTTGATTCAAGGTAAATACTTGTATAGCAATATTCCCCGGTGGCGACCGTCTATACCATCCTCAATCATGTTTCCGGGTTTGCGGCCGTCCAGGCTTTGTCCAGCTCGTGCATGTCGATCTCCCGGTCCTTTTTCATCAGTTCCGTCAGGTTCTCGTTGTGCCGCTGGTACATGGAGATGTACTTGTCCAGATCCTCTCTATGCATCTGATACAGATCCGGCATTGTCTCCTTGTCTTTCTTGCGAAACAGCCGCCTGACCTTATACGCCTCGTAGGGATCAAAACCGAGCAGTTCCAGGGCATCCTGGCCCAGGGTCAGGGCGGTGCCGAAGGTTTCCCGTCGAATGGTGGTTACACCAAGGTCCATGAACTCAAAAGCCGCCCGCCGGTCCTCGGCATTGACGGCAATTTTGAGTTGGGGATAATGTTTCTGGACCAATTGCACCAGCTCCATTGACTTTTCATGGTCCCCAAGCGTGATAATGATCAATTCGGCCTCGGCCGCCCCGGCCGATTCCAGCAAATCCAGACGCGACACGTCCCCATAGTAAACCTCAAATCCGAAGCGGCGCAGGATGTCCACGTTGGCCTCATTGTGATCAAGAATGACGGGCTTGATACCGGCGGAGATGAGCAGGCGGCCAAGATCAGTCCCCAAACGGCCGAATCCGGCCAGGATGACCTTGCGCCCGCCATTTTCAATCACATCCGCAGGTCGCTCGGCCTCTTCTTCCTGCAGGCGGGGCGCAATCAAACGGTCATGCAGTAGAAAAAACAAGGGTGCCAGGAACATGGAGATGGCCACCACGGAGATCAGGGTCTCGGTTACGGCCGGCGGCAGGACCCCGTTGAGCCGGGCAAACTGAAACAGGACAAAGGCAAATTCGCCGCCTTGCGCCAGGGCAATGGCAAAAAGCAGGCGCTCGTTGCCGGGCATCCTGAATGTCTTGGCGATAACCATTAAGACAATGGCCTTGACCAAGATAAGGCCGACGACCAGGCCGCCGATCAGACCCAACTGGGCCTTGATCAATGCAAAATTCAGGCTGGCGCCGATGGAGATAAAGAAGATGCCGAGCAGTAGGCCTTTAAACGGTTCGATATCGCTCTCCAGCTCGTGCCGATATTCGCTGTCGGCCAGCACTACCCCGGCCAGGAAGGTGCCCAGGGCCGGTGACAGGCCGACGGCCGTCATGAGCAGGGAAATACCTATGACCAGGGCCAATGCGGCCGCTACAAAAACTTCCCGCACGCGGGTAGCCGCAATGGAGCGAAAAACCGGGCGGCTGGCATAGCGTCCCCCTACATAGATCAGGCCGATGGCCAGCAGGACCACGATCAGGCGCAGGTAGGCCGGCAATTTGGTAATGTCGAACAAGACAGCCCCGTGGTGGGCGTCGGCCTGGACTGCGACTGTGGCCAGGAGCGGCAACACGGCCAGCATGGGGATGACGGCCAGATCCTGGAACAGGAGGACGGCGAATATGGACTGGCCCGGAGGCGAATTCATGATCCCCTTTTCGCGCAACGTCTGCAGGACGATGGCCGTGGAAGACAGGGCCAGGGTAAGGCCGACGGCTACGGCCTGCTGCCAGGGCAGAAAAAAGGCACCGGCCAGGGCAATGGCGATGAAGGTCAGCACCACCTGGCTGCCGCCCACCCCCAGAATCGGGGTGCGCATCTGCCAGAGCAGGGACGGCTTGAGCTCCAGGCCGACCAGAAAAAGCATCATCACCACCCCGAACTCCGTAAAATGCATTACCGCTTCAATATCATCAATCAGAGCCAGGCCAAACGGACCGATGACGATACCGGCAATGAGGTAGCCGAGCACGGACCCCAGCCTGGCCTTTTTGGCCAGCGGCACCGCAATGACAGCCGCAGTCAGAAAAATAAGAAGCTTCAGTAAAAACTGTTCCATGTCTATACCTCTTGAATAACGCCAGCGAGGTCTGCGTTGAGCAGCTCAGCCAGGCGAGCCTTTTCTAGATCCACCTGGTTGTCGCGCAAAGCGATCAGGGTACGCCGGTATGCTTCGGCGTGCCGGGTACGTTCCTTTTCGGGCAGCCCCCGGTGGATGCCAAGCACCGCAAAGGGGGGCAGCCAGTCCATCTGGCAGAGGTTGGCGGTGGCCCGGAAAGGGGTGGTCAGTTCCCGGATCGTAAACAGGTTCAGGCCGTCGGGGCGGTAATTGGTCAAATCGCCACCAGCGGTCAGCGCCTGGAAAGTGATCTTACCGGCCAGGGCATCGCCAGTGGAGCCATAGGCCCAGGCATGCTGCAACACCAGGTCGAACCACTCCTTGATAATAGATGGCGTCGAGTACCAGTAGAATGGGTGTTGGAAGACAATGATGTCATGTTCTTCGCAAAGTTGCTGCTCCCGGGGTACATCGATGAGAAAATCGGGGTAGCTCGCGTAGAGGTCGTGAAAGGTCACACCTTCAAGGTTTTCCACAGCTTGCCGCAAGGCAGTATTCATGGTGGAACGCCGGAAGGCGGGATGCCCGAAAACAATTAGAATTTTTTTCATTTTAATTTTAGGTTTTATTTGAAAATGGATTCAGCCTGCCACAGTGGCTGTAACGAATTGAAATGTCTGAATGCAAACGATGGTGCCAAGTACTACGATTTACCGTCAGGTGATCACCTGATTAGATTAGACCGCAGCTTCTATTGGATTAATTGCTATACGTTTGCGGCTTTGACCGTTCACAATCTCGATTTCAACCGCCTGGCCAATTGGCCATTCGGCTAGGAACCTATGCAGATCATCCACGCTTTGAATCGGGGTGCCGCCGATGGCCACAATCAAATCGTGTTTTTTTATGCCTGCAACGGCAGCTGGGCTCCCGGGTTCTATTGATAATACTTCAACCACGTGGTTGCTTTTGAGGCTGTGATAGCGAACCATCTTGCGCCCCAGGGGTCGCCGCCGGGCTGCGATGCCTAAAAATCCACGGCGTACGCGTCCGTGGCTGAGGATCTGGGAAGCCACCCACATGGCCGTGTTGGCCGGCACGGCAAAACCGATGCCCTGGGCATAGGCGATAATCGCCGTATTAATCCCGATCACCTTTCCGGCCGAATCGACCAGCGGACCGCCGGAATTGCCGGGATTCAGCGGTGCCGTGTGCTGGATGATGTCCTCGATCAGCTGCCCCCGGGTACTGCGCAGGGCGCGCCCCAGGGCGCTGACCACGCCGGTGGATACGGTTGATTGGAACCCATAGGGATTGCCCATCGCAATGGCCAGCTGGCCGACTCGCAGGCTATCGGAATCGCCCAGTGTAGCACATGGCAGAAAATTGGTATTGGCCCGGATGACGGCGATGTCGGTGGCCGGATCCGAGCCGATCAGGACCGCCGAGAATCGACTGCCATCGGTAAGCACGACCTCCAGGGTATCCGCCTTCTGGATGACGTGATCGTTTGTCAGGATATAGCCGTCCGGGGCGATCACCACGCCGGACCCGGCGCCGACCTGATCGGCGGCCCGGTTATTCCCATTTTTACCTACGGAGACACTGACAACCGACGGTCCGACGGCATCCACCACCGACACGACCGCCTGAGAATAGGCATCCAACAACAGGGTATCCCTGTCGCCGGGAGTATTGTTGTCCGGGTCACTGCTTGCGCCGGCACGGTCATCGGCCAGCTCGATGGTCTTGATGGTCACTTCTATTTGCTCAGTCATCTATATCCCCTTTAAAATTAAATCAAATGGCAGTGATAGGCTGCAATGCAACCGGCCGTTTAGGGAAAAGATAAATCCGAACATAAAAATTACAACTCAGGAGTGCCAGTGTACCTGCCGGGTATCGGGCTCCCTGCCTATTGCCTTAGGCGTTTGCCGCTGTTGATCAGGGTCTGGCAATTGCTGACAACATCAATGCTTAAAGCCAAGCAAACCGGCTTTAATGAACGCTTTAGGATCATCCTTCTGGCATTGGATCGTGGTCGTTTGGAAGGTAGAACAAAGCAATTGCAGATAGCCAAGATATACGCTTAGTAAAATCTCAGTCAGCCAGTTTCCTGCCGACCTTATCGAGGTAAGTAAGTCTTTCATTTTGCACCTCCAAATGACGTCTTCACACGCCGGCCCACAAAGGCAGGCAAACTCAGCGCGATGATAAACGGAACCACTGGGAAGCAGGCGACCGCGGCCAGTGCATACCCGATCCCATGGATATCGGCCACCTTTCCAATGATGGGGGCTGCCCCGCCGCCAATCGCCACGGCAATCCCCAAGGTAACGCCGGATGAAAACCCGACGCGATTCGGAAGGTATGTTTGCCCCAGGACGATGGACGGGCCGTAGGTACCGTGGAGCAATAACCCGATTGGTACCAGCAGCAGCATGGCCACCGGGGCACTCTTCGCAAGAACCAGCAATGGTGTCAGAAGCGTTAATCCAAAAAACCCGAGCAGCAAGACCCTTTTCTGCCCTAATCTGTCGGCCAGGCTGCCGCCCAGCAGATTTCCGAGTACCCCGGAGATGGCAAAAACGGTCAGGGCGATCGCGCCGGCTGTCGCGGGTTGATGCAAGACCTTGATCCAATAGATGGGAATAAATGTGTTCAGCCCGTAAAAAATAATCGATCGGCCGATAATGACGGTCGTCAACCGGGAAAAGGGGCCCCAGTGATCTTCAGCCGACCCCGTTCGTGAATCCATGCGAGCCTGAGTTCCACCGGCGGCCAGAGACGTAAATAGTGAAAACTGTCCGGCCATAAGCAAGGCCATGGCGCCAACAGGAATAATCAGGATAAGCGTTCCATGCAGCCCCCATTGCAGCAGAGCCGGTGTCACGACAAGCGGGCCGATGGCAAATCCAATGGTGCCGCCGACACCAAAAAGGCTCATGGCCGTTCCTTTTCTGTCACCGGCAGCAAAATTAACCAAACGCGCCGCCTCCGGGCGGTAGGCGGCAATGCCTATCCCGCTGATGATGGCCAGACCCAAAATCCACGGGTATCCTTTAACCACACCGGTGAAGGCAAGACCCAACCCGGCGAGCAGCAAACCGGCAGATAACAACCATGGCTTCGAAAAACGATCCGCCGCATACCCAAACAATGGTTGTACGATACTTGAGGTCATATTGGCGGCAAACACGATACCGGCGGCAGCTGCGTAGGAAAGATCATGCGCGGCTATAAAAAACGGGAGCATTGCCGGCAAGGCGCCCTGATTGATGTCGGTCACCATATGGCCAATGGAAAGTATCCCTATAGGTTTGGATTTCATTGTCTACCTCACCGTTCATTCAATTAAAGCTGAATGGGTTGCGGTTCTATTTAAGGTTGAATATAGGCCAAATGGATGTTACCGTCTTGCGTTATGAAGACAAATATTGTCTCAAATAGGACAAAAGCGGTTCTGCTTGATTCTGTGGACGACATCCTCACCCTGCCACGCCCCATTGTCGGTATGGCAATGGAGGTAGCAGCCGGCAAGATGATTGCCAGGCACCAGCATATCCGATCGCAACTGCTGTATGCATCATCGGGGGTTATGACGGTTGTAACGGACTTTGGGATCTGGATTGTACCACCGCTACGGGCTGTGTGGATACCTGCCTATACCGACCACCAGATCCATGCAGCGGGTCCTGTATCCATGCGAACGCTCTATATTCAACCACAAATCGTTACCGGGCTTCCTGAAAAGTGCTGCGTGGTTGCAGTAACGCCGTTGCTCAGGGAACTTCTCCTGCATGTCGTCGACCTGCCCTTACAGAATGAATTGAACGCTGCCGAATAGCGGCTGATGAAGGTCATTTTGGATCAAATCCAGGTTATGAACGTAGCGCCCCTGGAATTGCCCATCCCGCAGGATGACCGCCTAAAAAAGATTTACACACACCTGGCGACCGAACCTGGGGACAAGCGGACATTAGCGGATTGGGGAAAAACGGTAGGGGCTACCGGACGCACATTGGCCCGGCGATTTCGGCTGGAAACCGGTCTGACATTTGGTCAATGGCGGCAGCAGATAAGAATTTTGGAAGCCCTTAAACGTCTGGCTCAGAAAGACCCGGTTACCACGGTGGCTATTGAACTGGGGTATGATAGCCCCAGCGCGTTTATCTCAATGTTTAAAAAAGCGCTTGGAAAAACGCCAGGACAGTATTTTTCAAGGTAAATTTGTTATAGCTACCAACACCAGAATATTACCACTATTCCTCGTTTCACTCATCAACTAATGGAATAAAGAATGATGGTCGAAGTCCTCGTCGGTTTTTCAAAACGGTTCTTATGTTCACGATACACCACCTGCCTTTTTTATGGCTGCTGCGAGGGCCGTATCGGTCATCAGACCGGTAAACGTATGGGATACCTCTCCCTGCCTGTCCAATAGGACCAGAAAGGGAATTGCATAGCCCCGGTACTTGACCAGCAGGGCTTTTTTCGCGGCACTCACCTCTGTGATGTCTACCCGCAGGGTCAGCATTTTGGTTGCTTGAACGGCCTGGGTCACTTTGGCTGTTTTATAGATAGTATTTTCCAGCACCTTGCAGTTCAGGCACCAGTCGGCTGTAAACTCAATCAGCACCGGCTGTACGTTTGCACGGGCCTTTACAAGGGCTGCTTCCTCAAAGGGCTGCCAGTCGAGATCAACTTCTCCGAATCTTAAGATTCCCGCGGTCAGACCAAGCGCAATCAGAATCAACCCCACGGCCAACATGGGCACAACCCGCTGCGACCAGGCCCGGGATTTGACCAGGTAGCGGCAGGCCCATACCAGCATGGCGCCGCCCAAGGCCAGCCAGCCGGCAGAATGAATCACCTTCGGAACCAGCGGGCGGCTGAAAAAAACAGCGCCACCCAGCAGTATGAAGCCCAAAAACTGTTTTACCTGAAGCGTCCAGGGACCCGAGAACCGCAGTCTGTCCATAAGCCCCGGCCAGGTCATCAGGACCACGTAAGGAAAGGCCAGGCCTATTCCAATGGATATAAATAACACCAGGACATTGGCCGGAGGTTGGGCGACGGCATAGGCCAGGACAGATCCCAAGAACGGTCCGGAACAGGGTGTAGAAAGAATTCCGGCTAGCGCGCCGGTCAGAGCCGCGCTAACATATTTGCGTGCTGGAACCTGGTAGAGAAACTGGGGTAATGACAGAGACCATTCCGCAAACGTGGCGACTGCTGCCAGCAGGAGAAACAGGCTTAAGGCGCCCTGGAACCAGCGGGACTGAAACAATTCGCCCCAGAGCAGCCCCAACGAAATGGTAGCAAACCCCAACAGTAGAAAGAAACCGATGCTGCCGCCCAAAAGCGCAGCGGCTGCCAGGGCGCGCGAGGTAAGGGTAGATTCGAGTTCCCGCAGCAGCGCCTGAATTTTAAACGGCATTACCGGCAACACGCAGGGCATCAGGTTAAACGTAACCCCTGCTAAAAAAGCAAACAGGCTGTATAGGAAAAAGTCGGACATGTAGGCTTTTTTCTCTAGCTCTCTGTGGCCATCATTTTTACCGGTGCGATTTGCTCGGCAAAATTCTCCGGTGTCACGGAAGGCAGCAGACAGACGCCTTTTTCACACACGTACGCCACCGGTTGGTCACCGTTGGCTGTTTTGCCTTTTACAATGGGCAATGTGGCCGCCAACTCACGGGCATGCTTGCCCATCTCAACCTGAATCAACGCGCGATTGGGTAGATACGTGCTGCGTAGCCGGGATAAAAACGGTTTGCTGGCCTGTGTTTTTCCACGCGGCGATACAATAACCAGTTCTTTGGCGTTATCAAGGGAAAATTCCAAGGCTGCCAGCATCTCGGTCAGCACTAGGGGGTTGGACTCAAAGATGGCTGCAAATGCGGCCATCGTTTTGACGGCTTTCTGGCGATAGCTGTCATCGGTTGTAAATTCCGACAGCCTCAGCAAGTTCATCGCGGCAACAGCGTTTCCCGAAGGAAGGGCACCGTCGTAGCCTGGTTTTTCCCGTGCTATCAAATTCTCATGATTATCCGCCGTCATGAAATAGCCACCGGCCGCGTGGTCCAGATAGTGGCCGGAGAGGATTTTTTCTATGGCAATGGCTGTGTCGATCCAGGTGGGGTCCGGATCTGCTTCAAAAAGGTCAAGCAAAGCGGCTATAAAAAAGGCGTAATCGTCGAGATAGGCCTTACCACTCACCTCTCCGTTCACATAAGACCGCAGCAGGCGGTTATCCGTGTAAAGACGCTGCATGATGAAGGCAGCGGCCTTGCCTGCGGTTTGGATGTACTCCGGTTTGTCGAGCAGAAGGCCTGCTTTGGCAAAAGCCGAAATCATCAGGCCGTTCCAGGCCGAGAGGACCTTTTCATCGCGAAGCGGTAGCGTGCGGCGATTGCGATGCTCGTACAATTTGGGCTTTACTTTTGCAATTGTGGCGGACAGTTCTCTTGGGGAGATGCCCAGTTGAGCAGCAACGTCGGCCGGTGCTGATTTCAGGTTCAGAATATTCCGGCCTTCAAAATTGCCGGATTCGGTGACATCAAAGTAGCGGGCTGCTACCGCGGCATCTTTTTTACCCAGGACGGACTCAAGTTCGCTGGGGGTCCAGGTGAAATAATAGCCCTCTTTGGTTTCCCCCGCAGGGGTCAGGCTGTCTGCATCCGTGGCTGTATAAAATCCGCCCTCGGGGGATGTCATATCCCGCTGGATATACACAAGTGTTTCGGTTGCCACCTGCTTAAAGATAGGATTGCCGGTGATCTGGTAACCGTCGAGGTACGCCATTACCAACAGAGCGTTGTCGTAAAGCATCTTTTCAAAATGGGGTACCAGCCATTTTTTATCGGTGGCATAGCGGTGAAACCCCCCGCCGGCCTGATCATAAATACCGCCGCTGGCCATTTTCAAAAGGGTTCTTTCCGCCATGTGGAGTACGTCCTGGTCCCCGGTCCGACGGTAATACCGCAGCAGCAGTCGGACCGGCATTGTACTGGGAAACTTGGGCGCGCCGATCACTCCACCGTTTTCCTTGTCAAACCTTGTTTTTAAATGGGCAATGGCTTTGTGCAGGACTGGTTCCAGGGGAGGAGCGCCGCCTTGGGCCGGGGTTAACATACTCTGGATAACATCTGTCAACTGGGCCCCGGCCTGTCTGATCACTTCCGGCCGCTGGTCGTATCCCGCTTTGATTTTCTGCAGGAGGGTGAGAAATCCCACCGTGGCGCCCCGGTCACCGTCCCGGGCCGGGAAATACGTCCCTCCATAAAACGGGTTGCGATCCGGAGTTAGCCATACGGTCATTGGCCAGCCGCCGCGCCCGGTGATAGCCTGCACGGCACTCATGTATATGGCATCGACGTCGGGACGCTCCTCGCGGTCCACTTTTACCGCAATATAATTGGTATTGATGTAAGCGGCAATCTCAAGATCCTCAAAGGATTCTTCTTCCATCACATGGCACCAATGGCAGGTGGAATAGCCAATCGACAACAACACCGGCAGGTTTTTTCGCTGAGCGGTCTCGAAGGCCTCGTCGCCCCAGGGGTACCAATTTACCGGATTATGGGCATGCTGCAGGAGGTAGGGATTGGATTCCAGGAATAGCCGATTGGTGTAGTGGGCCCACCCGTTTTCATCCAGGTGCTTCGTCCGGGGTGTGTAGGCCGCTCCTTTCTTAGTATGCATGGCCTTGAATTTCGCAGCAAGCTGGGCATCCACCTCCTCAATTCCCGGGTGAGCCCGCAGGTTGAAATTGGATGGTTTTACGGGGCTATCGTTAGACTGGTCGGCATCAGGGGCACAACCATTGAAAATAAAAGCTGCCATCAAAAATACCAAAACTCGTAAATGCATGTGTCCCTCAGACCCGATCTGTGCAGCTTGTCCAAAAGCATGCCGGGTTATCCCAGGCTTGTTGGATGGATGTTGAAACCCACCTGCTTGTAGATTGCCAGGTAACCGCTTTTCTTTAAATAATAGGTTCAATTGAAGGCTCATACGATCAGATTGATCCCGTGAATTGCTTCCATAGAATGACAGTCGCTACCCCCTTAAAATCCTTACGATTTGAAAGTCTACGTTTCCAAAAGTCTTGGCATTTTGGTCCGTAAGTGGCCTGATAGAAGCACTTGAAACTACCAATGGCGAGCTACGATAAGATTTTGTAGGGTAAATCAAATTAATACAGGTAGATACCTGGGCGCGTAGATTAGACGCACCTGTTGAAAACTAATATAAGCACTAATATCGGTTTGCCTAACTGATGGCTCTAAAGCCGGTCAATGGTAAAACCTGATTAAATGGAAAACCGGAATGCCAAAACGGTCATCCCGGTTTGAGGAATAATTCTGTTATTACTTGGTCATTAAAAAATCAGGAATACCATCGAAACATAGTCGTAGTCTGCGGTTACGATGTTGGGTGCTCAGCTTGCTAGGCATTCAATTCCACAGATAAACGCAGCTTTCTCTTTTTCTTCGTTCATTGTTGCCCCTCTTTTTCCTAAAAGTTTATACTCATCAGCATTGTAAAAACATTCGATAAGAAATTTTAGCAGGTTGGCAGATTTGCAAAGGTTGTTAAGTTTCTCCTAAAAGTTCAGGTGGTAGAGCGATCTTCGCGATACGGCGGGCCAGACGATGGATTCGGCGCATTTTGTCGATGAGTGACATTTCGATCCTGGCAGATTCCAATATCTCCTCCCGATCGCTGATAAGCCGCTGCGACTCACGTGTGAGGAGCTGTTCACAGAGATCTCTGATAGCTCCTTTTTGATAGATTGCTTGGGTTGCAGCCTGTTGGTCGTCGTCCCGGATCGCCTTGATGGCCAATTCAACCGAACGGTGCACGGCTATGTAGAGTTCTTCGAAGGCATCCCGGGCAATCTTACTAACCCGTTGTTGCTTTTCGATCATATTTTTAGCCATGGGAGCAAGATCGGTTTCGATCACATCGGCAAGCGTTTCCAAGTTGACGGTGGCGGCCATCAGCTTTTGATGCACACTGCTCTCTTTGGCTGTCAACGACAGCTGGCGGACTTTACCCAGGAAACCGAAAATGGCTGCCTCAAGGATGTCAACTTTGTCGTCGAGCATCATGATGGTCTCCACATGCTGTTTGTCTTTCTCCAACACGGCATGGGGCATTTCCGACAGCATTGCGAGCGTGATCTGTCCCATGCGGCCGAATTCTCTGCGCACCTGTTCCAGTGCAACAGCCGGCACGGTGAGCGTGCTCTCATCGATAAACTTGGGTACGATGATAACCCCTGCCTTTTGGGGGCGCTCAGAATATATTTTATGTGCAATAAGTGCGAACCAAGGCGTAAAGCCAATAAAGAGGACCGTGTTGATTACGTTGAATAACGTGTTGGCATTGGCAATCTGCCGGGGAATGCCAGCTGTCGCTGAAACGGCAATTGCCAAATTGGCCAATTGGTCAATTATTGGGAGCCACACCAGAACGCCTATGACATTGAACATGACATGCACAATGGCCGCCCTGACAGCCTCTTCCGGCTTACCGATGGCCGCCAGCAATGCTGTGACACAGGTGCCGATGTTCGCGCCCAAAGCCAGGGCGATCCCGGCCGGAAGGGTGAGTAATCCTTCGGTCGCCATGGCGATGGCGATCCCTACCGTTGCTGCCGAAGATTGAACCAGACCGGTAAACGCGGCACCCGCCAGAATGCCCAGGAGCGGCCTTTCCATGGTCTTGAGGAAGGCCATGAAAGGTTCATAGGACCGCAAGGGGGTCATGGCCGTACTCATTATTCCCATCCCAAAAAAAACCAATCCCAGCCCCATGGCCATCATACCGGCATGCTTGATGCCTTCGGCCTTGGCGGTGAAGGTCATGAAGAAGCCAACGGCGATGGGCAAGAGTGCGTAGGATGAAATATTGAAGGCCAATAGCTGGGCGGTCATGGTGGACCCAATGTTTGCGCCCATGATCACGCCGACGGATTGGGTCAACGTCATGACGCCAGCAGTGATAAAACTGACCACCAATACGGTGGTGACCGATGAAGAGTTAAGCACAGCTGTTATAAAAGCACCGGTAATCGCCCCCAGCAGGCGATTTGTGGTCATTTTGGAGAGGAGGCTTTTCAATGTATCGCCGGCTGCTTTTTTAAGGCCTTCAGAGAGCATGTCCAATCCAGCAAGAAACAACGCCAGGCCACCGAAAAGTCCCATGCCCAGATTAAACCAGTCGATATCCACGCCAGCAGGTTGCGTGTCAGCAAACGCTGGCCAACAAATGAAAATAACGAAAAGGTAGCGTCAATAATCTTTCGCACTTTTGATTCGGTGGCCACTCAGTTAAGCTGCGAGTTCTTCTTTTTTTAATTCCGTTAACAAGTTCATATTCAAGTAACGACGTGTTCCCCAACGG
>Ga0126326_1000046_pt1 | contig 75063 bp, 50 predicted proteins | sample InaspJWI67metaG_FD_94485 | JGI IMG/M metagenome (GOLD analysis project Ga0126326, IMG submission 94485) | Marine gutless worms symbiont microbial communities from Oahu, Hawaii - Inanidrilus sp. 1 OAHU.JWI-67 metaG | ecosystem: Host-associated > Annelida > Digestive system > Unclassified | place... | reverse complement strand
ACTCGCCGATATGGTATCTAACTGCTGCGAGGAGAAGTGCGGTCTTTGTCAGTATAGCTACATAACTATTTGAAATTTTGCATATAAAAGAAGGTGTTGACAAAGGAATCATAGAATGTGCGCAGCCCAAGTAGCCTCATAGTTGTGGCTTGGAATAACTGCCATCCCGTATGATACCCAAACTTGGCAAGGAGATGATGGATGAGATGAGATGATGATAAGAATTCCCTTTTCAGGGGCGAAAAATTGGGATTCCCTAATTGTGTGCCGCCGCAATATGTATCCCAAGATGTTGCGGGTCCGCAGATCGAAAGTCGGCCCGCATCCAGCCGCTATCTCCTCAAATGTGTATGGCCGATAACAGGCATTATGTCAACCGCCGATCTGGTGCCGATTTTACTCAAATGCATGCATTTTGGCAACAGAAAGCCTGTCGGGCGCATGCGTTACGTTTAGAAGTAAAAAACAAAAGTCAGGTCTTCATTCTTGACAAAAGGGCTGAGGTCGCCCTTAGCGAATCAGTTTTGGGTATCCGAATCCAGCATCTACGTCAAGAATGAAGACCTGACGCCTTTGTCCTCTCCTATATATCTAATATAAAAAACATGCCGAAAACACCAGATCCTACTATAAGTAAATATCCACAGATTTTTATGATCTTGAATTTTTTCTGCGCGGTTTCTTCTCCTTGAATAGCAGCCGTTTTCTTTATGGATTTTTCATGTTGAGAATACCAAAGAAAAAGGATTCCAGACACTAGAGAGATTAACATGAATAACAGATCTTCCATTTTATATCCTTTACTCGCAATTGTTTGATTTCAAGCTTCCTTTTTCTTCAAGTTCTTCCTGAATTTGTTCAATACTTTTTCCTATGGATAATCCATATTGAATGAAGTTTATTGCTTCGTCTACTTTCGAAGGATCAACCTTTAACCTACCGCTAACAACGCCTGGAATCATATCCAACAATTCATTAGCTGCCAGAAGATTTTTCTGAGTCAAGCCAAATATGGTAGATTGGATTACAGCCTCTTTAACACCCATGAAAGCTAGTTCATTGTCTAAAAAGCCGGTAATAATCTGAGACACACCAAAGCTAATACTTGAACTTCCGGCCAAAGCACCAGCCACTCCAATAACTTGACCAATACCAGTTGGTGTTGATGCAGCTACAGCGCCGCCAACAACCCCGGCAACTCCAAAAGCAACCTTTGCGGCACCCTTACCTACCGCTCTCCAATATATCAAACCATATGGATCAATTGCACCGATAGGGTTTAGATTAGCATAAGCGAATAGGTTTATGCCGCCATTTAACCCAATCGGATCAGGCGTAATATAGCGCCCAATGGAAGGATCATAGTACCGATGGTAATTGTAGTGCAACCCGGACTCAGTATCGAAGTACTGGCCCGGGAACCTGAAGTTGTTGTTCAGGGTATTGGCCGATACCATCGTGCTACCAGAGGGCTCCTGCGATCCTTCCCAGACAACCGCCTGATCCGCATCAATCACCTTCTGTGGCGTTCCCAGATGATCATTGATGAACCAGTATAACGCATCCGGCCCGATGGCCGCAACCACGGACTGGTTGAGTATGCCCGTGATATTCAATAGCGATGCCAGCATAACCGGCTCTTGCTTGGGCGGTGTGCCATCGAACCTGACCGGATGTGGATTACGGGTGCCATCCATTGCCAGCAGATCCAAGGCCAGATCAACCGTGGTCTCTTCATCAGCCAGGATGTTGACCACTTCCGACCAGTACTGGGTGCCGTTAGTGTCCACCCGGAACTTGTAGGCACCGGCCGGCAGCAGGAACGAGGTCAACCCGCCTGCATCGGTCCGCTGTATTGTACCCAGGTAGGAACCAGCCTCGGTGAACAGATACACCGGCGCATCCACCACATCCGTGCCTGTATCCGTCACATGCAGGTTGGCATACCCGTGTTCGATATCGACCGACGTATCAACAGAGGTAAAATCTTGAGACCAGTACTGGCCGCCGAGATAATCCGCCCGGACCTTGTACGCCATGTCGGGCAGATTGAACACCACATGACCGTCGGCATCGGTCTGGGCACTCTGGCCCTGGTACGCGCCTGACTCAGTAAACAAATAAACAGTGATACCTTCCAACGGATCACTGTCCACACCGTACACCTCGTTGATCGACACAGCCACGTCGGTATGATCAATGGTCAATGCATCGGAGAGCATCTCCGAGACTACACTTACACTGGACCAGAATTTGTAGCCCAGGTAATCCGCCCGGAACATGTAACTGCCTTCGGGAAGGCTGAAGCTCACCTGGCCCGAGGCATCCGTGCGGGCATTAATCCCCAGGTAGCTGCCCGCCTGGGTAAACACATACACCGGCACATCCACCATGGGCACCCCGGCCGCCTTTTGTACCGTCAGCACAAAGGTGCCGCCGCCCGTATCCATGTCAATGAGGTTGACCTGATCGGCCGCAACGGTCTCCGTGGCCCAGTGCTGGCTGCCCTGGTAATCGGCGCGGAACTTGTAGTCTCCGACCGGCAGGACAAACTCTACAAGGCCGCCGGCATCGGTGATGCCTTTGATGCCCAGGTATGATCCGGAGGCCGTAAAGACATAAACCTGCACCCCTTCCAGGTCGGTTCCGCCGCTGGACAAGGTGATAGAAGCGGTGCCCTCGCTGACCGTGATGGCCTGGGCGGCCTGGTTGAAGACCTCTGACCAGTACTGACCGGAGAGATAGTCGGCCCGCACCTTGTAGTCGGTGTCCGGCAGACTGAACGTAACCTGCCCCTCGGCATCGGTCGTGCTGTTGACGCCCTGGTAACTACCAGAGGAGGTAAACAGGTAGACCTTGACACCCTCGATAGCCTCGCTGACTGCACCGTTTTGCTTTTCCACAGTAATGGCCACATCGCTGTGGGCGATGGTATGGGTGAGCGCACCCGTATCCGGCACCGTGAACACGGGCGTCCAGAACTGGTAGCCCAGATAATCGGTGCGGATCTTGTACGTGCCGTCGGCAAGCTCAAAAGGCGCTTCGCCCTGGCCATTGGTGGTCGTGGTGTGGCCCAGATAGGACCCGGCTTCCGTGAACAGGTAGCACGTGACGCTCTCCATGGGCTGGCCCGGGGCTTTTTCCACGGTCAGCGTAAAGTTCCCGCCGCCGGTGGAGATTTTGACCGGGTTGGCCTGGTCGGCCACCAGCACCGTGTTGCCCGAGAAGTACTGGCTGCCCAGGTAGTCGCCCGGAAGTTGTAGGTCCCGGCCGGCAGCCGGTATGCGACCTTGCCATCGGCATCGGATGTGCCGTTAAGGCTCAAATACGAACCGCTTTCGCTGAACACATAGGTCGGCACACCTTCGAGCGGATTGTTCAGCCGGGTAACCTGCACCTCAGCCCGGCACTCGGGGATGATGATGGCTTTATTCTGCGCCATGAAGACACCAGACCAGAACTGCCTGGATAGATAGTCCGCCCGGACCTTGTATTCCCGGACCGGGAGGTTGAACGTCACCTTGCCGTTAGCATCCGTAGTTGCGCTGATCCCCTGGTAGCTGCCGGGCGGCGTGAACAGATATGCTTTCAGGTCTGCACGCGGCTGGATATCGCCGTCATCGTCGCCATTGACCGTGACCACCACATCCTGGTGCGGGATCTCCAGGTTGATGCCCGCGTCCGTGGTCACGCCGGTCACATTGGTCCAGAACTGGTAGCCCAGGTAGTCCGCCCGGATCTTGAAGCTGCCGGACGGGACGGCATAGCCGGCCTAGCCCAGGACATCGGTGATGACGGACTGGCCCAGGTAGGACCCGCTGGCCGTAAACAAATAGGTCTTAATTCCGTCCATGGACAGATCCAGCCCTTTGGACAGGTTCAAGGTCAGGATGCCACCGCCGCTGTCGATGGCCAGGGTAGTGCCGCCGTCGAGTACGGTCACGGTCTCGGAGAAGAACTGTCCGCCCATAATATCAGCCCGGAACGTATATCCCTGCCCTTCCGGCAAGACAAAGGTCACCTCGCCGTTGGCATCCGTGGTCTGGGACAGGCCCAGGTAGACCCCAGACTCGTTGAACAGGTAGACCTTCACTCCCCCTTTAGCCACGCCACCCTGGGTCACCTGGACCTTGGTGGCCTCTTCGGCGATGGTGACAGCGGTCGTTAGGGTACCCGGCACGGCGATCACCGGCGACCAGAACTGGTCGCCCAGGTAGTCCGCCCGGAACTTGTAGCTGCCGTCCGTGAACTCGGTCAGGGTAAAAACCGCCTTGCCGTCATCGCCGGTGGTTGCGTACTTGCCGGTGTAGGCCTCGGTGTCGGTAAAGACATAGACCCGGATACCGGCCAGGTTCCGGCCCGCATCGGTGGAGACCTGCACTTCTACTTCACTGGCTTTTGTAGCGGCCACCGCCGCCAGGCGCTCGGCCTCCAGGTAGATGAACTGGGCCGAGAAGACTCCGGTTGCATCGGACTCGCCGATGAGGTTGCCGGCCAGATCGTAATGGTAAATAGTTGTGTCGGCACCCACGGTCTTTTTGATCCGCTGGCCTTTGCCGTTGTAGACGTACTCGCCTACCGTGGTGCCCTGGTCGGTGATCCGGATCAGGCGGTTGTTGAGATTGTAGATCAGGTTCTGGGTGTTTTTGGAGGTGATGTTGCCAACGGCATCGTAACCGAAGGTCTGGGCCCCGGGGCCGGTGATCCCGGTCAGTTTGTGGGTACCGGCCTCATAGGCATAGGTGTCGGTCTGGCCGTCCAGGATCCGGGTGAGGCGGTTGCCCACCTGGTCGTAAGTGTAGCCGATGGTTCCGTAGGCCCCTGTGGCGCTGTTAAGCCTATAGAGATCATCGTAGCCGAAGGTCTGGCTGGCCGATGCGGTTATCTGGTCGGTGATGCCGGTGATGTTGCCTACGGCATCCAGGCTGTAGGAAAGATACTGGAACCCGGGCACCTGCCGGGATGCGGCCCGGTAGAGCTGGTCAAAGCCCCGCGTCTGGGTCAGGCCGTTGCCCAAGGTCATGTCCGTGAGCGGGCCGAACGGCAGGTAGCCGATGTTGTCGGCCACTACACTGGTAATAGTGTCTGCGGTCGTGGTCACCCGTGTCACATTGCCGGCCCCGTCGCGTTCGTAGGTCACCGTGCGGCCGTCAGGATAGGTCATACCGATCAGCAAACCGGCTTCATCGTAGTCATACCCGGTTGTGTAGGTCACCCCGTCCACGGTCTTTTCCACGACGACCAGGTTGCCGTCCTCATCGTACCCGTAGACATAGGTGCCGGACGGATCGCTCATGCCGGTCAGACGGCCCAAATCATTGGGGCCTTCGTCGTAGCTGTAGGATATATTCTGGGAGGCGTCCGTAAAGATGACACCTGTCAGGCGGTTGAAAACATCGTAAGCGTAGGTAATGACCGTACCTTTAGCGTCGGTTTTAGTCTTCAGGTTGTCGGCCGCATCGTAAGTGTAGATCGTGGTGCCGGTGTCCGGAGAGACCTCGCGCTCAACACGACCGAAATCGTCGTAATGGTATGCGGTGGTCAGATTTTCGGCATCGATCACGGTTGTCAAGTTGTCATGGGTGTCATAGCCGTAAGTGGTAACGACATTGCCCGGCCGGGTGACATACTCCAACCGTTTGAGGGCATCATAGAGCTGGCTGGTCACTTTGTTGTTGGCGTCGGTCAGTTGGGTGACCTGGCTGTTGTCGTTGTACAAAAGCTCATCATAGGTCGTGTCCGGATAGATGGTTTTCCAAAGCCGGTTGACCGTGTCGTACCGAAAGTCAGCGTACTTTTTCAGTTCGCCGGTGGCGTCGTGGACGTCCTCCCGCTCTCTATTACCTTCGCTGTTGTAATCATATTCAATATAGTTCCCGAGTGTGTCCGTAATACGGTCATTGTTGCCCGCATCGTCATATCGGTAGGAGATCTGCTGGCCATTGGGCAGGTCCAGGGTCACCAGTTGCCCGATCTCGTTATAGCCGTAGTCGGTTGTCAGGCCGTTGCGGGTACTGTGGGTCAGGCGCCCGACTGCATCGTACGTTAGAACGGTAATGATATTGTTGATGTCCGTTACGGATTGGGGTTTGCCGTAGGCGTTGTAGCCGGCAAAGACGGTCTCAAGGCCCAAGGGATCGATGATCTTTTGCAGTTGGCCCCGGTTCAGACCTTCGGCCGGATCATTGGGGTAGTATCTGTATTCGACAACATCGGCCACGTCAGTCCTGGGGCCGTCCACGAAGGTAATCTGACCATAGCTGTTATAGGTCATGCCGGTTGAGATCGAGGTCTGCGCACTTTCCGAGTATCCGGTGACAGTGGTGTCTTCCAGGTTGCCGTGGGCATCATAAGTAAAGGTTGTAACCGTTTTGCTGCCGGGATTAGCCACGCTTTCGCGGGTGATGGTGGCCACGAAATTATAGGTCGGATGATAGGTGTAGGTGGTGGTACGTTCCTCGTCCGTGCCGACAGCTTCGATCTTAGTCAGCACATTGCCCCGGTCATCGTAGTCGGGGTATTGGGTGATATTGTTTTCACCGTCAGTCACTTGGCTCATCTGGAGGCGGTCGTTGAGCTCATAGGTCTCGCCCAGAGAGGCGAGGCAGCTCCCACAGCCGGTGCCGGATGAGGATTTCACGCGGCCGATGCCGTATTTTTCCTGCAGTTCAATGTCGGTGATATTACCAAGGGAATCGGTCACCTGGCGGGTCATGATGCTATTGTAATTAATCTCTACGCGTTTGTACCCATTGGCCCCCTCGGAGACAGTAGCCCGGTCTTCATTATCATAGGCCACTGTTAGGACTCTGATATTTCTTTCGTCAATGATGCCAGTCAGGTTTTGTACATCGTTGGGATCGTCGTAGATATATGTTTTAAAAGTGCCCTCAGGGTTGTCCACCCGGGTGAGATTGTTGTTGGCATCATACGTGTATATAAAGTCGCCTACCGGTGTGACCAGGGTGGATAGTTGGTCCTGGGTGTTGTAATGAAAGGTAATTTGCCGTCCAAAATTATCGTCGACAGAACTGATTTTACCGCCTGTGTAGGTGATATTCTGAGCGTTTCCGTTGCTATCCGCAATCTGGATAAGATTGCCGCTGGTATCAAAAGAAAAGGTGCGGCCGTCTGGTTCGGTAAGTGTGTATCCGCTTGTAACGGCGACGATCTTTCTGACGATGTCCGTTTCGGAGATAAACGTCCCCTGGCCATTGTCTTTAAAGTGAATTTGTGTTCCGTTTGCCGCAAGTAGAACAATTGTATCGCCTGATATTGACAGGTTCTCTATATAGCTTGCGGTCCACCCATAGCCAAAAAAGGCCTCTGCCTCGTTCTGACTGTTGTAATACCTTGTAAAGCCGAAAGGAAGGGTAGTCCCATTCAATTCAAAATCAACTTGCCGTTTGTATTTATTGCCGGTGGCATAATTTATTGGGCTTTCTGTTTGAGTTACCAGTTTACAATTCTGATAGGTTAATCCAAGATTCTTTTTCTTATCCGTACCATAAGGGTAGTTGTCAACAACATTCAGAATGCCGTCGCCGTCTGTATCCGCTTCCTCATATGGCACGATGCAACCGGAAACCAAAGGATAATATACCCTAAACCGACCACCAGTACACTTATTCCTTACTATTGTGTATCTATAGGTTAGAACTCCATTTATATAGCCATCCAGTGCAAATTCTGTATTGTAGCGCAGTTCTCCACATGGTTGCCCCCAAATGTCAGTCCCCTGATTATTTTTCCAATCAAAAGCTATTTCATGGTGTTCTTGATAGCCACCCGCTAGTACATGCGTTTCATCGGATGGTAATATTGAACACATTTCATTTGTCGCATAGGTCGGGTAGTCAGCTTGTGATGCTACAGGTATCAGTATGATCAGAATTGTTATAATAAGATTTTTCATTTTTTGCCTGGTTAAGGAGAAGTGGGTGGGGCAAGTTCCCTGCTTCTTTGGTATCTGGCCTGCCCGACCGATTCCTGAGTCTATAAATGTGATCACTGCTTTTTCCTCACTACGGTCTTGTATTAAGGCAAGGTACGATGATTAAAAACGATTACTCAAATCTAATCGCTTATAAACGCACCGCATAACCTGAATCGTTCCAGTGCGAATCTTTTTTTGATTGTTACTACATAGGGGGAGTTAATTTCGGGGGTGATTAGCATTATGAAGAACTTAAATGGGCGGCTCGTATTCTAACCGGCTTAGATAAACGATAAAACTGGCGGTATAACTTGGGCCTTGAACCACTCCTGATAAAACCAACTCCTCCTCATACAGCGAATTGTATGAATTTTTGAAAAGTTAGTGATCAAATTCGCCCGAAATTTGATCCGCGGAATGCAGGTGGGAACTTGGCCGATAATAACCAAATCGTTGGGGAATAAATCAGAATGGGACATGTTTGTCAATGGTTGGTCCTTGGGAATATGATAAGAACGGCGATGAGATTTTTATTGCACAGTTTGTTGTGCAACTATGCAACGAAAAATGGGCAAATTGTTACCAATTGAAATTATCGGAGAAGTAAACAGGTAGGAATTCATTGCATTAGATCGTCGCATCACCCCCACCCGGCCTCCCCCGTCAAGGGGGAGGGGTTGGCAGAGCTCCGTGCGGAGGATTGCCAATGAATGATGCCGCTCCTACCAATACCGAAAGGGAGTTCTCACTTTTTGGGAACTCCCTTTTGAATTCACTTCTCTTCTAATTGGCAATATCAGAAGTATGCGTTTTCCAAACGTTATCCCGGCAAACACCAGTATTCATACTATTTTCAGCTGGTGGACTGGATCCCGGCCTGCGCCGGGATGACAAAGCATAAATATTGATAAAGCCCTGGATACCGGCCTTCGCAGGGATGACAAAACATAAATGTTGAAATGGCCTTTGATCCCGGCTTGCACCGGGATGACGATCAAGATTCACCGACGCTTCTTCTAATAGTCTATTTATCTCTCCTCTCCACGAGCAATCTTCTTCTGCGCCATCTGGCCACGTAGAAGACACAGGCCAGCATCAACCCGACTATTAACATCAAGATGGCTACCTTTTGAGCAGCGGTGGAATGCAGGACCACGTAGCCGGCCGCTACGACCGGCGCCAGGACAATTCGGGCTAGGGCACGCAACATGTCATGTTCGGCAATGACATCTGCAACCGGCGGCGAGTAGCGGTAGTAATTCTGTACAAACCACTGCCCGACCCGGTTTGGCAGCAAGTAGACATCCCTGAACTGCCGCAGGATCTGGACCTGCGGTTCCAAGCGAGAGCCGTAGGCTGCCGTGGCAATGAAGCAGCCGCTGCCCCCGCCGCCGGAGCCGGCTGCCGCCGTGACGGCGCTGCCGCTGGACGCAGGCGCGCCGATCCCAAAGGCCGACAGGTGGTCGACCCAGAAGGTTACCTTTCCGTTGACGTAATCGGCCAGGATGATCTGGGAGGCCGGTACCGCCGTAAAGCTGCGGCTGACCATGGCCGACATGGTGTTGGCCTGGTAGATAAGCATCTGGCTGGCTTCCAGGGCGCCTTCGGGAACGCTGGCCGGGTCAAAGGCCAGGGTGATCTCGAAGCGCTGCAGGTTGGTGTTGGAGACGGTCTCGCCATCCACATCGGTCATAACGATTTCCACGATCTCCGATCCGGTAATCACCGAACCGATACCGGCCGCATCCGGATTTGCTTCGATGACGGCCACGAAGACCTTGTCGATGATCTCACCGATGAGCCCGCCGGGCGGCAGGTTGACCGACGCGTTGCCGATGGTAGTCGTCGCGCCATCGATAACCGGATCTGTCAGCGGCTGCGACTGGGGTGCCGTAGAGGCCTTCACATAGGTGTGAACCAACGTTTCCGGAGAACCGGTGGTGACGTCGTTGTCATCGGTAATGTCGACCTCCACGGTTAAGGTGAAGGTCTCATAGGTACCGTGATTGAATGTCCAGGCCTTGTTGACGTTGTCCCAGGCCAAAACAACGGGGCTGCCGCCCATGGAGACATCGATCTGCCCGGTAATGCCAGAGAAAAGCGCCGGGGTCACCACGCCGGCCCTGGCCGTGATGGACACATTCACACTGTCAGGTATACCATCCGCCGGAACACTCGTATCCGTTCCCGGTACGGCACTCACCGTAATGAGAGTGCGCGGTGTCATAGTAAGATTGACCGTCTGGGGCAAGGGCCCCAGTACATTATCGGAAGCATCATGATAGCCTTTTTTGGAGGCCGTGACAGTGTAGGAGACACCGGCACCGGCATAGGCTGGTGGTACTGGCAGTGAATAGGTGCCGTCCGCCGGATTTACCAGGGTCCGGACTGGGAGGCCGTCATTATCCAGTATGGCCGCCCCGTCGGCTGTTGCGGAAATCACCACCGCGGTCGTGTCTTCGAACGGCAAGGCATCGCCCGTTAGGGTTACCACACCGTTGATGGCATCCGTGTTGGGCAGCTTTTCAAGGGTCACGACTGATTCGAGATCTTCGCCGGTAACCTCTTTGTCCACATGGTTGTCGGCCGAGACGAAAAAGCGATAAATCACCCCCGGAATCTTTTTAAAGGATTCGGACAGCCCGGAATCATTGGCGGTTTCATCAGAGAAATCGAAGCTGCCATCCGTCTGAATCTTCGTAGCAATGGATTGCTTGTGCTTGGCGGTCACTTTACCATTTGCCAGCGGCAAGCCACTGTCGGATACAACGGTGCCCCCGTACACAAGCACCGGCACTACGCGGTGGTACAGCGTCTTGACGGTATCCAGGGACGCGTTTTTCAGGCGGGTCACATCCGGGTCGCCCTGGTCGTCCAGGGTAACGACCACCTGGAAAGTTTTCAGCGCCGGTATATTGGCTGTAAAAGCAAAGTCGTTGGCTGTGCCGGTGGCGCCGGCCACTGCAAACACGCCGCATTCGGCCGCAGTCACGGCCTGGCCCTGTTCATCGACAGCACTGTATTCATAGACATTGGCCCCGGGTCCGCCGGTTACTCTAAACGTTACCGGTGCATCGCCGCTTTCGTGGTTGCCCAACAGCGGTGTAATCTTCATTGGGACGCGCACATAAAAAGCAAACGAACGCGTGGGGATTTCACTGTCCACGAGGGTGATTTTATAAACTCCGGCACCACGCGAATCAAACAGCAGATCCGGATTCAGAACTACCGCTGTTACCCCCGTTCCGGAAACACCGCTCACGGTATTTCCGTCCCAATCCTGGGCCGACCAGTCATACTGCCGGGTTGGGTCCGATACCGCCAGATTCGCGGTCTGCCCCAAGGTCAGCAAGGGGTAGGTTTCGGGCTGGCCATCGGTATATCCCTGGGGCAATCCTGGAATGGTCAAAAAAGGATCGACAACCTCCAGTTGCGCCGACTGAACAGAAGTAAATGCCGGTGTGGTCGTGTCGCTCAGCAGCACCGGGAAAGCCTGGTTCAGGTCCGACCAGTTGGGATCGGCATTGTTGACGGCGCCCACCAATACAGGCAGTTTGCCCCGGGTGTCGGTGCCGGCATCGAAAACCCCGTTGCCGTTGTTGTCCGCGCCGTAACCGGCGTCCGGGTTGAAAAGCTCTGTCTGGGTGATCGCGAAATTGAAGGTCGCCCCCGGAAACACATTATTGCGGACTGTGAAGTATACGGAGAAAAGTTCTACCTGCTGCGAATCCGGGTGGGCACCACCGTCATTGGCATTCAGGGCTATTCCACTGAGAAAGACCTTCCCGGGTTCGGCGGTATTCTCCCGATGGGCGACTTTGAAATTTAAATTGCCGGCATTCACCAATGCAAAGGTGACATCGCCGGGAGGAACGGCCTGGGCATCTGCGCTGGTGGTCGGCGGCGTCAACATGGCCGGATCGTAGTTCAAGGTTAACGCACACCCGGCCACCTGGCTGCGATCATCCAGGATGATATTCACCCGCACAATCTCTTCGGGCAGGAAAACACTTTTAGGATTGTTATCCTTATCCGCTACTTCCAGGGAGAAGGTATAGGCAAAACCCAAACCCGGCAGCGCGGCGATGATGGCCAGGCATATGGATACGATCACAACTGATTGTTTCGAATGTTTCATATCTTCTCTCCAACTACAGCATTTGGAGTCTTGATCCAGCGTTAAGTCGAGGCAATGCCCGCTTTAATAGACGGCCGGGCCACTTAAAGTCCCGCTTCTTTGCGGGTGGCATAAGCTGCTTCCTGAAGACCTATTTTGTTATCGCCATTTATATCGATCCCCGCCGATACACAGGCTGCACAAAACTCCGGTCCGGCACCGGCGGCTATCTGCAGGGCGGCCGCCGTATCTGCGGCGCCGACGGCATTGTCGCAAGTCACATCCCCCGCGGCAGTCCCGGTGCTGCACAGGGCAAAATGGGTATTGAGTTTTCCGCCGGACACCGTTTTGCCCGACAACACCGGCAGCGAGGTGGCGGTGTTCAAGATGGCCGCTTTCAGCTCTGCATAGAACCAGCCCGGCTGACGCGAAAGAATGAGACCCGCTGCGCCGGCTACGAAAGGCGCAGACATGGAGGTACCACTTTTATAGCCGTACCCGCTGTTGTTCACCGTAGACAAGATGCTGACACCGGGTGCCATCAGGTCCACACTGACCGCACCAAAATTTGAAAACCAGGCCAACCCGTCCGACTGATTGCCAGCGGCCACAGATAGAATATTTTCCAGACCGTAGCCGGAAGGATAGTGGGAGATCAGGTCGGTATTCACGGGGTTACCGTCATTGTCGACGCCATTGCCCGCCGCACAAACCGCCAAGATTCCGGCGTTGCGCAAATAGGTAAACGCCAGGTATTCGATGGCGCTATAGGCCGACCCTCCGAAACTGCAATTGACCACGCGAGCGCCGTTTTCCAGGGCGTAGACGGCCGCATTGATAATATCAATGGAGGGTAAGGAATCCCCGCCGTCCGGCATGACTTTCAGCGGCATGATCCGGATATTCCAGGCGACCCCGGCCACACCCGTGGCGTTGTTGCCGCCGGCTCCGATGATGCCCGCCACATGGGTACCATGACTGCCTGCATCCCCATCGTTGGGATCTGCATCGTTATCCGCAAAATCCCAGCCCCGGACATCATCTACGTACCCGTTGCCATCGTCGTCCAAGCCGTTGCCGGGAATCTCATTGGGGTTGATCCAAATGTTGGCGGCCAGATCGGGATGCCGGTAGCGGACGCCGGTATCGATGACCGCCACCACGATATTTGGGTTTCCGGTAGTAAACTGCCACCCCCCGGACGATCGGCTGGCTGCGTGGCCCCACTGGATGCCAAAAAAAGAATCGTTGGGGGTCAGGTTGATATAACGCCGCGCGTGTCGTTCGGCCTGCTCCACCAGGCCCGAAGAGCGATAGCGAGTCAGCGCTTCCGCTTCATTCCAGCCAGATCGCAAGCGGATCCTTTCCAAGCGAAGCGTCGGAACCCGACTGAGAACCTCACTGCCCAGTGCGGCATGCAAAGCCGCCACGCCCTTCGCATCGGCATTGGTTCGAAGCTGTATCAGAAGCTCGCCTGAGAAGTAGGCTGGCCGCTTCACGCCCTTGGCCATCGTTTGAACCGGCTCCAAACCGGCTGGTTGCGTATTCTTCTCTGCTGGTAGACCTGTAACATCCGGCACAATTTGCACGCCATTGTTTGACCGGGTGCCCTCCGGATATACACCGGCCTCAGACAGCACATAGACATTATCTTCCGCGTGATAATTGTACACGAAGGCCCGATGGGCGGACAAATGCTTCAGCGCTTCCTCGATGGTTACATTTTCAACGGTCAAAGAATATGTCTCGTTAAGCCCTCTTGAGGTTTCAGAGGTCCTGATCACAACACCGGTATGATTCGCAATCTCTCCCAGCAGACGGCTCAATGGAACCTCATGGGCCCGGACCGTAAGCCGCCCTGATTGAAATTCAATGACGAGCGAACCATCGACTTGCTGCGCAAATGCGATCGGATTGTTTGCACCGGGCACCAATAGGCATAGTATTACCAACCAGATCAACAGCGTGCGGTTTTGTCTCTTCGCCGCATTCTTTCTGGCCCCAGGAAAAACCTTAAAAGCCTTTGAGTCACAGTATAATCCGGAACTATTTCTGGGTTGTTTGGTTCGCATATTCTTCAAAGTTCAATTTCCTGACTATCTTTTTAACATCTCCACACCACCAGCAAGCGGGTAATAACTCTTAACGACCTAATTCAAGGCAGACTTGGTCAGCGGCATCAGCATTGCCGGATCCCCAAAGAAATTGTAAGTCTTCGGCAGCAGGCTGTCACCGGTCAGCCGATGATAGCGCTGCAATGCCTGAGTCAGGGCATCGCCGATGCGATCTTTTTTGTCTTCAAATACGGCCTTAAATAGCTCTTCCGACAGGGTTCTGGCCCGGTGATTAACGGAGAGCCCGGCCGAAGACCAGACCGCGGCAGCCCCGCCGCCGGCACGCAATACTAAACTTTCACTGAGAGAATCAAAATTCGGCAGCTCAAAGCGGCCCTGAATGCAGCTGAAAAGTGATGCAATGGGAAGGCGGGTGCCATTAATCAGGGTATCGACATCCTTGGTACCACCCGGCAGATAACTATGGATCAAGAGGCCCTCGTCGGCCAGGCGGTCATATCCGCCGTGGCCGATATAGTTGATCAGAAACGCCCCGCTGTCGAATTTCAGAAAAAGGGCATTGCGCGAGTCCGCTATGGAGGTACCCGGCGGATCATCGAGATATATCTTTGAAACCGAATAGGTATTGGGCACCAGGCCGGCAACTGCATCACTGTCGGTTGGAAATTCGTTGCCCGGGCCGGTATCGGCATTATCGGCCAACATCAGTATTTGTTTTTGCCAATCCGCCCGGGGCTGGCTCTCATAGCCGATAATCTTGCCAACAACCGCGGCCAGCTCCGTGGTGTCGGCCACGGGCAGACGTCCGATGGCCAAATCCGGCACACCGTCGTCACCGTCCAAATCTGCAAACCGGTTATCCGAGGCCCTGAGGCCGTTGGGGGTGTTTACCAAAAGCGGCGGGACTTGATTATCACCGGTTCCATAACCGTTTCTAAAATCATTGGTGCCATCGCCAACCAGAACCACGTAGCGAGGCGGGAAGGCCCAGTTGCTCCGCGCATATGCCAGAAAATCTCGAATCGCTTCCGGATCGAAAATACCATCGTTGAACTCGTCCATAATATCCTCGAGCACGACGACCCGGGCAGTGAGATCCTGGGTCCGGCGGTGGTCCAGTAATTGCTCTACAGAGGCATTATCCGCGAATGCAAATGGAACTATCAACAGGTATTCACCGGCGATGCTGGTGCTCTTTAGATTGGCCGGGGTATGGACTTGCACATCGGCCTGGGTCAACGTCTGTGCACTGCTTAAATTCAGGGCCAGGTACCTCGTCATTCCGGTTTCCGGAGAGAAGCTGACCCGGTTTTTGCCGTCCGGATTGTCTACCGTGGTCGAGGTAACCCGTCGGGTTTTAAACGAATCGGTGATATCAAAAACAAACATATCCGGATCATCAAACCCGCGTATGGAGATCACAGGATTGCTATCTCCGGTTACGGCCAGTTTGTTGCCGCTGGCCCGGTAAAACCTTGGATAGGTCAGGTCAAAAGATTCCACGATGATAATACTCTGGCCGATACCCGTGTCCGGGATACCCACCACTGTGAGGGTGTTGGGGCCCTCATCGAGCAAAGCGGCGTCAAACGCCAGCGTAGCGCTTTTGGGCTGGATACCGTCCCAGTAGACGTCTCCGATCACCGTGCCATTCATCAAGACTTGAGCGTGATGGTCCAGGGGCGCGGATAAGCTACTCCCACCGATGAGATGCACGGTAACCTGGGCGGAGCCCGATCCGGCAGTCTTGTCTATATCTTGCAAGGTAAAACTACTGGTCCATCTATCATACGGCGGATCTCCAAAACCAACAGGGACTCCGCTGGCAATCAAAGCCCAGACCCAGAAATCACCCCGGGGATCATTGGCATAATCCTCGAGTGACAATACATCCTGCTCGAAATGCACCGTAAACGGGAAAACCCCCTCGTCCGCACTGGGCGATGGTCCCGGATCCGCGGATGGGTTCCCGCGCAGGCCTTCTTCTATCTGTTGCAGGTAGAGGGCTTCACTTAGGCCCACTGTGCCGTCCCCATCGATATCTGCCCGCCATACAAGGTCGCCGGCCGGAACACCGGTGGGCCTTAAGCCGGCGAGGATTTGCAAGGCCAGGTCGGCATCGACCCCGTTGCTGAGGCCGTTGCCGTCAATATCGCCGGTGTTGGCATTGACGGGCATCACCACGCCATCGCCCGCGGTCAACCAGTAGATGTTCTCTTGGGTAAAAACCGACGTCTCGCCCACACCGTAGAAATAAAGCCCCGCGTCACCCGGTGCAGGCATGTAGGGTACGGCCAGTCCCCGGTTTGTAAGGGCCAGCTGTCCCTGCTGGATCAGTCCGCTTACTTCCTCTACAGTTTTGCCAAGATGGCTGGCGATAAGTTCCTTCGGGAGAAAATACAGGTCATCACTGGAAACAGCTATCTTGAGCGTATCACCAGGAACAATAGCCGCGGGTATGCTTTCCGAGAGGGTCAGCAGTACGGACGAATCTGGCGGGTCGTCCCCGGAGGCATGGGCCGTGCGGTCATACGCCGACGCCATGGCAGGCAGGGCGTTATAACGCTCATTGGCACCCACCAATACCGTAAAGGGCCCGTATGTCCAGCGGTCTCCACGTCTTTCAACTTCTACCAGCTTATAGGTGTGTACGTGCCTCCCGGGGTGGCCGTTGCATCCACGAACCGATAAATCCCACCCAGCGGCTTATGCAACAGGCCAACGAGCAGATGATCGTTCACCTGCTCGTAACGTCCTGTTTCTTCATCCAGCCGCAGCAGGTGAAATCCCAGGGTACCGACTTCCGAAACAGTCTCCCAGGCCACTATTACCTGGCTACCGTCAGCATAGGCTTCAAAATTCGAAATCACCACCAGGGTCGCCACCGCGGCAACCTCCGTTGATTGGTCCCGGGCATCCCCGGCCGTATCCACATAATCCAATTGCAAATTCGTGCCCGAACTACCCGGCGCCACATAGAGCCGATCCGGATCACCAGGCGTTGACTCCAGAAGCAGTTCGTAACGAATCCAGAAGTTGGGATTGGTGAAGATGCCGGTATCGGGACCGGTTTCCGTCAGGGTCACATCTTCGGTTAGACCCGTATCCGGATTCACCAGCTGGACGACCATGGTTTCCGCTACACCTGGATCCGTGTTCGAAGCCGGATCATTGGCAAGCGGATTGGTATAGGCAAAATCACCGGTATCGGGACCGGTCTCATAGAGCGTGGCGGTAACCGTATCGCCGGTATCTGTGTTTAGAACCGTAACGGAAACAGATTCCCTAACATTGGGATCCACATTTTTGTCCGGATCGTAGACCCGCAAGTATATCTCCTCACCGGTTGTCCCTGAATAATCGAAATCTGTTTTGGCAACCCCGTTAATATCCGTAAATTCAGCCTCTCCAATGCTGCGGACATCGATGGTGACGGACGATTCAGCGGGATCCGGAAAAAACGCGCTGCTCGCGTAAACCGTGTTTGTCACCGGCCCGGTATTGGAGGGATCGGTCAGCGTGACCTGGTAGGTCACGGTCATCTGTTCACCGGGCAGCAATATGTAGCCATCGGTGTCCAGAACGAGGTCGTCCGGCGGGTTGCCGGGATTGGTCTCTACCAGGAACAGGCCCGAAAGATTGATCCCCTGGACCCAGGCAACAACTTCCTGCCCCCCACGCCGGCGCTCCAGGCGAACCGTGGTGTTATCGATATACCGGGCGGACCACATGGGGCGCGGGTAGGCGTTGCCCGTTCCGTCACACCCGTTATAGGACAGGGCCATCCGTTGCCCGGTGGCCGAGTCAACCGTTACATCCACCTGCAAATCGTTCACATTCCCATAAGGGTGAAACCGGTGATCCACATCAATGTCCGCATTAGTCAGCGCATAGACCGTGAAATCGACATCGTCGGGATTGTCCATGCCCACGGCCACGGCGTTGCCGGCCACGGTCACCCCGTCGCCCAAGGTGATCAGTACGCCCTCCGAGGCATCACCAATACCCTGGTCGTCGGTGTGGCCGGTACCCCACACCCAGGTGCTGGCCGGATCGATGGTCAGGGGCAGTGCCACCGACGTGTAATCAGATGTTTGGTCGGCCTGTGCGCCGCCCACGCCCGGGACATTCACCCGTACCTGCTGCACCGTCCAGTCGTTGCCCCATTCCACAACCATCACCGTGCTTTCAGCTGCGGTGAGGGTGGCGCCCCCCCCATCCCGGGACCATTCGATGGTAGGGGTGCCTCCGGGGGCCGTGGGCCAGATGCGGGCGTGGCACACCTTGGTGTCCCGCGCGGTTGGGTCGGCTGTCTGGCATCCGGCCCCGTTGAACCCGCCCATCAGCATGACCTGGTTGATATTCGTCCAGGTTGTCGGCCCCTCGGTGCCCGATAGATCCGCGTTGGGATGGGACACCCGGCGTACATCCCTGAGCTGAAAACCATCGGGACTGGTCGGCTTCAGGCATTCGACAACCGTCACGACACCCACCCAGCTGGTGCCGCCGACATTACTGCCCCGGGTGAGTTGCAGTTCATCCGTCGGAACCAGGTCAGTCAGCTCACCGGTGCCGAAGGGATCCCCGGTAAGCGCCGCATAATTCAGGTTCGGCCCTAAACTGCTCCCCCCGCTGCTGTCGCTGCCCTGGATGATAACAAAATAGTTGGGCTCCAGATCCTGATCGAGAAGCAGATTATAGGTGGTGCCCGTAAACAGGCTGGCATCGATGAAATACTCGGTGACCCGGAAGACCCTTTTGCGGACCGTCACGTCTGTGCTGGTGGGGATATAGGTGTATTCAGGCGGCAGCGGGTCAACCACTTTCACGTCGACTACCGGGCTCAAGCCGTTGTTGGTGACAACCGCCGTAAAGGTTATCGGATCGGTGGCATCCGGCTCGCCCGGGTAATAGGGACTGGGCGCGTCCGAGCTTTTCACCACCTGGAGCTGGGATACATAAACAGTATCGCGGGCGGTGTTATTGGAGGGGTGATTTTCACCATCACCAAGACTCACCGTGGCCACATTTTCCACACTCGGCACCGCACTGCTGTCCACGGCAACCGTCAGGATGATATCCTCACTGTCACCCGCAAACAGGGTCCCGGTGCGGGTCCAGGTCACCGGGTTGTCGCCGGGACTGGCCGTGGTGGACCAGGCAGCGCCAAACGTGCTCGACACGTAAGTCAAACCCGTCGGCAGGGTGTCCGTTACCGTGACCGCACCGAGTTGATCATCGGGCCCTAAATTGGTGACTTTCAGCGTGAATTCGTGATTTTGCCCGACGGCGAAATTACCGACATGACTTTTGTTGATCGCCAGATCCGCCCCGGTGGTGGGCGATTCCTCGAGGGTGCCGGTACCGGTGGCGGTAACCTCCCCTTCGGTGCCTTCCGTGGCCTTTACCGTGGCTGTCCAGTTACTGGCACTGCTGCCGCCTGGTACGGTATAGGCCAATTCGTATGTTTTGGTCGCGGCCCCGGAATCATCAACCTGGGTCATGGTGGCATCGGTCAGGGCCACAAACCCCTCTGAATCCACCAGGCTGAGGGTAGCCCCGGTAATATCGTAGCTCCCGAATGGGTCGCTGACCACGGCACGGGTGTAAAACGTCTGCCCGGGGGAGGTATACGACAACTCGGTCCCGCCGGGATATACTGCATCGTAGAACTTGACGCTGTCCACATCGATGACATTCTTAGAGGTCAGCTCTACCCGTGAGATTTCAGCCCCCGCAGAGTAATTGGTAAAGACGTGCATGTCCGGGGAACCGGGATTCGTGTTGGTCTGCGCCACCGTTACGGTCACCCGGGATCCGGCGGTGAGATTGATGTCGCCGGCCACCGGCACATTGAAAACCTCCGTGGCGATAGAGGGGTTATCCAAACCAACGGTGCGGGCCACCGAGCCGATGGTCAACACCGTATCACCAGCACTGGCCAGGGTCACGGTCACGTCGTAATCGTACACCCCCAAATCCTGGGCCCGCAGGTTGAGAGCCACACTGATCACGCCGGCGGCGCCGTCAAGGGTTATCGCCTGCTGGGTCGCCGGTGCCAAGGTCCAGGTTTGCGAACCGCCATTGGCCACAGCCACAAAATTTTGGAGGGGCGGCGGTGTCCGCGAAAGCGACTGGTTTTCATACAGGTACAAGGGTTTATTGCCGGCGGCTGGCGTAGGCGGCGCCGACACAATCAGGGTCGGGGCGGTTACGGTTGCATTGGGCCCTTTAGGATTATCGATGTCGGCGGTGTTGTCGATGGTTAGACCGGCCACGGCGCTGGCGTCCACGGTCACATTATAAATGATAAAGCGACTTTGACCAGGAGGCACAGTAAATCCGCTTACCAACATCAAGCCTGAAACCGAGTCGTAAGTATTGGTTGCACCAGTTGGGACACTGACCCACTCGAAGCTGTTGCGGTCCAGGGGCAGGCCCTGGATGGTGTCGTCCACGGATACCTGGGGCGCGGCCCGTTCGCCGGTATTGAACACTTCAATCGTATACTGCAGCTCATCTCCAGGTTCCACGCTGCCGCCGTTGAGATCCTCGACCGTCTTGGTGGACTCGGACAGATCCGGATATTTGGCCACAAATACTTCTGAATCGACGTTATTGGCCGCCCCTCCGATGACCTCTGTCGTCGATGCTATAACGGTGATCCCCTGGGTAAAGGGCTGTGTATCGCCGCCTTCATAGTCATCCACATCGACGGTCACCACGAGATCCGGCAGGGTTTGGCCGGCCGCCAGATCGGTGTCATTGGTGCAGGTGAGGTCCTGTCCCACTACGCTGCAGTCCCAGCCGCTGGGATCAGGGGTAGTGGGCCACGTCAGATAAGTAAGACCAGCCGGCAGGGTATTGCTCACCGTAATTGTGCCGGTCTCCGTGCCGGGCCCCAGGTTGGATACCTGGACAATGTACTCGTTGGTCAGATCATGCGCAAACTCGCTGATGGTAAGCAGATCAATGGTCAGGTCAACCCGGTTGTCGCCGGCCGCATAAACGTATATGTCTTCATCATCCTCTGGATCGGCAAAATCCGGGGTGTCCGCATCCTGGGCCGCCAGCCCATCGTCGTCCACCACAATGGTTGAACTGCCGGCCGTATGCGAAGCACCGGCGGTGTTGTCATACGGGCCGGCCGTAACTCCGGCTCCGACAACAACGGTCAATTCCAGTTCCACCCACCCGCCGGCCGGCACACTCCAGTCGCCGAAGGTCAGATTGGTGTCGCCGGGATTCGGCGTGGTGGTGAGGCTGGCGTATATGGTAGGGGTCACTCCGGCAGACACGGTCATCGTGGCTGATGCAAAGGTAAAGCCGGTGCCGATGCCGGTCAGGTCATCGGTAATTTGTACCAAGTTGGCAGTGCCGCCGCCGGTGTTCTCCACCCGAATCGTGTACACGGCATTAGTGCTGCCGGCTACGGCGCTGGCAGTGACCGCATCCTTGTCGATGGTCAACTGTGCAGACGTGACCGTGATATCTTCGTCATCTTCCGGGTCCTCGCCTGCCGGTGTGTCCGAATCCTGCCCCACAGCCCCGGAATCGTCCACTATATACAGCGGGCTGCTGCCGACGACTTCGGCCAGGGCGGTATTGTCGAAAGTCCCTGAACCTGCGGTTTCGGAGACATCAACAGTAAAAAGTATTTCGACCCGTTGACCCGCAGTCAGGGTCATCGCTTCCCATTTGGGCGTGGACGTATCGGTAGCATCCACCGTGTGCGATAAAGCTCCGCCTCCGGGGTAGACAAGGACGCTGGTTGTGCCTGCATAGGTAAAGTCTGGCGGCAGCGGATCCGTTACCCGGATATTGCTTACCGATGCGTTCCCAGTGTTCGTAACTTTGATAAGGTACTGGACGGTACCACCCGGAGAGATTGTATCGGCCTGACCGCTGGCCCGTTCCTTGTCTATCTCCAACGAGTAAAGGTAAACCGTGACATCTTCATCATCTTCCGGGTCTGCACCTTCGGGCGTCCCCAGGTCCTGTGCGGTGGTACCCTTATCATCGACGTCGATGGCCAGGGCACCAAAGAAGCCGGTCACATCAGCCCGGTTGTCGTAGGTCCCCGGTGGGACGGAACCGGCCACGTCCACCTGAAAGGTCAACTCGAGCCAGGCATCGGCCGCCAGGGTCCACTCTCCCCACTGTGGACTGGTATCCCCGTTGGGCGGATCGATCACCAGGGTGCGCGTGACAGTAGCGCCGCCGGAATCGTCGCTGTCCACGAAGGTCGTCGAGCCACCAACATAAGTAAAGCCCGTGGGCAGAAAATCTTCCACGCGCACTTGGGTGACATTGCTGTTGGTGATGTTTTCGACCCGAACCTTGTAGGTGGTCTGGCCGCCTTGGGAAACCTTGTCGAACCCGGTCTCCACATCTTTATCGATCGTCACCGCAGTTACATTGATAAAAGCGCTGTCAAAAGGCGTGAAGACCTGGCTACCCCCGAGGCGGTACCCCACTGCCTGGGCCCGGGCTTCGTAGGTACCAATCGCCGGGGCGGAGCTGGTCTGAATATCGAAAGAAATGGTCAGCTCTTCATCGGCCGCCATATTGAGGCCGTTGAGGATGCTGTTGGTCCACTCCAGGACCTGTTGACCGCCGCTGGTATAGGTTACCGGGTCAGCCGCACCGCCGGTAATAGTAGAACCACCTGGCAATGTGATGGTGACGGTCCCGGGCATAAAGCTCCAGTCAGCGGGCAGGAGATCAGTGACCGACACGCCGTTCACGGGAAAGTCGACGGTATCCACGGTCAGGGTGACGGTAGACACTTCACCAGTAATCGGCCCCACCACAGAAGGCGTCAGGGCATGATCGATGCTCAAGGTCACATCGATCCAGTCCCTGGGAAACGGCAACATGGGCGCGCCCAGATCCAGGTAGGGATTGAAGGGATCGCTCACATCCGGATCGATACCCCAAGCCACGGCCAGAGGACCGCTGGCACTGATGCGCATACCACTGTTGTCGTTATCGCTCAGGTCTCGAAACGTCTGCGATTCGAGCCGGTTCATGATAACGGTGGTATCATTGGCACCATCGCCATCCAGATCGACGTTCACCGTCGTTTCGTCGTTTACGGCCGTGACAAAGGCCGGAGAACCGTTCACAGAAAGGTCGTTTGAACCGGGGGCCCAGCCTAGGTAGTACTCGTCGGTCAACAGATTGGCCGGCAAAAGGGTGAACCCCCAATCCATACTTGTCGATTCCGTATCCCCGGAGCCGATGGCCCAAAATATATCGTCCGATTTGAGATACACTGCGGATCCGGACGGAACGAACCGGTTCGCCGCAGCGGCATCCGAGTACGCCAGTGTATCCCGGGAGGGGATGGTGAAGACACCCGAGCCGCTGGTATCCTCATATTGGACAATGATGGGGGCCAGGTTAGGATTGTACATGTACAGATCGGTGTCAAAATTGCCGCCGGAACCATCCCCGTTGACCGGGTTGTAATATTCGTTGTCCCATAGGTTGTCCGGCACGGCCACGTACCCGCGCATTTCGAAGTGGCCGCGTGAATTGGCAACGATAAATTGAACCTGCACCGGTTTCTGGGCAATGATCCGCGTGCCGGCATCGATATGGAACCGGGTGGTGGTCTGGCCCCGATTGAGCGTATCGATCTGGTCAACGGCACCGTAACCGCCCCCGCCGTCGGGCTCGTCGATCTGAACCTGGTTGTTGTCTTCGGTGGACATGACCACGACGTAGGTCTGCTCAAAATCTGCATACAATTTAGGAGCGGCCGCCAAATCCTCGCCCACCGGGATCGTGTATTCGGTTAAAAAGGGTTTAATGGGGTAGACTTCCCAGGAGAGGGCAAACGTGGTCAGGACAACCGGATCGCCCGGCCATAAGGTCCGGGAGACCGCTACCGAGTTTCCGGCCACATAAAACCGATCCGCCCCGTCATAATAGAGCTCGGCCCGGGTTGCTGGCCGGGGAGTGACCGGTACCAGCTCTAACGGGTTGCCTACGCGGTTTTCCAGACTGAGAAATTCCCCGGCCTGGAGGGTGAACTTTTCGTCGAACGTATTCTCCGGGTCATTGGGATCGAAACCATAACCATTTTCCCAGTGATCGTAATATACCGTCGTGTTGTCACCGGAGGCGGTAATGGAGATAATGCTGTGCATGCGGTCGGCGGTATTATCAAGATAAAGGGGCGCGCCGGCCTGATTGTCGATATCCACCTGAATATTCCAGATCTGGTCTTCCGGACCGGGGATATAGTATTCCGAATAACCACCGAAAATAGATGCTTGAGCTGAATAAAACGGCAACACCAAGAATACGGCCAGCATAAGCAGGCCCAGAACCCGGCTCTTGTGACTATTCAGTCGCAAAGCAAATCTTGGCCCGGCCATGGAAAGGGGCCTGCTCCGGTCTGCGTTCAGATGCATACCATCTATGTGTGATGCTTGGGGCATGTAAGCAATCCAATGACAGCAATTTTGTATCTATACATTATCATCACAGCACCTGCTCAGGTCTGCTTGATTTAAGTTCCGCAGGGCTCAACGGCCCCATCCCCCAATCCGACTTCACTAAGAGTGACCACTTGCCGGGGCCATAGGTGCTTTCCCGACAGCAGATTTCAACAACTGTAAGAAACGCCGGGTGTACAACCTGCCCAGCGAGCAATCGGTCGCACCGGGGAAACCCTGTCTGATAATTTCCGGTCGGGGGAAAAAGGTCTCCCAGACCAACTGCCACCGGTGGTGCTGCATGCCAGCTGAAAAAAGTATCAGGGTGGACCACCCGGGCAAACGACCGGATTGCTTTCTGCGCCGCAGAACCCATTTTTCAATTGTCGATAGGCGCTGCTTTTGCAGAAAATCAATTGCAATGGGCGGCAGCTGCATTTCTAAAAGATCGTCCAGGAGATACAGAATCTGGGCCAGCGTCCGTGTCTGCCCGAGGAGGCGCGCGCGCTCAAACAACTTGTCCCAGTCGGCAGTCCGCATGCCAGACAAGATCATTTGAATATCCACCAGCCAAATAAGACGTTCCAGATTATGCTTGAGCGCGTGCAGCCCCAGGTAGACCACCTGGTCGTATGGGTTCAGTCGGCGGGCCGGTTGATCGGCAATCTGGAAGCACTCGGTTTCCCGGAATAGTTCTTCCTGCGCAACTGCTAATAGATGCTGTCGGGCTTTAATGCGGTCCGCCCACAAAAGATGCGTGTGGATATCTAAAACTACGGCCCCCTTTCTGAACGTATGCGGATAGAGCTCGTCTGGAAGGTAGCCAAAACTGTGCAGCAGTCGGCTGAACGACTTGAAGTGTACGGGTAAAACCCACATATCTATATCGTACATGGGCCTTTGACCCGGTTCGGTGTAAATGTCGTTCTGCAGGGCAAATCCCTGCAAGAAGACAACCGGTATCTTATCAGCATTGGCTTTTTCCAGAATAGGCAACAATTCGGCCTCAAGCCTTAAATGGTGTTGGACCGAACGATAATATGTCTGGGCCAGACGCCGTCCTAGTCTATCACTTAGAAGACTGAGCAACCCATTTTGGCGCAGGTACAAATACAGCAAACCCGCCATACCTTCCCTGACAGATCGGTATACAAGCCCATCAGGATTGTCCAGCACCGACAGTGCCCGGGGTAAGGGTTCGTCTGCGCAACCAGCAGGCACCCTAGCCACCGTGTTGCGCAGTATGCGTTCGTGTTCTCGATCCATCATAACGTTTTCCAGGAAACGATGGCACCCACAGTTCGGAAATAACCAATTATAAATCCGCAATATTTATACCACAATGTGGGGCTGCATTGCTAACTCGGTTGAACAGCGTTAATGCAAAAACTATAACGATTTGAAATCGATAGCATTCAGGATGTATTGGTAGCATTCGTATAAGTATCCCTGACACTATATTTTGTAGTTTCTATTTATACAACCTACAACTTTTAGTGGTCAGCACCCCTAAGCAGACATCGTTATACAAGCATCCGTGTTTACACAAAATTTGATTTCTAACCCCATTGTAGGATCCTAAAAATAAGTAGGGAATTCCGCCTAATCAAATCCCAAAAACTTTTGGGTATGAAAATACCCATTTGTTCGCGGTTAACATTTCGCAACACTCTAATATCACTGACTTTATCAAACATAATGATCGATATATACAGCGCAACCATACTTCGCCAGTGACGCTATGGATTGGTTTGACATAGCGTAATTCGGTCATGATACCGAACAGTGCCAAACCAAAAAATATTAAAATAGTTAATAGCGCTGTAAAATAGTTTAATAATCCGGTACTCTACTCCGAAAAAGTGGAAACATACCCGGTAAATCGGACAGCGAAGAAACTGGGTCGGCGGCCTCTATTTTTTTTGCATTGAAAATAGGCCGTTCGGTGGAGTATAAACCTTATTAGATTGGAAATATTATAGAACGAATGAGGTTAGGATGCCGAGCCCCCTGAAATACCCGCTGGTCAAATATGTGCAAAATGAAAATATCGTGCGGCGCGATATTGCAGACGAAATCATCCTGGTTCCCATTCGTGGAGAACTGGCTGATATGCAGCGACTTTTCGCATTGGATGAAACGTCTGATTTCATCTGGCAGCGATTGGATGGTAACCGGACAGTCAAAGAGATTCAAACCGCCATCTTGAATCATTTCGATGTGGCTGCTGAGCAGGCATCTATGGATTTGAACGATTTCATCGAAGCGCTCTTGGAAGCCGACTTGATACGTGAGGTAGCGTAAACGTGGACTGCCCGGAAACCCAGACCCTCGTGAAGGGGACCTTCGCTCGCACGTTCAGCCGCAAACTGGAAAAGCGTCGCATCCCGATTTCCGGTAGCATCGCGCTGACCAATCGCTGTAATTTGCGATGTGTGCATTGTTATCTTGGTAGGCAGGCGCTCTCCCCTCGGGCCGGCCAAAGCAAGGAGTTGAGCGCCAACAGATGGATGGCGATCATCGATGAGATTGCCGCGGCCGGCTGCCTGTACTTGCTTTTTACGGGTGGCGAACCCCTGCTGCGCAATGATTTTAAACAGATCTACGCCCATGCGAAACAAGCGGGCATCCTGACATCCGTGTTTACCAATGGGACCTGTTTTAGGCCGACCATTATTGAATTGTTTAGAGATCTCCCTCCCCATGAACTTGAAATAAGCCTTTACGGCATGTCCGCCGCAACTTACCAGGCCATTACCGGGAACCCCGAGGCCCATGCAGAATGCCGACGCGGCATCGATCACTTGCATGCAGCGGGCATCAAATTCAGTTTAAAAACCATCCTGATGGCCGACAACCAGCATGAATTTCACGCAATCAAGGATTTAGCCCGTCGGTATAACGCTGATTTTCGATTTGACGCGGCCATCTTTCCTTGCCTGGACGGTAATCAGGCCCCCCTGGCCCACCGGGTTTCCCCCGAGAAGGCCGTTGATTTAGAGCTGGAAGACACCGCCATGATCGATCGCTGGCGTGACTATATAAAGCAACATGGCGACCTGATGGCTTTCGATAAACTCTACAATTGCGGTACCGGCCTGACCTCCTTTCACATCGATGCAACGGGCGATCTGATGCCGTGTGTCCTGGTCGATACGGTTACGTACAATCTGTCGCACGGCTCTTTTCAATCCGGCTGGCAGGAAGTGATCCCCCGGATTCGCGAAATACGGGTTGACAAAGAAGTGGAATGCGCTCAGTGTGATAAGCGTCTGCTGTGTGGTCTATGCCCGGCGTTTTTCAACCTGGAAAACGGTTCGGCGGAAACCAAGTCCGATTACCTGTGCGCCATGGGTCATCACCGTTTTAACACCATTTTTGGGTTACAACCAACAGGAGGGCATGATGTCCAAGGATGAACGTAAAAAATCCGATAAAAAGGCATATCGGAAACCGCAACTGCGGACCATTGAACTGGTAGCCGACGAGGTCCTGGCCGTGGGTTGTAAGGTTCAAAACGGCGTCGCGGGCTTCGACAACCCCAAAGCAAGTTGTGCTTTGCCGCGAAACTGCTTCAGCGAAGGTTCGTAATCCATCCATTGGAACCAACCCCAGAATTGCCTGCCGGTTGTTCGTATCCGGGTCCCCCGCAACAAGGATCCAAATGCATGTCCGCTTCGTCGACCATTGGTATCGCCGGGGTCAATTTTTTTATCCAGGCCACCGATAGAAATACCATCATTACCCCCCCAAATGATCCGGTGTACCAGTCCTTTGTGCTGACGAAAAAACCCGATAATGTCGACATTCATGTTCAGATCTCGCAGGCGCCTGAAAACTTGTCAAAAAAAATAGCGCTCCCTCGTTTGTTTGACGGCGGTGGTGCCTGGCAGTTATTCGGCAACGAAAACGAATACATCATTACCCTGAACCCGGATGAACAGAACGCACCGCTGTGGACCATTGCCGTCGACCCGGGGTTCACTCAGCTATCCGCCAGAGCGAACGCTGCCCTCGTCACGCATTCAAAGGGAAATCCGGTCCTGCCCTGCCCGATCACCTATCCCCTGGATCAGATTGTCCTGATCCATCACCTGGCAAACCGCCACGGCATGATCATCCATAGTGCCGGAATCGACTGCCGGGGACGGGGCATCATTTTTCCCGGACCGTCCGGGGCTGGTAAAAGCTCGGTTTCCAGATTGCTGCAGCACGATGACAGTTTGGTTTTGCTCAGTGATGATCGGATGGTGATTCGGCAGGAAAGCAACCGGCACCATATGTACGGCACGCCCTGGGCGGGAGATGCCAAAATCGCCGTAAACCGGAAAGCGCGTCTGGACGCCATCTGTTTTTTAAACCACGCCGAAGATAACAGGTTGACGCCCCAGGCCCCGAATCAAGCCCTGGAACGTTACTGCCGGTGGCCTCTTTGCCATGGTATGCCAAAGAGGTCCTGCCGCAGATGCTGGATTATTGCGGAGAAGTGTTGAAGCAAGTCCCGGCTTTTGATTTACAGTTTTCTCTCGAGGAAGACCTGTCCGGTATCATTGGTGATATCCTGCAAAGTACGTAAATGGGCGAGGGCCGACTATATTTAGCAGGCAGAATAGAATCAAACCCGATGCAACTGATCAAACGTACATACCATCGCCTTTACGACGAGATTCTCTTTAAACGGGGCGTTAAATTCCATGGCACGGCCCTTTCAAGCTACCCAGATCTTGATATGTATCTGACCCTGGCCGCGTTTCACCGCTTGAAGGGTCTGCCACTGCCAAAAGCCTTGGACCGCCGGGGCGGTTTACCGTGGTTTGCTGACATTCGGGAGGCATCCCGGATGGCCCAACGCAGCCAGCCGACTGTCCCGGACAACCTTTGGGATCTGCTGATAAAGGATCTACCGGATCATTTTCTGAAAGATCCCAGCTATCTTGTACACGCAGCAGACCTTGGGAACAAACGCAACGGACTACACCGGGTATCGTTTCTTATGATGGAAATCCAATCCATCAGCGAACTCTGTAAAAAAATATATTCGGATGACGGCCGCCCAAGTGAGGATCGTCTGGGAACAGCCGAGCAATCGGAACTGAACTACTGGGCCGGGCAATGGTCAAGAGCGCACGACGAGTGCTTGCCTGAGGACCTTGAGACAGGACTTCAATCTCTGGTCGAAGCATTCCGGGCCGAACCAGACCACCCGCAATTTCAAGAAGAGATAATACTTACAGCAGCGTTACTCGATTCTAAACCCGTGTGGTTGACCGAATTCAGGAAAGATAGAAGTGAAAACCTCTATCGGATAGCGCTGGTTGCTTTTGAGAAACCTTCTGTACATAGAAAAACCCGTTTGGCCGCCCACGCCGCCCGGGAATTTGAATTGTTTTTAATGTACCTGAATAAAACACGTCGCGACCTCTGCCATGATTTCATCGGGTCTATTTCTGCTGACGCCGCGGTGATGGGCCACTCGTTGTTCCGCCGGCTGGTAGCAAAAAAAATAAAGGAGCTAAAAGACCTTTCACCGGTGGATTACGAGGCATTGTATAAAAAAGCTCAATCGTATCCCTACCCAACTTTTTCCCGGGAGGGGATAGTTACCCCGGGCGACACGCTCCGGGAGATCGGACAGCGTATTAAACGGAAACTCACTCGCCATGCCCACTACAACACTTAAAACACACTATGCCGGCAGTGAATCTGCCGACCTCCTTGCCGAGCTACTGCAGTCCGGAGCAGGGGTACGCATACGGGTGACTGGCGCCAGCATGCGGCCGATTATCCGCAGCGGCGACCTGGTCTCAATCCGCAGGGCTCCAATTTCAGATCTTCACCGGGGCGATATCGTCTGGTTCATCAATACGGACGGCAAGGTTATGGCTCACCGAATCTTGAGCAAACAGACCCGAACCGGCAAGGTATATTTTCATACCAAAGGTGATGCGCAGATGGAATATGACCCCTGGACACCGGCCGACAAAATATTGGGCAAAATCTATAAAGTAGAAAAAAGCCGTTCGAATCAACCCCCGAAAATCCTGGACTTCGAAACACCAGGCTGGCAGATCGGTGGCCGGCTGATCGCCTTTATCCAGATCGCTTTGTCCAGGGTGGTCTTGGCTGTCCGTTCCCGGCTTACTTAGTTCGAAATCCAACACAACATCCGTAGTTTTGTTTTTCCCTGCGCCTCTGCGTCTCTGCGCGATGCATGTATTTGTACATTAAACCCAAAAACCTTTCTTCGCGCAGAGACCCAGAGGCGCAGAGGCGTCCTCCTCAAAGGTATCAAATAGACAGTCCAGCGAAGTCGGGAAACCACATATTGTTCCGGCTTCCGTCTTCGCCGCAGGCTTCGCCGGACAGGTCGCCGGCTAAAACCGAACCCCCCCGTTCGTCAGGTTGTTAGCAGGGCGCATCAAACTGATGTGTTACAGACATTGTAAAAGCAAAACCAAAAAAGCAGGGTCTAAAATAGACCCTGCTTTGATTATTAGGATTTAGCTCCGGACTTGCTATTTGCGATTGGCCACCGACGCCCTGATGAATTCCCTGAAAAGGGGATGGGGCTCTCTTGGCCGGGATTTAAATTCGGGATGGAACTGACAGCCCAGAAACCAGGGGTGGTCGGGTATCTCGACAATTTCCACCAACTCCCGATCCGGAGAGGCGCCGCTGATGATCAGGCCGGCGGCCTCAAGTTTTTCTTTAAACTCGTTGTTGAATTCATAGCGGTGCCGGTGACGCTCAGAGATATCGTCTTCCTGGTAGGCTTCCCGGGCCAGGGTATTGGCTGCAAGCCGACAAGGATAGGCGCCCAGGCGCATGGTGGCGCCCTTTTCTGAGGAGACGTCCCTTTTCTGAATGGTATCGGTCTTTTCGTCGTACCACTCCGTCATCAGGTAGATCACCGGATAGGGGGTCGTTGGATCGAATTCAGCACTGTTGGCCTTGTCCATCCCGGCCTCGTGCCGCGCAAATTCAATAACCGCGATCTGCATGCCCAGACAAATACCGAAGTACGGCACCTTGTTTTCCCGCGCATACCGCGCCGCGCAGACCTTACCCTCGATGCCGCGGGATCCGAACCCACCCGGCACCAGAATCCCGTCGGCGCTGCCCAGCATGTCGGCCGCGTTGTCGGCAGTTATCTTTTCACTGTCGACAAACTCCAGGTTCACCCGTACGTCATTGCCCATGCCGCCGTGATAGAGGGCCTCGTTGAGGCTTTTGTAGGATTCAGTCAGATCCACATATTTGCCAACAATGGCAATGGTGACCTCACCGGCCGGCTCTTTGAATTTCCGGACCACATCTTCCCAATCATCAAGCTGCGGTTCGCGGGTCCAGATGTGCAGCAGCTCTTTAATTTTGGTGTCCAATCCCTCTTTGTGGAAAATCAGCGGCACTTCATAGATGCAGTCCACGTCCTTGGCCGTGATGACGGCATCCTCGCCCACGTTACAGAAAAGGGCGATTTTAGCTTTGAGACTATCGGAAAGGTAACGGTCCGTGCGGCACAATAAAATATCAGGCTGAATACCAATGCTGCGTAGCTCTTTGACACTGTGCTGGGTAGGCTTGGTTTTGACTTCGCCTGCGGTGGCAATATACGGCACGAGCGTGAGGTGGATATAGAGCACGTTGTCCTTGCCGGCATCCGCCTTAAACTGCCGGATGGCCTCCAGGAAAGGCAAACTCTCAATATCACCAATCGTCCCGCCGATCTCGATGATGGCCACATCGACATCACCATCCACAAGCTTGATGCTGTTCTTGATTTCGTCGGTGATATGGGGAATGACCTGGACGGTACCTCCCAGGTAATCCCCACGCCGCTCCTTGGTGATGACAGAGTGGTAGATTTTACCGGTCGTAAAATTGTTGTCCTGGCCAAGCTGGGCGTGGGTAAAGCGCTCGTAATGACCAAGGTCAAGATCGGTCTCGGAACCATCATCGGTGACAAACACCTCGCCATGCTGAAACGGATTCATGGTGCCCGGATCCACATTGATGTACGGATCGAGCTTCTGGATGGTGACCCGCAATCCGCTGCTCTCCAGCAGGGCCCCGATCGCGGCAGATGCGAGCCCTTTTCCCAATGATGAAAGAACGCCGCCCGTAACAAAGATGAATTTGGACTTGGATCCCATTTATGCTCCCCTCATAGAAATAGTGCGGTTATTTGAACCTCTTTTTAAAGCTGTCAATCGTATCCTGGACTTCACTCTCCCGTGGTTCGTCTTCCGGCTCCTGGGAACTGATAGCCTCGGCAAATTGCTGCTTCAGCGCCGGAATATCATAGACTTCCGAGGCGATAGCCTGTTCCGGTGAAACCAGCCTGACCTCAATCTGGCGCACTAGCATCTGATTTTCATAGAATTCAATTTTCCAGGGATACCAGCCGTCACCGATCGCCTGCCACTGCAGGTAACGGACTTCAAACTCACGGACCAGCGGCTCGTCGGTCTTGATCAGCCAGCGCAGAGGACGGAAGGTTGCTTTGTCTAACCACACCTGGGAAACGGAATCATCGGGATACTGCGCGCCAATGATCAAAGCCAGTATTTCGTTGTACCGGCCAACACTGGTTATACGAGTATCGATGCCCTGTTCGACAAGATATTTTTCGAGCAGCGGCCGCGAGCGCATCAGAAGCAGGTCTTTATATTGGTCGAAGCGGCTCCCGGTATCCGACACAATCCGGTTGTCAATCACCGTGAGAGCCGCCTCGCTGGCGGCGACATGGATCCGCTGGATCGACTCGGCGTTGATATCGGAACGAAATCTTGTGGGAAAACTGTATTGCACCGTTTCGGGCAACACAATCGTGCCACTCTGCGCGAACGGATCGAAAACAGTGAGGCGCTGGTTGATTTTGAGATGTTTGGTTTCACCCTGCTCTGCAGCCATGAGCTGGAGGATGTGGCCGCTTTTGAGGACATAGGCCTCAGCGGGAGCAGTTGGCAGGAGGTGGGTCAGGTATATGAAAAGAAGGGTTGCATATTTCAGAGCGTCTTTCATATTCTTAGGAACTGATCGAAGCCTATCTTACCCATAAACTGCTCCCGGGTAAAGAGGCTTTTTAAAAGAGCCCCAATTTATTTTTTTCAAGGTGGATAGAATTTCATTTATAGGATCGAACGCTCCCCGTAGCAATCTGCGGAGAACGCCTATCCACAGAGGCTCGCTAAAGCAGTTCCTCCGCGAAAACCGCCGCCGGCCCCAACTCTTCTTCAATCCGGATCAGCTGGTTGTATTTGGCTACCCGGTCACTGCGCGACATGGATCCGGTCTTGATCTGGCCCCCGTTTACCCCCACAACGAGGTCGGAAATAAAGGCATCCTCGGTCTCACCCGACCGGTGGGATATGACCGTGGTGTATCCGGCCTGCCGGGCCATCTCGATCGCATCCAGGGTTTCGGTTACCGTCCCGATCTGATTCAGCTTGATCAAAATCGAGTTGGCGATACCCCGCTCGATGCCTTTGGCCAGAATCTTCGGGTTGGTAACGAATATATCGTCGCCCACGATCTGGATCGTGCTTTCCAGGCGGTCGGTCATACGTTCCCACCCCTCCCAGTCCTGTTCGGCCAGGCCGTCTTCGATTGATAAGATTGGGTATTTATCAATTAAATCGGCATAATAGTCGATCATCTCATCCGCGGTCATCTTGCGGTTTTCGGAACTCAGTACATATTTCCCCCGGCTGTAAAACTCACTGGCGGCGGCATCCATCGCCAGTCCGATGTCATGCCCCGGCTTATAGCCGGCATCTTTGATGGCACTGATGATATATTTGATGGCGTCCTCATTGGATGCCAGGTCCGGGGCAAATCCGCCTTCATCCCCCACGGCCGTATTGAGCCCCTCAGCCTTGAGGATCTTTTTCAGACTGTGAAAGGTCTCCGCCCCCATCTGGATGGCCTGGACAACGGATTTGGCGCCCACCGGGATAATCATGAACTCCTGGATATCCAGGTTGTTGGCCGCATGGGCACCACCGTTGACGATATTCATCATCGGCAAAGGCAGGCAGCGGGCGTTCACCCCGCCCAGATACCTGAACAGCGGAAGGCCGAATGCCTCGGCCGCCGCCCGGGCCGCAGCCATGGAAACGGCCAGAATGGCATTGGCGCCGAGCTTGCTTTTGTTTGGTGTGCCGTCCAGTTTGAGCATGGCCTGGTCAAGGGTGATCTGACCGGCGGCATCCATACCGAGAATGGCACCGGCGATGATTGCATTGACGTTCTTCACCGCACCCAAGACACCCTTGCCGCCGTATCTTTTGCGGCGTTTGTCCCGCAGCTCCAGGGCTTCTCTTTTGCCGGTGGAAGCTCCGGAAGGCACCGCCGCTCTGCCCATGGCTCCACAGGCCAGGGTCACGTCCGCTTCTACGGTCGGATTGCCTCGTGAATCGATAATCTCCCGCGCCCGGACATCAATAATTTCAGTCATGGTGTGCCTCCCTGGCTTCCTTAAATTAACTATGTTTGGGGACTTTGAAAAATGCTCAATTTTGTTTCAGTCCAAGGCGGAGGAAGATTTTAACCTGAAGAAAACATTCAGTATTTTGAGGTTTGAAATCTGAGTCCAACACCGAAATGGAATAAAAGGGGATATTTTTCAAAGGCCTCATCTGCTTGACAATTTGGGCCCAGATGTTACTCTGCCTGCCATTATCTGTCAAGACACAGTACCCTGAAAATACCGGTTATTATCCGGCCTGGAATCATTAACTGGGTTCAGTTCAGTCCCAGTTTGCGGGCCGCTGGAACAGCAACTAATTTCGTTTTCAATCTGGGCAGAAAATCTGTTCAACCGGCCAGATGAGCATTCAGATTATGGCAAACCAGACAACTGATTTTTATTCGCAAGCGCAGCTGATAATTGCCGCGATCAGAATCCTGGAACACCAGCATGCAACCCCGCCCTCCGTGGAACAGGTATGCGAAACCCTGGCCTTCTCTATCGAACAGGGGCACCGGCTCTGCAACCGCCTCAAGGAAATGGGCATTATCGACATCACCAGCGGTGCCTTCGGCACGCGCCTCTTCGTGGTAGATCATATCAAAATTGAGGAAATCCCCAGAGGTGAGACCGGCAGCAGCATGGAAGCTGAACTGCGCAAATTCAAGGATTCCCAGAAGGGACTTGAAAAGAAAGTCGAGAACATAAAGGCCGAACAGGACAAAAAGAAGAAGGACCTGTTTGCAGATATCGAAAAGGCGTTTAAGAAAAAAACCAAAAAGTAAGGCCGCTATGCGCATGGCATAACGGCCTTGGTTCCATAAGTTTGGACTTTCCCGCCCTGTTATTTCAAAGCCAGCTAAAAATGAATTCTGGTACAAGGTCCCGGCTACGCCTTCCAGGCTATGCCGGACAAGCAAGGCTCCCAACAGAGTTTATCAGCCATAGCTTCAGCAAAGGCTGAAGATTGGGCCAGAAGCCTTTTTGAGTCGACTATTACTCAGCCCCGATTATAGTAACCTCTACACTCCGTTGACGGGGTTTGTTGTCGTGATTAATCACCACCACCTGTTGCCAGGTACCGAGCTTCAAACGACCTTTGCGAATCGGCAGACTGATGGATGGCCCCAGCAGCGCGGCCTGGACATGGCTGTGCCCATTACCGTCATGCCAGGCCTCTTCGTGGGCATAATAGATACCCTGCGGTGCGATCCGATTGATCGCCTCTTTTAGGTCCTCGACGACTCCGGGCTCATACTCGATGGTCGTGATCGATCCGGTCGAGCCGACGATCGTGGCCGCCAAGTTGCCCTCCTTGATCTTTGACCTCGAGATCACTTGGGCTAATTCACCGGTCACGTCCACGATATCCGGTCCCGTGTCCAGTCTCACTTTGATTGAATCTGTATAAACTATGGCTGGCTGCATTCCCCCCTCCATAAATTAGAGCTAATTAGTACAAAAGCATGCCTCGCGCAGAGCCGCAGAGGCGCAGAGAAAATCAAAAACCAATATTTAGGCGCACTATCGTGCGAAAAACCGCCTGAGCTTTAGGGCCACAAAGGTCTTTTGGTTCTAATCCCGCGTAGCGGGAAACTATTCATGGTTTTCTCTGCGCCTCAGCGCTTGTCGGGCGAAGCTATTGCGAAGACCGGTCTCTGCGCGAGAATCATGCTTTTGTGGTTTGAGTGGGGTTTTCTTAACACCTAAAACCTAAAACTTAACACAGATGAATTCGGTCCTTTAGGAATTCATCTTATTTCAAATCAATCTTCCAATTCCACCTTCCCGGACGCTTTTTCGATTTCACCCCACGCGGGATAGGCTCTATGAGGTTGGCAAACATTTTATAGCCGGCTTTTTCCAACCTGTGGGCCACACTTTGCAAATCGAGTTGCCAATTAGGGAAGATCCAATAATCGTCTTCATATCGAGCTGCCCAGCCTTGCTCACCCCTGGGGCTGGTAAAAGCGGAACCGATTTTCACATCATCGGCAACAATTCTGGAGACACATAGGGGCCAGTGCCCGGATATTACCATACCCAGCGGTAACGGGCTGTCGGCCGGCATCGTCAGATAATCTTTATGCCCCAGCTCCGGGCTCAAGAATGCACCGGTAAATCCCATCTCGGCCAGGCTTTTGAGGGCCAGTGGATTGGCAACATTGCAAAAGGGCCCTGCCCACAAAACGAGGCCTTTTTTCTTCTCGAAAAGGGCAATCTGCCAGGGGGCATTCAAAACAAAGTTCCGGCAGCTTTTATTTCTGGCAGAATTAGCCAATTGCTGGATTAAATCTTCGTTTTGCGGCCAGATGACTGGTGGCAGCCAGCACCAGGCATTTTTTACTGATCCTTTCTTGAGTAGTTTTAGATTTGAAGCGGACAGCCAGAATCCCAGGGAACCTGCTTTGCGGCCGCCTTTCAGGAAGCGATACACATCCAGGCGAACCGCCGCTCCGCGTTTTCGCCTTGAGGGCGGCAATTTCAAGGAAAAGGCTGTCTCGCCGATCCTCACCGCTGGCAATTGGGAAAGTTCGGTTTCCAGATCGGCAATCATCTGGTCGAGAGCCTTTTCGCGCCGGTCGGTAAGAAACACCGCGGTGCCCCGGACCGGGACTTTTTGAGCCGGCAGGTTGAGATAGAATTTTCCATTGCGGGGAACCGATTTCTTTACCCGAATAAGCGCGTGTCCCTTCTGATCCTCATATCCGACTCTGAGAGTATCCCCGGCCAGCAGTTCTTCCCGGGGGACCAGATAGGCTTTACCCTGCGGCCCCTTGGTCTTGCCCATGAGGAACCCTGAACCGGTCTGGCGAGCAGTGTTAAGTGGGTTTTGGGGTCTTTGCGGAAGAAAATTATAATGCGTGCCGGGGCGACCGAGCGCCATCTCCAAAAGCTTCAAAGCAGCTCGTTTGGCTTGCGGATCGCTAAACTGATCCCGCAGCATCTGGTAGGCTTTAACCGTATAATAAACGTAGTGCGGCCCCTTTTTGCGCCCCTCGATCTTCCAGGTTCGCACTTGCGGGATCGACTTCAAGACTTTCACAAGCACATCCAGACTCAGATCCTGACAGGAAAAATGGCGACCGCGTTCTTTCTTGTGTGTATATAAACGGCGGCAGGGTTGGGCGCACCGGCCTCGTAAGCCGCTTTTGCCGCCCAGATAACTGCTCCAGTAGCATCTACCGGAAACACCGTAGCACAGGGCCCCATGGATAAAGGCTTCCAAGGCAAGCCCATCCGGACAGGCAGCGGCCATGGTCTTGATTTCATCGATATCCAGTTCGCGGGGAATCACGACCCGATCTACGCCCTTGAGTTACTTGCAGACGTTAAGCGCTCTGCTGAAGGTAACATTTGACAGGGTGGATAGATGCAACTCGCCTTGGAACCCAGCCTGCCGGGCCAGTTGAATCATAGCCAGATCCTGTACTATCAGGGCATCCGGCCGTACCCATTTTGCCAACTGCATAACGGTCTTCCCGGCCCCTTCCAATTCAGAGCGTTTGACAAGGCTGTTAAAGGTCACATAGACGCGGATATCCCGGGTATGAGCCAGGTCGATTAACCCGGCCAGTTCCTCCGGGGAGAAATTCTTGGCTTCCATGCGGGCGGAAAAACTCTTCAATCCACAATAAATCGCATCCGCCCCGGCAGCAACAGCAGCCAGAAATGAGGCCCGGTTACCGGCCGGAGCCAGAATTTCAGGAGATTGCTCGAGGTTCTTTTTACTGTTCATCTATTTTCTATAATTCGATTAGTAAAAAAGTCATCCCGGCCCCGCAGCGAGTGCGGGATAAACTCTAGCCGGGATCAAGTAGGAAATAAAGACTAATATCTACGCAATGCTATCGTTTTGGCAATATAGCTGTTGCAGCTAAATGGATTTCACGGCTGAGACTTCCTGCAACTGAGGTTCAGGCGCCAATTCAATCGTTGGTAATATGGTAATAATGCCGGCAAAGAACCAAAACGGCTCCATAATGCGAACAATAATAAAGGTATTGGCGCCAATGGAGTGGAACAATAAACCGACAAATCCAGCAATAAATCCAATGGTCAGGCCCTGAAAATAGCGGCTTTGCACCTGGCGCAGGCTGTCAAAAGCAACTGCTCCTATTGAAAACAAAAGAAATATAAACGTACCTAGACCAACGATACCGGTCTCGGCTAACACCCGCGGGAATTGGGCATCGATAAAACCCCGACCGGTTATCCCATACCCAAAGATAGGCCTCTTGACCCAGTCATCAAAAGCCTCTTTCCAGCTAATAATTCTGGCGGATGTGGATGTATCCAGCCGAATGTCTCCCACCTCGATCTGCCCTGCCTCTTTAGCCTGTTTGAATGTAAAAGCAACTCGTTCTTTAACAGCCGTAGGCAACAAAAAGGGACTGAGGATGATGCCGAATATGACCAATGAGATGGCAATGAACCGTTTATTTGAAAACATTGCCAACGCAAATATGGCTGAAATAGCTGCGAGGTATGAAGTGCGCGATTGCGTAAAAAGCAAGGGCGGCAAAATAAAAATAACTAAAATAATGAGGGCCTGCTTCTTTTTAGACCACTTTTCTTTGAGGATTAGTCCTCCGGCGATAGCACCAATAAAAACGAGATAGCCACCAAATGTATTCGGCTCACCTACCTCACCTTCAAAGGGTGCACTCACTCTGCCTCCGGCCGGAATCTGGGCAATCCCAATTAGTGTCGTGATAAAGCAGGTCAAGAAGAGAAAAAACACCAGGCGCCGCACTTGTTGTTCGGTTTCGAGGTGATTTACCAGCATGAAGAATACGATGAAATACTCGACATATTTCAAAACAAAGAAAAAACCCGTCTTCGCGGAGACACTGCCAGCAATAATACCGAAACCTGTGGAGAGTGCACAGGCGATGATATAATAAAGAATCGCCCGGTTAAGGGGGGTTTTGCGGAAGAGTCCCAACTCCTTCAAAACAGCAGTGCGCGCGAACCAACTCACACCAATAACGACCAACAAAAAGTCTTCGAATCTTAGCGTAACACCGCGGCCCAATGAAGCGCCTTCAGTTTCACCGGCAATGATTTCGGGCGAAAGCAGCATTGAGAAAATCAGGATATAAAGGCCAAAATCAACATTTACAAATGCAGCAATAAAAATGGCCACTGCAATAAAACTCCATAAAAGGACAGAAGAGGTAAACTGGGTAGAAAGATAACCTAGAAGGAGTGCCAGCGGTAAGAGTAATAGTAGTATTAAGGGGGATTTCACAGGAAAGGGTTAGCCGGCTTGCTGTTGTTCTTCCTTGTCGGGCCCGTAATAGTATTGGGTGTGGTATTTAAAATAATCCGGGCCGGCTTCGGGTTTGACATTGTTCAAAATAACACCGACAACCTTGCCACCAACATTGTCCAGAGATGTCTTAGCCCGTTTTAAGACACCGCGTCCAATCTTTCCAACCGTATAAACTACGAGAACGCCATCCACAAGCGTGGCAACCTCCGTGGCATCAGCTACCGGCAAAATTGGGGGCGCATCTATGAATACCATGTCGTATTTGACGTGGGCTTCTTTTAAAAAAGTTTTAAATCGCTCCGACCGTAATATTTCAGTTGGATTGGGCGGATTGGTTCCTGCGGGGATGATATTGAGGTTGTCCAGTCCTGGGGTCCGCAGAATCTCTTCCAGTTCAAAGTCACCCAGCATGACATCTGTAATGGTATGCCGAATTTCCTGCCAGGCGTAATTACCTAAAATGTGATCAGTCAGGCCCGGAATCCGATTAAGACCAAACATTTTATGAATGACTGGTTTTCTCAGGTCGGCTTCAACAAGCAGTACCTTTTTTCCCGCCTGGGCCATACTGAGGGCAAGATTTACGACATTAAAAGTTTTACCTTCCTGAACAAATGCACTTGTCACCAAAAAGGACTTACTCTTTTTATCAACCCGCATGAACTCTAAATTTGAGCGCAACGTCCTGAAAGCTTCCGCCGGAAGTGACTTGGGGTCATAATGGGCAATCAGATCAATTTTACGATCTTTTGCTGACAGTTTCTTTCTAACTCCTTTCTTGACTTTCTCATCTTTGCCCATAAAGGGAATAACGCCTAAAACTGGTACTTGCAGTAGTTCCTCCACGTCCTCAATGGTTCCCATGGAGGTATCGAAGACTTCGAATCCAAAAGCAAAAATCATCCCGATAATCAACCCCATGATAACACCGGTCATAACTATCATGGTTTTAGAAGGAATATTAAAAGGGCTAGAGGGAATGAGCGCCGGCCGGACTATACTCACCTCTTCAATCCGACCGGATTCTGTAATCAGGGTCTCCTGATATTTCGTCTTAAGATTCGAATAGAGGGATTCCAGCATGGTCACTTCTCGTTGCAACCGCACCAATTGGAGTGCTTTTTCGGGCAGCCCCATACTCTGGTTGCGCAGATTGGTTAACTGTTCCTGCAGGTCAGTTTCGCGTGCATTCAGTTTTCCAAGAAGAACTTGCATTTCATTGCGCAATTCATTTATGATTGCACGGATTTGGTCGTTGATACCAATAACTTTTGGGTGCTCATCCGTGAAATTCATCCTAAGGGTTTCACGTTCAATCAATAACGCCCCTAACTTTGAACGTAACGAATATAAGGGGGAGTCGGGATCCGGTGAGAATTGCAGCCGGTCGGAGGACACCTTACCATCAGTAGTGGATTTTTCAAAGAAACCAAACTGGGTTTCTATTTCATCTTGCTGCTTTCTGACCTTCTCGTATTCTACCTCAACCTTATTGAGGCGATTAAGAATGTTCTGGGTTTGGGCATCCATTGAGATCAAGGCATACCCTTCTCTAAATGATTGGAGTTTGTTTTCCGCCGCCTTCAAATCCTGGTGGGTTTTACTTAACTGTTCTTCAATAAATGCCTTGGTCTCTGTTGTTTTCCTATTCTTCTCTTTGATATTGTAGGCTTTGTAAGATCGGGCGACAGTATTTGCAATCTGAGCGGCCTCCATAGGCTTTCTGGACACGGCGGTAATATTTATAATATTGGTACCTTCTTCACGGACTGCCTCGACCATTGATTGCAACCCTTTTATAACCGCCAGGTCTTTTTTACTTTTTCGGATTTCATCCAGAGGCATCTCTTGTTTTAAAAGCCCAAGAGCCTTGGCTGTTTCGACCATAACCGGATAACTGGTTACAATATATGCGTGGGTGACTAAATTTTCTCCCTGAGCCCAAAAATTGCCAGTCAAAATGGCCGCCAGATTTGCCAATCTCTCAATCTTGACAGCCGCAGACGTGGAATAGAGCGGGGTCGGTTCTTTAAGTTTGGCAAACCCGTAGCTGAAAATCCCGACCATGATAATCATCAAGATAATGATGGTCTTACGTTTTTTTATGATTCGCCAGTAGTCTCTGAGATCTACATCATATTGGGCCATATCAGCTTAACCTATTGCCTCAATCGTTCCATAGCTGCATCGAAATCCTCTATATCGCGGGCAATCCGACCTGGGATGTATATGAGTTCAAGAAGCGGCTGGATCCGCTGTACGAATCTGTTAACGCTCCCCATGGCACTCCTGGGCACATATACAAGGTCTCCGTTGATCAGATCGACATTCTGGGTATAATCGCCCTCTTCGACCAGCTTTTCATAATCCGCCAAGATAACCTCGGGCTGGGAAATATCCCCTCTTACGATACGCGTATCTTCCTCGTGGGCGAAGACCGTGACCCCACCGGCCTGGGCGATGGCATCAAACATGCTCAGTTTGCCACCTTTGAAGGTCACAATCCCCGGTTTGTTGACCTCTCCAAAAACATAAACCCGGTTGTCCTCCTTGGTCACTTGAGGGACATAGATCATGTCCTCATTATCTACGGGGATGTTTTGGCTCTGGTCACCTTCCAGCATAGTTTTGAAAAGGTTCAAGGTAGTGCTTTTCCCATCCTTGCTGCGTACTTTGATATCGCCGAGATTGGCATCCAGACGGGGACCGCCGGCTATGGTGATGGCTTCCAGGACAGTAGTCCGCCCAGATAGGAAGTACCGACCTGGCCCACTCCTATCCGATGTAATAATGGCACCTAGAACCATCACGGAATGGCTTTGATACTTTTTAACCCTCACATCGATACTTGGCTTTTTTATATATCGTGCCATCAGGATGGTGATTTTATCATCCAACTGCCGTTCAGTCAGCCCGGCGACCTCAAGATTATCGATAAATCCGATGGAAATCTTGCCATCTGCGCTGACTCTAACTTCTTCCTTTTTGGCCTCTACTCCCTGCCAATTGGTGATTTCAAGAATGTCCATTGGTCCAATTTTGTATTCCGGTTTGCCGTCCACCGTAATGAACACCTGGTTTTCTTGAAGAAGTTCTTGCTTGGGTTTTTGGACCGGTCCTCTTATCTTATCTCGGGTGCGGATCTCCCGTGTTGCCAGAACTCCCTGCCGAACATTCCAAATTTTGATGCCGTCACCAAAACTGGCGGCAAAAATGTCTTCATAACCATCTTTGTCAAAGTCAGCAGTAGCCATATCATAGTAAATGCCGGTCTTGGGGAGTTGCGCAGTCACGTCACGCCAGGGCCCATAGGGAGAAAACTCCCACATTCTCAAACCTTTGTCTTCCGGGGAACCGGCCAAAATTTCCATTTGACCGTCTTTATCCACATCCAGCAGGACTGCATGCCAATAGCTGTTGGGTTTTCTCATCTTATCGAAACTTATACCCTCATCGCTGCCAGGCCCTTTCATGGTGACATCCGCCTGATCCGCCCCGGAAGTTTCAGAAAATCCCCCCTTTCCATCACCAGTAAATACCCGCACTCCGTTTCGATAGGTACCTGCAATGATGTCAAGATTGCCATCGCCGTTGATATCGCCAGGGGTAAGCCGGTAATAATTGCCTTTGCTGATAACCTCGGTCGCCCGCCACCCACCGGCACCCTCGCCCAGCCAAACCCGCAAGGCACCGTAGGTCCCCCAGCCGGCTCCGGCGATGTCCAGGCGGCTGTCGCCGTTGAAATCAGCGACAATGGCATCCATATATTTCCCGGTAATGGTTGGACCGGCCTCGAATTTCCAGTCGCCCTTACCGTTGCCCAACCACAATTGGATACCTGCATGGAAATCAGTGGTGCTGTTGGCGGCGACGATATCAATATGTCCATCCATGTTGATATCGGCGGTACGGACACTCTGGTATTCATTGATACTGGTTGGCGCCTCCCCGCGCACCCAATTACCATCCTTGCTGTTAATCCAGACCATAACGCCGGAAATCTCCTGGTGAACTGCCAGGATTAGATCTTTCAGCCCATCTTCATTCACATCCGCGGCAGCCACCGAATGGACATCGGCTTTAAATGGTAAATGAACAGGTTTATCCACATACCCGCCTGCCTGACCATACCAGATGGCAATCGACGGGCGCCCTACCACGCCGCCGATAATGTCCAGGTGACCGTCACTGTTCAGGTCCGCGACTGCCAGCGTCCTATATTTCCCCGAAAGCGCGATGCTTCCTCCAACCGTCGGATCCGAGACTGTGGGCTTAGTTGATTGGGGAGCCCTCTTTTCTGCGGTTTGACAACCATACAAAAAGGATACTGAAATGAACAAGCAGAGGAAGATTGGTTTTTTTAGATTGATCATATTTAAAACAGGTTTCCTGTTAGAAATTTTATATTGGGTAAGAAAGCTGAATGCCGTCTTTTATCAATACTCAATATCCTTAATCGCTTCCAGCATTATCGTGCTGGTGATCGTACGGGCATTTTTCATCATCCCAATCAGCAGGCCCCGCTCACAGACATTATTGATCTTAAGCGGTATGCCTTGGGAAAACTTATACAAAGGATCTAATGCTGATTTGGTGAAGATACCCCGTTGCGCCCCGCATTCTTTCAATCGGTAGACAACATAGCGGGCAGTATCAGCGAAACTCAAAGGCTTTAAATCATAGCGAATTGCAATTCTTTCCTTTAGCGGTTTCATAGAAGCCAGGTTGGTTGCCAGATCTGGTTGCCCCATGATCACCAAGGTGATCAAAAACTCGCCGCTATACTGCAAATTGAGCATCATACGCAGTTCTTCGAGGATAACATGATCTTTGATGAGATGGGCTTCATCGATGATAAGGATGGTATTCACATCATTGCTGGCGTTTAGTTTCAATCTTTCGGTTAAACGATTTAAGAGGACCGCTTTAGAATCGTCCGCACTCGTTTCCCCGAGATGAGATAGGATTGCTCGATAGAAATCAATCGGCGTCAGGGTCGGGTTCACAATGGTAACGACTTCAAAGCCATCATTGTTCAGATAATCATACAGGACGCGGCTAATTGTCGTTTTGCCCGACCCAACTTCACCAGTCAAAACTGCCAGTCCCTTTTTATGCTCGACCGCATAAACCAGTCTTACAAGCGCCTCCTCGTGTTGGGGGGACTCGTAAAACAGGTCTTGCGACGGGACATTTTCAAAGGGTGGTTTGGTAAGACCCCAGTATGAAGTGTACATTGCTTACGTTACCTATTGCATTAGGTACAATAAACTGACTGAAATTATCGCTCTACAACCGTGCTTTCGAATCCGGCGTCCATTAAGGCAGCAGACTGGGTTTCAGCTCCCTTACGTGTAAAAAAAGCACCCACAAAAAGATGAGCGACATTATCATCATCCACTATAGAGTAGGTCGAAAAACCCTGGATTGATAGCTCTTTGATTTCCTTCTCCATATCCTGCCGATTGGAAAAACCACCAATCCATGCGGCGAATCGGGTCGACTTCGGCAAAGCGCCGGGCCAATTATTTTGCTCAATGATCAACCTGGCTTGCTCTGTATCAGCGTAAAAACCAGTGAATACGCGGTACCAAATCCCATCAGTCCCCAGGTCAACCTTTACCCAGTAGGGGTCTATGCCTTTAGTCTTGAGTTCGTTGGTCAACCGTTCCACGCTAGAGGCCTGCTTGAAGGATGCCAACAAAATTGAATAGGGATATCGAGCTGAATCCGGTGGCCCAATCTCTTTTAACGAGAGATCTACAGACGGTTTCATTTTACTGGCAGGGTTATCCTGATCAGCACTACCTCCGATCTTAACTTCTTTTTCAATAGTGCCTGATTCCTGACTTTTCCCTTTAGCAGTATTCTTCTGTGTTTCGGGAAGGGACGTTATTTGGGCTGGTTTTTCATATAGCGCGGCTGCCGTTTTGGGGGGCGCCGGTGTGCCGTCGGGAACCTGCTGCTGTTGGTCCGTCTCCAAAGGGGGCCGCGCTGGGTCTGGTGAAGGGCTCTTGTCATTAATGGCCTCAGACTTAGGCGTTTCCCCGGATCGTGGCGCGGTTTGTTCAATTTCCCGATCCTGCCCATTTACGGATTCGTCAGCTAAAAACTGCCAGACCCCACCAGCCACTAAAAAGAGTATTGCCAGGATCAATAGGGCTCTTTTTGCTAAAGGACTTTTAGGCTCGGCGGCACGCGCTTTAGTAAGGCGGGGAACTTCTTTCTGATCGAACTGCTTTTTTATTACTGTATCCTGGATCTGCGGTTGTGCATCGGATTCGGGCTCCTCTTTAGTTGAATCTGGTGTTGATTGCCCTTTTTTAGTCACAAGGTAAGAGGCTTCCGATAGCTCAATCAACTCCTGTTCCGAAACCGAATCCGTTATATAGAGCAGGGAATGTTCCGGTAGGTTGATATACCTTTCCGTCAGCACTCTTTTGCTCTGCGAATCATAAATAATTTGCACTTTTGGACGCATGGGCTGATCCGGATAGGTCTGGACAACTCTCCCGATGGCCCCGGAGTTCAGCCGAGCATAGCTATTCAAAGGAAATATTGAAAACGTATTCAATAGCGCCTTAAGAAATCTTTGTTGAAAACTGTCCTTCCCGGTTTTAATGATCTCTTTGACTGCGTAGAAATGGAGGATCTTCTCTCTTTGGGGCCGCGAATGGATCAACGCCTCGTAAATATCGACAAGACCGATGATTTGAGCATATTCATTGATTTCATCGGCCTGAAGTCCGTGAGGATAACCACTGCCGTCTATACGCTCGTGAATCTGCAGGGTACACTCAGCTAGATAGGCGTAATCGTTATTGAATACTTGCAGGATATCGTATCCGTAACTCGGTCTTTCTTTGAAAAGTAAAAACTCATCGTCGGTAAGGTCTTGTTTGTAGACCAGGTCTGCTGGGATCTTCGCCATCCCGATATCGTGCAACAGACAACCATGCCTATCTCAACCTGGCGCGTTTTGGAAAAACCGAGACTTTCAGCCATCTTAATGGCATAGATGGCGACATTCACGGACGGACTGATCATCAGATCATAAGCGTCTTCATCGTGAATGGCTTTCAGGAACAACGCATCGATCGGCGTGCGGGTATCAACGATCTTTTCAAGTATTTTAATTCCGGGCTGCAGCGCAAAAGGCTTTTCCTGCTTAACGGCATCGAAGGCCATCCGCAGGTAATCTGTTGCCTGCGTATAGAGTGCGTTGCGCTTTTCGGCATTCGCTTGTGGGCTGGGGGATACCTGCTCCCGTCCCGTGTCAACCTTACCTCGACGTCGCGAAGGCAGTTTGCTTAGTTTCAAACTACCTGCCCCTATATCGGCTTGCCCGCCTCCGCTAGGCCGAGATCGTTTGCCACGCCTCATTATTTTGCTAAATTCAACCATTAGCAAGCCCAATAATTATACATAATTTAGCTATAATTTCTATCATTATGTGTATTCACAACCACTGTCAACAACAATTCAGCAAAAGTGCTTTTATTCCAGTATTTTTGTATGTAATCGGCCAATTATTAGCATATTTGGTGCCAATTGGCAGAATCATTGTTCAGAATTAACCGAAACCATCTAGATAGCTGTCGACATAGGCCCCAACTCCTTACAGACCGATTTAAGCCTGCTTGAGCATCTATTGGGTTCAACTAAACTGATCGATACCCATGTCACTTCTGGCAAAAATATAGGAATTATTTGTAGATGCGGAACTTTATCCGGTTTTAGGTCAGCGTATAATTTGCTGGACTCGGATGATTGAACCACCGGTAAGCCTGATCACCAATGAATTATATGCAGATGACGGCTAAAATCCGGCTGAAAAATACATTGGTACCGATTTGAGGCTGATCGCTACAACCAATGTAGCTGCATGCCCATTAAATTGTTGAAAACCAAAATCTATGACATCTCGGTTAGTTACTGCTGCAGACATTGTAGGCAAATTTAAAATGGCACAATATTATTTACAATTCTTTCTTTTTGATATCTCGGCATGTCTGCGTCCTATTCTTTCCAAGACAGTAACCATGATGACCATGAAAACCGCCTGACATAATAGCAACATCGCATCCCGAGTGGTGGCATTTCTTAAAACAACCGCACTTATTCCAAAGCAGATTGTTAGCAAGTAGATAAAAAATACGCTACGTCTATGGCTACCCAAAATCTGAGCCATCCGGTGATGTAAATGATCCCTTCCAACATATTCGATCCACTCTTTGAATGTAGTGACTTTTCCGGTAGCAATCCGGTCGATGGTTATATGCACCATATCAAAAATAAGCACCCAGAATATAAGCAGTGGGGATACCGCCGCAATCACAGAATTGTTTAAATCCCACTCGCCATAAACAGCAACGCAAGCCAATATAAACCCTATAACCGTACTGCCGGCATCGCCCAAAAATATCGTAGCCTTTTCATTTCTCAGCAAATTATAGGGTAAGAAACCAAGACAGCTTCCCACTACAGCCACCGCGATCCAGCCGAGAAAAGGCTGATTCGTCTGGAAAGCAACAACCCCCAGGAAAAAAGCGATAATCAAGCCCAACCCGGATGCCATGCCGTCCATGCCGTCAAAAAAGTTAAACGCATTGGTGATACCCAAGATCCATAAAATAGTCAGGATGCCATTAGATATATCAGCAGTTAAGCCAAGGCTCTCTGGCAATATCCGCAGTACGATCCCCTGAAACATGACGCAGCCGACTGCTGCAAGTTGGACGCACAATTTAACTGCTGCCTTCACATCTCTGACATCGTCGATTACGCCGATAATGAATACCAAAGAGGCTCCTATTAATATCGCCGCTAATTCAGGTGAAAAGATTCCGTTCACCAATATGGCTAGCAAAAAAGCCAGAAATACGGCACCTCCTCCTAGCAGGGGGGTTGCCTGCCCATGTCTTTTTCTATCGTCCGGTATGTCCATCGCCCCTATTTTAGGGGCTATCCACCTGAAAAAAGGTGTCAAACAGAAAGAGAAAGAGAATGCGAGTGCCCACATATAAGCCCAGCGCAACCCATAGAAACTGAATGTTTGCCGAACAGATGGGGTGATTAAAAGCAGAGCCATTATCAACATCGGTATGAGATATCGCCACCAGATACCCTGTTTGTTATAAATTCCTGTCATGTTGGAAAGCCTCGAAAATGTCAAAGAATGACATCTTCTCGTGTGTTAAGTTTTATGTGTTAAGTTTTTGTATTGTATCCTGTGGATATTTCGGCTACTGCTTTTACAATCCTTTCGACTTCGCTATCTGATAGGCTCGGATAAATTGGAATAGATAGTGTCTGGGAATAGGCCGCGTCCGAGTTAGGGCATTCGCTTCTTTCAAGATATTGATGCAATGGTTTGAAGACGGGTTTGGCACAAGCAATTCCAGCAGCTTGCATCTGATCAATCCAACCATCTACATTCCGCCCTACATTCAGGTTGTAGCGATAATATATGTGACCAGCATCTTTGGGAGGGAGGCCTAACGGCAAATTTTCGAACGCCTGGTAGTACTCTGCAGCTATTTTGCGGCGTCGTGCAATAAAGTCATCGAGACAATCTAGCTGCCTCCGACCCATGGCAGCCTGGAGATCGGTCATTTTGTAGTTGTAGCGAACAGCGTATTCTGCCTGGTTATCATATTCTCTGGCGTCCTTAACTCTTTTAATTAACTCTTTCTCGTTGGACACCACCATTCCACCCTCACCGCAGGTCATCATTTTGGTGGCATAAAATGAATAGATGCCAATCCTTCCAAGAGTGCCGGCCAAATCCCCATTACGGGATGCACCAACGGACTGAGCACAATCCTCGATAAAGGGTATGCCTAGTTTGCTCAATTCCGTCATGTCCGACATAAGACCGAACATATGCGGCACAATAATAGCTTTTGTTTTTGGTGTTAACTTGGCAGCGACGCCCTGTGGGTTCATATTCAGGGAAATGGGATCGATATCAGCTATAATCGCCTTAGCACCGGTGTAGTTGACAGCGTTGAGTAGGGCCGTGCAGACATAGCTAGGCAGAGCCACCGCGTCACCATTGGAAATACCCAGAGAAAGCAAAGATAGATGCAAAGCCGCTGTCCCGGAGCTTACCGCCGCAGCATACTTAATTCCCATTCTTTTTGAAAATTCTCTTTCAAAAGCGGCTACCTGCTCCCCCTGTGCGATCTGTCCAGATGAAATCACCTTTGAGACTGCGTTTACTTCTGCTTGCCCAATTGTCGGCCGTGAATGAGGGATGATGGGTTTTTTCATGAAATTATGAATTCTATATTAAGCAGAACAGTTATAGGGGATCTTCGTGCTTCTTGGTTCAAGCATAGCGCAGAGAGCTTAGGGCATGGTGATAGATCAGGACCTGAAAACTATTATATCATCGGCAACATAAAAACACGATTGCCTCAGATATTTATAAAAAGGCGCAGGGGGCTGAAGGCCTCTCCGTATTTGACTCGACCCTGGATACCTCTGAAGTTAGCACTCGATCTGGCAATCTCAACAATAGACAGGTCTTCGATGTTCGTCTTGGTAACTTGTGACTTATGCGCCTCGAGGGCATCTATTTTCCTATCCAGCGTTTCACCGATATCCACAAACACCTGCGGGTTAAACCCCCAGGTGGTAGGTCCCTCGTAAAAGAGGACATTGCGTAAATTTCTGGCTGCAGATTGTGTTGCCTGGGAAAGATGGCGATGATCCTGGTGGGTATCATCGGGGTAATGGCAGAAAATAAAGCTTGGACAAATTTTATAAATAACCTGCTCGATCGTTGAAATCAGTTCCTGGTTCACGACCAGATGTGTATCCTGATAGGTACCCCAAAAGATCTTCTCAACTCCCATTATCTTAGCGGCGGATTTCTGCTCGGCGCGGCGGACATCAGCATCTCCTCCCTGCCCGCCTCCGGTAGTTATAAGACAATAGACTTGGTGGCCCCGATCAGCATATTTTATGAGGGTTCCACCGCATCCAATCTCTATATCATCAGGATGAGCGCCAATTGCCAGAATATTCATTTTATCCATTTTTTCTACCCTTTCTAATGATAGCCAGACTCTCCGGGCCACAATTGAAGACCAAATCGATGATTGACATGTGGGATTGAAACTCACCAAAACGTTGAGGGTATTCCGGGTGGTGGTACATTTGGGTATTAACTTCGATACCGGCCTCTACAAATTGGTTCATATCCATGTATTTGACACCGTCTTGCCCCGCCAAGTAAGCATCTCCATTTAAATAATTGCAGATATCAATCAACCGTCCGGTAGGGTCATTGCTTAAAGCGAGTTCTGAGGATCTAATAATCGGCTTATGGTTGATACCCAAAATTTCTCTTATTTGAGTAGCCATGTGAATATTGACATCACTGATCGCATCAAACTCGTGTTGAAATGCGGATTCGAATATAGGAAAATATTCGTCAAAGAAGGGGGCTCTCTTGTAATTCGTGATCAACGCTTGCATGTGTTTATGCTGCCATTTTACCGCATCATTGACCGTTACATCGATTATTTTTTGGGGGAACTTGTATTGAACCGGGACTGTAAGCCATTGCCAGCCGCTGGCTGTTTTAACCCGGTTTCGATTTTGCCATTCATTTTTCTTAAACTGGACGTTATCCAGATAGCAAAAAGCGTCCGCTTGATCCATTTTATCAAAATATCCCAACCAGGGGAGATACTGTGGTTGGTGAATGGCAACTATCATTTTGTAACCTAATTTAGCAGGTTTCTATAGAGTGCATCCACTTTTTCAATCATCAACTCTTCGCTGAAAAGGTTGCATCTTTTTCTGCCCGCCTGTCCCATTTGCCCTCTAAGGAGAGGACTATCTATCAGGCGTCCTATGGCATTCGCCAAACCATCCGGGTCACCGGGCTCGGTTAAATATCCAGTTTTTCCATCCACTACTAAATCAGGTATACCGCCTGTACGGCTCGCAACTACGGGTTTGCCGGCCGCCATCGCCTCTACTATTGCTCTTCCCATCCCCTCGTTCAACGATGGCAATACGAATATGTCAAAGATGGGCAGGATACGATGTACGTCATCACGCCATCCTAAAAAACGAACATTTTTATAGAATCCCGATTTCGTAGCCAAGTCCTTCAACTGTGATTCCAGTTCACCTTTACCGATATAGATAAGGTTCGTATTGGGGTGTTGAGGCCACAATAATTGCATTGCTTCCAATAAGTCTTCGGGACCTTTTATCGGTAGCAACCAACCAATTGTGCCAATTACCAGGTCATCTGCCCTAAGCCCTAATGCCGACCTAACCTCTTCTGGATCGCCATCTGGGTTTTTAAATTTTTTCAAAGAAACGCCACTATGTATCGTTACAAGTTTTCTTGGTGCGGAGACTGACAGCCGTACATAGTCATCGCGCTCACCTTTTGTAAGTGCTATCGTCCGGTGCGTAATTTTATCAAAGGCTGTTTCCAGCCTTAAAAAAAACTTCGATTGGCGTGGGGGGAAATGGCCATAAAAAACATGTCCATGCGGGGTGTGAATGATTAGCGGTACCCTCGTTAGCCAAGCAGCTAAACGGCCCAGAATGCCAGCTTTGGACGAGTGCGTATGAACAATATAAGGCTTAACTTTTCGAATCAATTTCAATATCGAAAAAAAGGCGATTATATCTCGAATGGGGTCTATCTTTCTTACCAGGGCAGGTAAAATTTTGACCGAGAGCCCTCTTCTCAACGCGGCTCTTACATTACGATCTATAACCCCTCTCTCGCTTGCAGTCATCTGCGACTCTTGTGAAAGCCCGGTTGCTAAAATAACCTGGTAATTATACTCCAGAAGCCCCTGGCAAGTGCTAAGTGTATTTTGGGCGCTCCCTCCCATATATAGACGGGTAATGACGTGTAAAATAGTTACCATTCAGATTTCAATACCCATTTACCTGTAAGCTGCAATACTAATTGCTTCTTGAATAATTTTTTCCAATCGAAATGCGTGTATATCCCATGTGTACTTTTGGGTGATATACTCACGACATCTTTTCCTCATAGAATTGTACTTGGCCGTATCCGTCAAATATTCAACTACCGCACTCATGATGCCATCCGCTAATGCCTCAGGGCTCGTATCCCTGAAAAGGAGATCATCGTTAAAGCCGGATAAAATTTCTGAGGTCCCCCCCCACAGGAGTGCCCAAAACCGGAGTTCCACAAGCCATTGCCTCCGGAGTAACGAGGCCAAGGCCTTCTAATGCGACTGTTGGAAGTATAAAAAAATCAGCGGCGCGATAATAGTCAGCTAAGCTCTCAGATGGTATAAATCCAGCCATTGATATATTCCCTCCCAATTGTCTCCGACTGATTAGCGCCTGCAGTTTTTTTTCCTCGGGTCCAGTTCCACCGACAATCAGATGGCAGTCGAGTCCTTGAGTTTTCAATAAATGGATAGCCCTTATTAAGTTCTCCAAACCCATGCGTTTTTCAAGGTTTCGGACAGTCAGCAGAGCAACAGACTTTTTCCTAAAGCCGGTTTTCTGCTTTAACTCTTCGCGATCAGAGCCCGGTGAAAATTCTTTGATATCAACAGCACCGGGATTCACAACGATACGTGACTCCCGGATGTTATGAATGGAGGTGACTTTATGTTTCATGTACTCGCTTAATACCATTATTTTATGTGACCTTCTAAGGCAGTAGCCCTCAATGGCCTTGCGAGCAAATACCTCTAGCTTAGACGCGATACGCGTCGCAGGTCCCTTTGAAAGTAGATATTCCTCGTGGTTGGGGGAGTGAAAAACATAGACAATTGGGACTCCGCCGATACGCCGCCTTAACAGGAGAGCGAAGCAGGTGAAAGGTTGATGACAAATAACGGCGGAATATCTATCGGCCTCTATTAATCTGTCAAATATCTTACAAGGCTTATTTATGATCTGAAGGCAGAATTTAAGCAGCTGATTTGGGGTAGCGCTATAGCAAATTTCCAGAACCCCATTTAACTGTTTCTCATAACCTGAGCTACATTCTGCACTACGGGTAATAGCAGAGGATTCATATCCTAACTTACGCATGAATGCGGATTGATTATACAACACTTGTTCCGAACCGCTGGTCGGCGAATGAAGTTGTACATCTGAAATGAAGAGTAGTTTTTTTATAACAACCGTATCCCTGAGGTATAGAGAGCCTTAGTGCTGTAACACAGACTTGTAAACATTTTCTATTTTAGCAACCATTGTTCTGATATCATACTTTCGGACAGCTGTCTCCAGACCCTTGACCGCAACCTGATTGGCATAATTTTTATCTAACAGAATGCGGAGCAGTTGGCTAGAGAGATGAACAGGATCCCTGGGTCTTGCAAGCAGACCATTAACACCTGATTGAATATATTCAGCCGGGCCACCGGCATCAGTTGCAACAACGGGAACTTTCGAAGCCATAGCTTCCATAAGAGATAGGCCGAATGGTTCTCGAATAGAAGGTAGAACAAACAAGTTTAACAATGGATAAATCAGCTCTATCTTCTTTTGATTCCCCAGAAACAGGCAATTATTGGTAATTCCCATTTTTTCAGCTTTTATCTCTAAGCTGGCCCGTAAAGGTCCATCGCCGATGAAGAGACACAAAAAATTATCGATGGTTTGTTTTAGAATTCGCAATGCTTCGATTAGGTATGAATGTCCCTTCTCAGGGACCATCCGACCAACAGTCCCAATGACAGGGCCGTCAGTACTTACACCCAAGTAATTTTCAAGCATTATATTGCGCGGTCTTGGATGAAACAGGCTACTGTCTACGCCATTAGATATTATAGTCGTATTTGAATTGGGAATACCTACCTTTAAAATATCTTTATGCATGGCGTCTGAAATACAAATAAACTTTGAGGTTTGGGGGCTCATCAACTTTTCAATAATCAGGTATATCCTTCTTATTATTTTTGATGTGTCTCGATAGTCGAACAAAGACACATGGATGGTGGTCACATGTTTATTTCGGCAAAGGAAACTGGTAATTCTCCCATAAAAATTTGCACGGTAGCCGTGGGTGTGAATAATAGAAGCTTGTTGATGCTTGTTCAGCCTGACTAACAAGGGAACGGTATTCAAGAAAGATATCTTGCCCATGGGTACTATCGAATATTCAATCATAGATGTTTTTAAAAGTTTTTGAAAAGGCCCCTCGTACGGCAAGATTACATGGTGCCGAATCGAGGAGTGGCTAAACTTAATAAGGTCCAGCAGGTAACGCTCCCCACCGCCATGATCGGCCGAACTAATTATATGTAAAACTGTGAATGAAGGTATAGAGGTACTCATTTAGAATATCATCGGGATTGGTTTCTTACTTATCGGTAATGAGATTTTTTCTTGCATATTCAACAACTTTAAGTGCTAAAGATCCACGGTCGTAATGTCTCTCAATAAATTTCCGCCCTTTTAAACCCATGTTGGTGATAGTTTCTGGAGGACTTTTTAATAATGATATGATTGCTCTTGAAAGTTCTGCCGAATCACCGGGCGAGACAAGTATTATTGCATTGCTCTCCTCAAAAGCATCCGTGGTACCGGGAATTCTAGAGGCTATGACCGGTTTGGCACACGCCATGTAGTCAAAAATCTTTACGGGCGATCTTAAACCGGCAGAGGGCAGAAAAGGAGCCACACAGATATCCATAGCATTAATCCAGGAAGGCATATCCTGGTATTCAATTTGTCCGCGAAACCGAAAGTGCGTCGACAGCCGCCTTAATGTAACCCCTGACTTCCAGGTAATTTTCTGGGGTCCCTCCCCGGCAACTTCAAACGCAATTTCTGGAAACTCCCTTATTAATTCTGGTGCTGCGTCAATTAGTACATCAATACCCTGGTGCTTCAAAAGTGAACCGGCAAATCCGATGTATCTAAGACCAGTATCCATATTGAAATGGCGGCGACACTGGACTTGGTCTTGGGGATAGAACATTTTGCTATTGGTTCCGCTGGGGAGATGGATAAGCTTATCTGCACTATTGGGTAACTGCTTTTGTATTTTACCTATAATTGCCTCCGTAATAACAAAAGACTGGGAACTGAAACGAATATTGAGATGATCTATCCAGGTGGATAAATATCTCCTAGTCTTAAAAACTGCTTTTGAGCCTTCATGATAATCCTTTTGATACGGATCATCATTAACTTCATAAAAAAAGGGGGACCTTGTGATCAGGGCAAATAGTGCCGGTACAATACTGCCCATGCGACGCACGTAGATTACACGGGGTCGACTTTTTAACAACAAGCCTGAAAGACACATAGCCAGGAAGATATTAAATGAAATAAACCGAAGGATGGGTATGTTGATAAACGGAATTTCAACAATATTCACGTCTTTATTGATCGGCTTGAAACCATAAGCAGGCAAGAATAGCATAACATCGTGCCCTAACCGGGACAGATTCTCGGCCAGATCGCGAATTTTAACGGTTGCGCCAACGAACTGTTTCCAGCGGGGGTCATGCCAATAAGCAAATATAAAAAAAGCAAATTTCTTATTCATAAGGTTAATGTCAAGGAATTGCAGTTTATAGTCTGATAAAGGGTAAATCCATTTAATAGGGTATACTGCTTTGCATGGGAATTATTGAACTTCCAAGTTTATATAGAAAGGGCTTCGATGACCCTAAAGGAAAGTTTTATATTGGCTTACTCACGCTTAAAGTACCCACTCGCCTGTGTAAAGTAAGGTAATCTGAGCTGTATATTTGTTTATAGTCATTCGAATATATCCAATTCTCAAATTTCTTGTTAGAGATGATATATTCAGATAATTCTATAGCCTTTCCAATGGTACTTGATTCATTATCGACACCCACATGATGAAAACTTATATTCTTTCTGTTTGTATGCTGGTGCATTGAAAAAACCCAAAAAGGATATTCCCACGCATCCTCATGAATATATAGTGCGACTTCATTTGTTCCTGCTTCGCGCAACATTCTAATAATTGTTTCATAACTATCAAAAAGATAATTTCTATTCGCGAAATATAGCTCTATTCTTTCCTTTTTATACCAATCTAAAGATATAAGTGACCTGGTTTCATTATCGATTGTCACAAATAGGCCATAAAAAATTAACAAACTAATAAGAAGCAGATTGGTACTTTTCCATAAAACATAAGAACCTGTAGTCACAAATATAGCCATTAATGGAGTGAACAAAGCAAAAATTGGAGTATGCAACCTGGTAGCCCATGGTTGCCATTGCACCAGCGTGCAGTATAATATCACTCCAGACAGTAAGCCGCTCGTATACCAAATAATGTTCAAATCGATTCTTCGCCGCCAAAGGATGGGGAGTAAAAACAAACCTAATAAAGAGAGAACCATATGGAAAAAATTCCCAGCTCTGTCTTCATGACGCCTGTATTTGATGTCAAACTCTGTATTCAGAAAAGTTGTCTTGGGGTTATTCAAATGTACACCAAGGACACTTTCAACTGCGGTATAAATTGATTTATTGATAATTTCATATGGAACTCCAAGGTGCATGGAAAAGTTTCGAATTAAATTAGATGTCAATCCTATTGCTGATATTTCGGTGTTTATATATTTACCCGACTCTGTCGATAAAGGGTGTCGGTAAAGGTTGTAGTTGCGCGATAAGTGTCTGAAATTCAGTATGATAGCGATTATAATGATTAAGGATATAGTTGCTATCACCCTCAGCAGTTCAGCAGGGTTCTTATTACATTTGTATAATAAAGGACTGGCGGAAGATAGTCCTATTGCGGCGCAATATATATATGCAGTTCCCTTTGTTAACAGCGCAAGCCCAAGCGCTAGCGCTGATAGAAGCACATCTCCAAGATTCAGCTCCTTTAGAATTCGAACCATATATAGACTAAAAGCCATTACAAAACTTGCGACTACGAGGTCATTTTGAGTACTTGATGCTTGAAGTATTGTCATTGGTAACGTTGCTATTCCAACTGCAGATATTACGCATTGTATCCTCCTTAAACCCAATTCAACAGCAACGGTGTAACCAAGGCAGATAAGCACTAAAAAATTGACCCATTGTACAAGATTTGCATATAAATCGCTTCCTGTGAGGATTTGAATATGCATAATCGCGAATTCAGCCAGAGGCATTTGGTAATTCTGTCTCGCGATTGAAGTAGGATAAAATGAAACACTATTATTTTGTATCCAGTGAGAAACTCTTGGCATATGATATGTCATTGAGTCCCAGTTGTTCGGTGGATACAATACCACTGTTAACAGGGTACCAATTAAAATCAATACAGGTATGCTAAGAAGTGCCAAATTAAGAAAGTCAACATTCTTTAACTCTAGTTTGAGCTCCTTCTTAAGGTCACTCTTTCCCATTAATAAAGCAATTCTTAATAAACTAGCTCCAAGAAAAATAAGCCAGCTCCAAAGCACACTTTTGAAGGAAATAGCCTGAAAAAATGATAAAATTTCAGTCGATAGCGCAATGAATACAAAGACAATAAGATTTGACTTTATAACTGCGTAAGTTATACCCCTGAAGCTTAATGTTCTTGTAATTGTTAAAGTAAGTATGCCGTAAGTTGCTAAAGGTATTATTATAAAGAATAGTTGCATTATAATACTTGGTGGTATTGTATACTAAAGTATGTGGCGATCACTTGAGTGGACATGGGCCAAATCTATTTCAATGTCAATGTTCCGGATAGAACCTTCTGAGGATTGAGTTCTTAGTAGCTCATAGTCTATAGGTGGGCTTGATGCTGTAACTACCGTCTTTGTAAAATTCCTTCTTCACTGGCATTTCATGGCAAACTTTACTAGAGTGCCATCACCTTTTGCCAGGTCCATCTTGAAATGAATCACGAAAATATATTAATAATTAGCCACAAATTTGCTTAATTTCTTCTTACTAGTAATCACTTTTTCAATATGACATAAATGTTACAACCCAACCTTCAATGAATAGTATATCAACTAATGCCCAATATACTTTCTCCCTAATGGGCAGTCAAATGATTCACAAACTGATCGCCCGCTCTGTTTTGGTCCGTAATTTAGTATAAATTTTCTGCAAGATTTAAAAGCAGCACTATTCCACAATTCCTCTAGGTCTTGTTCAAGAATGTTCCCCAAATAAAAATGTGTTTTATATACATTGCAACAAGGCAAAACATTTCCATCCCAATTAATAATCATCGTGTTAAATAGTTGTTTACACCAGTTCGGCAGTGTAGGATGAATTTGTAGATCTTCAATGGAGTGAGGGCTACTACAACTTTTCTTTTTCTTTCCAAATATTTTTGGTGCACTAATTTTTTTATGAAATTTCGACTCCCAGGTTTCCTCATTCCATACATCCATCAATTTAAAGGTTATTCGAACGCCTATTAGATTTGCCGTTTTAACTGCTCTTAATAATTCATCTTGATTATATCTATTTATCAGGAATTTCCATTCGATGTGAGGCGTTTCTGATCCAATACGATTTTTTTCTTCTACCAACGTAGACAGGTTGCTGATTGCTCTGTCGAAGTTGCCACCTCTTCGATACTTTTCGTATGTGGCTTGACTACAACCATCGATAGCAACTTTTAGTGAGGTTAATCCTGATCGGACGATTAGCTCAGCGTCTTTTTTATCCATATTACGTATTGAAAGATTAGAATCTACTAAAGTTGATATACCGTTTCTATAACAAAACGAGATCATCTTTAAAATGTCGGGATTCAGTAGGGGCTCTCCCCAATTATAAAGAGCAATACATTTAGCATGTGGAGAAATCTTACTAACTATTTTCCTGAAAGTTTCAAACCTCATGAAGCCTTTAGGTAGCTCAGTCTCTCTTCTACCCGTTGGGCAAAAACAACAATTTAGATTGCAGTATGCCCCAGGTTCAATTACGAAATTCTTTGGCAGGGGTGCAAAAAAATCCCTATCTACGCATTCTATCCTATCTGTCGGTTGATTATGTGTTTCATTAATTATACGAAAAAATAATGACTTCAGATAAGACAATCCAATTTTAACTGGAAAATATCGTGTGGATAAAAAATGTAAATAATTGGCTGTTTTTATATTATTAGCTAAAGGTATATTTATAAAATTATCCATTTCAGTCGATACTTATATAACTAACAAGCTTGTAACTTAGAGATAGTTCTTTTAGACAGTTATTAATACTGTCAAAGCATTATTGAACACTACTTTCGCATAAATCATTATAGAGTCGTTCAAAAGATTTTACGTTTTCAACTAAGTCGTAATTTTTGAGTACAAATTCCCGTCCCTTCTTTCCCATAGCATATCTGCTTCTTGGGTTTTCTATCAGCTCAATTATAGCATGAGCTAACTTTTGAGCATTGTTGGACTCGACTAATAGCCCGGTCTCTTTGTCAATAACAGCTTCCGGTATACCTCCAATATTGGATGCCACTACGGGTATCTGTTGTGCCTGGGCCTCAATTGCAGCTACACCAAATGCTTCTTTTTCAACAGTCGGCATTACAAAAATATCGAAGTGTGACATTACTTCCGGTATTTTTTCATTGCGCAGATACCCGACAAAATTAACATTCTTATGAATTCCCAAATTGATCACCATTTTCTTTAACATGATCTCCATATGACCATGCCCAACTATCGTCAATTTGGTGTTCGGGTATTTCTTTATCACTTCTGCTACAGCGTTTAAAAGGATATCAGGACCATACTTTGGTAACAAGTGCTTAACAAAACCTATGTGAATAATGTCATCAATGGTGTCCTTTTTAACGCTAAACATTTTGCAGTCAATGCCAAAGGGTATAATGGGTATTCTTTTATTTTTTGGTGCGAGCTTTGCTGTTATTTCTGCAAGAAATTTTGTTGTAGCAGTTATCTTTATTGCTCTTGATAGTAAAATTTTCTTGGAAAAGCGGCTCCATGCAGAAGAAGATGATTTTTGAGTACTAATTACATCTGTTCCCCAAGTTGATACAATTAGTTTTTGAAAACAATTTGAAAATTGGTCTATTAGACCAACCATAAATGGGTGAATATAATCAAGCGAATGGATATGAACAATCTCGGGTTTTTCACATTTTAGAATTCTGCAAATCTTGATTGTCCTTAAGAATTGTCTCCATAAGTTAATTGCCCCAAAATGACTTTGTTTGGCCGGGCACTCAACAACTGGTATATCATTTATTTCCCACTCATTGGATTCACTAGAGATAACTGTAATATCATAGCCTTTTTCTAATAATATACGTGCCCAGCGTATAACATGCGCATTACGAATAGTTGATATAAAGAACACTTTCATTGCTAATTACATTCACTGCTTCTTCTTATAGTCTTTAAAAACTTCAAAAGTTTGATTTACCATTTTCTCTACACTGAATTTCTTGATAACTGTTTGTCTGGCGCATCGAGCTAACTCACCTGCAAAGATATCATTATTAATCAAAAAAAGGACCTTTTTGACCATAGCATCGATACTTCCTGGATCCACTAAAATTCCGTTACGATTATCATCAATCACTGAAATATTGCCGCCAATTTTAGAGACTACTGAAGGTTTTTGACATGCCATGGTTTCGATAAGCACAAAAGGCAGACCTTCCTCTCTGAGGGTAGGCATAAGAAAAATATCACAACAGTTAAAGTATTTGACAGTTTCTGTGTTTTCAATGAATCCTGTAAAAATCACATCTTCCTCAAGGCAATACTTTTTTACACGAGACTTAAAATCATCAAGATTTTCTCCATCTCCAACAATCATTAGCTTAATTTGGTCCGAGTGTAGTTTCAAACGCGAAAGCACATCAATGGTAATATGATGCCCCTTTTCTTTTATCAAACGACCAGCTGAAAGCAGTAAGATCGTATTCTCATCAATGCCATACCTTTGTCGAATAGCCCTTCTATATTGGTGGTTTGGTTTAAAAAGTTCTGTATCTATGCCGTTAAAAACTGTAAGGCATTTTGATCGGGTCTTTGAACCAAACCACCTTTCGATATCACGAGGAACCTGGTAGCTTGGCGTAATTACGACGTCTGCACAAGATAGTAATTTCCTTTGTATTGCAAAGTATGAAAAGAAAAGTCCTGCAAGAGCCTTAAGTGTCTTTATAGGTCTTTTATGGGCCATTGATGCTCTAACCAGGAAAGTTACAATCTCTTGATGGATGCAACCTTGCAAGACTGGTATGATTGGTATATCTAGTGCATCTTTTTTGTTTTTTGTTAGGCCAAATGCGTCAAAACTTTGACTCCAAACTACATCAAATGGCTTAACTTTATTTAAGTGGAGAAACTTTTTAACACTTTCTTTTGCCCATCCGTTACGCCTAGACCCAAAAATCGTATTCTCAAGGTAATGAAAATTAACGCCCTTTCTGACCTCATGCTTGACTCCCTCAGGATGACGAGTGCTTATGGTAGTAACTGAGCAACCTTTATTTACCAAGCCTTCGCTCAGCAATTTACCATGGATCTCCATACCTCCTTTAACACCCTGCCAGAACACCTGCCTTGAAAACACGCATACATTCATATTGACTCTTTAAATAATACCCTATTTATACGCCTCAACAATTAGACCACTACAAAACCATTCAGCAAATACCTTCGGGCCTGTTATTTTGTATAGCCAGCGTCGTTTATATGAACGTTCAAACTGCTTATAATTTATATGAAAGCGGATTTCTTTAAAGTTGGTATTTTTTAAAAGGATTTTCAAATCTTTGCTTGTAAAGTAGTGTAAGTGTCCACCGCCCCATACAAATGTATCCTTAGTTGTATGTGGAAAAGAACCCTTAAATGCCAGCTTTTCTATGTGCCGAAAATATCTGAAATTGGAAGTTGTCAAGATGAGCCTACCGCCTCTCTTTAATAGTCGAAAGAGTTCTTCTAATAGCTTTTGTGGATCAAAAATGTGTTCTATCACCTCTATACACGTTATGTGCTTGATAGAATTATCTTTATACGGCAGAAAGCCATTATTAAAATCCGCACACAGAACCGAAAGGCCTCTTTTTCTTGCTATTTTGCACGCGTTCTCTGAGATATCGCACCCGTACACTGATTTATAGCGTTCTTGGCTAATCATTATTACATCACCGTTACCAGATCCAACGTCTAAAAGATTTCCAGAGCTGTGCTTCAACAAAGAACCTACCGTTTCCAGCAACTCATATGGTTCACGTGATCCTGACGGATTTATACTTTCTCTTTTTTCTTGCCAATATCTTTCATATTTTTTTTTGGATTGCATACGCTCAGATTAAATTTTAATTCCAAATCTCAATAGTATTCTTTTAACTGCCAATTTTAATCTGGCTTCAAGGAAATATTTAGCAGAAATTTCTTGTCGGTCGTATTTATACTTCTCTGCAAATATACGCCCGCATTATCCAGTCTGTGTCTGCGTGTATCAAGAACTTCTCATCAAAGTTTCTAATTTCAGAAAAGAGTTTTGTTTTTGCAAAGAGAGCTTGGTGGCAAATTGTGTTCTTATAGAAATATCGTCTTGAAACCTTGTTGAATTTAACCAAATTAGAATTTTTTTTATCGAATATAATTACATTGCCAAACAAGATGTTAATACTCCAATTATGAGAAAATTCACTAGCAATATCTGAAATCACACTTCTGTCAGTTAAATAATCATCCGAATTCAAGAAATATACGATATCTCCGGTTACTAATTTCAATCCCTTGTTCATCGCATTATAAATTCCATCGTCTGGCTCACTTATAAGGATATCAATATTGGATCGAAATTGATCTAGAATCTCCAGGGTACCATCAGTGGAGCCTCCATCTACAACAATATACTCAATATCGCTATACTGCTGTTCCATAACGCTCTGCAAAGCCACTTTAATATGAGCGCCACTGTTTTTGCATACTGTAATAATTGAAAATCGCACGCTATATTTTTTCTAGGAATTTATTTTGAGGTACTCGTATAATTTAATATACCGCGAAGCTTGTAGTTTTATATCATATTCGCTCATTGATATCCTGCGGCAGTTCTCCGCTAGTGTTGCTCTTAATTCATCATCCCCAATCATCTCTATAATGGCATCCTGCATCTCTAATGCATTATTATCAGAAGCTAGTAGACCCGTAACTCTTGGGCGAACCAAATCGGAGACTCCACCAACATCAAAAGCTATACTTGGCGTACCGCAGGCCATTGCCTCCTGTACTACCAACGACCAAATATCAGCTCTCGTGGGGAATAAAAAAATGTCGGCAGCATTGTAGCAGATATTTTTTAAATTATCGGCAGCCACATAACCTAAGAATATAGACTCCATATTATTTAATGATTTATGGATATTGCCCCCTGCTCCCATAATAAGCAGGACTATGTCCGATTTAAGGGATTCTGGGAGTGCGTTTAAAGCAGTTAACAAAAGATCGCCACCTTTTCTATAATCAGTAATGTCTACCGCTGCAAACATTAAGACTATCTTATTCTTGGTAATATTCAGGACCTCTTTGCACATCTGCCTATCTAGGGGCTTATAGGTTTCAGTACAGATACCATGCGGAATTCTTATGATCGGAAAATGTTTTGAAAGAATACTACTTTTAGCATTATTTTCTAGCCATTTTGAAGTCGTCACTACAGTAATTTTCGATTGGGAATAGATGTGCTTTTTTAGGCGCCATTCCAAATTTGTTGCATCTCGCTTAATAGCCGGGTAAGTCATTGGATATGGACATTGGCCACACCCGGTTCCCCATTTTTTACAATCAAAACTGTATGCACAGTGGCCGGTAAATGCCCACATATCATGCAATGTCCAGACTGTTGGTTTGCCTTTTGTTAACCGTGGTAAAGAGAGATACGAAAAATAATCTCGATGCAAGTTATGTAAATTGACCACATCAGCAGACTTGTAAAGTTCCATATCTTGAATCTTAAAGCTTCCAAGGTACTCAAGGTAATTTAAGCCGCTTAATGGCAGAACTCGGTGTAGATACTTAGTCCTCCAATCATAGGGCACTTGTAGGATGTTATCATCCAAACCGTCCGGATGTCCGACTATAAAACTTGACTCACACCCCATTTTTTTTAAGCCGCAATGGAGCCTTTCAGCGGCTATCGCTGCACCGCCTAAATTAAGCCTGGTATTAATATGTAGTACATTCATTCTTTTTATAGTCTCAGGTTGCGCTGGTAAATCTTCCCCCTTTCAGCATTCTGAGGAGTTCCTTGACCATTGACCAGACTGTGTACTTTTTTGAAATGGAAAGCGATAATTTGATATTTTTATATGCTATCCGCCAATACAACCTTTTAAAAAAATAGTTAGCTCTCTTCACGAACCACAAAGTGACTATGCGATCATGAGCATTTGAGGTCTTGAGGCCAAGGAGATGCCAATATTTTTTTGAAATTACAGAGCTCTCGTACATTGAAAGGTGGCGGTTGGATACTGTCTTGGAAGCATTGTGCATTCTAAACCTGGCGAGTGTATCTTCTATGCACAACGTCTCGCAATTTCGGGTTAAACGGCACAAAAGATCATAATCCATACCAAAGTGTAAATTTTCATCTAAATATCCTACTTGACGAACAGCACCGGCTGGAAAAAACATTCCGGGTTGATGCCACCAGTGATTGCCTTCCCAGAATTTAACGATTTTCTCAAACGAAATATTGTATTGTCGAGTAAGGGTTTCCTCTTTTGTCGTATGATCAAAATCTATTATTTGACCAGCAATGACCTTACCTTTATGTTTCTGGTATAAGCATCCAATCCTATGCAGAGCCCCTGGCTCATAGAGATCATCAGAGTTCAACCAAGCAAGTATTTCACCCTTGGCTCTTTTAAAGCCTTTATTAATTGCCTCAGATTGCCCGCTATCCTTCTCACTGACCCAATAGTCTATCCATTTTGTGTATTTTTTAATTATTTCAATGCTTGCATCTTTTGAGCCACCATCGATAACGATGTACTCAAGGTTAGGATAGTTTTGAAGTAAAACAGAGCGTATGGTCTCTTCCAAATATGCATCGTGATTATAACATGGCGTTACAATGGTAATCTTGGGGCAATTGCATTGCGTCGTATTTATTCCAACAAGGCCCTTGGGCTCTTCTTTCCATGGCCAACCGGCCTTTTCAGCAGGCGCCGGCGGTAAATCTTTTAAGTATACAGTCTTCATGGAGTGTTTCTACACATATTCTCTAGCTGCACCTGGTATAATGACTCATAACGGGCTGACTGTATATTCAGCGAATAATTTTCCACTGCAGCTTTCCTGCAATTGCGAGACATAGTGCGCAGTTTGTCTGAGTCCTCCAGCAAGTTATTAATAACCTGAGCCAACATATATATGTCCTCCGGAGTAACCAATTTGCCGGTTATATCAGGTTGAATCATGTCAGGTATCCCTCCCGTTTCAAATCCAATAGTAGGGATTCCACAGGCCATGGCTTCCAAAACCGTATTGGGCAGATTATCCTGTAATGAAGGTATTACGAATACATCAGCCGCGCTGTAGATCAAGACCATCTGACTTTCGTTCTCTATATGCCCGAAATTGGTTATATCTGCCGCCAAATCTTGGGTGCCGAAATCACCATTCCCAATTGTAGCCAGGAAAAGTTCGTTTATATTCGAAATTTTTTCCAAGGCTCTCAATAAATAGGTAAAGCCTTTTCTATGGTTTTGAATTGAATCGGATACAAATAGAAGAACCTTTGCGTCGGCAGGGATATGTAGCTCTTTTCTAGCCAGTTTTTTAGTTAAAGGTCTAAACACCCTGGTATCAATCCCATTTGGAATAACTGAAATCTGGAACTTTTCCAAAAGCGAGCTTGCGGCTGCTTCTTCGGCCAACCAGCGACTAGGAGCGACAATATTTAGCCGAGTACGGGGAATGTTTTCGAGGATCCTTTTTTTTCGCAACCAGATATCTCTGGAAAGATCGCCTTCACGGTCTGATCCTAATTGCGGGCAGTCACCACATTTGTGTTTATATTTCTCACAGCCGAGACTGTAATGACAGCCACCCGTAAAAGGATTCATATCATGCAGGGTCCAGACAAAACCGGTCCCGGTTTGAATATTCCGGAAAAATGATTCATGGTCTACAAAATTCGCTACCCAGTGAAGGTTCACAATATCCGCAGCTGGCGTTTGTATCGCAATTGAGATCCCATATTCCGTACGATCGTTACTGAAAATCTCTAAGTGATGTGGTCTCGACTTTTGATAGCGATTATACTCACTAACAATTCCGAGGTAACGCACCTTTCTAATGATTCTATCCAGCACCCGTCTAGAAGGTTTGTATGCGACAATTGAAGCGTCCGTGATAGTCTTGTGGCGAGTATAAAATCGGGAGTCACATCCTCTTGAACGTAAACTCGAATGTAGTCGATAAGCAGCGCGGGCAGCACCGCCACTTACATCGTACGTATTTACATGCACAACCTTCAAGGTTTGCGCGCCTCCATGTAAAGCGAGTCGGGCTTGTAAACCGAACCGTCCGGGTTGGTATCCAGGTTGAATCCCGGCCACCCGTCGATTGCACTTTGGTCCGCGTCGCATTCCACTACATTTGCGAAACCCGTATCACGCAACAAACGTGCAAGGGAGTAGCTGTCGTACATCCACAGGTGATTCTGACCCGTCATTCGAAACCGGCCGATTTCCATGGCCTTGTAGCGGTTTTCCCCCAACAGCAACTTAAGCAACCTGCTTTTCCAGCCGTATCTGAAGCCTGGGCCTTCCGGTGGATCCCCTGAGGATGATCGTTTCTTTATACCAATCTCGATCAGGCGCTGAGCCTCCATGCCGCAGCGAGACAGGATGAACTGCTCATTGGGCAGATGTTGTTGAAAAAAGTATTCGGCCATCGCGCCGCCCGAATGATGGCGCACAAGCTGATCAAGCAGCTCGAGCATCATCCAGTCGTAGTTCTCGTCAGCACCGGTATCGCCGCGCCTGGCGGCTTCCAGGCATTGCAGGTACTGCCTGGCGATATTCTCCAGATCGGGCACCACGACCCGAACGACACCACCGGGTTTGAGCGTGCGGTAGCATTCCGAGATCAATTCCGGGGCTTCAGACTTGGGAAAATGTTCAAGCAGGTGTGAATGATAAACTACATCGAAGCTTTGCTCGGCGAAAGGAATTCCCCGGGAAAGATCGGCAGCTATTACACTCGGTCCGGTTGAGGTGAAGTTAACGTTGACCCAATCGGAATGGAACCGGCGGCCGCAACCCAGGTTCAGTGCTTTCATTTTCATTGTTTTGTGAATTCCACGTAGATGCTTTGCCCACGACAAAACTTCCTACCACCCATTCGCAGTAGTCCGTCAAGTACAGGAAGTGTCAATCGATTGAACAACAAGCGGAATAGCCTGTTGCCATTAGCAAACCGACTGCGATTTACCTCCAGATAGGCCTTGATGTGATACTCGGCAAGCGGTTCAAAAGCCACATACGACAAGTCCATGGGAAACAGATTCTGAATCGCATCAAATACCTGTTTGTCCCACTGGGTCATATGGTGGGGGGGCATATCCAGCAGGTTATATTGATGTCCAAGGAAACTGGCATGATTCGGCGCCGAGCAGACCAAGCGGCCACCTTTTTTGGTCAATGCAAGAGCGGTCCGGATGAAGGTCGACGGGTCAACCAGGTGTTCGAGTACCTGAAAGCTGCATACCACGTCATATAAGCCGTCCTCTCCGACCTCGATTTCCCACAAGTCGTGTTTGGAAATAGGCAAGCCCTTTTTCCTGGCCTCTGCAACGGCGCTCGCGTTGAGCTCGATACCCTTTGCGTCAAAACCGGCGGCACACAACCTTTCAATAAATGCCCCCGTTGCACAGCCGACCTCAAGGGCCCTTTCGCCTGGTTTCAGCCGGTTAAAAAGGCGCTCATGTTCCCATTTCCAGGGCATGTAGTACCAATCGAACTTCTGCAGTTGTGCATAGAGCCCACCACTTCCCGCCACAGAGGCCGGCGCGAAGAAACGCAACCCGGTCTCATTGCATCGGTATAACTCCACATAATCGCATCCCGTCAGTTCGCGGCTTATATCAATCCCCAAATCCCGTTGCCATTCCGCAATCAGCTTTGCTGAATCAAATGATTCGACAAGACTTACCCTGTCATTACCTGTGATCGGACTGAGCACCAACCGAATTCTCCGTATAACAAATCATCTACCGGATGCCTATTTAGCCCACGTCCAAAGCTTCAAAACATCTTGCCGGTCAAGGGTTTTAATGACCTTGGCCGGCACGCCGGCCACAATGGTATTAGAGGGAACATCATCAGCCACCAAACTCCCTGTGCCGATAACTACATCATCGCCGATAGTGACCCCACTCATAATAGTCACATTCAGACCACACCAAACTCTGTTACCGATATGGATCGGTCTACACATAGGTTCGAGGGTGCATGGATCATGCGAGCCAGAGTTGATACATAGTCCCGGAGCCGCCAGGAAGTCATCACCGATATGGATCGGGGCATGATTGTCTATGCGCACAAAAGCCCCCAAGGCACACCTCTCACCAAGGAACAAATGGTTCTTTTGCAGCAGATGAAATGATTTTCCGATCCATAAGGAGGCCGGGCATGGTATTTCCATCATTCTAAGGAACAAGCGCCGAAACCTCAATGTCGAATTCGGGGAAACAAACAACGCCTCCAACTCTGATAATATCCAAATGATTTGAACGATAATTTGCTTCATAGCCATTGCAACAACCCCGGCCCGCAAACCCCTTTCCAATCGCTACCTTTGGAGGCGTTTGCCATCACCCCAAAAAACTCGATATCCAATACCAGCACATTCTCGATACACTCGTGCAACTCGCGAGCTCTTTGTGCCAGATAGACATCAACGAAATATTTCCCCTCTGATAATCCATAGGCGGGAATCAGGCAACTAACATCAGAGACAAGCGATTCTGAAAAACCATTGGAAAATTCGTTGCTGGAATGATGAACCCACTGCCCTGAAGAATCACGAATTACAATGCTGACCACCAACCCAGACCTTCCTTGATGCTCTATCTCGAAATGGATTTTGATCGGTTGGTCAATATAGAAAAGTGAGTGGGCGACATCATGCGGCTGCACTCTGACTTTTCTAAAATAGGGATGCGGCTTTTCTTCACTGGTGACATGCAACAGCTTGTTCTTGACATCGCCACCCAAATATTGACCGACGGCATCTTTAGCCGGCCCGATGAAGGATACCGCTCCTTGACTCAAAATGATCCCCTTCCGACAAATGGATGCAACAGCACCCATATTATGACTGACAAAAAGTACGGTACGCCCTTGGTTGCTGACATCATGCATCTTGCCCATGCACTTCTTCTGGAACTCAGCATCGCCAACGGCCAGAACTTCATCAACCAGCAGAATTTCAGGCTCCAAGTGTGCAGCCACCGCAAAGGCCAATCTCATATACATACCGCTTGAATATCGTTTGACTGGAGTGTCTATAAACTGTTCTAACTCGGCGAAGGCCACAACCTCATCAAACTTGCGAGTCACTTCCCATCGGTCCATTCCTAAAATGGCACCATATAAATAAACATTTTCGTGTCCCGTCAGTTCAGGGTGAAAACCGGTGCCAACTTCCAGCAAAGAGCCAACTCTCCCTTTCAATTCTATTCTGCCTTTTGTCGGCTCCGTGATTTTCGATAAAACTTTTAGTAAAGTACTCTTGCCCGCCCCATTTCTACCTATTATCCCAACCACCTCTCCTTGTCTTACATCAAATGAAACGTCGTTGAGTGCCCATATAGTACCACCTTGAGACGATAGCATAGAGCTTGGAGTAGCGAGTAGAGTGCTAATAAGTCGAAATGGCCCCTTTGCCGTATCAACTATCGCTTCTCGGAAAGTTTTGTAGCCCTGAGGGCGTGTACCAATATGGTAAAGTTTCGAAAGGCTTTCTACTTTTATAACGGTGTTAGACATGACCTTAGTTACTCGTTAAGTGTTATTGGTTAACAGTAATAATCATTTTTTGGGTCAAGCCGGCAGGATTTGACTTTATGGTTGGGTTTATCGATTAATCGAGAAAAAAATTAAAGTTTGCGTTTCCTGTGTTCGGATGAAAACCAGATGTGTTCTTAAAACCATTAACTGGTCTCAAATAGGTTACTATCAGTTCTTATTCGCCCCCTCCAACAACCAATCTCCTATAACTGTTAACCGCGGCCTACGATCGCTACACCACATCCGCAAAGGTTCTTTCCATCCTCCTGAAATAGTAAAGACCGCTGAAGAATATCGCAAAAACAATAATAGCCGATACCCCCAGAAGCAGCCAGTCTATTGGCTTATGGCCAAGCAGGCAGGCTCTAAAAGCATTTATAATGCCACCCATCGGGTTCAATGCCAAGACCCATTTATACCTTTCAGTTACCAGGCTTGCCGGATAAATCACCGGGGAAACAAACATCCAGATTTGGATCAAAAATGGGATTGTGTACCTGATATCCCTATACTGAACATTCATAGCGGACAGCCAGAGGCCAACGCCCATAGCACACAAGCAAGTCAGGCCGATCAGCAAGGGTAGAATAACGATTTCAAGGCCCGGATAAAGCCCGTAATAGACCATCATGACAAATAAAATGGTCATGGCGATAAAAAGATCCAGCAATCCCGCGAGTGACGCTGAGGCAGGAATGATGACCCTTGGAAAGTATACCTTGGTGATCAGGTTGGCACTGCCCACGAGACTGTTGCCAGAGTTGGTTATGGAATTCGCAAAGTAGGTCCACGGCAAAAGACCGGCATATACAAAAATCGGATAAGGAATCCCATCAGAGGGAAGTTTTGCCAAGCGGCCAAAAAAGATCGAGAAAACCACCATAGTAAAAAATGGTTGAATTATGGCCCACAAACCGCCGAGCACTGTTTGTTTGTAACGGACCTTTATGTCGCGTTTGGTCAAGAAATAGAACAGCTCTCGGTACTTCCATATTTCCTTAAAATCTATCGGTATCCAGCCTTTTTTAGGCTCGATGATCGTCACTGGCACGGGCATATTGTTTTCGTTCATTAGGATCTCGCTATCGGTGGCCTTACGTCTATTTATTTACTCCAACTCCATTATCAACTTAAGCCCATCGGACACTTTGGTCATTAAGTAACCAGGGAGTGTTCCAATTTTTTCTTCAATTTTTTTCTTATCAATAGACATAACCTGACTGACATTAACGACTCCCTCCCAGGGCATGTTCGCCACGCCCTTTGCGAGAATCACGTTCCCGGGAAGCCTGCCGAAAGCTGGGATTGAGGTGATGGCGACCACAACGGTAGTATTCAGCCGGCTCTTGTTTAGCACATCATTTTGGATCACAAGACAGGGCCGACTACCCTGCTCTCCTGGGGACATTTCGCCCTTGAGATTTACCCAATAAATGGAACCCTTCTCTATCATGGTGATCGTTTTTCTATTAGTGGCTAAGCATCGTTAATGTCGGAATAGCCGGCGGGGTCAATCCTTTGGAATGGTAATAGCCAGGATCTGTTCCTGGCAAATGGCCTCGTCGGAAAAAACCTCGTCATAGGCGCTGCGCAGGGTGTGGTTCTGCTCCTCGATCAGCTTTTCTCTGAGGAGTTCGGATATGAGACGGCTGCGCGAAATCCCTTTCTGGTTACTGAGTTCGTCGATCTCACGCAGCAGATCTTCAGGAATGGTAATGGCGACCTTCCTGGTATTCACTTTAGTGTTATCTTTTTGTATTGCCATAATATACTATCTTTTTATATGACTATATAATATTACTACTGAAAGCTCAGCAAAACATTGTGAAATGGGATGAGGATGGGTGGTAGTTCTTACTAAGTTTATGAATATCAGGGCACTGCTCCGCCTGGTCAGTTACAAAACCAACCTTGTGATGAAGCTTTTTTAGAATTTCAGTGGCCGTTCGTTAGTTTGCTTTGCCGCTGTCAACGACCATTACATATGATTCGTTGATTTGCTGATATTCACGGGCGTATTGGAGGCGCCCAAATTGGTATGATATTCTGTTCATACTTTATTAGATTACCTTTGTCAAGTGTTGCGTATTTGCAGACGGATTAGAAACATTTTATTCTGTTAAAGTCGATATTCTCTTTATCGGCAAAAGATATGAATACTTTATCTAACAGACCGTTATTATTTGTTTTGTGACTTTTTCGCGTGCTTAAATCCAGCTAGGAAACTTTATACTTTTGGCTATTTTTGACTGACCAGTATGGTTCCTTAAATGGTTAGGATTTGTTCCCCGGCGCATACTTGCCCATTACACTTTCTGTGTTATATTACCCATGAAGTTACATCCAAAACGACTTTTGGCCCAATCTCGGCGTTGGGCGCACATATCAAATCCTCGAAATACCGCACGTATTACTCCGGTTTGATTTTCGCGGCCGCCTTGACCTTGACCCAAAATCCGTTTTCGATGTAACCTCAGGCTTTTCAAGTCATATTGATGCAAAAGGTTTTGGATATCATATAGTCACACTTTCACCTTTTCACTATCGTAAGGACAACAAATGAAACTAGCTATCAGCGGTAAAGGCGGCGTTGGCAAGACCACCTTCTCATCTCTCCTGATTCGAACCTTGAATGAAAACGGCAAACACGTATTGGCTATTGATGCCGATCCCGACGCCAATCTGGCCGCGGCCCTGGGGATTGAAGGTGCAGATGAAATCACCCCCATTGCCGAAATGAAAGAGCTCATTTTTGAACGCACCGAAGCCAAGCCGGGCACTATAGGCGGCTTTTTCAAGCTCAATCCGAAAGTGGACGACCTGCCCGATGCCCTTTCAGCCAAGCTGGACAATATCAAGATGATGCGCTTGGGCGGCGTGCAGAAAGGCGGCTCGGGTTGCATCTGTCCGGAAAGCACCCTGCTCCGGGCCCTGGTGACCCATGTCGTTTTGGCTCGCGATGAAGTGGTCGTGATGGACATGGAGGCCGGCATCGAGCACCTTGGCCGCGCTACCGCGCGTGCTGTCGACAAATTGATTGTGGTGGTTGAACCGGGGCGGCGGAGTCTCGATACGGCCGGGCATATCCGTCAGCTAGCGGCGGAGATCGGCGTTCCCAATATCGCCGTGGTGGGCAATAAAATCCGCGGTGAGAAAGATGAAGAGTTTTTAAAGAAACACCTCCCGGATTTTGAGTTTTTAGGTTTTATACCTTACGATGGTGACTTGATCGAAGCCGATCTGGATGGAATATCCCCGTATGATACCGAAGCTGAGTCAAAGAAGGTCGTCGGAGAAATGATTGGCAAGTTAGTAAACTAACAAGTCGCGATATTCTTGTTTTAAGTTTTATGTTTTAGGTGTTAGGATTGAACCAAAATAAGCTATTAGCGTTTAGCTGTTTCCAGTTAGGCAAATAATTTCAGAATGTTAGAATTGGCAACCGATTTATCAGACAGGCGCAGGTAGAAGCAAGTGATGCTAAGTTTTCAAAAAGCTAACAGCTAAATGCTAAAAGCTAATCGCTCAAATTGCCTTAAACCGACACTTAACACCTAAAACATTCGAAAATATTAATTTTCGAACTATCTTCCATGGGCGGACCTAAAAGACACTACCACCGGCGCCGTAAAAAATTCGTCGGTAGCGTCAATAATCTTTCGCACTTTTGATTCGGTGGCCACTCAGTTAAGCTGCGAGTTCTTCTTTTTTTAATTCCGTTAACAAGTTCATATTCAAGTAACGACGTGTTCCCCAGCGGGT
>Ga0126326_1000044_pt1 | contig 78781 bp, 72 predicted proteins | sample InaspJWI67metaG_FD_94485 | JGI IMG/M metagenome (GOLD analysis project Ga0126326, IMG submission 94485) | Marine gutless worms symbiont microbial communities from Oahu, Hawaii - Inanidrilus sp. 1 OAHU.JWI-67 metaG | ecosystem: Host-associated > Annelida > Digestive system > Unclassified | place... | reverse complement strand
TTCGACTTCACCATCCGCAACGCCTGGCAGAAGTAATTAGAGGAGTTAAATTTGTCAATGGTGTCGAAGAAAAACGGATTGCCGCCTAATTTCTTCATACACAACTATTGACTATATCTCATTCCTGGTCGACAATTGGCAAGAAAAAACCGTAAGCATGAAACAACTTGTGCTCATCACCAAACTGGATGGCCATCGTACTGTGCGACAGGTGGTTGACGAATCCGGGGTAGCCGAGTTCGAGGTACTTATTTTTATTCATAGCCTATTCAATAATGGCCTGGCCAAAAAAGTTAATTCGACCGGAGCCATGAAAAAGGAAGACATAGACGATTTCTTGGAGGTGTTAAGGAACAAACTCCTTGATCTTGTCGGGCCTGCCGCAGATGCAACTATCCAAAAGGCATTCGAATCACTGGGCATCGATCCTGATTGTCTTACCCAATCCCAGATTGCCTATGTATTCGATTCGGTTGCAGAGCACCTGGACGAAATGGAATCCGAGGTGTTTAACCATTGGAAAAACCGATACTACACGGAACTGAGGAATGTCGGCTAAAGTTCATGGAATATCCACTGTTTTTTTCTTCGCAAAACGTGGGTGATATCACCCAATAGGTTCGCGATTAGCCGTTTTTTATTCTGAAATGCGTCGGATTCAACTTTCGAATGGCCGCCGACGTGATCCCTTTGTTATCTTTTTTCATTTACAATTGACATTAATATTTTCTGACTATATTGGGATGAAAAAGCAGGTATGGGTTACATAGCCCATTTAAACACCAAATCAATGTCGACTGTACCAGCCTTAACTGTCACAGTTTTGCCCATTCAAGCGCCATCAGCGTTCTGAGTGTTATCCGGTCGAAAAGAGGTAAATGCATGTATATCAAACAATCCGATCTCTTTCTGGGTTTAAATCACAATTTCGTCAAGGAAATCATGGCCATCGCCGGCAAAGAATCACATGCCGAAGGCGATTTCATATTCCGGCTCGGAGAACCGGCCGATCATTTTTATATATTGATAAATGGAAAGGTCCAGCTGTCGCTGGGCGATAGCGGCCATGTGGTGTACACCAGTAGCGACGTCGGCGAAACCTTCGGTTGGTCAAGCCTGATCGGACGGGTTACGTATTCGGCATCAGCCTTGTGTCTGCAGCCCACGGACCTTTTGAGGATAGAAAGACACAAGCTGCAAAATATACTGGAAAGAGATAAAGACAGCGGTTATTTGTTTTTTAAGCAGCTCGCCGGAGCATTGGGCAATCGATTGCTGCAGCTATACCAATCTGCCCTGTAAGCATTTGCGCCAGCGCCGGGCAACAGTGAGGGAATGCCATGGAGATGGAGGAAATCAAACAAGCACTTGCGTCCTGTGAATTTTTCAAGGGACTGCGCGACAGGGACATCGGTGATATTGCCGGCATTTGCCAGGTCAAGGCTTGCGCCGGTGGCGCCTTCCTATTCCGGCAGGGAGATTTTGGCGAACATCTATACATCATCGTCGAAGGCCAAATACATCTTGAAAGATCCGTCGATTTCGGACAGCGCAAAGGAAGCGTTGTGATTGAATCACTGGGCAAAGGACGGGTTCTGGGATGCTGGTCCACCCTGTTGGGTGCGCCGCATGTGCTGATGTCCTCGGCCAACTGCCAGAGACCGACGACCGTTCTGGCACTGAAAGGGGCTCAGTTGCGGCAGTTGATGACCAGTAAAACCGATTTTGGTTTCAATATATTGGAGAAACTATGCTTTCTGCTTAGAGACCGAATTCAGGCCGCCTATGGAGCGATGGAAAAAATATAGGGCAACATCTCCGGCGGTCGACGATCTGCAGCAAATCCGTCTGATATGAACAGGGTTGCGAGGTCTGCAGTTGAGTTTTTTGTCAAACAGCGATTTTGGAGCAGTAAATGCACTTGGATCTCAGTGCGGAGGAAAAAGCAACAATAAAAGGCCTTAGAGTCTCACTGGCCGATTTTGGGAAGGAAAGAAGCAGACTCATCCCGATCCTGCAGATGATACAGGAAAAGCTGGCCTACCTCCCTCCGGCCGCCATTGAAATGGTGGCCGCACACCTGGACATCCCTGCCGCCGAAGTATTCGGAGTGGCAACCTTTTATAATCAATTTCGATTCAATCCGCCGGGAAAAAACCCGGTAAAAGTATGTCTGGGAACCGCATGCCATGTAAAGGGCGGTGATATCATCCTCGAAAATTTTGAACGCAAACTGGAAATTAAGGAGGGTGAAACGACTTCGGACAGAGAATTCAGCATCGAGCGGGTGGCCTGCGTCGGCTGCTGCGCCCTGGCGCCGGTGGCGCTTGTTGGTGAAACCGTCCACGGCGGTATGGCGCCCAGCAAAGTGGAAGGGCTGGTCATGCGCGTTCAGATAGAAAAAGAGATACGGGAAAAGCAACGGCAAAAGAATGAAAGTGGACAATAAGGCAAACCCGGACCGAATATACGGCACCCTGCAGGCAGAGGCGCTCAAGCGCCGCAAAGCTTTTGAAGAGGCGTCCGGGCCGAAAATACACATCGGCATGGCCACGTGCGGCATTGCATCCGGTGCGCTGGAGACCAAAGCCGCTTTTCAAGAGGAACTGGCCGGACACGGTATGGAAGCTCACATCCACAGCGTCGGTTGCATCGGCCATTGTTATGCCGAACCGTACGTAATTATCGATCATCCGGATTCCGGATTCCCGCCCATATTCTACCCCGAGGTCAGTCCCGGTAAAGCGCGTATGCTGACCAAATTGTTCCTGCAGCAGGGGGACCCGCGGCTGGAACACATCCTTGGCGCCACCGTTGATAACGACATGATCCCGTCGATAATGGAATTTCCAAGGTTCAACCTGGAAAAAAGAGTGATCATGGACAAATGTGGACGAATCGATCCGGAAGATATCTATGAATATATTGCTGAAGACGGCTATCGCGCTTTGGCCGCCGGCCTTGAACGGTCACCGCAAGACATTGTCGTCGCGGTGAAACAATCCGGGCTCAGAGGCCGGGGCGGCGCCGGTTTTTCAACCGGAATAAAATGGGAACTCGCCGGTCGTACGGATTCGGAAAATAAAATGGTCATCTGTAATGCGGACGAAGGGGATCCCGGGGCGTACATGGACCGAACTTTGCTGGAAAGCAACCCGCATCAGGTCATTGAAGGGATGATCATTTGTGCCTATGCGGTCGGCGCCCGTCACGCCCTTGTCTATGTTCGCGCCGAATACCCGCTGGCAGTGAAGATCGTAAAGGATGCGCTAAAGCAGGCCAAGGCGCTGGGATTGATCGGCCAGGGTATACTTGGCAGTTCATTTGACCTGGAGATCGAGGTGTTTGAAGGATCCGGGGCATTTGTTTGCGGAGAAGAAACGGCGCTGATTCAATCGATCGAGGGATACCGGGGTATGCCCCGATTCCGTCCGCCCTACCCGGCAGAAAAAGGCCTGGAAGGCCGACCGACGATCATCAATAATGTCAAGACATTGGCATTGGTGCCGCCCATCATGCAAAACGGCTCCGACTGGTTCAGACAGATCGGTACCGCAAACAGTCCCGGCACAGCCATCTTCTCTGTTGTGGGCAATGTTACCCACCCCGGGCTGGTGGAAATCCCCATGGGTGTATCGCTGCGGACACTGATATTTGATATCTGCGGCGGCATACCCAATAAAAAAAAATTCAAGGCCGTTCAGATCGGCGGGCCGTCCGGGGGATGCCTGCCTCAGGAGTTTCTGGACACCCCGATTGATTTCGATTCGCTGGCAGAGGCCGGTGCGATGATGGGATCCGGCGGCATGGTCGTGATCGATGAAGACAACTGTTTGGTGGACGTGTCCCGCTATTTCCTGGATTTTACCCAGAAAGAGTCGTGCGGAAAATGCACTTTTTGCCGCATCGGCACCTATCACCTGCTCGAGATGCTGCAACGTCTGACCAAAGGCGAAGGTCGCGAGACCGACCTGGAGCGGCTTCAGCGCTTGAGCGAAGATGTTAAAGCCGGCTCCCTCTGCGGCCTTGGGAAAACCGCACCGAATCCAGTGCTGACCTCGCTGAAATACTTCGAACAAGATTACAGCGCCCATGTCCATGACAAGCGCTGTCCCGGAATGACCTGCCGGGCGCTGATGACCTATTACATTGACCTCACCAAATGCGCCATCGGCTGCGAAGCCTGTGTGGGTGTCTGCCCGGTGGACGCAATTTTTACGACCAGCAACCGTAAAAAGGGGGTTGATCAGTCATTGTGCGTGAAATGCGGCGAGTGCATGGTGGCCTGCCCGCCGGAGTACGATGCGGTCGAAAAAGTATCGCCGCCCGACCTGGCACCGATCATTGAACGACCGTCAAAGCAGGGCAAGAATTGACCCTGATGTTGTTTACCCTGCGGATGTGTGCAAGGAACCTGGAAAATGGTAACTTTTGTTGTCGATGACAGCGAGATTCAGGCTGAGGAAGGGACCCAACTGCTCAAAGCCTGTCTGGATAACGGCATCTATATTCCCAACCTGTGTTACATGGAGAATATCCACCCGCTTCCGGCTTCATGCCGGATGTGTTTTGTTCATATCGAAGGCGAAGAGAAACCGGCTGCCGCCTGCACCGTGCCGGTAAACGCATCTCTGGTGGTAAAAACCGATACACCGGCCGTGCGCAGGCTTCAAAAGACCGCCCTGCAGCTGCTCTTGTCGGTTCACGACGTCGACTGCAAAAACTGTCCGGCCAACAAGAAATGCGGACTACAGAATATTGCCAGGTTCTTGAAGATCGGATTGAAATCCAAACATTTGCAGCACCGGCTCAAAGAGCCGAAAATCGACCGCACGCATCCTTGCCTGGACCATTACCCGAATCGCTGTATTCTTTGCGGAGAATGCATTCACGTATGCCGCAGTCACAATCGTCATTCCGCCATCACATTCGCCCGCCGCGGTTTCGATACGGTGATCAGTTTTTTCGGTACAACGCACGCGGATGTCGGTGCCTGCGACGGCTGCCGGTCCTGTGTGGCGGTTTGCCCGGTCGGTGCACTGGTTATGCGCGATACCTAATGCTAACAAGCTTCAAGTTTAACAATGACGAGGGTAATATCATCCTGAGGTTTCAATCCTCCGGTAAACCGGAAGACTTCATCGTAAACATTTTTTAAAATGACGGCAGCAGGCTTACGGGCGCTGCGCCGGATGACTTCCTTGAAGCGATCCTTGCCAAACATCTTTCCGGACTGATCGAATGTTTCCCAGATCCCATCCGTGCCCAGCGCGATCACGCAGCCGGGATAAAGCCTGTCGCTGACATTTTCTGAAACTTCGAATTCTGCCATCACACCCAGCGCCATACCCGAACCGCCCAGCTCAAAGAAACGATCACCTTCCGGGCAGTAGACGAGCGCCGGGTCATGGCCGGCACGCACCCAGCGCAGTGAGCCGTGCTCGTTGTCAATCTCCAGTGCAAACAGCGTCATGAATCGGCTGGTCGGATTAAAATCCGCCAACAGGGCCTGATTAAGCTCCTTGATGATGCCGGTAAGATTTCCGGAAGCGGAGTATCGATCCCGCAAAACCGCCCGGGCCGTTGCCATCAGCAGGGCCGAATCCACACCGTGTCCGGCGATATCTCCCACGGCAACCGCCACCACACCGGCAGTGTGCGCCGAGCTGCGACCCGGTCGCAGATAATCATAGTAGTCGCCGCCGATTTCCTCACAGGGAATGCTGCGACCGGCAATGTCCAAACCCGCAATTTTAGGCGGATATTTAGGCAGCAGGCTTTTCTGGACCTCACCGGCCAGAACCAGAGATTTTTTTTGTTCGGTCAAATCGGCAATAAACCCTACATATCCGAGATTTGTACCTTTTTCATCATCCAGTGTATTAGCGTGGATGAGTACTGGAACACCTCGACCATCTTTGGCCTTGAAGGTGCCTTCGAATGTGCGATACTTTTGATCGAGCAGACGCCGTGAATTCGATTCTAAATATTTGCGAAACCCATCGGTCGCCAGGCTGGCCGGCTTTTTCCCGAGAATTTCGCCTTTCGAGAACCCCAGCATGCGACAGAAGGCATCATTGACGTCTATTATGCGCTGATCATTATCGGTCATCAGAAAACCCTCGGCCGAGGTTTCGACAATCCGTCTAAATTTGGTCTCGCTCTCCTGCAATTTCTCTTCTGCCAGCTTGCGTTCGGTCACATCGACCACGGTGCCCTGATAATAGGTAATGCTGCCGTCCGGGCCCTGTTCGGTTGTGGTGGTATCTTCGACCCAGCGGACTTGACCTTCTCTGGTAACCATGCGGTAATTCTGGGTATAATCACCAATATTCCTGGCAGCGAAACCTTCGATTTCCCTGCGCACCCGTTCTTGATCATCCTTGTGTACCAGATCTTTGAAAGTAACTTGGCCGCTGAGCATTTCTTGTGCCGTATAACCGAATCTGGCAATGCTCTGCGATACGTATTTCAGTCGCGGCTTCGGAGGTGGTGCCCGGCGAAACAGGATCACCGGGCTTTGCTCTACGATTTTCATCGCAAGCCGTAATTCTTCTTTGATATCTTCCGGCGTGTGTTCATGGGAATCGGATGATGGGATTCTTTCGGTTTGTTTCGTATCCATGCTGATATATCTCCTGGGTTATGCTGTTCAGAAAATCGAAAGGCGGTATTGGGCGTAAGTATTTTATACAGATACTAATCCTCGTCCGTCTTTATTCAAGCCCGGAATCCTTACTTTGGCATGTCATGATGTGATTTCAATAAAATGGATACGCCCGGGGAACCGAATCCGTTCAGTCTGTGGATCGCATTCGAACGTAGCACAATATTCTGCGGCATTGGGACGAATCCGAAATCCAATCTTTACGGGGCAACAACTCGAACCGTCATCTCTTGATTATGATTGACAATCGCCTCAATTTGCATAAATATGGGATGAAATCAGAGTCGGTGCCTGCCACAGCGCAGCCTAGCGAAGCCGGGTCCTCCGGATCTGGATTCTTTTATAAGCCATGCTCATCGGTATTTATGTGGCGGAGCCTGGCCATCTTAATTGAGTCGAGTGTCATCCTGAACTCAAAAGCTATTAATCACATGCTATGATGGGGAATTTAGGTCACTACCTATGACTGCGTATATCCGCTGCCATTACGATCAATTTCAGAAAAGGTGTTCTATGAATATATTGCGTGTCTTTGTGGTGTTGTGTCTTATGGGATTCGTTGCCGGCTGCATTCCATCCAAAGGCTTGATCTACGATACGAATTATGACTATGACATTGACACCGATTTTTCAAAGCTGAAGCGTTATAATTGGCTGCCGATTCCCGTCACGACCAAGCTCGATCCACTGAATGCCAAGCGAATTGTCGCTACCGCCGATACACTCCTGAAAGCCCGAGGGCTGGTAAAAACGCAGAACCAGCCTGATTTTTTGATTGAACTCACAACCGGTGTACTGAAAAAGATGGATACAACCGGCGGACCAACAGAGTATGGTATCTATGAGGAAGGCCGACTGAAACTGAATTTTATTGACGCCAACGCCAAAGAAATTATCTGGAAGGGCGAAACGCGCGTCAGGCTTCAGCCCAATTTAAAACCCGATGAAAAGGATAAATTGATTTACGATGCCGTTGTAAAAGTTCTCATGAATTTCCCGCCACCGCCTGCGGGCTGAGAACTCGCTTATTAGAACGCCACAATATTGGAGATTATTTCAACTTGGGATTATTGGCGTGCCGCTCCCAGTCGCGTTTGGTTTTTTTCACCAGGTTTTTGCGGATAGCCGCCGTCATATCGACGTTCGTCTGGTTGGCAATACACACCAGTACAAACAGGACGTCGGCCAGTTCATCGGCCAGATCCTGCTGCGCTTCGCTTTGCTTAAAACTCTGATCACCGTACATTCGGGCCAGCAACCGCGACAGCTCACCAACCTCCTCCATCAGAATCGCCAAGTTGGTGAGCTCTGAAAAATAGCGGACACCGTATGTATTCACCCATTTATCGACCATTTCCTGTAGTTTTTGAATCGTAATTTCTGGCTCCATTTTCCCCCATTAAACTCTATTTTAAAAATCGCACTGTCTATAGCGGTTGTCATAAATACGTTCCGTTTGAGCCATTACAAAAAAAGGAGGCTCTTATGACATTTCCAGGTAAAAGTAACTTGTGACAACCGCTATATTATTTTTTTTTATGCAAAAAAGCGAATGTTCTTTGAAAATACTGTCTGTGTACCAACACATGAAACGGCTCTTCATTATCCAAAGCCGCAAAAAGCAGCCAATGAAGATATTAAACCATCACGCCGTGCGGATGGCTATCTAATCGCTACATGCTGTACCGACATCCAAGCCGATTAACCGGTACCTTCGCAAAACTAGTTTTCGATACTCTGATAGCAACACGCTTTACATAAAGATAGGTCCTTATCCATTTCAATCAGTGCGGCGTCAATAGCCATAGTGTCACCATTGGTCCCGGTGCAACGGAGATTTCAAATTAAAAAAAATATAGCGTTTGCGTCAAGCCATCAACGTCATGATGGTCCGGAAAATGTCGTAAAACCACCGGTATCGGAACGTTATTATGACAAACGCTATAATTCCTGATAAACAGAAGTCAGTATACACAACCGGCATCAGCTTTGAAATCGATATTTTGATCTTTTCCGTCTCGGATGCACTGTCTAGCCGTGCTTATGAATCAGCCATTGCGGCCGCCACAGAAAATGAATTATAAACAGCTGTTATTAATAATAATATTTTCATTTTCATCCTTGACAAACCCCGGTGTAAGGGTTTAATGAGAGAGATATCCTGACTTGAACTACAGAAGAGAAACAATTCCAACCCAAACAGGGCCTGCGATGTCTCTTAGAAACAGCCCCATAGCTCCGTATTACTACCGCCTTCTCGAAAACTGGCTACTGCCGGTGCTCAAACGAACACATGCAAATCCGAACCAGTTGACACTGGCAGGTCTTGCCCTGGCCGCGGCCGTCCCGGTGGGCTTTTACTATCATTCTGCAATTGGTTTCGTATTGATGGGGCTTTCCGGTGTAGCCGATTCCCTGGATGGTGTCGTTGCAAAAAATCAGGGCAGTGTTTCCAGATTCGGCGCTTTTTTAGATTCCACTTCAGACCGTGTGTCCGATTTTTTTTACCTGTTCGGTTTCTGGATTCTATTTTGGGACAGCTCATGGTTCCGATTGGCCAGCGCGTTGATATTTGCGAGCACGCTGCTGACAGTGATGATCAGCTACGTCAAGGCCAAGGTGGAAGCCCTGGGTGGCGACTGCAATACAGGCCTGATGGAACGCGGCTGGCGGACGGTCTATCTCCTTTTCTGGGCCCTTTTCATCTGTATTTTACCGGCTGCCAGGCCGAACATATTGTGGGTCGGTTTAGTCCTCTTTTTTGCCTTGACCTTCCTCACCGTTCTTCAGCGTATATGGCAGATTCGAACCAGTCTGATTGACTAAAATGACGAAAGTGTCAAATCTTTGACATTTGCCGCTCCTGAGCTATTTTAACAATTTCAATAATTTCAGATGATTACTTAAATAATTGTTTTTGGCATTGTTCTTGCCTAACTAATTGACAAGTCCGTTATTATTTCATTTAGTGCTCCTGGTGTTTGGCGGGCCCCAGGAGTATGCCTCCTTTCGGACTCCCCCCGGAGTTATCCAACTCCGGGGGTTGAATCGCTTAACCGCCTGGACCTTATACCTTAGATTTAAGGACAGGCTTTTTGCAAGAGGGTGGCAACGGTTAAGGCCACCAACATTAATACTTCCCTCCTCCTGGGCGGCTTTATGCCGCCCTTTTTTTTGAAGCGGCTTTGCACACGAATTTCTGCAGATGGCTTTTCGAAAAAGCTTCCGGATCAAAAAAGATAAAATTCGACTAAAGTTCAGATGGGAAAAGTCGATAGAAATGATAACTGTGTGTTGGCGGGCACACGGTACTCATAACTGAGGGCGGCTCCATGCGAGCCGCCTTTTGTTTTTAAAGTGATCGGATCTCCTGCCGCATGAAGATGGTGTAGGATACGGCAAAGCAGACAACGGTGATTGCGATCAGTGATATGATATACGGCAGCACCACCAGCACACTCTGATTCAAAGGCAGAGGACCTGAAAATCGAGCGATCGAAAGCCTTTCCAGCATCCCCATCGATATGACCGAACGGGTGGTTTTACGCATCGGATCGATGATGGTCGCCGTCGAGTCGGTATATAGTTTCATGGGTGAGGTCAGAGACAGTGCTTTTTCCAGTTGGGCCTTCCGGATGAAAGCCTCCGAGTCGTTTTCGTCGGCATTCGGGATCAGGGCATTGGCCGTAATATTGGCGCCAATTGAAATAAAAAAGGAAAAAAAGATCCAGGCCGCCAGAGCGGCCAGAGCCGAAGTTGCCACGCTTCGAAAGACAATCGAAAAAAGAATGGCAACCCCCAACCAGAAGGCAATATAAAAGATGCTGATCACCAAATAGATCAGTATGCGCCAGATTTCTTCCAAGCCGGGCACAACGCCCAATACGTTTAGGCCGAGACCGGATATCACCAGCACAATCGAAGCCAGGATCATACTGATGACCGTAACGCCGGCCAGAAATTTTCCATTGATGATGGCATCCCGATATATCGGCTGGGCCAGAAGCTTGCTGAGCGTACCCTGGTTTTTTTCGCGGTTAATGGTATCAAAACCCAGCACCAGACCGATCAGCGGACCGAAAAAAGTGACGAAATCCACCAGGGAGAACAAAGCTCCCGATGAGGTAAACAGCATCAGAAAAATAAAGCGCGGCTTGGCGACACCTTCAAGCTCCTGCCTGACGTTCAGCCCTGCCATATAAACGGTGATCAGGCTGACCATTGCAATCAGCGAAAACAGTATAATGAACCGATAGCTGGAAAGATGGTCGGCAAGCTCCTTTTTAAAGATAGTCTTCACGCCCCCCAATTTATTCCTCCTTGAAATATTTCATGTATAGTTCCTCAAGCGAATACCTTTCCTGGCCCACTCCAAATTTGTCTTCAGCCAGTTGATCGATGGTCCCCTGGGCCACCATGCGACCCTTGATCATAATACCGACCCTGTGACAAATTTTCTGCGCCTGATGCAGCAGATGCGAAGACAGAAGGACGGTCATATTTTTTTGCTTGCAGATGCGATCGATCAGCGCCATCATTCGATTGGTGGCATCCGGATCAAGACCCAGAGTCGGTTCATCCAAAACAGCTATCTTGGGATCTTTAACCAGTATTTCAGCAATGCCGAGCCGCTGGCGCATCCCGCGCGAATAGGCACCAATCTTCTTGTCGACCTCATCAAGCAAACCCACTTCATGCAGCGCAGCATCTATCCGTTGCCCCGCAACATCTTGGGGCAGTTGGTTCAGGTCGGCAATATAGCCGAGCATTTGGCGTGCATCCAGATCGTTGTAAAAGCCCATGTTCTCCTGCAGGTACCCGACCTGACCCTTGACTTTGATCGGCTCGCGGGTGGGATCGAATCCCATGACCCGAACACGCCCGCTGGAGGGTTCGGTCAGACCCAACAGCATCAATATAGCGGTTGTTTTCCCCGCTCCGTTGGGCCCCAGAAAACCGAAAATTTCACCTTCCTTTATTTTCAGGGACAAATGATCCACCGCGATCTGACCATTGTACATTTTGGTCAAGTCATCTGTTTCGATGATCGCTTTCGTATCCATTCTAACGCCTTCCCAATCGACGGAATAAAAATGTCAGCCCGGCAATGACGACCACAATAACGGCAATCCCGATCCAACTCCATGCGGCCGATGCTTTGACCGTCACCCTGAACTCCGATGTTTTGGATGCTCTTTCACCATCCACCTTGACGCTGACCGAATAGTCCCCGACCAGTGCATCTTCATAGGGTGTGATATTGACCTCCACCTGCTGCAGTTCTTCGGGTTTAAGAGAGGGAATTCTTTCGGGATTGAACTCGATTTTCCAGTTTTCAGGCTTGAAGGACATGAATGAGATGTCGTTATGGATCGCTGAACCGGTGTTTTTTACTTAAAAGGACAGATTCGCCGGTTTTCCCTGCCTGGCATCCAGAGACAGCAGCCCGTTGGGTGTCCCCACATCCAGGTCATAGGTTCCGGTCAGAATGACCATCAATTGTCCCTCAGCGGCTGCATCCCCCGATGTGACCCGAATATTAACGGGATATTCACCAGCCTGAGCATTGAGGGCGGGCTTGACCTGAACAGCGACGGTTGAACTCTGGTTGGCTTTCAAGCGTAAACTCGATATGAATTTGGACTCATAGGCCGGTTTGAAGTTCAATTCCCAGCCTTCCGGTCCCTGGGCGAACAGATCAAAGACGGCATCTTCATCAAGCTTGCTGTCGACTTCCAAAGAAAATTCGAATTCGGCATCCGAAGGTCCCTGCAGTACCGGATAGGATGTCGTGAGTTTGACCCCTTTTGACTCGCGACGGTCCTCTTCCCGGTCGCGCACTTTGACTGTTAGGCGGCGGTGCATCTTGAACTCTCCGTCTCTGGTCTGGGCTGCGATGCGAAAGGCGTATTCCCCGGGCTTAACCGTTTCACCCGGTTCGGCTTCAAACGTCAGCGTTTTGTCTTCACCGGACGGCACGTGCACGGCGGAAACGTTGTAGCGATATGTTTTAATTACCGCTTTCCAGCCTTCAGGCACTTCTTCGAGCCGGATGTCGACGTCTTCGTCGGATTTTCCTTTGTTGTAAAAAATAATATCCATGCCGACATCCTCGCCCAGCGGTACTTCCACCCCGGGGTATTCGACAGCCATGCGAATGAGTCGTGCCGGCTTTTCTTCCGAGCCCGCTTCGTCGGCAGCAGCTGCCGCCATCGGGTTGCAGATCAGCAGCAATCCCAGAGTCAACATGGTAGCAATTGATGCGCACTGTGAAAGCTTGATTCGATTCATTAATGTTCCTCCTGTCGCTGTAGTCTGAATAATATCTCTTTTTGCATATCTCTATTTATACATTACATCGTTTCTGTCAAGGGGAACCCGCCATTGACAAGCTTTTGCGGAGATCTTCCGATCGATCCGACGGAACACTGTAGGTTTTCAATATGGCCGACTGTGCAGCGGCGACACGCTTGCGGTTCAATACAATTTTAAATCCCTGATCGGTGTTGAACTCGATAAAAGGATCTTGTGCAGTCGTTTCAACTGCCTGCATCAGTTGCCGTAGATTGAAAATTTGGCGGTTGTTCACGGCGACTATCCGCAAGTCACGGTAATTGTGATATCCCGAATTTACTTCGGCCGGCAGAACCTTGGAAAGGATCACCGCCTCTTCCCCCTGCACGGTCGGTTGCCCGAACTTGTACAGCGCGACAAGGTTCTTCGGTGCGCTGTCATACCAGTCATCCCCCCAGGACATGAGATAGTTTTGAGTCAAGGGGATAAAGATCAATCCACCGTAGATAAAATAGGTGGGCCGAACGTCATACCGTTCTTTGGCCACCAGGTCCAGAGTGCCGACCGCCTTGTCCAGTGTGAAAGAAACTGTCTTTTCGGAATGGTCGCGCAGGATATCCAAGCGCAGTTTTTCGCCGAGCTGATGAAGTTGAGTATAGTAAACCTTACTGGTGCGTTCCCGGGGCCGAAATTCGATGGTACCGTCATCGGCCACATCATTCCCGTCAACGGCCAGAATAACATCACCCGGTTTGACAATTCCCTCGGCCGGGGCTCCGGGCAGCACTGATACAACCAGGACACCGCTGCGGTTTTGGCCGAGGCGGTATTTATTTTTCAGGCTGTCGTTCTCCATGTCCTGGACGATGATACCGTCTTCAGGAATCCCGTCATGGTGTCCGTCGGTGATGTCCGTTAAAAAATGCCGGATTACCGGCGTCGGCACCATGTAGCCGATATTTTCCGAGTCCTGCAGATACTGCATTACAACGCCGCTGAGGTGATGGTCCACCACCACCGGGCCACCACTGTTGCCCGAGTTTATGGCTGCATCGATTTGAACAGCTAGCAACACCATCGAACTGTGGGCATACGCGTCATGCTCGATCCTGGATACAACACCTTTGGTAATACTCAGTGTGTCCCCGCCTTCAGGAAAACCATATACAGCCACCTCCTGCTGGACTTCAGGCAGCTCTCCCATTTGAAGCGGCGCCACGCTCTTAAAAAATGCCGGGTCGTCAACCGTCAGCAGGGCCAGGTCCGCTGGATGAGATACCGCAACAACCCTGGCCGTATGCTTTTTTGCTACTCCGTGACGCCGGACCTGGAGAAAACTTTGATCGCTGACAATGTGGGCATTGGTTAAAATCCGATTCCCCTCGATGACACAACCGGAACCGCTGGTAAAGGTTTGGCGGTTCATGCTCCAGGGATCATAATAATAGGGTTCGATTTGAACCGAATAGATTTTGACCATTGCGTCCCTGATATCACTTCTGGCCGTCAGATCACCCGCAGAAAGGAGAATAAAAATGACGGTAATCACCCACGCCGCAGGAATAACCGATCCACGCCGCGGCCAAATTATGATGGGCACGGCGGAGGACAATATTCTATTCAGCCGATTTTTCAGAACTGCAGGCCGCAGTTTGTAATACTTGGACATGTCAGCACTCCATTGTTCCAAAATGATGTCGAAGACAGATATTATAATTGAAATGACCCTGGTATTTCAATGTTTACCGTTTTAACCACGTGCAAATATCACAGAATCAATTTTAATAAAAGTGCTTACGGCTGCGTTCCGGGTGATCGCCACAAACCGCGGTGTCGCTTTGCTCCGGCGTTGATAAAAAATAATCGCGCTGAGCCGGGCTTACCGCAGGAGATTCATATTCGGCCGGGACAACAATCCGGGAGGGATTTTGAAAAAATCGTAAAGAATGCCTTGAATCAGTTCCAGATTGTCAGCGTTGTGTAAGCTGGTATACAGGGTGTGTCCGAAAAGAAAATTGGCGCAAAAATAAAGCGAAAAGCGTTTAAAGCGTCTGAGCGCTTTTTTTTGATCGAAGTGTTCTGCTAGAAGCTGTGTCAATTTTATGGCTGTGTCCAAATAGATATCCGCACCGGGTTTGAATCCCTTGGTCCAGGCGGCAAATATCCAAGGTTTGGCAATGCCGATCCTTCCGAGGGCAACTCCGTCACAGCCGGTGGTTTGCAGCATCGTGCGGCAATCCTCCCGGCTGAAGACATCGCCGTTGCCGAAGACGGGAATCTTCACCGCCTGTTTGACCAGCCCGATGTAATCCCACCGGGCAGGTCGGGCGCGCCGGTCCGGTGCGACTCGGGGATGAAAGGTCAATGCATCGGCGCCGGCATCTGCAAAACGCAGCGCCTGATCTACTGCCGGTTCGGGCCTGTTTTGCCACCCGGTCCGGAACTTGACAAACAGCGGGATCGAGACGGTCTTTCTGACAGCCGCCACGATTTTTGCAGCACGGGAAGGTTCTTTTAAAAGCGCAGCCCCGCAATTCCGACCGCAAATGGAGGCAGCCGAACAGCCGAAGTTGATATCGACACCGAAAAAGCCCTGATCTTCTATGATGCGCGCGGCGGCGGCCATGGCTGCCGGATCTTCGCCGACGATCTGACACACCAGGGTAGAAAGTTCTTCATCGCGCCAATTGAAATAGGCCGAAACATGGCGGTTCTCGTGTGGAATTCTTCTGGCATTGCACATTTCCGTGAAAAGCAGCCCGTAGCCGCCGAAGGAGGCCACCAGTTCCCGGAATGCCACATGCCCCAGCATCGACATCGGAGCCAGGACAAGTCTCGTGCGGATCGTTCGATTGCCGATCGAAAGGGGTTGATTAAGACAGCCGGCCAGGTCGATTGTCATGGTTTAAACCAAGGATACAATGTCTCAGAATTTCTATAACTTTAAAATAATATCGTGTCCAGCATCCCAATTGTGAGCGGAGCTAACTGAGATCGCATTTATTCGTGGTGATAGCACAGGACCATGTTCATATCAACACGCATCTCCAGCTTATCCGATGCGCGAACACCTGGAAATATACAGAATAAATTTACAATCCGGGCTCGGATGTGTTAATGCGAGATTTACATCGTTAAACCATGATATTTCCGTACAGTTTCTATATTGAAAGATTGCAGCGCCATATGACCGTTCTAAGCGAGATACTGACTTGGGTTCACAACCACGAAGCGATCCTTCCATGGCTGGCAATTTTCTCGGTCCTGACGTTTATCGGATCGTTGATTGTTATTCCGATTCTCGTGATCCATATTCCTCAAAAGTATTTTCTGCACCAAAAGAGGAATCCGGCCGTCAACCCGGGCCAGAATCCCGGTCTGCGCCCTGTGCTCTTAATTCTAAAGAATGTATTTGGTGTGTTATTCGTTCTGGCCGGCCTGGCGATGCTGGTGCTTCCAGGCCAAGGGCTTTTGACGATTCTTATCGGGATCATACTTGTGGATTTTCCCGGCAAGTTTGCGCTGGAGCGTAAGATAATCCAGCAAAAAAAGGTCCTGTCAGCGGTCAATCGATTGCGTGCCCGCGCCGGTCGTCCTCCGATTCAAATTCCGACGGTCGATCAGCACCGCGATAACTAAAGTGACCGAGGAAGGCACCGATAACATTTCTACAGCTGTGTGTTGGCATACACACAGACGGCCTTGGAAAGGGGCGGTTCACTGCGGATCGCCCCATCTTATTCAGCATTCCGAATGTGACAGCAACCATGGGCAGGGCACGGCTCGCATCCCGAAATCTTGTTGACATTCCGGCCGTTTTTTGCTGGTAATATAAGTCTGATTTTTAACACGATATCCTATCTAAACCGCAGTGTAACCTAAATCGGTGTATCGTCGTCACCGCCAATCATAATATTAATGGTATAAATCCGCCGGAATTGGCTGATTTATGATGAGTGCATAAATGTTTCGCATCGGATTAATAATATTGCTTGTCGCCGCACTGACTATCAGCGCCGGTTTCAGTAATTCAGGCCCGGCGGCGGCTGATAAAGATCGATCGGACAAGGCCCAAGCCGGTCAGGAACAAATTCAAATTACAGCCGACCAGCTTGTCAGCCAGAGCAAGGAGAGCTATGCCGAGTTCATCGGCAATGTCGAAGCCGTGCAGGGCGATTTTGAAATGCGGGCCGACAGACTCAGAATCTACTATCGGCGCGGGGCGAACCCGACCCGAAAATCGTCAGGCAATGGCGAACCCATTGACAGAATTGTCGCCAGTGGCAACGTAAAAATAAAATCTGACAACCGATCGGCCGAAACCGAGCAGGCGGAATACCGGGTAAATGCCGGAATCCTTATATTAAAAGGAAAAAAATCGATCGTCACAGATGGCCAGAATCTGATTCAGGGCACGACGATTACATTGAACCGGAACGATGGACGCATTACGGTGGAAGGCGACAAAAAAAATCGGGTCAGAGCTGTATTTCACTCGACCGGCAAAATGTCTCTTTCCAGCGGCGATGACAAAGCCGACAAAAAGCCTGAAAAATAGTCGAATTGCATGGATTGATTTTTGCGGGCCGTTGCGGGGTCTGCGCAATCCGAATTGGTGATGGATCTTTCTATCCACCTGAGGTCTGCGGAAAAGCGGTATTGGCGTAAAGATATTCCATTTTCTCCTTGTGTTTCAATTCTTCACTGGCAATTTTTACGAGCATTTCATTCAGTTCACCCTGCGGGTGTAATTTTGCCAGGTCGGTATAAAAGTTGTACGACCTGAGTTCCCGGTGAGCCGCAATTAAGTAAACGTCTTCACTGCGCATATTTTTTTCTGCTTCCGGTTCTTCCAGATGTTCAGCGATCTTGTAATCGATAGGATCATTCATGCGCAGCGCATCGACGCCAAATCCGCCGTCTCTGTAGTTCACCAGAAATTCGCGGTGTTTTTGCTCTTCTCCGGCCAGATACATCAATGTGTCTTTTACGGACGCCTCTCGCACTTTCTCCAGGATATCCATATAAAAATTATAAGCCTCTTCTTCGCGCCGTATGGCGGTATTTATTACATCCAATACTTTTTTGTCTGCCATGTTACCTCCTCACCGATTGGGCATTATCAACTCGTGCATCCATTAATATGACGACGTATTACTTTCAACTTTATTTACTTTTAAGCCTTTTAGATTTCGCATCTGAGATGCTGTGTTTTATTTTTTCCAGATCCTGAATCTGCTTGTATCGAAGCAATAGTTTTACCCACTTGCTGAACAACGGTGCCAGGTTTTTTCGGCTGTCATTTCTTTTTTCAAGCTGTTTTTGTTCGACTTCTGCAAGGGCCTGCACCAAGTCGCGTCGCCCGGGTTCCTTTTTTAACAGATCCCGGTAAATTTCAGCCGCTATATCGTAGTGCCCCTGGGCGGAATAAATCTTAGCCATGGTCGCTGTGCGAATCTCGGTGATCTGAGCCATGTGGTTGCCTTCCGCATTATTTTTCGCCCCCGGCATCGGGCCGGAGTTTTAAAATTACGTCATCTTTGCCGATCATTCCCAATTCCCGGCGGGCGATACTCTCGATATAGTCGGGGTCATTTTTCAACCGTTCAATTTGATGATATAGCTGCACATTTTCTCGGGCAAGGATTTCGTTTTTCTCGATCAAACGATCCCGTTTGGTTTGCAATAGTCGAAGATCGGAAATCCCGTTATCTCCAAAAACTATCAGCAGGAGCATTGAGAAGATTACTATTAACGCGAATGATAATAGGATCTTTTGCCGTGAGGTCATTTATCTCTCCTCAGGTTGCGGGAAATGTCAGACATGATTCGCAGTTCCGGTGCCCTGAAAAAATAAGCAAGCACGCCGTAAACAATCAGGCCGGTAATTATAGCAGCCAAAAGCCCACCGGCAAGTGCCCCGGCTGCCATCGGCTGCGGGGGAATTAGAATATGGGATATGCGCCAGACGACCACGCCCATTATGGCAGAACACAGGGCTGTTTTGCAAGCGGAAGCCGCTATTTTTTTGCCCCCCAGGGCTCCCAGCCTGCTTCTCAGCGACCCGGTCAGAAGCACCAGGTTCAGCATCATGGCAAGAGATAATGCCAGGGCCAAACCGCAATGTCCCATAGGACCCATGAGAATAACTCCCAGAATGAAATTGGCGGTTATGGACACCAGCGCAATTTTCACGGGTGTACGGGCATCTTGCATGGCGTAAAAGGCATTAACGACGATTCTTACCGCCGCAAAGGCCCACAGCCCGGTAGCATAATACAAAAGGGCACTGGCCGTCAATTGCGTGGCTTCAGCACTAAAGGCGCCGCGCTGAAACAGCAGGGCAACAATCGATTCCCGCAGGACAATCAGGCCGACCATCGCCGGCACGGTTATAAAAAACACCAAACGCATGGCATACGACAAGGTGTCGATGAGGGCGGTATAATCTTCGGCCGCCGCCTGCCGGGACAGGCTGGGTAAAACCGCCGTGGCTGTGGCAATTCCAAATACACCCAATGGAAACTGCACCAGGCGATCTGCAAAGTACAGATACGAGATGCTGCCATCGATCTGAAACGAGGCCAGCAAATTTATCACCAGTGTGTTAATTTGAAATACGGCAGCACCGAATGTAGCCGGCATGAACATGCGCCCGACCTTTCTAAGACCGGGGTGTAAAAGGACTGTTTTGTGCCAAAAATTGAATCCCTGTTTTATTAGAAACGGAACTTGTAAAACAAACTGCAACACACCGCCGGCCAGCACGCCGACCGCCAGAGCGTAAATTCTGACTGTCGGATCATTCGAAAAACGGGAAACCAGCAGTACCGAACCGATCATGGCCACGTTCAATAGAACCGGCGCCAGCGCCGGAGCGGCAAAATGGCCCAACACGTTTAATATTCCCATGAACAGCGCGACCATGCCGATAAAAAAAATATAGGGAAACATCATGCGTGTCAGGGTCACTGTTAACGAAAACTTTTCCGGCGAATCGGTAAACCCGTATGCGATGGCGCGCGTTATCCACGGTGCGAAAATGACACCCAGCACAGCCGCAGCGGCCAGTACCATCGAAAGCAGACGCACGGCAGATGCAGCCAGTTCATAGGCTTCTTTCCTTCCGTGCAGGTTGATATGCTCTGTAAATACAGGAACAAATGATATTCCCAGGGAGCCTTCGCCGAACAGGCGTCTCAACAGATTCGGTATCCTGAAGGCGGCGATGAACGCATCTGTCAACGGCCCGGCGCCGAAAAATCCGGCCACAACCATGTCGCGGATATAGCCGAAAATGCGACTCAAGAAGGTCGCCGCACCGACGATGCCGACTGCTCGGGTCACGCGGGAATTTTCAGACATAAATGTTTTTGATAATATTTCTTGACAGTCTTATATTAATTTTGTAGTGAAAACGGTTTATTAATTTTATCGAAAGGAGTACTAAAAATTGGCAAATCATAAATCCGCTTTAAAACGTGCTCGCCAGAATGAGATCCGGCGGATGCGAAACAAGGCAACCAAAACCCGGGTAAAAAGTGCCACCAAGGATGTTCGACAGGCTGCTGATGCCAACGCCGATGATGCCGCCGGTGTATTGAATACCGCGAAATCGGCCATCGACAAAGCAGCCAAAAAGGGGGTGATTCATAAAAATACCGCTGCACGAAAGGTTTCTCGTCTCTCCCGACTCGTCAACGCTGCCACAAAATAGACGCAGGCGGAGAAACAGAAAGCAGCTTTTGCCTGATGGTTGTAGACATCCACAGGCTCTCCGCATGCCTTAGAAATCTTCGACAAGACGATTATATAGTATTTCTGCAAGCTCATTGGCGGCTTGAGCCAACGCTTGACGCTTATTATCTTCAGTCGCCTCGTTGTTGTTCAGTACGACCGTGTATGTAGCGGTCGCTGCAACCCCAGGGGCCGACCAGATAGTCCCATCGGCGGCGGCGGTGAGCTTTGAGTCGACAGTTAAGATCACCCGCCGCGCATCGGCAGTCGTCTCGGTGATTCTGGAAGTGGTCGTAATTTGAATCGAAGCAATGACACCGCTTAATACAGCATCTGCATTTTTTATGCTGCTGACCAGCGCGGCAGAGTTTCCCCGGGTTGTGAACTGATCCGCCAGCTCGTTGGCCAGATCATTTTCGACCCCGAGTTCCGAGGTCCGATTATCGAATATTTGGATGAATATACGCTGCACATCGGAGGGAAAGTTGCCGGAGCCGGTGAAGCGGTACCCGCAAGCGGCACTGACGATACAGACGGTGACCATCAATCCGATAATTTGCTTATGCGTAATCATACGGTCCCCAAAATTATTGAATATTCAATAGTCAACTCTCCGACTCAGACGACAATATTCACAAGCTTTTTCTTTACCACGATCACCTTTTTAATCTGATTATCATTGATAAACTTCTGCACGCGCTCATCGGCCAGTGCCTTTTCTTTAATGCTTTCGTCGTCTGCATCGGCGCTGATGGTAAAGCGACTGCGAAGCTTTCCGTTTACCTGGATGACAATCAGCAGTTCGTCTTTCTCCAGGGCCGGTTCACTGTAGGTCGGCCATGACTGCATGAGGCTGCTGGTTTCATGTCCTAAAGCCTGCCAGAGTTCCTCTGCAAAATGCGGAACTATCGGTGACAGCAGCAGGACCATGTTATCCATGGCAAGCCGCATTACCGCCAGCGTATCTGCCGAAGCCTCTTGCGGGTCGAAAGCCGACATCATGTTGAACAGTTCCATGACGGCGCTGATGGCCGTATTAAAATGAAATCGGTCTTCTATGTCGCGGGTGACTTTGAAAATTGTCTGGTGGGTTTTACGATACAGCTCTTTCACCGGCCCGTCGAGCGATTCGTGGGATCCGATAAAAGCCTCCGCGCCAGCCACCAGGCCGGTCCAATCTACAAAGAAACGCCAGACCCGATTTAAAAAACGATAGCCGCCGTCCACACCCTGCTCGCTCCACTCCAGATCTCTTTCCGGAGGCGCCGCGAATAAACAGAAAAGCCGGGTCGTATCGGCGCCATATTTATCCAGCAGTATATTGGGATCGATCACGTTCTTTTTTGACTTGGACATTTTCTCAATTCGGCCGACGCTGATCTGTCGGTCGCACTTGGCACATCTGCGTTCGTCACCGCTGTCGGTCACCTCTTCGGGCAGCAGAAATCCGTGTTTGGGACATGCAATGGTTTCTTTACAAACCATTCCCTGGGTCAGAAGACGGGTGAAGGGTTCCTTGAAAGTGACCAGTCCCACTTCCTCCAAAACGCGCGTATAATAACGGGAATACAGCAGGTGCAATATGGCATGCTCTACCCCGCCGATATACTGGTCGACCGGCATCCAGTAATCCACCGCCGCCGTGTCGAACATCCCTTTGTCATGATGCGGGCTGCAGTATCTTTCAAAATACCAGGACGACTCCACAAAGGTGTCCATGGTGTCGGTCTCGCGCCGCGCATCTTTTCTGCCGCATTGCGGGCAGGTTGTATTGATGAATGTTTCCAGTGTCGGCAGCGGTGACTTTCCGCCTTCGAGCATATCGGCGTCCTCCGGCAGCAGGACTGGCAAATCCTCCTCTGAAACCGGTACCGTGCCGCAGGCATCACAATGGATAATCGGGATGGGGGCGCCCCAATAGCGCTGCCGGGATATGCCCCAGTCCCTTAACCTGAAGTTGACGGTTTTGCGCCCCATATTGTTTTCTTCGAGATACTCTGCAATTTTGTCCAGGGCTTGTGTATTGTCCATCCCGTCGAACTGTCCGGAATTGACCATCTCGCCTTTTTCAAGATATGCCGCCTCCATGGTTGCTGCATCGAGCTGGGCACCTGCCGGTTTGACCACGACGATGATTTTCAGGCCGTATTTTTTTGCGAACTCAAAATCCCGCTGATCGTGCGCGGGAACGGCCATAACGGCACCGGTTCCGTATTCCATCAAGGCGAAATTGGCGGTGTAGATCGGAATGCGTTGCCTGGTCAGCGGGTTGATACAATACGCGCCGATAAACACCCCTTCCTTTTCGAAACTTTCAACGGTTTTTACGGAGCGATTCTGCAGCGCCATACGTTCCACAAAGTGATCGACCGCTTGCTCCTGATCGCTGCCGCGGGACAGTTTCTGAACCAAGGGGTGCTCCGGTGCGAGCACCATAAAGGTTGCGCCGAAGACGGTATCCTGCCGGGTTGTGAAAACCGCGATTTCCGTATCTGCGTCATCGACCGGATACTCAAGTGGAAATCGAATTTCAGCCCCGTAACTTTTGCCGATCCAGTTTTTCTGCATGGTGATGACCTTCTCCGGCCAGCCCGGCAGACGATCGCTGTACTGCAAAAGATCTTCGGCATAGGCGGTCACACGGAAAAACCACTGCCACAGCTTTTTTTGACGCACCGGATTGCCGCAGCGCCAGCACATGCCGGCTTCCACCTGCTCATTGGCCAGAACAGTCTGGCAGGGCTCACACCAGTTCACCAAGGATTCTTTGCGATAGGCCATTTTTTTTGCGTACATCTGCAGAAACAACCACTGCTCCCAGCGGTAATAATCCGGTTTGCAGGTTGCGATCTCCCGGTTCCAGTCATAACTGAATCCCATGCGTTTGAGCTGCTTTCGCATGGCATCGATATTTTCATACGTCCATTGGGCCGGGTGCGTGTTGTTGGCTATGGCGGCATTTTCAGCCGGCATGCCGAAAGCATCCCATCCCATGGGATGCAGCACGTTGAAGCCGCGCATTCGTTTGTAACGCGCCACCACATCACCAATGGTGTAGTTGCGAACATGGCCCATATGGATCTTTCCGGAAGGGTATGGAAACATTTCAAGAAGATAATATTTTTCTCTTCCGGGTTCTTCCCGCACTGTAAACAGATCGTAATTCTCCCAGTTATTTTGCCATTTGGATTCGATAGCCCGCGGATTGTATTTTGCATCCATCATCTAAAACTTCCTCGTCCTTACTTTTTTCTTGAGCCAGTGCTCACAAACGATTATGATGCGACAGCCGGTAATATATTTCTGTCGCTTGTTACCCTGAAAATGGCATCCGGCCGCTGGATGGGTGATTTTTCATGCCACAATATAATACAAATAGCAAGCTCGGCCTTGAATTTCTTATTTGGACCGGGCCGCTGGTGCAGAAGGCATTTGATCCCGGAATTTTTCATCTGGGCACACTTTAGGTGGAGGCGCATTCATCCTACTAAAAATTATTTGACTTGTAACGTACAATTTCATATTTTTGAAGGTTAATAAAATTTACCCGGAAAGGGATAAACCAAAAATGAGCAGCAAGATCCTTATTAACGCCGTCGACCATGAAGAATGTCGCATTGCAAAAGTTACCCAAAGCAAACTGGAAGAGTTTCATATCGAAAGCGCCTCACGCGAGATTACCCACGGCAATATTTATAAAGGGATCATCACCCGAATCGAACCGAGTCTGCAGGCGGCTTTCGTCGATTATGGCGCCGAGCGGCATGGATTTCTTCAACAGCATGAAATTCACAGAGACTATTTTCACGACAGTCCTTCCGGCGACCTGTCCATAAAAAATATCGTAAAACGCGGCCAGGAAGTTCTGGTTCAAATCACCAAGGATCCGATAGCCCATAAAGGCGCAATGCTCACGACGTTTATATCCCTGCCGGGAAGGTATCTGGTTCTAATGCCCGGTAGCGACCATTGCGGCATATCGCGCAAAATAGAAAGCGAAGACGAGCGCAATCGCCTCAAGGACATAATAACCGGCTTGAAATTGCCGGAAAGCTTCGGCACCATTGTGCGCACGGCCGGAGCCAATTGCACCAAGACCCAGATCAACAAAGATACGAAGTACCTTATGCGACTGTGGAAAAATATCAAGAAAAAGGTACGCAAAGAGCAAGCCCCGGCCCTGTTGTACAAAGAAAGGAACCTGGTGCTGAGATCCATCCGCGATTCACTCACACCGGATGTTACCGAAATTCTAATCGACGATGCGCCGGTATATCAAGACGTCAAAGATTTCATCAAAATTATCTCCTCCAAGCATACCAAAATAGTCAAACTGTACAAGGGAGACCGGCCGCTGTTTACAAATTTTGAGCTTGAGAGCCAGATTGCATCCATATTCGACAATCGTGTGGCCCTCAAATCCGGCGGATCGATCGTCATCGAACAGACCGAAGCCCTGGTGGCCATCGATGTAAATTCCGGCAAAGCAACCCATAAAAAGTCAATCGAGGAGACCGCCCTGCTGACAAATCTGGAGGCTGCTGAAGAAATCGCCCGCCAGCTGCGCTTGCGAGATCTGGGAGGGCTGATTGTCGTTGATTTTATCGATATGATCAACGCCCAGCATCGCGCGGAAATCGAACGTGCCATGAAAACCCATGTCAAACCCGATAAGGCCCGCAGCAAGGTGGGACGGATCAGCAGATTCGGTCTGATGCAGATGTCGCGGCAAAGAATCAGGCCGCCCATTGAATTCAGCAGCTATTCGACCTGTAATAACTGCCATGGCAAAGGTGTCACCCCTTCAACCGAGACGCTGGTGCTGGGTTTTTTGCGCAAGCTGCGCCTCGAAACAATGAAGAGTGACATAACTAGCGTAAAAGGCCTGGTCCCGATTGAAGTGGCCGACTACCTGCTGAACAAAAAAAGAAAAGAGATACTCGACCTTGAAATGCGGCGCGATATCAGCATCTCGATTGAAGGCGACGGTTCGATGACGCCGGGAGAGAGCAGCATTGTATGCAAATAGCCCCAGTCTGTATCAAATCGGGTTGAAACTGCGGCCCGAAACTTTTGCATTTTCCTGATTCAGATTCGAAGATTGGCGATCACGGTTGACAACCTGCAATGCTTACTGTATCAGAAGGTGCAACTTGAAGTTGGGCAAGACCGGCTTACTTTGTATTGTATTGGTGATGGGTCCCATGAAAATATGAAGAAACAATTGACGTGGGCGGTCATTTAAAGTATATGAGCGCCATTTTCTTTAAGGAGGTTTTATCTTGATTAATATCGCGTATGCAATGGGTCAGGGTGGTGCGGCCGGACAGGGTGCCGGAGGATTCGGAGGATTCATTCCGCTGATTCTCATGTTTGTGATCTTTTATTTTCTGCTGATACGGCCCCAGCAGAAAAAGACCAAAGAGCACCGTCAAATGGTCGCTAATCTCAAGAAAGGCGACCGGATCATTACCAGCGGCGGCATTCACGGCCGTATTACGGGACTCGATGATACAACTTTGACTGTGGAAATCGCGGACAGAGTTCGCGTCAAGGTTGCCCGGGGCAATGTGGGTGGAAAAGTGCAATCTGCGCCGGCACCGAAGGAAAAGACGGAAAAAAAATCCTGAGGTCGATGGAGTATACACGCCGGAGCGATAAAGCCCCAATCGGTTGAATGGCTTGTTGGGTTTGTAAGGCCGCAACACGGCCGGTCAACAACAAATTAAAGAACAACATCCCATTTAACGCGTTACCTGGGGCTTTTATGTGAAATGTTTCGATAATAATAGATGTAAATCCGCACGCTGTGCTTTTTTGCGACGAATACAGGACCGCTGAACCGGCGCTCGAACGGATCAACGGCTTGGTTAGATACCTGTAGAAGAAAGGAACGGAGCATTGAATAAATTCTCCTGGAGACCGATACTCGTGGCGGTAGTGATTATTGTCGCCGTCATTCATTTGTTGCCGACGATTTATGCCGGGTGGTGGCCGTATAAAAAAATCAACCTGGGGCTGGATTTGCAGGGCGGCATGCACCTGGTTCTCGAAGTCGATACGGATAAGGCGGTTGAGAACACCGTGGAAAGGCTCGGTCAGGATTTGCGCGGACTTCTCAAAAAAGAGCGCATCCGCCACATGGGAATCAATCTAATCAACGGCACGAAAATTACGGTCCGCATTCCCGACAGGGAGAACCTCGACAAATTCGACACGCTGCTGGGTGAAGAGTTCAGCGGCTTGAGAGTCCTGGCACGCAATCCGGAAGGCGATACCACGACCGTCGTTGTGAGCCTCCCGCAGGAAGAAGTCGACAACATTAAAAATATGGCGAGTCGACAGGCACTGGAAACCATCCGCAACCGCATCGATCAATTCGGCGTCAGTGAACCGGATATCCGGCGCCAGGGTGAAAACCGCATTCTGGTTCAGCTTCCCGGTGTTAAAGATACCCAGCGAGCCAAAGAGCTGATCGGCAAGACCGCGCTGTTGGAATTCAAGCTCGTGGACGAGGCCAACGATCTCAATGCCGCCCTGAAAGGATCCATTCCCCGGGGCAGCCAGATACTCTACTCCCATGACATCGATCCGCAAACGGGTCAAAAAATCAACCAGCAGCCTTACCTGCTTAAAAAAAGGACCATGCTGACCGGCGCCAACTTGACCGATGCCAGGGTCCAAATCGACTCCCAATATAATGAGCCTTACGTCTCGCTGGACTTTGACCGCAAAGGCGGACGCACTTTTGCCAAGATTACCGGTGAAAATGTGAAAAAGCGCCTGGCCATCGTCCTGGATAATCGGGTGTATTCAGCCCCGGTGATCCAGGAGAAAATCTCCGGCGGCCGCGCGCGCATTACCGGCAGTTTTACAACCGAGGAGGCCAACGATTTGGCGATCGCCCTGCGGGCCGGTGCGCTTCCGGCACCGGTCAAGATCCTGGAGGAAAGAACGGTCGGCCCCTCTCTGGGTTATGATTCGATTCGCAAAGGTCTCATCTCGATGTGCATCGGCGGGGCCCTGGTGATCCTTTTCATGATCATCTATTACAAAGTTTCGGGTGTGATTGCGAATCTTGCGCTGGTTCTGAATATATGTCTGATTGCGGGGGGTCTGGCCGGTTTTCAGGCGACGCTGACTTTGCCCGGAATTGCCGGCATCATTCTTACCATCGGGATGGCGGTGGACGCCAACGTCTTGATCTTTGAACGGATTCGTGAAGAATTAACGCTTGGTAAAACACCACGGGCTGCAGTGGACGCCGGCTACGATCGGGCAACCCTGACGATCCTTGACGCCAATGTGACCACTCTGATTGCAGCCCTGGTTCTGTTCCAGTTCGGAACCGGACCGGTCAAAGGATTTGCGGTCACCCTGAGCCTGGGTGTCATTGCCAGTCTTTTCACGGCCTTGATCCTGAGCCGCCTGATATTCGAATTCTTTTTGATCAATCTTAAAGTTAAACGGTTGAGCATATAAGCATTTAGTCGATGCGGCCCAAATTGCCAGCGACTAAAATTTCTTAACGACATCACGATAATTTCACGACTTAGTCATCCGAGGTAAATGAATGCAGTTTATCAAATCTGACATCAACATCAATTTCATCGGTGTACGCAAAATTGCTTTTCTGATTTCCCTGGCCATGATCCTGGTCAGTCTCGGCTCTCTGTTTATCCACGGAGGACCCAAGTACGGCATCGATTTTGCCGGCGGCACCGTCATTCAGATCAGATTCAACTCACCGGTTGCAATTGATGATATCAAAGCGGGTCTTGCCGCCAGTACCATCGAAAATTCATCGGTTCAGTCATTCGGTGAGCAGAATGAAAACGAGTATCTCATCCGCACCGATCGCATCAGCCAGACTTCGGAAGGTTTTTTGGGATCGCTGCGAAGCACGCTGGCCGAGAAAACCGGCAGCGAGGCGGAGATCCGGCGGATAGAAATGGTCGGCCCCCAGGTCGGCAAGGATCTGCGGGAAAAAGCGCTGTTTGCCATGTTCTATGCACTGCTGTTTATCACGATCTATATATCCGGTCGTTTTGAACTCAAATGGATGCTCAGCGGTATCATGGCAGGCGCCCTAGCCGGGGCACTCTATTTATTTAAATTGTTTGACGTCAGTGTTCCATTCTTGATAACGGCCGCTCTAGCGGTCACCCTGATCCTTTTCTGGTTTCTCGAACTCAAATATGCCATGGGTGCCATCGCCGCTCTGATTCACGATGTAACTATTACCGTGGGAATATTCTCTATTTTCGACAAAGAATTCACTCTGCCGATTATTGCAGCATTGTTGACCATTATCGGTTATTCACTCAATGATACCATTATCGTATTTGATCGCATCCGCGAGAACTTGCGCAAACACCACAAGCGTCCACTGGATTTTATCGTCAACCGCAGCGTGAATGAAACCTTGAGCCGGACGATCCTGACGTCATTAACCACCCTGATCGTTCTGGTTACGCTGTTCATCCTGGGCGGTGGTATTATCCATGATTTTGCATTTGCCATGATCATCGGCGTCGCCATCGGGACATACTCATCGATATACGTTGCCAGTCCGATACTGCTTGCATGGCAGGGGCGCAAGAACAAATCATAATGGAAAAATTACATCCGTGGCTGTCTCTGAGGAGCGTACCCGGTGTCGGCTGTCTCTTGTACCGGCGTCTGATCGACCGCTTTCAGTCACCTGCGGCCGTATTTGAAGCATCCCTCCAGGAACTGATGCAGGTAGCGGGTATTAACCGGCGGCAGGCGCTGAATATTAAAAATCATGACACCCCCGACCAGGTCTTCAAAGAAATCGATCTCATTGGACGAAAACACATCCGGATCGTTACCATGCAGGATCCGGATTACCCCTCACTTTTGCGCCAAATTCCTGATCCGCCGCCCTATCTGTACCTGAAAGGCTCGCTCGACACCCTGGCCAAACATATTGCCGTCGTGGGATCCAGAAACGCCACCCCTTACGGCCTTGCAAACGCCAGACGCCTCAGCGCCGACCTGGCAAAATGCGGCTTGACGATCGTCAGCGGTATGGCACTGGGAATCGACACAGCCGCCCATCAGGGCGCTCTGCGTGCCGGTGGGAAAACGGTTGCCGTGCTCGGCAGCGGCTTTGAAAGGATCTATCCGGCCGCCAACCGCAAGCTGTTTGATGATATTGCCGACACGGGCGCAGTAATTACCGAGTTTGCCATGCCGACCGAACCGGAAGCGCACAATTTTCCAGTTCGCAACCGAATTATCAGCGGGATGTCGCTGGGAACGGTGGTCGTGGAAGCAACCCGCAAAAGCGGCTCGCTGATCACCGCCCGCCTGGCAGCAGAGCAAAACCGCGAAGTTTTTGCCGTACCCGGCAGCATTCAGTCCTTTAAGAGCACAGGCACCCACACCCTGATAAAGCAGGGTGCGAAACTAGTTGAAAATACACCGGATATTCTAGAAGAACTTTCAAACATCTTCCCGCATCCACTGCCTGCTGCAAGACGGAAAAAAGCCTCTCTGCCCGATCTCACACCTGAAGAATTGCTGGTGATGGAGTCCCTTGCGCCTTATCCGGTTCACATTGATGATCTGATCCGAAAAATTGACATGATGCCCGGAAAAATATCCGCTGCGCTGCTGCAGCTGGAACTCAAGGGAGTCGTACGCCAATCGGCAGGCAAACTGTTTTCTCTGGTTGACGGTGGATAATTAAGTATTAAATTTTTTTCACGTTTGACCGATATACTCACTGGGTAAAGAATCCTGGCGGATCAGGTTTTCATGATGCAATAACCTAAATGATACTAGACTGGAAGAGGTTCGAGAGTGACCAAGCCCTTACTTGTTGTTGAATCGCCAACCAAAGTCAAAACGCTGAAGAAATACCTCGGCAAAGATTATAATATCGCCGCGACGGTCGGTCATCTCAGGGATCTTCCCCAGAAGGAGATGGGCATCGATGTTGAAAACGGTTTCAAACCCAAATACCGGAACATCCCCGGAAAACAAAAAGTCATCCGGGCCTTGAAGCAGTCGGCCGGTGATGCCCGGGAAATTTTCTTGGCCCCCGATCCTGACCGCGAAGGCGAGGCAATCGCCTGGCACGCGGCGGAAATTTTAAAGAAAAGGGGCCGAAAATTCCATCGTGTCCTTTTTCACGAGTTGACGCAAAATGCCATCGAAGAAGCAATTGCCGCCCCCAAGGCGCTGGATCGCAGTAAATATGATGCCCAGCAGACCCGCAGAATATTAGATCGGCTGGTCGGCTATCAGATATCACCGCTGCTGTGGTGCAAGGTAAAGGGCGGTTTGAGTGCCGGTCGGGTGCAATCGGTGGCACTGCGCATTATCTGCGAGCGGGAACGCGCCATCATGGCCTTTGAGCCGCAGGAGTACTGGTCGATAACAGCGCATCTGGAAGGCAAAACACCACCGCCCTTTTCAGCCAAATTGGTTAAAAAAGAAGGGCAGAAAATAAACATCCCCGATGAGGCTGCCGCCTCGGCCATCCTTAAAGCACTGGCCGATCACAAATTCGTTGTTGACAAAATAAAGAAGAAAACCACCCGGCGCAACCCGCTGCCGCCGTTCACAACCAGCAAGCTGCAACAGGAATCGATTCGCAGACTGCGGTTTTCTGCCAAAAAAACCATGATGATTGCCCAGCAATTATACGAAGGCATCGAACTCGGTCCCCGTGAACCGGTCGGTTTGATCACCTACATGCGGACCGACTCCACCCGGATTGCCAGAGAGGCCGCCGTGGAAGCCCTTGAACTGATTCGGCAGGATTACGGTGAGAAATACGTACTGGACAAACCGCGATTTTTTAAAAATAAAAAGAAAGCCCAGGATGCCCATGAAGCCATCCGCCCCACATCGGTATTCAACACACCGCAAAAAATGGCACCATATCTATCGAAAGACCAGATAGCCTTGTATCGTCTTATCTGGCAGCGCTTCGTGGCGTCCCAAATGCAGCCGGCGCTGATCAACAAAATTACCATATCGATCACTGCCGGTCCCTACCTGTTTACTGCCAGCGGATCGGCCGTCAAATTTCCGGGTTTCATGGCGCTGTATATGTCGGTCGACGATGAGCAGGCTTCCGCGGCTGATAAGAAAGAAATCAACCTGCCGGAGCTTTCAAAAGGAATGATTCTAAAATTGCTGCAGCTGGACCCGAAGCAGCATTTTACCCAGCCGCCGCCGCGCTTTTCTGAAGCCTCCCTGGTGAAAGAGCTCGAAGAAAATGGTATCGGGCGGCCGAGTACCTATGCCGCAATTTTATCGACCATCAGGGACAAGGGCTACGTTGATCTGGTGAAAGGTTATTTCAAGCCCGGGGAGCTGGGCTTTATCGTCAATGATCTGCTGGTGACCAATTTCCCCGAGATATTCGATGTCGAGTTCACGGCCAGAATGGAAGATGATCTGGACCGGGTCGAATCGTCCGAAATCGGGGCGCTTGACATTCTATCCCGTTTCTACGACCCGTTCAAGGCCAAGCTCGACATTGCCGATGATGCCATGCTCAGCGTGAAAGGTGTCGGCATACCCACCGGCCTGTCCTGTCCGCAGTGCGGCAAAGAACTCCACATCAAAGTCGGTAAAAATGGCCACTTCCTTGCCTGCAGCGGATATCCGGATTGCACCTATTCTCGTGACTACACCCGCGATGAAAAAGGCAAAGTCACACCCGTGGAGCCCTCCCATGCGGAGGTTGCCAATAAGGATTGTGAAAAATGTGGTCGCCCCATGGTCGTCAAGCGGGGGCGTTATGGCGAATTTCTAGCCTGCAGCGGATATCCGGACTGCAAGCATACGCAGTCACTCAACTCGAACGGTACGGGAAAGTCCACCGGTGTCGCATGTCCCGCTGCCGACTGCACCGGTGAACTTTTTGAGAAAACGTCCAGGCGCGGTAAAACCTTTTACGGCTGTAACCGTTTCCCGAAATGCGACTATGCGCTGTGGGACAAGCCGGTAGACAAAAAATGTCCGGTTTGCGGAGCCGGATTTTTGACTGAAAAAACGAATAAAAAGAAAGGCACCTTTCTGACCTGCATCGCCGACGGCTGCAAATACGAAGAGATTATTGCCTGATCCGTAAAAAACCATTTAAAAGATGATTTTTGCTTGACAAGCTTTTTCGTGGTTGTTAGGTTCGAGTGAAATTCAAGCTATCGATACAAAACCATGAAAAGCATCAGCGCCGTTAACAACCTAATTAGCCTTATTATTCTCCTCGTCGTAGAGGTCATTCTCTGCTGCGAGGATAAGGGTTGATAATGGCGTAGCACCAAAATCCAAACAACAAAAAATCCGTTATCAGCCCTGAAAGGCCGGTAACGGTTTTTTTTTGGCCCACCAATCAACAAACGTATAAAGGGAAAATGCCATGGAAATGAAAGGTGCAAAAATTTTAATGGAGGTTTTGAAAGAAGAAGGCGTCGACACGATCTTCGGGTTTCCGGGAGGCGCCGTGATCGACATCTACGACGAGCTGTGCAAAACAGACATTCGCCATATACTCGTCCGCCACGAACAAGGGGCCGTGCATGCTGCCGATGGATATGCGCGCGCCAAGGGCCAGGTGGGCGTCTGTCTGGTGACTTCCGGCCCCGGAGCCACCAACACCGTAACCGGTATCGCTTCGGCCTATATGGATTCGATCCCGGTGGTGATTATCACCGGCCAGGTACCCACGCATCTGATCGGCAATGATGCGTTTCAGGAAGTCGATATCGTCGGTATCACCCGGCCATGTACCAAGCACAACTATCTGGTCAACCATGTCGAGGACCTGGCGAAAACGATCAAAGAGGCATTTCACATTGCCCGTTCGGGTCGCCCGGGTCCCGTGCTGATCGATTTGCCCAAGGACGTCGTCAGTGCCGTCATCGAGTACCAACCGCTGAAGGAGATTAATCTCAAGTCCTACAAACCGACCTATAACCCGAATATGAAGCAGCTAAAAAAGATCGTGCAGCTGGTGGAAGAGGCGCAACGCCCGATTATTTTTGCCGGCGGCGGGATCATACTGTCGGATTCATCGGCCGATTTGACTCGGTTCGCACGCAAAACCCAAATACCCGTCACCACATCACTGATGGGCCTTGGGGCCTTTCCGGGCACAGACCCGCTGTGGTTGGGAATGATCGGTATGCACGGCACCTACCGGGCCAACATGTGCACCGGTGCTTGTGACCTGATGATATCGATCGGCGTTCGTTTCGACGATCGGGTCACCGGCAAAACCGATGCGTTTGCCGCTCAATCTAAAATTGTACATATCGACATCGACCCGACGTCGATTCGCAAAAATATTCCGGTTACCATTCCGGTGGTCGGTGACTGCAAAACCAGTCTCGAACAGCTCAATCTGTTGATCGATGAATCAAACCTGGGAGATCTGCAGCAAAAGAGAAAAAATTGGCTGGATCAGATCGCCCAGTGGAAAAGCACCAACCCGCTGGCCTATCGACAGGGAGAAAGAATCAAACCCCAATACGTCGTCGAAAAGCTATACGAACTCACCGAAGGCCAGGCGATTATCACTACCGAAGTCGGTCAGAATCAGATGTGGGCCGCGCAATATTACCACTTCGCATATCCCAACCATTTTATCACCTCCGGGGGCTTGGGATGTATGGGATTCGGGCTGCCGGCGGCGGTCGGCGCCCAGCTCGCCGCCCCGGACAAACTGGTCGTCGACATTGCCGGGGACGGAAGCATCCAGATGAATATTCAGGAAATGGCCACAGCGGTACAATACTGTCTGCCGGTGAAAGTCGTAATCCTCAATAACGGATATCTGGGCATGGTACGCCAGTGGCAGGAGTTGTTCTATGACAAACGGTATGCCTGCACGAACATGGAGCATGCACCCGACTTTGTGAAACTGGCGGAAGCCTTTGGTGCGGTCGGTTTAAGAGCCACCTTGCCGGAAGAAGTCGAGCCGGTGCTCAAGGAAGGTCTCGCAACACCCGGACCGGTTATTATGGACTTTGCCGTAGAAAAGGAAGAAAGCGTCTATCCGATGGTGCCGGCCGGCGCCCCGATCACGGAGATGCTTTTGGTCTAACCGGATATAGGAACCAAGTTTCAGGGTAAAAGTCAGACACAAAGGCACAAAAAAAGGTAAAATCTCATGCGCGAAGAAAAACATATTTTCACAATGCTGGTGGACAACGAGCCGGGGGTTCTCTCCCGGGTGGCCGGGCTTTTCAGCGGCCGCGGTTTCAACATCGACTCTCTGGTGGTGGCCGAAACAATCGATCCGAAGATATCGCGAATTACCATCGCGACCAAGGCCAACAGGCCGGTGCTCGAACAGATCGAAAAACAACTCAACAAGCTGATCAATGTTGTCAAAATTCGCGATGTTACCGGCCCCGAGGCGGTCAAGCGTGAAATGGCTTTGATCTGTGTTAGGGCCAAGGCCGAATTCCGGGCTGAAATCCTGCGAATTGTAGATATCTTCAGATGTAAGGTTGTCGATGTCGGTTTGGAGCACTATATTATCGAAACGACCGGTGATGCGGGTAAACTGGAAGCTCTGATCAAGCTGCTGAAACCGATGGGAATAAAGAAAATCGCCCGAACAGGACCGTTGGCGCTGATCAGAGAACCGAATTGACGAAAGGAATCGTGAAAAAATGGCACAGATAAATTTTGGCGGAGTGACGGAAGAGGTTATTACATCGGAAGAATTCTCTCTTCAAAAAGCCAGGGAGGTTCTGGGCGATGAAACCGTGGCCGTCCTGGGCTACGGTGTTCAGGGTCCGGGACAGGCATTGAATTTGCGCGACAACGGTATCAATGTGGTTGTCGGACAGCGAGAAAACAGCAACTCCTGGGACCGAGCGGTTGCCGACGGCTTTGTGCCGGGGCAGACCCTGCTGCCCCTGGAAGAAGCCGCCCGCAAATGCAGCGTTATTCAATTTCTGCTATCCGATGCGGGCCAGGTGGCGACCTGGCCCAAAATCAAGGAATGCCTGAATCCGGGCGATGTGCTCTATTTTTCGCATGGATTCTCCATCGTGTACAAAGATCAGACCGGAATTATTCCGCCGGACAACGTTGATGTTGTCCTGGTAGCCCCCAAAGGCTCCGGCCGGACGGTACGCACCAATTTTCTGGACGGCAGCGGCATCAATTCCAGTTTCGCGATCCACCAGGATTTCACCGGCCGCGCAAAAGAAAGGACCCTGGCACTGGGCATTGCCATCGGTTCGGGTTACCTTTTCCCGACGACATTCGAAAACGAAGTTTACAGTGACTTGACCGGCGAACGCGGTGTTTTGATGGGATGCCTGGCCGGCGTTATGGAGGCCCAGTACAAGCTGCTGCGCCAACATGGACACAGCCCCAGCGAAGCATTTAACGAAACCGTCGAAGAACTTACCCAAAGCCTGATCCGCCTCGTGGCGGAGAACGGGATGGATTGGATGTTCAGCAACTGCAGCACGACGGCTCAAAGAGGCGCATTAGACTGGGCGCCGAAGTTTCGCGACGCGGTGGCCCCCATTTTTGACGATCTGTACCAGAGGGTATTGTCGGGTAAAGAAACCAAACGGGTTCTCGAAGCCAACAGTGCCCCCGACTATCGCGAAAAGCTGCAAAAAGAACTGGATGTTATAAAAAATTCAGAGATGTGGCAGACCGGATCGGCAGTGCGTTCGCTGCGACCGGAAAGAAGACAAAAGTAAAATAATCAAACGGCTCGTGCACGAAGACCGGCACGTATCGTTTTCAGAGCGTGCCGCTTTTGCTGTATTCAATCTCAGCCAGGCGGTGAAAATAAAACCAAATGCTTCTCATATTGCGAAGCGGAATGATCAGCAAGGGCAGTGATCATTCAATCCAAAGGAGTGAATTAATGGAACCCTCAGTACTAATCTTTGATACTACCTTGCGCGACGGAACCCAGGGCGAAAATATCAACTTCTCGGCCGAGGAGAAGATTAAAATTGCTCAGCGACTGGACGAGATCGGAATACACTACATCGAAGGCGGTTGGCCCGGTTCCAATCCAAGAGACAAGCGATTCTTCGATCTCGCCAAATCGCTGCAGTTTAAAACAGCCCGGTTGACGGCCTTTGGATCAACCCGCCGACCGAATACGACACCGGATAAAGATCAAAATGTCATCGCTCTGCTTGAAAGCGACACGCCGGCTGTCGCCATATTCGGTAAATCCTGGGATCTGCATGTCGAGCAGGTTATGAATAATTCACTGGAAGAGAACCTGGAGATGATCCGTGAGACCGTTCGCTATCTGAAGGAAAACAACCGCGAGGTAATCTACGACGCCGAGCATTTTTTTGACGGCTACAAAGAAAACCGAAATTATGCCATGCAAACCCTGTTCGCTGCCATGGAAGGCGGCGCCGATTCCATCGTCCTGTGTGATACTAACGGCGGCAGCCTGCCCTTTGAGATTGAAAGCATAACCCGGACGGTGTTGAATGTCATCAATGAAAAATACGTGCCATCGGCCGAGACCGGATCCGTTATCATCGGCATCCACACCCACAACGACAGCGGTCTTGCAGTGGCCAACACCATCAGTGCCATTCAATCCGGTGCGCGAATGGTCCAGGGGACCATCAACGGCTATGGCGAAAGATGCGGCAATGCCGATTTGAACTCGATTATTCCGATCCTTTGCCTCAAGATGGATCGGCCCTGTATAGCGACCGAGAATCTATCAAAACTGAAAAAACTATCCCGATTCGTCAGCGAGACCGCCAATCTTGTGCCGATCAATTCCCGGCCCTTTGTTGGGAAAAGCGCTTTTGCCCACAAAGGTGGAATTCACGTCAGCGCCATAATGAAGGTGCCGCGGGCTTACGAACATATCAATCCCGAGCTGGTGGGCAACCGGCGCCGCGTTCTGATTTCCGATCTCGCGGGTAAAAGCAATGTGGAGTATAAAGCCAAAGAGCTGGGGATCAGTCTGGGGGCCAACGGACATGACAGCCGCACAATCATTTCAAAAATTAAGGATCTCGAAGAAAAAGGATACCAGTTTGATGTGGCCGATGGTTCCTTTAAAATACTGGTTGAAAAATTCACCGAGCAGTTCAGCCCCCTGTTCGATTTGGAATCTTTCAGAGTTGTAATTGAAAAGGATAAGGACCAGCCCTGCAGTGCCCATGCGACCATAAAAATTTCCGTGGACGGTCGCAGGGAAATAACGGCTGCCGAGGGCCAGGGGCCGGTCAGTGCCCTTGACAATGCTCTGCGCAAGGCTCTGGATCAGTTCTTCCCCGATGTTGAATCGATGAGCCTGGTGGACTTTAAAGTGCGGGTCATCGACGGTCGCGAAGGCACGGCGGCCAAAGTCAGGGTGTTTATCGAATCACGGGATCAGGATGAAATCTGGAGCACCATCGGTGTTTCAGAAGATATAATCGAAGCCAGCTGGCAGGCGCTGGCCGACAGCTTTCACTACAAGCTGGCCAAAGAGAAAAAACCCGAGAAAACCGCGGAACTTGCAAACTCGAAAGCCGCGGTATCTGCAAACTAATAGATCGTTTCCAAATTGTAGTCTCAGATTCCTCATTTGTGAGAGCGCCTTCGACTCGGCCGAGCTCGCCGCGGGCCAGGCGCGATAGAGTACAATCGCGGCAAGATGCTGTTCCCACAACTATTTGCATCGGAACCAAGAAAACGATCTACTATGTATCGTTTTTATATTTTACAAAAGGAGTTCGTGTTGAACATGAAGGATGGTGAACACGCCGCAAGACGACCCGTCTTGCGGCCCATGCTCTCTATGGTTTGATTGTATCGGCTGGTAGCGTAATAGATTAACGAGTTACGAGGGTCGAAGTTTATCAAACCCAGTAAATAAGACGGAGAAATAAAATGAGCGAGCAAAATAGAGTCATAATTTTTGACACCACGTTAAGAGACGGTGAGCAGTCCCCCGGCGCCAGTATGAATACTGGAGAGAAATTGCGGTTGGCCACCCAGCTGGAAAAGCTGGGCGTCGATGTTCTGGAAGCCGGTTTTCCGGCAGCCTCCGAAGGTGATCTGGAAGCGGTTTCTGAAATCGCCGGCAAGCTGCAAAAAACCGAAGTGGCCGCCCTGGCACGAACTTCCAAAACAGATATCGATCAGGCCTGGCAGGCCATCAGTCATGCCGCCAAACCGAGGATCCATACTTTTATCGCAACCTCGGACATTCACCTGGAGTATAAGCTGAAAATGACCCGCGATGAGGTCGTCGATAAAGCGGTGGCGGCCGTAAAATATGCAAAGACTCTGACGGACAATGTTGAGTTTTCGGCAGAGGACGGTTCACGCAGCGACCGGGATTTTCTGTGCCGGGTTTTTGAGGCGGCCATCGAGGCCGGTGCCACGACCGTTAACTTGCCCGATACCGTCGGCTATGCCATACCCGAAGAGTTCGCCGACATGGTAAAGTACCTTACGGCCAATGTTCCGAACATCGGCAAGGCGGTGCTCAGTGTGCATTGCCACGACGATTTGGGTCTGGCCACGGCAAATACGCTTGCGGCGGTCCAGGCCGGCGCAAGACAGGCTGAAGTAACCATCAACGGAATCGGCGAAAGGGCCGGCAATACTTCTCTGGAAGAAGTGGTGATGGCCCTGCAGACCAGACCGAATTTTATGCCGTTTACGACCGCCGTCAATAGCGAGTACATCTACCCCACCAGTCGTCTGGTGAGCATGATCACCGGAATCATGGTTCAGCCCAACAAAGCCATCGTCGGCGCCAACGCATTTGCCCACGAAGCCGGAATCCATCAGGACGGTGTGCTGAAAAATCCCATGACTTACGAAATAATGAAACCCGAAGCCATCGGTCTCAGTACCAACAAACTAGTTCTGGGCAAACACTCCGGCCGGCACGCCCTGCGCTCTCGCTTGAAGGAAATGGGATACGACCTGTCCGATGAAGAGTTGAACCTGGTTTTTAAAAAGTTCAAAGACCTGGCCGACAAGAAAAAACATGTCGTGGACGAAGACCTGGAAGTTATTGTTACCGAGGGTATCTTGCGCACCTCGGATATCTTCAATTTGGAATATCTGCATGTAACCTGTGGAACCACAGTGCTGCCGATGGCCAGTGTAAAGCTTTCGATAAACGGCCGCATTGTACAGGGAGCCGGATATGGAAACGGGCCGATCGACAGTGCCTTCAACACCATCGCCAATTTAACCGGAACCCAGTCGGAACTGCTGCGCTTTACCGTCGGGGCGTTGACGGGCGGCACCGACGCCCAGGGCGAAGTTATCGTACGACTGCGGGAAAACGGCCTGGTGTCACTCGGTAAAGGGGCAGACCCGGATATCATAACCGCCAGCGCCAAAGCGTACATTAACGGTCTGAATCGTCTAGAATACCTGAAAGCCCACCCGCTCAAAGAACCGGTGCCCCTGTAATGCCGATATCGCCGCCAGGATTTAAAAAGATTCGATATTTCGGATGATCACCCGTGCACTTATGTGCATGGTTCGGTCATTCGAAATATTGGATCAAACCGTTCAACACTCCTCCGAACATACTCTCATCACGGTCATGCCCCCTTATTTCTTGCAACCAGCCGCAAATTACCCCGCCTTCTCCGCCTAAATTGAGCCCTCACAAGCATTTATAGGAATATTATTTACAATTATATACATATTATGACTTTGTGTCCTTGACGTATTACATATTATTCTGTAAACTTATACCCTAATTTAGCTGCGTTTTGAAGACATGTATTGGCAAACACCTATCAGATAAGGCTCCGTCGATATGATCAGACCTCCCTAAGGCGCATGGATCGATGATAGGCGCCGGGATCATTTAAGTTCAAACCCTGATTGTTAAGGGTTTGACACAATTCTTTTTTCCTGATTTAGCACAACGGTGGTTGTCGCTAAATAACATCGCTTAAATCATTATACCCCAAAAAGGAGGACAGATGACAAAAGCAGAATTAATCGAAAAAATGGCAAAAGATGCAAAGATTTCAAAAGTGGCCGCCGGCGCTGCTTTGGACTCTTTCATGGACGGTGTTACCAAAGGGCTTAAAAAAAGGAATAGTAAAGTAACGCTCGTCGGCTTCGGCACTTTCAAGAATACGTATCGAAAAACTCGAAAGGGCCGCAATCCTCAGACAGGCGAGCAGATTAAAATCAAAGGAAGAAATGTCGTAACTTTCAAGGCCGGCAAAAAGCTGAGTGAAAAAATTTAACGCGTAAAATTTTGGTTCTCAGGGCAGTTACTCATGCAGGTGCCGTCAATGATTAACTGCCCTTTTGTTTTTGCGTGTAGTGATTATCTGGATCATTTATATTGAAGATCCACGGCCAGTTGAACCAGTTTCTGTACCCGGTCATCCGGAACCCTTCCGTGAATAACCACCCGGCAGATGCGGTTTTTGTCCAGCAAGATCACATTGGCCGTATCTTTTTTCAACCCCCAGGCATTGCGCAGGGTTGCGTCATAGTCAAAAAGAATCGTGGTATTATACTTCCTGGCCTTGCGGCCGGCGATGGCCCGTATGGCGAAATTCGGCTTCCAGGTCGCCGCACAGTCGGCAATACCGATACCCTTGTAATGCTCATCCTTCAGAAGGCCCTCGTCTTTGGCTTTTTTCATGGCATCCGTGAAATGTTCGTTCAGGTCCGATTCATCCGGGTCTACGTAATTGATCAGGAGGACTTTCCCTTCCCAGGATGCCATCGTGAACACCCTACCTTCAGAATCTTTGAAGGACCAGTCCGATGCCTTGTCCCCGACTTTTATCTCAGCAGCCGAAACAGGCCAGCATAACAGCATGAAGAATGCAGGTATCAGCAGTACCATTTTTTTCATTTCAGCCTCCCTATGATTTTTGTATTTTTGTAAGAATATTCACGCCATAGTCTTCTTGAAGTATGCAACCCGAAAGAACTGGAAAAAATAGCCACAAAGCCACCAAGACACAAAGAATAAATGTTTATTACAATTAAACTTCGTGTCTTTGTGTCTTGGTGGCGAAAATATTCGGTCTGGGCCCGGATTCTTTACTTCAAGTCTCCAGGGTTCCAACCAGATCCGTCAGTCTATCCATCCCTTTTTCAGACAGATAGGCTTCGATACCCTGGAGAATATCCATGGTGGCCCGGGGATTGACGAAATTGGCTGTACCGATCTGAACCGCCGCGGCGCCGGCGATAAAAAACTCGATTGCATCCAAGGCCGATATGATGCCGCCGACACCGATCACCGGCACTTTGGCGGTCTGACACACCTGCCAGACCATTCGCAGAGCCACCGGTTTGATGGCTGGGCCCGAGAGTCCGCCGGTAATATTGGCCAGTTTCGGCCGCCGTGTTTCGACGTCGATGGCCAAGCCGGTGAGTGTGTTGATCAGAGAAAGGCTATCGGCCCCCTGCCCTTCGGCCTGCCTGGCGATTTCGGTGATGTCGGTAACATTCGGGGAAAGCTTTACGATCAACACCTTCGATGTTTTTCTCCTGACCGCTTTGACAACTGCCGCTGTCGCAGCGGGATCCACGCCAAAAGCCAACCCGCCGGCTTTGACATTGGGGCAGGAAATATTGATTTCGATGCCGGCCACGGCTTCCAGTTCATTGAGCTGCTCTGCCAGTCGTACATATTCATCGATGGTTTTACCGTATATGTTTACAAACACCGGTGTCGACAGCGATTTTAAAAACGGGAGTTTTTCATCGACAAAAGCGTGGATGCCGACATTTTCAAGACCGATGGCATTGAGCATACCGCAGGCCGTCTCCACAATCCGGGGCGGGTGGTTGCCCATGGATGGTTCCAGCGAAAGGCCTTTTACGATGATCGCCCCCAATCGATTCAGGTCGACATAGGTTTCGAACTCTCTGGCATACCCGAATGTGCCCGAAGCGGTCATCACCGGGTTGCGAAGATTTAAAGGGCCGATGTCTACGGACAGATCAGGTTTGGTGTTCATATCGCGCTTGTTCAAGGTTTGGCGTTAATTATAAAGTACAGAATGCATAGAGCATAGCGCTAAGAGAGTCAAGCTGAAAGCGCAAGGCTCAAAGCCGGTAGCCGGCAGCCCAAGGTAAAGGGTGAATTGTGCCCTTGATCCATCAAATGCATTTTTGCAAAATGCTATCATTATATTACCACTTCCCTTCACCTTTACCCGGCTTTGCGCAAAGTGCAGCCGGTCTTCTTGCGGGGGAATTTTAGATAGGGTATGATCGCTTCATTCTTGTTGCCTCCGGTACCGTCATAGGTGATGGACACCACCGGCACACCGGTTTTTTTCTCTATCCGGCCGGTCATGCCTTCCGTGATCAAGGCCGGACAGCAGAATGCCGGACTGGTCTGTACGAACAAAGATACGTCCGGATGGTATTTCAATATGTAGTATATTTTTAAGATGTTGTCCATTGATTCGCCGGTGTGTTCGATTTTAAGATTGTACTCCGCCAGTATTTTTTTGGGAGAATCGTCATAGACCGGATTAGGTTCGTTCAGAATTTTTTGAAAATAGCGGTAGTAAATCTTATCGAGCCGGGAAGTCGTCGAAAGCAGCGCTTTTGAACTGAGAACACCGACATAATTCCCTTCGACAAACCATTTGCGCAGATAAGGTCTGGCGATCATTTTAATAAATGCGCTGTACGGAGTAGTAATGACCTCACCACCGTTTTCTTCAATAAAACGGATAAGATTCTGATTCATCACTTCATTATCGCGAGCATATAGATCACCGAAGATAGCGACCTTGGGACGATTCTCCCGGCTGTTTCCGCCGGTGTTGGGCTGCGTTGTATCAACCTTTTGAAATTTTTCGATCACTTCAGCCAGAGCGTCTTCCTTGGACCGGTTTCCTACAAACGCATCGATCAAAATATCCATGGCCGCTGCCACAACCCGATCGGTTTCACCCGGATTGGTCTCATAGGGTCTTATCTTGCAGGCAATCTTGCGCATCAGCCCGCCGAACATATGGGCAAAATACATATTGATCGGCAGTTTCATGGAAATATCGGCAAAGGACACCGTGCCGGCATAAACGCCGGCATTTTGCAGACCTTTGCCGTAGGCCTGCAGAATGCTGCGGATATGGTGCGGAAACAAGGCAAAATTGCATGGCAGGACGGATGAAACCGTCCACAGGCTTGTCGCTTCAGGCGCCAGCCCGTGTTTTTCGATATAATCGATAAATTCTTGGGCAATGATATTCAGCGGCAGGCATTGACCGCTGTTATTGCGCAGGGATTTTTGAATATGCACCGGTGATTCTTCCAGCAGCCGGGCATCGATTCCTTCGCGCCGCAGGCAGGCAACGACGAGTCTCATGCTCAAGTTGTCCCAATTCGGTATCAGAAGCGTTCTCGACGCCGTTCGCATGGTTTTGGTCGGTATGATTCCAGGAGTGTACCTTACCGGCCTGTCGGATCGATGGGTTTGGAAGTGGTTCCGAAAAGAGCGGACAGCCGCTTCGATCCGGGTTTCATAACCGACCGCCGAATCGTGATCATCCAGCTGTAAGATAAGGTACGGCTTCTGGTGCGCATCCAGAATTTGCTTGAAGTAATCTATGACAAACGAATCCGGCGAACACCTGAAGGATGTCACGAGTACCGGATATGCGCCGTTAGATCCGGCAATCACTTCGGCCGCTTCAGTAATTCGGGCCGCATAATACCAGTGCAGCTCATCGAGCAGGGGCCTGATCGACCGAAGATCTTCCTCTCCGTAAGTGAGCATGTCCTGATAGAAAGTTTTAATGCCCAGAGAAGCAAAGATTTCTGGAATACCTTTGTTCATGGTTCGGGACAGGACGGTATATGGTCTTCCGAGCAGTACTGCGTAAATATCGCCGCCGCTCGAGGCATGGCGCTGATACAGTTTTTTCAACACTTGATTACATCGTCGCTGGTATGTGAGCGTTTCGTCGTAAGCCTTGGATACTTCGATGAAACTGATCGGCCGTTCGGTAATACTTCTGAGCATGCGGTACAGCTGCACTTTGGTGTGGAAACTGCCGTACAGGTAGTAAAGCAGAGGCGTGAGTATCCGTTCGGGGTGCGATCGACTTTGTTGCGCACGCACCTTCTCTCCGACGGCTACGCCCAGGGCAGGGGCAAACTGGGTGTAATAGCAATATTGCCGCCGTAGGCCTTTTTAGCCGGATTTTCTTTCAAAGTAATTGGGCAGGAATATATAATCCACACCGGGCGCCTGCTGCGCTCCCAGCAAATATTGCACATGGCCGTGCAGGGCCGTCAGCGGTGCGCAGAATTCCGCTTCGGCAATGTACTTGCCGGCCTTAATCGCATCGCGGCAGCCTTCGCTGGTCTTCGTGCGCAGGCCGAGGCGGTTGAAAAAATAGCGCCAGAAATAAAGATCTTCATATAGATGGAGTGCCGCAGGGATACCGATGGTCGGCTCCGAACGGTTGTGCGCCTGCGGCGTAAAGGTGAATATCTTGCTTCTCTGCTTTAAAAGATCAAATCCGGAATAACTGTGCTTTCTGCGCTTTTTAGCAGCGTAGTCCCGGCCGCATAATAATCCGTACGCAACCGTCTGGCCGTCAAGATCGGCCAGTGTAATCTTGCAATGATTCCCGCACAATGGGCATATTTCCGACCGGGTGACAACAGGCTGCTCGTAAAATCCCAGGCCTCTGAATTTGGTTGGATCCGTCAACTTTTGCCCCGCCAGCATCAGGGCTGTGCCGAGTGCGCCGGTCAGGTGACAGTATTTGGAGACATGAATCGGCTTTTGCAACCGCTGTTCGAAGGCCGCCACCAGCGCCTGGTTTTTGGCCGTGGCGCCCTGGAAAAGGATCTTATCACCGATATTATTTTCGATGGCGACTTTTGTCAGATAGTTTTCGCAGATGGCGTGCAGGGTCGACGCTAGGGCTTCATCCACACAGAAACCGTCGGCAATGCAATGGTTGATGTCTCTTTCCATAAACACCGTACAGCGGTCACTGGCCATCGGAGATCGTTGATTTTCCGTTCGTGCGGTATAGTCGGCCAGCGGGCAACCGAGTTTTTCGGCCTGCTCTTCAATGAAACTTCCGGTGCCGGCGGCGCAGACCGTGTTCATAATAGACAGGGTTACCGTGCCGTTTTTGAGCGTTGTGAATTTCGAATCCTGGCCGCCGATTTCAACAATGGTGTCGACGTTCGGATTCAACCAAACCGCCGCACGGGCGTGGGCCGTAATCTCGTCGACCACCAGATCGGCGGCAATGATTTTGCCGACGAACTTTCGCCCCGAACCGGTCGCGCCGGCTCCGATAATTTTTAATGTGATCGATTTCGTGTCGGCCCATTCGCTGATGGCTGCCAACAGTTTCTGTATGGCCATCACCGGTCGGCCGGAAGTGCGCGTGTAGAATCCGGCCAGAACCGTACGGTCTTGGCCCAGGAGCACGGCCTTTGTGCTGGTTGAGCCGATATCGAAACCTAGATATGCATCCCAGCGTGATGCGCTGATAGTTTCGATATAAATCTCTACTTCTATCGGGTGCCTGAAAGTCGGATCGCCGGCCGAGGATTCGTAGCGCTCGGTGCACTCGAACTCGGGATAACTGGAAAGTTTCAGTTTCAGCGGTTCATAGCAATAACTCTTGCGGGATTGTCTGCGGGTAAAGATATCTTTTACATAATGGTAGAAGGTCTCTGTTTGGCATCGGTCCCGACCATGCATGTCATCCAGCAAGCACAGGGCCGCCCCCGCCGCTCCGTAAGGGATCTTTTCTACCGCCATTTCAATGCCGGTCAATTTTTCAATATGGCGCACAACCACGCGATTTTTAGCGACTCCACCGGCAAAGACCAGTGGTCCCCGCACTTTTTGGCCTGAAAAGAGTGTATCGACAATATTTCTGGCCAGCCCGTAACACAACCCATCGCAAATCTGGGCCAGGTTGTACCCCTCCTGTTGGGCATGTACCAAATCGGTTTTAGCAAAAACCGCGCACCTGGAAGCAATTTTCGGGACGGCAACGGTATTTTGAGTTGCCAGTTTGCAAAGGGTCTGGATGCCGCCCAGATTCAATCTTTGGGCCTGCTGGTCGAGAAAACTGCCGGTGCCGGCTGCACACGAGGTGTTGGCCTTGAAATTGGCATAGTTACCATCCCCATCAAATTGAATCAGGCCGAATTTTTCAGCGCCCACGATCAAAATTGCACCGAACTTTTCATGGAAGTGACGGCAGGCTGCAATTGCAGCAACGCGATTATCGGTCCGGCAATCGGCGCGAAGAATGGCAGGCGTGGATGTGGTGGCGGCAACTGCAGAGATTTCCGATAACCGGGTGCCGTCGAGCAGCGATTCGATAGACTCGGCAATCTTGCCGCGGTGGAAGGCATAAGCGGTGCGGATGATCTCTTTTTCCGCCGTTACTTCGACCACAGAGATGGAAACCGATCCGACATCGATACCAAGAATTCTGGTCCCGGACATAAGCGGTCACCTCTCGATATGTTTTGTGATTACCTTGCGGAACTACTCAAACCGGAAGCAAAACACACCGTGTGGTGCGCCGATAGCATAGGCCTTGTTTTTAATTTTTGCAATGTTTTTTCGCGAGCCCAAGGTTCCGGGCAGGAAATACTAAATCCGAGGCTGGATTTCTTCTGAAAGCGTTTTGCGGAGAATATTTTTCAGACGATTTTAACCTTTCTACCTGATTATTTCAATCAAATGTTCGACGATCACTCGGTCCAGCTTCCCTTCCATGGCTTCCTTGCGTAAAATTTTAAATGCCTTTTTTTGGGACATTGCTTTGCGGTAGGATCGGTCGGAAGTGAGCGCATCGAAAATATCCGCGACGGCCATGATGCGGGCAACGGTTGAAATCCCTTCGTCTTTCAGCCCATCGGGATACCCCGATCCGTCCAGTTTCTCATGATGATGGCGAATAACATTCAGCGCCGGACCGAGGGTATTCTCCAGCGGCAGGCAGATGTTGTACCCTATCTCCGGGTGGGATTGCATGATTTTCCATTCTTTCTCATCCAGCGATCCGGGCTTGTTTATAATGGCGTTCGGCATACCTATTTTACCGATATCATGCAATATACCCCCGAACCTCAGCGCCTCCATATCCCTTATCTCCAATTCCATCAATCTTCCCACGGCCACGGCCAAATTGGCCGTGCGTTCGGCATGGCCCTGGATGTAAGCATCTTTGGCCTCTACCACCTTGGCCAGGGAGAACAATACATTCTCGATACTGGTCAAATTTTTATTTAATCTCTTGAGATTGATCAGGGACTTTGTCCGCGCAATCAACTCCATCCTGTTCGGCGGTCTGGTAATAAAATCATCGGCTCCGGATTCGATACCTTTGATGCGCGAAGGGGTGTCGTCCAATGCAGTGACAAGGATTACCGGCGTCATTCGCGTCAGCTCGCTACTTTTTAACCGTCGGCATACCTCAAAGCCGTCCATTTCCGGCATCATCACATCCAGCAGCACCAAATCCAGTTCGGTTTTTGTGGATATATTCAATGCCTCCGCACCGCTGAAGGCCTGCATTACCTCGTAGTTGTGTGGGGTAAGTATTGCCGTCAGCATCTTCAGGTTCAATTCCGAGTCATCTACAATGAGAATCCGCGGTCGGGATTCTTCCTGATTTTTTACCGGATTTTCATAATAAGATACCTGATCTTTACCTTTGAGCTTGGCTACCCGGAGCGCATTTTGAGCTTTGCGAATTAGTGATTCACCGTACCGGTCGTCGGGTGAATATTCTGCAAGACCAATGCTGACCGTCAAAGAACCATCACCGATCTGCCGCACCGCAGTTCGGATGCGTTCGGAAACCTTCATGATTTCGGCCGTTCCGGCGTTTAAAAATAGGACCGCAAAGGTGGCGCTTGTGTATCTGGCTGCCAAATCTACCTTCCGGATGTTCGATCCGATCAGATCGGCAACTTCTTTGAGCATTCGATCCCCCAGATAATGACCGTGTTGCCGGTTAAATATGCCGAACCGGTCGATATCGATCATTGCCAAGCCAAAAGGGTGTGCCTGTCTTCGTACCCGCTCGATCTCACGATCCAACAGCAGCTGAAACAGACCGTGATTGTACAGACCGGTCAGATTATCTAAGAAGGAAGATCCGACTTCATTTTGGTATTCAGCGATTAACTTGTGATCCATGGCGCCTTGAGTTGATATTGGAAGATCAAGATGTTTTTTAATTTAATTTCAGTAGGTTATAGCATCAAGCCATTTCCCGGCCGTTATCAAAATGTTTATCGGTATAATTGCCGATAACTTGAATGAATTCATTGTTACTTTTTCTGGCCTTCCTGCCATTTTTTAAACTCACGCCATTTCTTCCATTCCAGAAATTCCTGGTACTCTTTGGCGCCCTGTTTGGACTTTTTCCACTTCTCGAATTCTTCAAACTCCTTTTGTTCCTGTTTCCATTGCTGAAATTCCTGGAATTCCTTGTATTCATCCGTTTCGGTCGACAATGCGCCCGCTGCTTCGGCGGTTCCGGTTTTTTCCGAGACCTGACGGCCTGCACCTTCACCTTCTTCCGGCTTTTCGCCCAGCCAACCGGTTTTCGAGTCGTAAATGGTAAATTCACCGTCTTGTCCTGAGAAGACTCCCGGACCTTCAGGAATTTCGTTTCCCGAGTGGTAGTCAAATGATTTGCCGCCGCAGCTTAGCAGGATCATTAATACAATACCGATTAACCAAACCGCAACGCTCATATTGTAGTGGTTTTTCATGCGAGCCTCTTATTAAAACTTGATACGGGTTCCGGCCATGATCTGGCTGATATCTTCGGGATTCACAGGATTCTGCGTCTGCTTGAGTGAAAAAACCCGTGCCCCGGCATAGAATTCAACCCCGCCCCAGGGGTTGATCACATAACCCAAACCCCAGTTACTCGACTCATCCCCTTTAAAATCCAGGTCTTCCGTGCGGCCCCACTCAATGGACACCGCATGTATGTCGGCGAATTGCCAACCCAGTTTGAGATAAAAATTATTGCTATCATCGCTGTTGCCGGCAGCCAGTCTGTCTTGTTTTTTTATGCCGGTATAACTGCGTACACCGGCCGAGGCCGTGAGGTTCAAACCGATGGGAGCCAGCCAGGAAGCCGAAGCTCCCCACTGATTGTAATCCAGTGCTGTGCCACCAATCTCTCTGTCACCAGTATCGATGTAGCCGAGCGAAGCCGCCAGTTTGTGTTCTCCGAATGCGCCTGCATACCAGCCGGAAAGCTCCCAGGCATTGCCGTTGGTAATGCTGCCGGCAAAAGAAAATCCAGCAAATTTGGGGGTATCGTAACGGATGCGTTCATTCCGGCTCAGACCGTCGAAATCGCTGCGCGTTTGACCAACCTTAAGGCCGCTCCGAAAGGGTGTTCCCGTAGAGGTTCCGTCTTTTACGGTCCAGGTAAATCCGCCGGCGGTATCATTGACGCCCGAATAGGTGATCACTGCGGTTCCGGAAAGATCCGTTTGGGACGTGTTGTTGGCGGCGCCGTCGCCTTTACCGATGCTGAATTTGCCCCAACTGCCCTGGAACCATCCATCCAGCCAGCGGTCGTTCCATTCGAACTCTCCATCACCGGTATTGGGTATGTCCAGCTTGTTCGAAGCGTTACGCTGCGCCTCTAGTTCAATCCTGAATCCGGCAGTTACCGGACCGAGGTCCTCGCTTCCGGTCCAGCGAACACGCGTTGACGAGTTATCATTGTCAGCCACAAAAAAATCGCTGTCTACACCGTTGTCAGCCCACATGATCAACTGATTGACCTGTCCTGAAATCTGGGTCTCAAAGGCCTGCGTCGATGACAAGGGTATAGCCGCCGCAACGAATACCATAACCATGACCAAACTTGTTCTCAGAGAGCACCTCTTCATGTTCTCCTCCTTTTGATTTCTAAATCCGAAGAATTTGATGATAAGTAAATATTCATATGATTTGGCTTTTATGCAGGCTTTGGTGCTGGCAATTTTCCCAAGATACAATCGGACCTGATTTGTTTCGTGCAAAAGGCTGGCGGCAATTCGTTCTGCAGGCAGACAATAATATTCTTCAACCGGTTCGGACATCCAATGATTCGCAGCGGAGCCGGTATGCATACAGCAACATCCAGGGCAACAGTCTGTGATATCCTTCACTTAGGCAAACGGTGCATTGGCTGTCAACCTTAATAGTTGTAAAAAATTTTAAAATTTTGTTATTGAAGCGTCTGGCCGCAATCCGTGGATGGAATCAAATGATCATAATGAAAAAACCATCTGTTCGCCGTGAACAGATGGTTTTCTGAGGGGCCGGATATCTAAGGCGATAATAAAATCAGATTATATGAGTTCAGTCATTTTAACCGCAACCGCATCGAACGCCTGGGTGACCTTCGAATCTGCATAAGCATCACGGTAGCACGTCCCGGAATCACCACAGAGCACGATGTTCGGGTCAATCGGGATTCGCCCAAGAAAATTCAAGCCGAAACTGGCGGCCGTTTTTTCGCCGCCGCCGTTGCCGAACAGATCGATCGATTCGCCGCAATGGGGACAGGGAAAGCCGCTCATATTTTCGATAATGCCGAATATTTCCATGTCCACCGTTTTGCAGAAACTGATCGATTTGCGAACGTCGGCCAGGGCGATTTCCTGGGGGGTGGTGACGATAATCGCCCGGGCATCATTGATGGTCTGGGCAACGGTCAGAGGCTCATCGCCGGTGCCGGGGGGTGAATCGATGATGAGAAAGTCCAGCTCGCCCCAATCCACATCTCCGATAAACTGCTGGATGGCTGAATATTTGATGGGCCCGCGCCAGATGATGGCGTCATCTTTGCTCGGTGTCAGCGATTCGATCGAAACCGCCTTCAGGTTCTCCGAGTAACTGGCCGGTGCCAGTTTTTGATTCCGGCCCAATTCAAGCATTCCCGTCAGTCCCAACATGCGCGGGACATCCGGACCGTGCAGGTCGACATCCATAATACCGACCCTGCACCCTTTATTGGCAAGCGCCATGGAGAGATTTACGGATGTGCTTGTTTTTCCCACTCCGCCTTTACCGCTCATGACGATGAATTTGTGTTTAATTTTTTCCAAAGAACTTATTACTTTCGCCTTCTGCTGTGCTTGGGGATCCTTACGGTTTGACGGATCCGGCATTTTATCCATGATCTGTGCCATTATATTGTTTACTCCTTTTCTCAATTTACAGGCTGTAATTCGCTTTGTCTGCATTTCGGGCAGCAATCCGGTCGGCCGATGCCGCAGGGCTCTTCCCACTGATGATAACAACCGTGGCATTCAAAAATGCGCGGTGAATCAATGATCTTGTAGTTGCCGCCATCAACATTGATGGCTTTGCCGTTGATTAAGGCATCTGCAACCAACTGTCTGGCTCGCTGGATGATCCGGCCGAATGTGGCCCGGGACACCCCCATCTGTCGGCCGGCTTCTTCATGGGATAAACCGAGCAGATCGGAAAGTCTGATGGCTTCGCGTTCATCCACCGTCAGTTTGACCTCATCCAGATCGAGCATAGGGATCCCTCTGGGTTTGAAGTAACTGACATGGGGATTGTAGGCAACATATCGATTTTTGCGGGGCCTGACCATATCAACTCCTTAATGAGATATTTCTCGAAATCGAAGATTATGTATCGACCCGGTATATGTCAAGGGATTTATAAAATACGGTGGCTTATTAGGGGAATTAAGCAGCCCGCCGTGAGGCGGATGAATGATGAATGCATATGATCAAAATAGACCATTCGCCTGATTCAGCTTTTGCAAAGCGCTTCTAACTTCCAGTTGTTAACTTTTTATCTTTCCGCCGCCCTTGCCGGCGCTTTTTTTGTGGCTCGGTCCTATCGGCCCTTTTGTCGATCAGTCCGCCATACGAAGTCCGCTGTATTATACTAACACTTCCGAGGCACGCATCCATTGCGGCACCGCCGGGGTTGTTCGGGACACTATCCGATTATTTGCTTCCGACAGCCGTTTTTTCTTTATTCAGCTCATCCTCGCTCATGGTCCAAAAGGGTGTGCCGTCTTTCGTCAGCCGGACTTTGAGAACAAAATAATTTCCCTTTTTTATTTTAGAGGCCATAAACACATCTTTGCCGTTTATTTCAGCCCAGACACCCCTGACTTTGACTCGATCACCACGTTTAAGGCCAATGCTGCCCGATTTCATATACCAGGTCGGACAGACATGTACGACAATAACCTCGTCATCCGGTGATTCTTTGATGTGCAGCGCGACACCGGGAGTCATGCCCGGCATAGGTACGACTTCCGTAACTTTTACAATTCGCGCCTTGAATGCATCAAGCTCGCTTGCACTGTAAAACTTGTTATAAGGGCTGCCGATTTCCCAGCCGCCCATATCTTTCTGGCTGCCGGCATTGACGGATTCCTGGCCCCACAAACATAGAACGAATATCGTACAAACAGCCAGTACGCTTGGCCTCAGGTTTCTGAGCATTGCTACCTCCTTTTGTGTTCGGCGGATATTTCTCGCCGTTGTCTATCGTTATTTACAGCAGAGATGCCAATAATTGCGAACCTAATATAATGCATAAAAACAAAATGTAACCCCTGTCAAGGCCTCTGTGCTCATAGGGGCGTGATAGCTATATTAATATCAGCGCCGACTGCCGTCCGGTGATCGCAGAAATCCGGCTGTTTTTTCTATTTCAACACTTTATGCACAGCTAACCTTTCCGTCGCGGGTCAGGTGTCTTTTTTTTCCTTTCCAGGCGCTGCCGCACGATAATATACCCGTATATCGATGCATTGACAACCAAGATCGCCAGGCCAAGACTAATCTGAATTTCCCGGGTCAAACCGGACGGATAAATTATGGGCATAATATAATGGTCGATATAGCCGCCCGAATAAGCCGTCATGTTACCTTGCAGGCGCAGCCAGTTTTCCAGCGGAGTCAAAGGGCAAATCCAACCCCCAAATTCAATCAATGCTCCCCATATAGCCGCTGGTACATGCATCCATGCAACAATTGGCCAGCGAAAGACCAGCAGACTGCCTGCTGCGGCAAACAGTACAAACACCAAGTGGCACAGGACGACCAGATCAGCCAAAAAACGATAAAACATGATGATCGGAAATTCGTAATAGCGGAATTAGGAATTTAATGATTGTTATGATTGGGGTTTCCAGCGGATCTTTTTGTTTTTGAAATCTATCGTGTATTCGATATTACGCAGAATATTCATACCCAGCAAACCGCTGAAGTTGAGACCTTTTCCGGATGACCCCTTATTTGCGATAACAGTGGCCCCTGCCTGGTTAACCCGCAACGGGCCGACTTTCACGTAGTCAAGCACGACGAGATCGGACGGCACCAGACCACCGCCGGCAACTTTGGATACTCCTTTTTCTACAACTTCAAATCTGAATTGGTTGGCAAATTCCTTGAACAGAACCAGGTGGGTGGCGCCGGTATCCAGCAGGAACAAGGCTTCTTGCTCTTGCTGGCCGTGCCCGATGGTTACCGGGACCAGCACCTGGTTCCCGCGGATGATAACGTCGGTTTCAATATGTTTTTTGAGTGCTTCCTTTTCCTGCTTTCTCAGAAGCTCATTTTCTTCCAGCGACCTTTGCGCGTCACGCTCCCGATCCTTTTGCAACATAATCGACCGCTCAGACTCGGGCAGATGGTCATAGCGTTCTCTGTAGGTCTTGATCTGATCGAGATATTTCTCAGGAACTTTGGAAAGGTCATCGACGTAGTGTATGGCGCCCGTTTCGGTAACATACTTATAGAACTCCGACCGTGAGGTCGGGGGCAGAAATAGGGTTGAAATTTGAACTGTTGCAAGTATTATTATTCTTTTTTTATATTGTATCATCCGGTTAATCTTCATGCCGGTTACCGGCAGGCAGCCTTCAGGGTATTACAATGGCATGGACTCCCGAAAATAATCCACCGTGCCTTTTTTGAATATCGGCAATTTTTCGACAATGATTAGAAACGGTATTATAGTTTCAATTTTCGAATGCGGGAGATCCTATTGCTCCGATTGTGTCCGCCAATGATCGATGGAGTTCGCATAATACGAAAGGACCTCCAGCATCTGCGGATCGGCCCGGTAGATTCCGTTTGATTCAACGACCAGGCGTCTGATTCTAAGCATGTTCAGCGCAGAAACGATATTCTGCACACGGCTTCTCGTGGAAACGAATACCGGTGCGCCTTTGGCCTGGATCTCGTCAATCAAGCGATTCACATGGGCTTCTACGTCAAAGGTACTCAAAGCGGCTTGCGGCTGTTGAACAAAGACTGCAGCCACCAGCGGTACCGGCAGCACAGGAATAATGCTCTCGATGGATTCCATCAGGGTGCGACTGAGATTCTCCACCTGCCGGAAACGGTCCTTGCGATCTAGGTGATTGAAACAGACACCGTGCTGTCGACAGTACTGCCGCATGGATATATACGGTCCAAAATTTACGCAGGCATAGCCGAAGCGCAACCATCTGCTTGAAATCATCAATAGGATACTCTTAAAAACGAATCGCGTCGTAGTTTTTATCACGAACCACTTACTGCGGCTTTCTGCTTCCGGATCGAGCCAGCGCAGCAGACTGCGGTCTTCAAGAGATCGGTCATAATTTAATCCGACCGGTATGAAAATAATGTCGCGATCGGTGTCCGGATTATACCCGCGCAGCATGTAGTCAAAAATACCGAGTTTGGGTTTTCGCAGGCGCCCGTCACGACTCAAACCGCCTTCGGGGAACACGGCCTGACAGACCCCTTCTTTGGTCGCCATGTGAACATAGCGCTCCAGCACGCGCCGGTACAATGGATTGTTCGAATTTCGGCGTACGAAAAATGCACCCATGGCCCTGATCAGGGTTTGCAAAGGCCAGATTCTGGCCCATTCACCGACCGCATAGCTAAGCGTCGTCCGCTCCGCCGCCAGAAACGCAATCAGAATGTAATCCATATTGCTGCGGTGATTCATCACAAATACGACGGTTGATTCGGGATCGATTTGTGCCAGGTTCTGATCGTCATAAACACCGATCCGCACGCGATAGAGCAGCCGTGCAATCTTTTTGGCCAGCCAGTACCCCACGCGAAAATAAAGATAAGCATTAAAAGAAGGCACTATTTCCCTGGCATAGGCCGTCACTTCGGCCTGAACAACTTCGCGGGGAATCTCCGCATCCCGGACCTTGCGGTTGATGGCCTCGATAACGGCCGGGTCATAAACCAGGCGATCGATCAGCACCTGACGTTTGGTCAGTTGAAAGGGCCGGATCTCGATATCCAAACGCGTGCCGATTTCATCGATCACCCGGTTGACTTTGCGCCGGATAAACCAGCGGGTGCTGGGGATAAGCACACGGTCCAGAATGGACACCAGGGTGATAACGAGCAACAACAAAAACAGCCACAGGGGTATGGTTATAGGACCGGTCATTTTGAAATATGGTCGTAATATCCGGCGGATTAAAACGAAATGGTTATCCCGAGGAAAAAAGCATCATCCGACAACTTATTTTTGATGCCACCGGCTTCATAGTCGATTTGGATATCTCTGTATCCAACATGCATCGCCGCAAAATAGTTAATGTGAAACGCGGCTCCGGTGTAAAAATCGAAATATCGGTCCGTGTCTCTGAAGCTTAGAATCTCCGGCGCATAGGCCACGTTGGCAAAAATGCTTATCGGAATATTTGCCGAAGTTTTGCGGAAATCATAATCACCGAGAAATTGAAAAGCCAAAGCCGCCGTGTCGCGATCAAAGGTAACGAAGTCGGTATTGCCAAACAGACCTTTAAGACCCAGCCCCAGACTCAGGGCGGGTGTAAACACCTCATCTTTTACGGCAAAATTTACATTGGCTAGCAAGTACTTGGTCTTGTCGTCGCTGTATAGAAACCCGCCGCCGACGCTCATCGGTGTTTCCAGCGGATTGACTTTCACATCAATTCGCGCTTCCACATCATTGGAATTTATGTTGAGGTCAATGCTGGCATCGGCAGCCGCTGCCGATGATGAAATGAAAACGGTTAACAGAAGAATGGCGATTCCAGATATCACTGTCCTTTTCATCTTTCCCCCTTATTAAGTATTCGCTCGAATCAGTTTCGCGACGTCATAGTACTTTTGTCCTACAACTGATTTCGTATTTCATCTCAGGATTCTAATAGCATGTTGTAAGTCATTGGTCAAATAATACGGCAATTTGCAGCCGGTAATATTTAGACATAAAGGGTATACCCCGCATCGGCTGTTCCAAGTTGGATCATGACCTGTGAACGCAATTCCTTCAACCGACTAAATGCACCAACGCGCTAACTTGTTCAATCCCGCCGCGGCGGGACATGCGCGGCTCAACGGGCAAACGGGCTAAACGAGCAAACGGGCCAACGGGCAAAACCTACTTAACCACGCTCAAATAACCCAGACCGTCCCAGAGAAAAACCAATGCGAAAAATAAAAGAACGACACCCAGCAAGCGGATGGTATAAATATAGCGATTGCTTTTTAGGAATTGGCGCGACTTTCCCACGACAGCGGCCACTATTAGTTTGGATCCGACCAGCAATATGTAAAATCCGGCAATGAAAAAAATGGCGGCAAGCAGGCTGACATCAGTCGCTTTGATAACCATCGGCGCACCGATGGAAAACCAGAACAGGTAAGGACTCGGATTGACGAAGTTTGCGATGATCCCCTTTTTTAATGAGTGCGGATTTACTGGAACCGCGGACAGATCGGCACCACGAAAAGAGATGCTCTCGAATCCAAGGTAAACCAGAAACGCCGCGCCGCAAAGAGAAATCAATCCGAGGAGAAAGTGGACGTTCGCAAGCCGGGAAAGCAGCAATACGGCTACCAAAATAATCGGCAGGTCTGTTAGCAACGGTGCCAGCGAAATTTTTATCCCGGCGCGGATGCCGTGTTTCAGAGTTTCTGAAATCACCAGAGTTAAAAGAGGCCCGGGCGCCAATCCCCCGCTGAGCCCAAAAACAATACCTGAAAAAAGGAAGGTCAACTGCGACTTCATTGGATTATTTCAGCAGCCCATTGGTAAGTGGTCAATTTTGTACATTCAATGTCGTATTTTTAAAAAGATCTACGAAAGCTAAATTTAAAAGTGACTAAAGTTGAATGTTTAAAGTGATTATTCTCTCCGAGACGACCCGCACGGCAGTATTCATCAGCGTGAGCTGAACCGATAGATCTTTTTCTTCCATGCTCCCAATCCTACGCCGATCACAACATATTTCAACAACGTTTGCCCCATATCTATGAGTGTAATCCCAAGGGTTATATCCCGAAAGGCGTCGTAGGCAAGGTGCTCAAAAAAACAGGTGCAGAACCACACCATCACCGCAACAATAATGGCCGCACCAATACTTTTCAGATTCAGACGGTTGATGAGCCAGGCAATAAAATACGTCAGCGCTACAGCGGCGACAAAGGCCAAAACGAAAGGAACCGGATCGCTTTTATCCAGGTCGACGGCAGTTTTCCCCTGTAGTGCCATCCACTTTTTGCCGAACAACAGGGACGAATACCACAGCGCCCCGATACCCTGCTGAATCAAAATCAGTAACCAAACAGCCAGATGGTTTATTCTATATTCCATTGGTTGACACCCTTGTTAGTTCGCTTGGTTGGTGCATCCCCCACCCTCACACCCCGAATTTTTCAAACTATTTTCAGCGATAGATTTATATATGTAGATAGGGTCGTTGTGCAATGATGGTTCGGGGCGCAGCACCATGTAAGGCTGCCATTGGGGCAGCGCAAAATTGCATGAAACGACCACGGCCCCCGGTTTGAGTTCTGCTGCCAGTTTGACGCAAAGATCCTGCAAAACATCCGGAAACAGATAGCAGAATATGATATCGGCATTTGAGAGGTCGGCTTTCCAAAAGTTTCGCCATTTGATTTCAACGCCTTTCATACCCCAACAGTGCAATCGGGCTGTTGCGTATGCCATCAGGTTCAGTTCATAACCGATGGCCGAAACGCTGTATCTTCTGCGGGCGCTGCGCAACACACGTCCGTCACCGCAACCTAGATCCACCAGCACCTGTCCCGCTTTCATCGGGACTGCATCGAGAAAAGCGCCAATTCTTTTTCTCGACGTCGATACATACAAAGCGCCGCGGGTCGCAGGGAGTACCAGGGCGACACACAAAGTATAGGTCATCTTGAGGGCAAACAGCCCGCCCGCAAGGAGAATGAATGCAAAAACCCAGTTCGACATGTCATATGCTTCAGGTCACACCTTCCCGAAGAATAAGAACACAGAATGAAGGCGCTCTATTTGTAATCTTCTCTTACCGGACAAAATACATCGATAATCCGGCATGCTGTAGCCGCTTTGGCGGCGTGTTCTGCGTTCGATAATACAACCGCCACCTGGCCCGGAGCAAGACGTCGGGTTTCGCCGTCGATCGTAAGATCGATTTCGCCTTCGATTACATTAACCACCTGTTCATGGGGGTGGGAATGCAGCGGAACCTCTGTTCCCTGCTCCAGTGCCCAGTAGGCAAATGTCATTTTTTCAGTATGGACGAATTGAACATGTCCACCCTTAACCAGCTCATTTGTCTCCAAATTTTCCAGGTCTAGAAATGCCATCCGGTTCTCCTTTTCTGTTGTTGACAGTGGCAGACGTATTTTGAATAACCCTATTTGTCGCAGGGTTCAAGGAAATATTTTTTATGGAACCTTCGGGCCGGTTGCAATTAATAGCAGGGTGTTTAACATGTGACAAGGTGAGCGCGCCAGATCAAAAAGATAGCCGGAGGATAATACATATGAAAGCTAGAAAAATAACAGAAAAAGAAAGAAGCTGTATCAGCAATTGTATATTTGAACACTGGGGGGACTCGGACAGCCGAATCGATCCTGAACAACGGGACAAAGAATATGAAAAATGTCTTACGGGCTGCCGTATTTGCGGCAATGTCTGATGCCCGTTGAACTGCAACAAACGATCACAGATCGGGACAGCACATAGTCCATCAGATAAGCCAACAAGCGGTACGGGGAGCACGTACCGCTTTTTTGGTGTATTAATTTTCTGAATGTATTGCCTCACAAGACAGGGGAAAACATCTTGAAACTATTCAATATCAGTTTTTAAAATAGATTTCGAAATAATTCGCATGATAACCTGCTAAATTACCGGAGCACGCCGACGCGAGATGACGAATGGAAAATTTGGTTTACAAACATGAAAGGGCCATGATAATTTCGATTGAAAAATGACAATCCCTAATGAACTTAGCCGAGGGAATCGTTATGGCCGAAGACAACCTGGAAAAAGCCGCAGGGATGCCCAAATCGACATCAGATCCGGAATCTACCGTCCATTTACCACCTGAAGCGCTAACACCTGAGACAGATGCTGATGGCGATCATATACGGACAATGGTAATCACAAAGCAAAACGATCCATCCGGTGATCCTAAGCAATCTGCCGAGATATCACCCGTGGCGGAAACAACCGTCGGATCGGATGCTACACAAGCCGCAGCCGATAAACGCTTGCGAGCCATAAGCAAAATCAAAACATATTTTATTGCCTGTTTCATTATTCTGGTGTCGCTGATTCTGGTTACCAGCTATCAGAACATGAAAAGATATTTTATCGTCGCCCGGCACGGTGCGGTCGAGATCTGGAAGGGAACTTTCTCGCCCCTGGGACGCGAACGGCTGGTCATAATGGCCGGTGTCCAGCCGCCTGTGACGATAAAAGAAGAATATACCCAAGAAGAAGTATTTCCAATGGCCTTCAATTATTATCTGGAAAAAGCCGATACGCTAATGGATGTTCCTGGGCTGCCGGATTTTGCGGGAATCAAATCATCCCTGAACCGGGCGCTTTCGTATGCAACCACGGATGAGATGCGGACACTGGCAACAGCCCACACGCAAAATATCGACCGCATGATTTTACTGTTCAAAGCGGATGTGGCAGCAAGCCGGGGCTCCGTTTCCGGGCTGGCAGCAGCCAGAGATTACCTCAACCAGGCCGCGACACTCAATCCGGATGAAATCGAAGCCAACCTGATCGAACAGAAATTAAACGCCATAGAAGGGCATTTGCAGCTTTTAAAACCCGCCCAACCGCTCCAAAAACCGGAGGAGGTTCCCGCCCGCGCCGATGAGCCTGAAATTAAGGCGCCTGAAACACCGCAGCTGCAACCAAAGACAGAAGACCAGGAGGAGACGGAATTATAAAATTAGGGCAGTTGGACCTGTAAATCAAACAAATGAAATTTCACCGGCCCGCAAACAGGCCTGTAGGTGATCATTACTATCCGTTCCCGGAGCTGGCAGTAGTTCGGGAATTTCTATTTTGCATACCTCTTTCACAAAGGGGCACCTGGTATGAAAAACACAGCCGGAGGGTGGGTTTATAGGAGATGGAACGTCCCCGCTGAGGATCTGTTTTTCTTTTTTGACTTCGGGATCCGCAACCGGAATCGCGGATAACAGGGCATAAGTATAGGGATGAACCGGGTTTTTATATAACTCATCCGCATCCGCATATTCAACGATTTTACCAAGGTACATCACGGCAATTCGATCGGAGATGTGTTTTACGACAGCCAGATCATGGGCGATGAAAAGATAGGTGAGTTTCATTTCGGATTGAAGTTCCAGAAGCAGGTTTAAAATTTGAGATTGGATCGAAACGTCCAGCGCGGAAACGGGTTCATCGCAGATGACCATTTTCGGTTTTAGCGCGATGGCTCTGGCAATGCCGATCCGTTGTCGTTGACCGCCGCTGAATTCATGCGGGAACCTGGTTAGGGCGTTTTCATCCATGCCGACCCGGTTCAACAATTGAATGATTTCTTCAGCGCGATCAGCGGGAGATCCGATACCATGGATCTCAAATGGTTCCTGCAATATTTCCTGGATCGTGTGGCGGGCATTGAGCGATTCAAACGGGTCTTGAAAGATCATTTGCAAATCGCGCCGCACTTCCCGCAGTTCATGATGATTCAGGCTGCCGATGTTCTTGCCGTCGAATTTCACTTTACCGGCAGTGGGTTTATAAAGTCGGGCTATGGTTCGTCCCACCGTAGTTTTACCGCACCCTGATTCTCCGACCAGGCCAAGAGTTTCCCCTTTCTTGACCTTCAGAGATACGCCGTCCACGGCATATACCCAGCCGACTTTTCGCCGCAATATACCCCCGTGAATGGGGAAATGCATTTTTAATTTTTCGACTTTCAGAAGATTGTCCGTCATTTTTCTCTTGGTATGACCTCAACAGAATCAAGCAGGCATCTCGTACAAATAGCAGGCTGCATAATGATCTTCACCAACCGGGATCAAAGGTGGCGGTTCTGTCGCGCAAACCGGCATCGCATGCGGGCAGCGGTTGCGAAATCGGCAGCCGCTGGGCAACTCGTATAGGCTCGGGACCATACCTTCGATAATATTCAGTTTGGCTTTGCGTGGTGTTGTCAGCCGCGGAATGGAATCAAGCAATCCCTGAGTGTAGGGGTGTTTCGGATTTTTAAATAAATCGACTGCAGACGCATTTTCAGCCACTTTACCGGCATACATCACCACCACATCTTCACAAATTTCGGCAATAACCCCTAAATCGTGAGTGATGAAAATGACGGCCATCCCGGTTTCATTCTGCAACTTCTTTATCAGATCCAGTATTTGGGCTTGAATCGTCACATCCAGTGCCGTCGTCGGCTCATCTGCGATCAAGATATCCGGTTTGCAGGCCAGGGCCAAGGCGATCATCACCCGTTGCCGCATCCCACCGGATATTTGATGGGGATATTCCGCCATGCGTTGCTCGGGTTCGGGGATGCCTGCCTTTTGAAGAAGTTCAACCGACTCTTTTCGAATTTCGATCTCACTCATTTGGGGGAAATGGAGTTGAAAAACTTCGGCGAGTTGTTTTCCGATTTTGTGAACCGGATTCAAAGATGTCATGGGTTCCTGGAAAATCATGGAAATTCGTTTACCACGAATTTCATGCATCTGTTCGGCCGGAAGCCCGGCGATATCGGTTTCGTTGAACAAAATTTGGCCGCTTTCGATGCTTCCGGTCGGTTGGGGTAACAACCGCATAATCGATAGCGCCGTCACACTTTTACCACAGCCGGATTCCCCGACCATTCCCAGGGTGTGTTCTTTTTTTACCTCGAAGCTGACATCATCTACCGCTCGAATTCGACCGCCTTCGGTATCAAACGCAGTTACGAGATGATCCACTTTCAATATGATTTCGCCGTTTGGATTCATTCCTCAGAAATTACTTTTGAAAACTTCGTGTTTTCTAACAGCTCCATTTTATAAGTTTCATCGATGATCGTGGCCGGCTGCAGCTTTTTCTTCTTTTTCATCGCCTTCTTTGTCTCTTCATGCAACTGCTTGTCGTACCAGAAAAGTCCCCCGATTGCACTACCGAAGGGATCGAAAAGATTCCCTGAATGTTTGGTCCCGGCGATTTCAGGCAAACGCCACCAGCGCCAGAATGCCTGACGGACATAAGGAACCATGAATGTCGGGACAAACGCATCTATATCATGCAGTTTCTCCTGAATTCTCAACGATAATTCAATGCGTTCTTCCTCCTCGAGCGAGTCCCGATAGGCATCAATGAGTTTGTCCAGCTCCGGATCGTCGGTGTTGGTGATATTGTTGGTCTGGGGTTTGTGAGCATTGAAGGAGTGATAGTGTTGCCAAAAAGCCGGCCGCAGTCCGGTGCTCCAACCCATCCAGGCAACATCATGCTTTTTTTCAAGAAACTTTTTAAACGAGGCGGCGGCATCCAATTTCTGCAGTCTTATTTCAATGCCTGCTTTTTTGGCCTCCTCTTTTAGAACAACCAGCCTGGGTGTATGTCCATCAAATCCATAGGTTACTTCAACCGAAAAACGTAAGCCGTTTTTAACCCAAATTCCGTCGGTACCGCGCTTCCAGCCGGCTTTCTGCATGTATTCGCTGACTTTTTCCAGATCATACCGTCTGGCCCTGATCGAATTGTTCGAATACCGCCCATAGCCCACATAATGGTGCTCAAGCCTGAAATAATCGTTTCGCAGCACTTTCTCGATAACCTTCTCCACATTCATGGCGTGGGCAAAGGCATGGCGGACATTTATATCTTTGAATATTGCACGGTCCTGATTGACCCACATACCCATGGCGGACTGCTGGGTATCATTGAAGAACCATATTTTTTTAACGTAGCCGTTTTCTACCACCGGTATTTTGGTCTTCACATGCCAAAAATCAGGGAAAGTAATGGGGAAGACATCGATTTTGGCCTTTTTGAAATACTCCCACTGGAGGTTGAAATCCCGCACCACGTTGTATATCACTGTGTTGACATTAAACCGATTCTCGAAATACCGCAGTTCTTTGGCCCACCAATCTCTTTTGCGTTTTAGCTTAATGGATTTGCCTTTCTTGAAATCAGAAATCTGATAGGGTCCGGTGTTGGGCCTGATTTTCCAGTTGTACTTTCTCACGAATTCTTTGTCGAGTTCGCCGAAAAAATGCCGGGGCGTCGGGTTAATGTTGAGGATCATATGAAGATCCGGCTTGGTTTTGGTACCGACCACCGCCAGAGTGAGATCATCATACACAACGACTTTATCGATCTCGCGGGTATAATAATCATTGTACCACGGTGCCACGATGTGCTCCGAACGCATGAACTCAATTGTATAGGCAAAGTCTTGAGCGGCCACCGGCCTGCCGTCCGACCAGCGGGCTTTGGGATTTAATTTGAAGTACATGGACTTTTTGTCTTTGCCAAAAGCCCAATGCGTGGCAATCTCGGGAATGATGTTTTCGGTATTGGGATGAATTCCAATCAAACCCAGCTGATTGCTGCGAATTACACCGGCAAAACTGTTGTTGGAGTCAGGGCCGACCAGCCGAAATGTAGCGGGAAAACTCAGGAGCGCATCTCTGTAGGTGCCGCCCTTCTTCGCCTCCGGCGAGGCAAACACCGGATCGGTGTCATTGGTCAGCCATTTTATATCTTGCGGGAGTTCAGAGGCAGCGATACCTGACGGATGCACCCCGACTGCCATCAAAATGAAAAGAACTATTGCCATCATCGAATAGTAAGAGCACTTCATAATTTATCCTTTTAAACCGGGCGCCTGGCGGCGCCATATCGACAACTGCAAGTCGATGTTGATTAGGTTGCTGAGTTATTATTCATAAACCGTATGCAATTTGGGATCAAAGGCTTCTCTGACAGCCTCGCCGATAAAGGTTACCGTGACCAGCGTGAGGGTCATCGCAGCAATCACTGATCCGGAGATCCACCAAGCATCTAAATTGGTCCATCCTTGCTGCAGCAATTCACCCCAACTCGGTGTGGGCGGCGGCAGTCCAAAACCAAGATAGTCTAGTGAGGTTAAAGCAACGATTCCTGATGAAACCGCAAATGGCGCAAATGTTACGATAATCGCAATTGTATTTGGAATGATATGTTTAAAGATAATCCGTGAATCGGTGGCACCCAGGGCTCTGGCAGCCAAAACGTATTCCCGCGCCCTTTCCTTGTAAGTTGCTGTTCTCATAGTCCAGGTAATGCCGATCCAGCCGAAAAATGCCATAATCAAGATAAGCATAAAAAAATTGGGAACAATAATCGAGGAAATTATAATGATAACGTATAGAAAAGGCACATTTGACCAAATTTCAATGATCCGCTGGAAAAACAGATCAAATTTACCGCCCCAGAATCCCATGGCACTGCCGATACTGACACCGATTGTATAGTTGGCCGCAAGCAGGGCCAGTGAAAAAAAGATGGCAATCCTGAATCCGTACAGGAGCCGTGCAACGATATCCCGTCCGATGCTATCTGTGCCAAGATAGTGTTTATCCGGTATGGAAGGCGGAAACGGCGGAAATCGATCTATTTTCAGGTCGTTCTCAAAGGCGTTAAAGGGAACCGGGGGCATCAGCACCCAGTTGCCCTTGTTATCCTCGGCAAAATGTTTGGCAAGCAGACGGTAGTTGGTCTCATAGTCATAATCCAGGCCGAAAATATTACCAGGAATCAAATCGCCGTATGTTGGAAAGTAATACTGACCATCATATTTTACAATCAATGCCCGGCTGTTGACCAGCAGCTCGGCCGAAAGCGACAGCAGGATCATAACGCAAAACAGGATAAAAGAATAATAACCGCGCTTGATAGATTTAAAGCGCCGCATTTTTTTTATAGTCAAAGGATTAAGCTTCATTCGAACTTCACCCTCGGATCCACGATGGCGACACAAATATCGGACAAGATATTGCCGATCATGAACAGCAAAGAAGATATCACCAGGATCCCGAGCACCACCGGGTAATCCCTTTCTACAACCGATTCATAGCCGAGCAGCCCCATACCATTAATATTGAAAACCTTCTCAATCAGAAATGATCCTGAAAGTATGATGGAAATGTTATTGCCGAAACTGGTAGCAATCGGAATCAGGCTGTTCCTGAAGGCGTGTTTAAACACGGCTTTTTTAAACGGCAGCCCTTTTGCGATGGCTGTACGCACATAGTCGGAAGCCAGATTGTCCATGAGCGTATTTTTCATTAGAAATGTCATGACGGTAAAGGAGCCCAAAACATAGGCCAGCAGAGGCAATACCGTGTGCCACGCAATATCGGCTATTTTTGCAATCAGGTTAAAATCCTCAAAATCATCACTGACCAGCCCTCCCAGGGGGAATAGCTCCCAATGGGAGGCGAAAAAAACCAGCATCAACACCCCGACAACCCAACCGGGAATGGCATAGCCGATAAATACGGTCACCGACGAGATATTGTCAAAATAGCTTTTATGTTTGATTGCCTTGGCGATGCCAAGGGGGATACAAATACCGTAGATAAGAATCAGGGAAAGCAGACCGAAATAGAGGGATATGGGAATACGCTCACGGATCATACTCCAGACGGGATCGTAATAGCGGGTCGATGTTCCCAAATCTCCCCGCAGCACTTTTCCCAACCAGAACACATAACTGACCAGCACCGGTTTATCAAAGCCATAGTATTTTTTTAGCTCTTCGATCTGTTCTGTGGAAAGCGGTTGTGATTGTTCCGTCGAGGAGGGGCCTGTATTTCTGCCCCCCTCCATGGCTTGCATTTGCTGGGCCTGGGCGATGATACGCTCTATCGGACCTCCCGGAACGAAGCGGGTAATCACAAAAACCATGATGGTGATTCCGAGAAATGTCGGAATAATTAATAGGATGCGCCGGATAAAATAGGCTGTCATGGCTTTTTCCCACCTGACAATTTCGCTAATTTTCAGGTATCATCATTATAAAATTCGATTTTAGTGGCGGCGGGCACGCGAATCATTTATAGGCGACCGCGCATGGCATGCCGCTAAGAGATCAACTCGAAAGGAGGGAACCTTTGAACGGTTATTTCCCTTTTATGGAGTTCTCTATATTTGTATATATATATCATTATTGTTATTTTTTCAAGATATTGAAAATACTTACAACTTTAAATACTTGACTCTTAGTCGCAAAATTTTTATGTTTACTTCCTAGGCTCTAAGCGACATCAAAAAGACAATATGCTCGGAGATATTGTTTCAACCTGTCAATTTCAGGTTTAGGGATTACACAATGACCACCCGGCGAATCTTGATCTTTACCCCCCTGTGTTTAATCATCCTGCTGGTTCAATCCTATTTCTGGGTGCCGACTTATGAGCAGCAGACCCGTGGCAATCCCGAAAGATTGACCAAATACATCGCGGCATCCATCGGAGATGCAAGCCATCTAAATCCGATCCTATCCGCCGATTCCGCCAGCAGTGAGATTGAAAGACATGTTTTCGAAGGCCTTATCGACCGTGATGAAGAGCTTCGGTTTCGAGGACGCGTGGCGTCTGATTGGAAGATATATGAAGAAGCATATTTTTATGTTAACGAATCAGCCGCCATTCCGGGCGCGGTTGACAGCAGCGCCCGGAGCGTGGCGGCTTTGATACGCAAAGCCAAAACCGGAAAACAATTTGCGAATAGCAAACTGCGCGCCACCCTTGACCGCATCACCGATATTAACATCATTGCGCCCCGCCGGTTTACCGAATCCAGAAAAGTAAAGATTTCCGCTGATGACAGAAAAGAAGCCGCAATTAAGTTCGACGTCACGACACCGGCCAGAATAAAACTGACACTCAATCAGGTGGATCAGGATTTGTTTCAAAACCTGACCCTGCTGCTGGGCCCGAACTACTTTGAATCATTTATTCCTGAACGGTATATCCAAACGGATTCGCCGGTGACAGAGGAACGCCTAAGGCCTCATACCCGACAGATGCTTCCGGCCACCGAACATAATCCGATTATTGTTTTTCATCTCAGACCGGGGATCAAGTTTCATGATGGGCATGTTCTTGACGCGAATGATGTAAAGTTTACCCATGCAGCCATAATGAATCCCAAAAACCTGTCACCGCGCACAGCAGATTACGAGCCGGTTAAAACCGTAGAGGTGATCGATCCGCTAACTGTTCGCATTGTTTACAAGCGTCTTTATTCGCCTGCTGTGGGAACATGGTATATGGGCCTTCTTCCCGAACATCTGCTGAATGCCGAAGCGTTGAGACAAGAAGCACTGGACCTTGGAAAAGACCCGGCCAAATTCACCATGCGACACAGTGCGTTTAATCGCAACCCGATCGGCAGTGGTCCGTTTCGGTTTCGAGAATGGAAATCCGACCAATTCATACGGTTAGAGCGCTTCGATGAATACTGGGAAGGCCCGGCGAATTATACCCATTATGTATATCGCATCGTTCCGGATCTGCTTACCCAGGAAATGGAATTTTACGCCGGAACGCTCGACAACTACCCGGTCCAACCCCACCAGGTGCAGCGATTGAAGGCTGATGATCGATTCCAGAATTTCTCGGGCCTGTCTCTCGGATACACCTATATCGGTTACAACATGCGGCGCAAACCCTTTGACGATCGCCGTGTGCGCCTGGCCCTGGGTATGGCGATCGATGTGAATAAAATTATCCGTTATCTGCTCTATGGCCAGGGAGAGCGGATTACCGGTCCTTTTGTCAAACAGACCGATTTTTACAACCGGTCCATTGAACCGATCGCGTATGATCCGGAAGGCGCACTGCAACTGCTTCAGGAGGCAGGCTGGGTTCGCAATAAGCAAGGGTGGCTGGAAAAAGAAGGCCAGCGTCTGGAATTTACACTAATCACCAACCACGGTAACGATCTGCGCAAAGCCATACTGGCGATAGTCCAGGATACCTGGAAACAGATCGGAATCAATGTGCGCACGGATCTTGTGGAATGGTCCGTGTTTATTCAAAAACGCGTCAACAAACTTGATTTTGATGCTATCGTGCTGGGCTGGAGTATGCCTATCGACCCGGATCTTTATCAAGTATGGCACTCCAGCCAGACCCATCCCGAGCAGCTCAATTTTGTGGGATTTAATAACGCTGAAGCCGATGATCTGATCATCAAAATCCGTCAGGAATATGATCATGACCGACAGGTCAAATTCTGCCACCGCCTGCACGAGATTATCGCCTTCGAACAGCCGTATACATTTCTTTATGTGGGCAAATGGACGGCCGTCTTGGACAGGCGCATCGTGGTTAAAACGGTAGATACCTCGGGAACACCGGTCTATGAGAAAATAAAACCGACGAAGACGGGTGATTACACCTATTACTTCAACAAATGGATCAAGTTGCCGCAAGTGCCTGTACTCGCAGCCGAGGGGTAGCCCCGTTCAAAAATTAGTACCAATTTTCATATATCAAACCATTGAAGGAACCGATTTTCCATGTTGTCTTTCATCGGTCGCAGCATTATTCAGAAACTCATCACGCTCTTTTTCGTCTCGATTGTATCGTTTTCCATCATCCACCTGGCTCCCGGGAAACCTAGCCAGGTGAATCCGCTGAATCCCAAATTTACGCCCGAAATGGTAGAACGGTTTCGCAAAGAATTTCATCTGGATAAACCGCTGACCGTCCAGTACCTCTATTTCTATCGCGATCTTTTCACTGGTAAGACCATTTCATGGAAAGACAATCAATCCGTGCTTAAAAAAATCTGGGAACGCTTTCTCAATAGCCTCCCGTTGTTCATTGTGGGTACCATTCTCACGTGGACGCTGTCATTTCCGGTGGGCATCCGCTCGGCCATATTCAGAGGACGGGTATTCGATCGCAGCGCCACATTTTTCTCCTATCTGTTAATTTCCATCCCCGGTTTCTTTTTCGCCTATGTCCTGATTATCTTCGTTGTTAACCAGTTTCAAGTGCCTGTGATCGGGATGGAAACTTTCGGCATGGGAGAGGCCTCTTCAATCAGCATCTTCATGGATAGAATATGGCATCTGCTTCTGCCGTCCATCCTGGGTGCCACCGGCGGCATCGCTGTATTGTCCCGATATGTCCGCAGCCAGATGCTGGAAGTCGAAGGCCAGGATTTTGTAAGGACAGCCAAGGCCAAGGGGCTGCCCCCGGACGACGTTCACTACAAACACGCCCTACGCAACGCTCTCTTACCCTTCGTAACCATGTTCGGCCTGATACTCCCGGGACTGATCGGCGGTTCGGTAATTATAGAATCTATCTTTTCGTGGCCCGGTATAGGACGAATGGCATATGAAGCAATCCTGGCCCGGGACTATCCGGTGATATTAACGGTTAATTTTATCTCGGCCGTGCTGGTGCTCATCGGAACATTTATATCAGATGTGCTTTATTTAATTGTTGATCCAAGGATTCGTCTGTGACGGAACTAGCAGAGAACATACAGCCCCAAAAAATTCAAATGGAGCAGCCCTTGGTTCCGCGAAAATCGCGGTTGCAGGAATTTTGGCTGCTCTTCAAACAGAACCGAATGGCCATTATCGGGCTGATCATCTTCATGCTGTTCTTCCTGACAGCGCTCGCCGGCCTTGTTTTGACCTCCGGCACCGATCCTGTCTTCGATCCGGCCCTGGTTCGACTTCAGGAAAAGCTGCGCCCACCACTGTCAAAACCGAACCTGGATTCCTTGCGCTCCGGTGAAGTTCCGACATTGGGTATCTATTTTTTAGGTACCGACGATCTGGGGCGGGATGTATTTTCCCGAATGCTGCAGGGTGCCTGGGTTTCATTAACTGTAGGATTTGTCGCGGTCGGCATATCGGTGATCATTGGTATCTTTTTGGGAGGAATTGCGGGCTATTTCGGGCAACATCATATCCGCCTCGACCATATTCTGCTGACCGTTATGATGACCACCGGAGCCATTTTGATCGGTTTAGGAATCGTTAGTTGGGGCGCGTTTTTATTAATTCTCGGGCATGCTTACATTTTTTCGCGCATTTTATTCAGGTTCATTACCGGCAACAATTTGCATCCCAAAGGACTGGCACTGCTTACCGTAAAAACAATTTCGGTCGACACCCTGATTATGCGCCTGGTGGATATTATGCTCTGCTTCCCGAGCTTTTTCCTCATCCTAACGGTCGTGGCCCTTCTGCCACCCAGTATCTACAACATAATGATCGTTATCGGGCTCACCAGCTGGATGGGTGCTACCCGCTTTGTCAGAGCTGAATTTTTGTCACTGCGCGAGCAGGATTTTGTGGCTGCTGCAAGGGCCCTGGGCGTCGGCAACTTTCGGATCATCTTTCGCCACATGATGCCCAATGCAGTTGCGCCGGTTCTGGTGTCGGCCACTATCGGCATTGCCACGGCGATATTAACCGAAGCCGGTCTAAGTTTTCTTGGATTTGGCGTTCCGCCGCCCCATGCCACCTGGGGCAACATACTATCCGACGGTAAACGATTTATTTTTGATGCACCCTGGCTCACGTTCATACCCGGCACGGTGATACTCATCGTCGTGCTCGCATTTAATTTGTTCGGCGAAGGACTGAGGGATGTGCTCAACCCGAAATTGCGTGAAAGACATTAGAAGTGAGAATTAATCTAAAATGAACGAATAGGCGAAAATTAAAATGGCTGAAAATGATATCCTGCTATCAGTAGAAAACTTGAAAGCCTACTTTCGCAGTCCGGACAAACTCGCACGGGCCGTAGATGGTGTTAGCTATGACATACGACCAAGGGAAACCGTCTGCATCGTTGGAGAATCGGGCTGCGGAAAAACGGTTTCAGCGCTGAGTATTCTCGGTCTGATTCCTCAGCCGCCGGGAGAGATCGCAGATGGTCGGGTCATTTTCAAAGGAGAGAATCTACTGGAGCGCAGCGATGAGGAAATGCAGGAAATCCGTGGCAATCAAATCGCCATGGTTTTTCAAGAACCCCTGACCTCACTCAATCCGGTTTTTAAAATCGGTGATCAGATCGGGGAAGCCATCCGCATCCATCAAAATCTCGAAGAAGAGGAAATGCACAGGCGCTGCATTGAGCTGCTGCAGGCGGTGGGCATCCCCTCGCCGGAAGAGCGTATGAATGCCTACCCGCACCAACTCAGCGGCGGTCAGCGCCAGCGGGTGATGATTGCCATGGCACTGGCCTGCGACCCGGAGTTGGTGATTGCCGACGAACCAACGACAGCTCTGGATGTTACCGTTCAGGCGCAAATATTGAAGCTGTTTGGGCAGCTGCAAAAGGAACGGGCCATGTCGGTTTTGTACATCACTCACGATCTCGGCGTGGTTTCCAACATCGCCGACCGGGTCTATGTCATGTACGCCGGTATCATTGTCGAGCAGGGAAATACGGACCATATCTTTCGCAGTGCTAGCCACCCTTACACCCAGGGCTTGTTGGCATCCCTGCCCACCCGCGGCAAACGTGGCAAGAGGCTGCACAGCATCGCTGGCACTGTCCCTGATCCGGCATTTAAACCGCACGGCTGTCCGTTTCACCCGCGCTGTCCCTATGCCATCCAAACATGCCGCGAGCAGTTCCCGGAACTATGTGACTACGGCCAGGGGCATCTGGCCAGATGCCCGGTGTTATATGCGCAAGACGAAAGAGCTGCCTGAAATTGACTGTACTCTGTTTATGAAAATGAGCCCATCTGACAATAATAATATTCTCAAAGTTCGCGAACTGAAAAAACATTTTCCGGTTCGCTCCGGTTTCTTGCAGCGCGTGACCGGCTGGGTTAAGGCCGTCAACGGTGTTGATTTTCACATTCCGGAAGGCAAGACTCTAGGCCTGGTGGGAGAAAGTGGCTGCGGCAAATCGACTGTTGCCCGAATGATTCTGAGATTACTGAGACCAGATGCAGGTGAGATCATCTACCGCGGACAGGATATCAGCGCCTTTACCGAAAAACAGATGCAGCCTTTCCGCAAGCAAATCCAGATTATTTTCCAGGACCCTTACGGATCTCTAAATCCGCGTATGACCGTAGGCGAATCGATTGAGGAGGGTCTTCGGAAACTGAATCTGGCCCGCGGCAGGCAGAGATCCGCAAGGCTCGAACAATTGCTTGCCATGGTCGGCATGTCGGCCGACAGCGCGGATCGATACCCCCACGAATTCAGCGGCGGACAGCGCCAGCGTATCGGCATTGCCCGTGCATTAAGTGTGGAGCCTTCTCTGATCATCTGCGATGAGCCGGTATCCGCCCTGGACGTTTCCATCCAGGCCCAGATCATCAACCTATTGAAAGACCTCCAGGATCAGCTCGGTTTAAGCTATCTATTTATCTCCCATGATCTCAACGTTGTCGGGTATCTTTGCAACCATGTGGCCGTTATGTACAAAGGCTATATCATGGAACATGCACCGGCAGAAGAACTCTTCGAAGACCCGCGTCACCCTTATACCCAATCGCTGCTGGCAGCCATACCGGATACGGAATCGAGAGACAAACCGGATATCGCTTTAAAAGAAATTGAAACATCGGATGTTCCGCCGCCTCCGGATGGCTGTGTGTTCCAGAATCGCTGCCCGCATGGCGATGAAGATTGCCACCAGGAGCTTTATGCGTTTCAACAGGTAGGCGATGACCACTACGTCCGATGCTGGAAAGTCAAACCGGAAGGCGGAGCCCAGATTGTTCCCTAAGATACGGGCGAGATGCGGCAACACCATGCCGCGATCTAGATAATGGTAAAAGGGAGTGGTTTTCTTACCTTCCTGACGAGAGCGATGGCAATCACGATAACGGATGTTGATGCTAAAAGACCAAGGATACACCACTGATGCTCACGACTGCACAAACCACACCATCCTCTGAAATCGAAACGCGAACTCATAAGCTGAAATCACACCTGGCCGATGCCGGCCTCGATGCAGCCCTTATCCTGCAAATTTCCGATCTGTTCTATTTCACCGGCACCATACAGCAGTCGCATCTGTACGTGCCGATCGACGGCGAACCGCTGATAATGGTGCGCAAGGACTATGAACGCGCTTTATCCGAATCCCCGGTTGAAAGTATCATTCCGATAAAAACCCCGCAACAGCTGCCGGAGCTGTTGCGCCAGAACGGATACCGCCTGCCCCGCAAGCTGGGGATGGAACTGGATGTCTTACCGACCAATTTATATTTAAACTACCAGAAAATCCTGGGTGGCATGGCGATAGTCGATGTGTCCCCTGCCCTGCGCATGATTCGGGCCGTCAAATCCGAATATGAAATCGATCTGATCAGACAAGCGGCGCATTTCTCCGATCAGGTCGCCGACAGCATGCCGGAATTTTTGCGCGAAGGTATCACCGAGATCGAGCTGGCAGGACTGGTGGAAGGCAGGGCCCGCACACTCGGTCATCAGGGAATTGTCCGCATGCGCTTGTGGGGAGCTGAAATATTTTACGGCCATTTGATGGCCGGCCCTTCTGCAGCGATTCCGAGTTATTTGGCATCACCCACCGGCGGTGCCGCTGTCAGCCCGGCCGTTGCCCAGGGATCCAGTTTTCGGCCGATCAGGCGCCACGAGCCGGTCCTGCTCGACTACGTCTTTGCCCACCAGGGCTATCTCTCCGATCACACGCGTATATTTTCAATCGGTCAACTTCCGGATCACCTGCTAAGAGCACACGAGGCAATGCTGAAAATTCAGGCCAGGGTGAAAGAAGAAGCCCGACCGGGGGTGCGGGCCGGTGATGTTTATGATTCGGCGGTGAAAATGGCCGAGGAACTGGGTTATGCGGATAACTTTATGGGCTTCGATGATCAGCGTATCCGTTTCATCGGGCACGGCATCGGTATCGAACTGGACGAATTCCCGTTTCTGGCTCGGGGGCAGAAACTTGAACTCGAGCAAGGCATGATTATTGCTCTGGAACCGAAGCTGATTTTTCCGGGCGTCGGCGTCATCGGCATCGAAAATACACATGTCGTCACCCCAAAAGGATTGGAACAACTCGGCCGCTTTAATGAGCAAGTAAATATTATTGAGGTAAAAAAAGGAGGGTAAGATGAATGATCTGGGCAGCTTGTCCGACGATCTGGTTCAAAGCCTGTCACTTGACTATGAGCCGGTCGGGGTAACGCTATACGGGGAAGAAGATTCACTGCCGCCGGATGTTCCTTTTGCGGAAAAGGAATTTAAAAGCTATTGTCAGGCCTTGGTGCTGGCCGGCGAAGGCCAGACCCTGCTTCTCAAAAAAGAACAGATGGGCTGCAAGCTCGGCACCTCTGTCCTCGGATGCGAAAAGGATATGGAAGCTTATCTGGATGACGGCGTACTGGAAAAATACGGTGTGGGTCTGTTCGCGTCCGAGGAGGCTTCCGCTGAGACAATTCTCAAATCCACCTACCTGGAAAAAGGTAAAACCACTGCCGCCTTGATTGCCCCGTTGAGGGTTTTTACCCAAAGGCCTCAGGTGGTCGTGTTTACGGCCAATAGTGAGCAGATCATGTGGCTGCTGTATGCATTGAACTATGAAAAGGGCGGCCGAATGGACCTGCCCCAGTCCGGCGGCGCCCTGGGTGGCTGCGCGGACATAACTGCCCTGCCGTTATTAAACGGTACCGCCAATATTACATTTCTTGGGTTGGGCTGTCGCATGAAATCGGCCATCGAGCCGTGCGATCTGATGTTGGGCACTCCGGGAGATCAACTGGCACTGATTCATACTCACGTACTTAATATGGCCAAACCGATTGCCATGCTCAAAAAGCAAAGATCCGCAAGCAAGTAGGGGGAAATTTCTAAGATGGAAAAAATACAGACTGCCGCTCAACTCCGGGATCGAATACGCAACGGGCAGTGGAAAAAACCGACTTCCGGGGCCGCCTATGGCTATGTTCAGGCCAACCTGGTCATGTTACCTCGACAGGAAGCGTTTCATTTCCTGCTATTTTGCGTCCGCAACCCAAAACCATGCCCAATTATAGATGTTCTGGAACCAGGTGTTTTCGAACCGCAAATTGCGGCGGGTGCTGATCTGCGACGGGACCTGCCCCAATATCGACTATATCGCGACGGGAAACTACAAGAAGAAGTCCACGACGTGACTGATTTTTCCCGGAACGATACCGTCAGCTTTCTGCTGGGCTGCAGCTTTTCATTCGAAAATGCGCTGCAGGCGGCGGGCGTGCCGATACGCAATATTGAAGAAGACACAAACGTATCCATGTATATCACCAACCGCGCCTGCGCCCCGGCCGGACCGTTTACCACCCCCATGGTGGTCAGCATGCGTCCGATGACACCCGAGCAGGCTGTCCGGGCGGTGCAGATCACCACCCGATTCCATCTGACCCACGGCGCACCGATACATATCGGCGACCCGCGGCAAATCGGCATCCCGGATATTCACCAACCCGATTTCGGTGATCCGGTGACGATTCGTGCGGGTGAAGTGCCGGTATTCTGGGCTTGCGGCGTCACCTCCGCCCTGGCAGCCACGTCGACGCCCCTGCCGCTGGTGATCACGCATTCGCCCGGACACATGTTCGTCTCGGATCTCAAGGATGAAGATATGACACTGTTCTAAGGGTTCACGAAGAAATAAATTCACAATTTTAGGCGTTGGGGCGCCCGTCGGGCAAAATGCGAAAACGCAGGAATATAGAGATATCCCGAGTTTTCGCAACACAGCCAGACGGGATGCATCAGCGTATCAGATGCCAGAGGAGATGCATAGGCGCATAAAATGTGAAATTATTGTTGAGCGCCCCATGGCATTGCAAAAAGCCCTGTAACGCCCTGACTTCTCTTAACCGATATGCCTTGACACACCCAGAGGCATTCTATATAGATTTGGTAAATTCACGGGAATCCTGTACAGTCGGCTTTCTTATCCAGCTGGTGTCAGAATTCCCGAAAGTCCCTATCCCAATCTTTTACTGGTCACTACTTACAGAAAGACTCGCCCCCTAAGATGAAACCCTGAGATACAATGGGTTTCAACGAATTGGTTTCTGCCGGACGCGTAATCTCAAAGATTCGGAGGGCAAAGTTAATCCGCACAAATGCTTTCACCCCAGCAAAAGGAGGAAAAAGATGAAATCGATGAATAAACTTGCAGTACTAAGCATAATTTTAATGTTAGTCACCGGTCTGATGGTGCCATCGGGTGCCTGGGCCGCAAAAGAGATCAAAATCGGTGCGATCTATCCTCTGACCGGCGGAGCAGCAGCGGCCGGTCGTGAACTGCGTGCCGGGGCGGAACTGGCCGCAGAAATCGCCAATAACATGATGGCCGACATTGACATAACTATGGCGCAAAACAGTGGCATCAAAAGCCTGGGCGGCGCAAAGATCAGACTTATCTTCAAGGATCACGAAGGCAATCCCACCCTGGGAGCGGATCTTGCCAAAAAACTGATCCTGGATGACAAGGTGGACGGGCTGCTGGGCTGTTACCACAGCTCGGTGACCAAGACCGTCAGCGCTGTAGCCGAGCAATACGGCGTTCCCATGATCAACGGAACCTCTACCTCACCCGCGCTAACAAAACGCGGTTTTCAATGGTTCTGGCGGACGACACCCCATGACAAATGGTTTACCAAGGATCTCTTCGAGCTGTTGAAAGGACTTCATGCGGGCAAGGTGAAAGGCGTTGCCGCGGTTTCGAAAAATGAACTGATCAATCTGTCCTCGGCCTGTGAAAAGACCGAGTGGGGATCTCACGTATCCGGGCTCATCCAGGAACTGGCCAAGGAATACGGCTTTAAGGTCAGAAAGTCCCTGCTGTACGCCAAAGAATCACCGGATCTTTCCAGCGAAGTCCGGTCATTGAAGGCTTCCCGGGCGGATGCCATGCTGTTTGCCTCCTATACTTCGGATGCTATTCTCATGGTTAAGACGTTGAAAGCCCAAAAAGTTCGACCGAAAATCATCTGGGGCCAGGACGCCGGTTTTGAAAAACCTGAATTTCGCAGTACACTGGGCGACAGCATCGTCGGCATCTTGACCCGGACGGTCTTTTTGCCCAAAGTCGTGGATATCAAGGCGGTCGCTGGACAGGTGAACAAACTCTACAAAGCCAAAACCGGCAACGACCTCGGCGGCGCTTCGGCCCGGGCCTTTACGGGATTGCAAACTTGGGTGCATGTGCTTGAAAAAGCAGGCTCCACCGAAGCGGCCGACATTCAAAGCGCCGCCCGGGCCATCCAGATCCCAGGCAATGAACTGGTCGTTCCCTGGGCCGGCATCAAGTTCTCCGCTGCAGGTGAGGAAATCGGCCAGAACGTACTGGGCTCCGGTCTGATCGGCCAATACCAGAAAGGACCGGACGGAAAGCTCGTTCTGGAAATCGTTTATCCGTTTGATGTCGCCTCAGCCGACATGATCTATCCATTTCCGCAGTTCTAGGTGTCGTTATAAGCCAAGATCTTAAAATTTGAGTCAAGCCCGCCCTGTCGCGACGAGTTGGTCATTTGCAGGGACATTATCTTTTGTCGGGACCAAATTCCTGAAACGGTTTACATATTATCGCGGTCTGGGCCAGGGTTTTTGTATCAAACAAGGTGCCCGGTTCGGAAAGATATCCCGCCAGGGCGGGACTGGTCTCTGGCCTCCGGCTAGTAGGCCCTTAGGACCTTTTTCCTGACAACATGTTGTAAGAAACAGATTGAATATTTTCGATTGAATATTGAATATTTAAGGAATTCTATCAATTCTAACAAAACAATCATTAAAATGACGGAGCGAAGCGACCTCC
>Ga0126326_1000043_pt1 | contig 80200 bp, 67 predicted proteins | sample InaspJWI67metaG_FD_94485 | JGI IMG/M metagenome (GOLD analysis project Ga0126326, IMG submission 94485) | Marine gutless worms symbiont microbial communities from Oahu, Hawaii - Inanidrilus sp. 1 OAHU.JWI-67 metaG | ecosystem: Host-associated > Annelida > Digestive system > Unclassified | place... | reverse complement strand
TTGACAGCGTCATGCTTAAACTCTTGGGTGTAATGTTGTCGGTTTCGTTTTTGGTTCATCAGACACCTCGCTTTCTCGTTGATTACTCTTAGCACGGTGTCCGTTTTAATTAAACCACATCAGAGAGCCTCAATGGCGAAGTTCAGATTTCAGGATTTGAAAATCTGGCAAGCGGCGATAGAGATCGGCATTGAATTATTTGATTTGGCGGATATGCTTGATCGTAACAGGTTATACAAATTTGCGGAACAACTCAGGGGTGCCGGATTGTCCATGTCAAACAATATCGCTGGAGGCTCTGGTTCATCATCCAAAAAGGAATTCGCACAGTTTTTAAATATTGCCCGAAGATCAACCTTTGAAAACGCCAACATTCTTATTGTCCTGCACCGTAATAAATTAATAAGCAATGAAAAACTTGATAGACTTCTTGATGAACTGGATCACTTGTGCCGTCAAATTACCAATTTTCAGAAATCATTGAGATAATTATCTCGATAAATACGCTCTCCGCCATGCGCTCTGCGCTATGCTGTGCATCATAAGCTCCAGCAAACAGAGCATAAATTTTATTGAATAATAAGGATCTAGTTGATGACCAATAACCACAACATTGTTCGTGTTTCCGGCGTTACCAAATCCTTTCAGCTTGGAAAGCTCGAGGTGCAGGCATTGAAAGGCATCGACCTTGAGATTCAGGAAGGAAATTACATATCCATCATGGGTCCGTCCGGCTCCGGCAAAAGCACGCTGTTCAACATGATCGGCGGCTTGGATAAACCCACAGCTGGCAAGGTTTTCATTGACGAAGTCGATATCGCCCAGCTGGATGCCTATGAACTGGCCTGGCTGCGCTGCCGCAAGATCGGCTACATCTTTCAAACCTTCAATCTCATCATGGTCATGACAGCCCTTGAAAATGTGACCCTGCCGATGAACTTTGCCGGTATGAGCAATGACGAATCGGTGGATAAGGGTATCCAGCTTCTGGAGCTTGTGGGGCTGGGCGACAGGTTTCAGCATAAACCATCGGAGCTGTCCGGAGGGCAGCAGCAGCGTGTGGCCGTGGCCCGGGCACTGGCCAATGATCCGGCGATAATCCTGGCCGATGAGCCCACCGGCAATCTCGATCTGAGCACTGGTGAAGAGATCATCGCCCTGCTCAAAAGTTTGAGCCAGGAGAGAAAAGTAACCGTAATATCCGCCACCCATGATTTTAAGATGCTCAACGTCTCGGATCAGGTTGTCTGGATCCGGGATGGACGGATCGACAAGATTGAAGATCGCGATGAACTTTCCATTTCACTGGGGAAAATTGGAGAGAAGAAGTAAACAAGGTAAAACAGACAAGCTTGGAGTTGAGGACATAAAAAAGACCACAACTACAAGTGTGTCGGCCGCTGTGAAACAATGCATAGAATCGGAGAGTTAAGGGGCAGATAATAGGAAAATGATCAAAATGTTTGATTTTTTCTACAAAAGAAACAAACTGTGTATAGTCAAATGGGTAGCTAGGCATGTTACCACCATCACATCGATGCCCGTTTCCCCGTTTCTCCGTTTCTTTTCACGCTGCTGAGCATAACACTTGTCTTTACTTCCACTCATGCGGCAACACAGGAGCATATACGCCAACAGTTTGCAGCGGACATTGAAAAACTAACTGCATTCGAAGATCGCAGCACCGGGACATCCGGAAATTCTTCCGCCGCCGAATACATCAAAGATCAGTTCAAGCGGCTCGGTGTCAAAGATGTCGGCAGTCACCTGTTCACCGTACCGATCCTCAAACACGAAAGCAGTCGCTTGTTTATCCCGGAAAAAGGCCGGGATTTTCCCATTCGCCCGATTTTTCTCAATGCCATATCTCCGCAAACGCTGCCCGCTGATGGGATTCAAGGTCCTTTGGTCTATGTCGGAACCGGGGAGCTGCCTAAATTCAACGGCAAAGAAATAACGGGTGCGATTGTTCTGATGGAGATCGATTCGGGGAAAAATTGGCTCCACGCAGCTTCGCTGGGAGCCAAAGCCCTGATATATATCGACCGCGAATCAGCTCCCAAAATGATGTATGAAGACAAAATCGAGCTCTCCCCGATTCATTTTCCCCGATTTCGGCTGACGCTCCCCGAAGCCAGAAATATATTTGGCGCCTTTGAAAACGCCCCGGCTGGTCTTGTCATCCCGCAAATGAGACTGACCTCGAAAATAATTTGGCAGCAAATTGCTACTGAAAACATATACGGCCTGGTTCCCGGGTCTGATCCTGAACTGTCTGAACAGATGATCATTGTCGAAGCATTCTACGACAGTACTGTTTTTGTACCAGGGCTCTCTCCCGGAGCAGGCGAGGCGATGGGTATCGCCTCTTTGCTGGCTTTTGCAAGGAATTTACAGCAAAATCCACCGGGAAGATCGGTAATGCTTGTGGCAACGGCCGGACATGCCCAGACCTTGGCCGGTATGCGGGAGATGATCTGGGCCATACGCTCGCGTTCCAAAGATATGCGTCGACTGGAAAAGGATCTCAAAGCGACAATTAAACTCAGACGCAAGGTGCTTAAACTGCTTGCCGATGCTCAAAAGAGGGGTGTTGGCGCTTATTCGGTCGAGGAGACTTCGGCTGATGACGCCCCGGGCAAACAGGTGTTGGACGGAATTGCCGATCGACTCAAAACAGAGGTCGATACCATTTCGCGCCAGCTCATGCGGCTGAGAATGGAAAGCGCCGCTACGGACAATCAGACTCTCATTAACAACCTGGCCGAGCAGCGAACACTCTTGCGGCGACTTGGATGGCGCAGCACGCTCAACGACCTCACACTGGATGAAAAAGAAACGATTGAGCAGCTGATTCCCACAGCCATTGCTGACCATCAAAAAGTCCTGGCCGATGCCAAAATGCAGTTAAAAACTCTCAAAAGCGCCAAGCGCTTCAGGGGCATTGCCAAAGCATTGGATATTACGGCGGTCGTATCCTTGCACCTTTCCAGCCACGGCAGCGGATTCGGCGCCTTTAACCATGGCTGGTTGCACACACTCAGGACACGGGTAAACAGGGTTCCGAACTACAGCATCCTGGACGATGTGCTCAATCAGTGGGCGGCTGAGCAGAAACAATCCGCAGCTGATCCACTACTTTATCGGGATACGCTGCGACCCAGCCGCAAACGGTCGTGGCAGAGCTATTTTCTGGACCAGCCTGCTTTAGGCGGTGAGGTGAGCGCCCTGGCCGGTTTCATCGGTTTCACCCTTGTAACGGTTGATGATGCCCGGCCGCACTGGGGAACTCCGTCGGATTTCACCGAACATGTAGACCTGGATTATGCAACCAGTCAGAGCAGCCAGATCACCGCATTGATAAACTTTTTGACCCATGCTCCCCGGCTCCACAATGAGCAGTTCCCAAGGAACGGATTCACCTCGGTTGCCGGAAGAGCCAGATTTTTGCGTCACGGTGAACTTTTTCCGGACCAGTCGGCACCGGGCACCGTAATCATGGCCTTTCAGGGGCGCGGCCGATTCTATAGCGTAGTTGACAGCATGGGTCGGTTTTATCTGAAAGGTGTTTCCACCAGCAAACTGACCCGGGATAAAGTCATCATTGAAGGCTACAAATTTGATTTTGACACGGGGCAGGCCATCTGGGCCATCGACAAACCCCAGACCGGTAAACCGGCCTACCGACTTAAAATAAAACGTTCCAACGTTGAAACCAATCTGGTCATTTTCGGCTGCAAACAGATTACCATATTCAGCCTGCTTGAGCCCCGCAGTTTCCATTATATGACCAAAATTCAGCTTATTGACGGCCGCAGGGAAGCGACTCCCGTGCGTTACTGGTGGAGTAGAATCGATACCCGTTCCTCCATCATTGCTTCCATGTATCTGGAGCCGGGCACGCCCATGAAGATGACGCTTTCCGACACGGTTCTGCGAAAGAAGTTGATTCTGCTCAATGCCGATGCCGATCGACCGGATGGCGCCGGTTATCTGGTGGATGATTGGCCCTTTTTGTATCACACCGATTTCAGAGTAGCCCGGGACATGTGGGCCTTGCTCGGCCCGCGCATCGACAACCTTGAAAAGCACGGCATCTACAACGAGCGCATATCACTATTGCGGCAGAAGGGAAAAAGCGCACTGATGGCAGCCGATCAGGCGCTGGACAACAAATTATACGATCGATTCGCCGAGGCCGCAACGCGTTCATGGGCGCTGGCCAGCCGTGTTTACAATGATGTTGAAAACACCCAGAAGGATGTGCTGTTTGGGGTGCTCTTTTACATTGCGCTGTTTGTCCCCTTTGCGTTCTGTCTGGAAAGACTGCTTTTCTCCTTTACGAATATCCACAAAAGAATTATCGCCTTCTGCGTTATATTGCTGCTGCTCATTGTCTGTATTTACCAGGTTCACCCGGCATTTCAGCTGGCTTACAGTCCCACCGTTGTCATTCTGGCATTTTTTATCATGGGGCTTTCATTTATTGTCACTTTGATCATATATTTCCGCTTCGAAGAGGAAATGACCAAACTCCAGCGACGTGCCAGGCAAATGAAGGCCGCTGAAATAGGACGATGGAAAGCGTTTGTGGCGGCCTTTCTGCTGGGTGTTAGTAATTTAAAACGCAGACGGCTGCGCACGGCTTTGACTTGCACGACCCTGATCATCCTGACATTCACCGTAATGAGTTTTACCGCGGTCAAATCGATGCGGCATCACACCCGTCTGCTGTATCAGCCACAGTCACCTTACCAGGGGTATCTGTTCAAGAATTTCAACTGGACCGATCTGCCGCCGGAAGCCCTCGACACTTTGTCAAATTATTTCGAAGGCAAAGGCATTGCTGCTCCGCGGGTTTGGCTGGAAGACAAGGATCGAACCCGAGCCCTGAGCATCCCGGTCCGATTTGGTGATCAACGTTTTGAGGCCAAGGGGATTGTCGGTCTTTCGGCCGATGAAAGTGCCGTAACCGGCCTGAATCAAATTCTGACCGGGGGCAGATGGTTTAATCCGGATGAACGCAATGTGGTCCTGCTGCCGGCGCGAATGGCCCGGCAGATAGGCATCAATCCCCTGCGACCGTCGGAGGCTTCCGTACTATTGTGGGGGATGCCCTTTCGGGTCGTTGGTGTATTCGACGGCAAAGCGTTGATGTCAAAAAAGGACCTGGACGGAGAACCGCTAACCCCGGTTACCTTCCCCAGCGAGGTCACCGCGGAAATGACGGATGTTGAAATGGAGGCCCTGGAATCGGGTGAAGATGTCAAATCTTTTCAGAGCCGCTATCAGCACATCGCCGGTGATCTTACGCTGATCGTGCCGTATCAAACACTTCTGTCGTCCGGAGGGCATCTGAAAGCAGTCGCCATCAGGCCTGAAGATGGATCGGTCAATCGTGAAACCTCCGAACATCTCGTCGACCGCTTTGGTCTGATCATGTTTTCAGGAGAGCCGGATGGCATATACGTTTACCACGCCAGCGATACCATGAGCTACAGCGGTGTGCCCAACGTGATGATTCCTTTGATCATCTCCGTGTTTATCGTTCTGAATACGATGATCGGCAGTGTCTATGAAAGAAAGCACGAAATCGGCATTTATACATCGGTCGGCTTGGCGCCATCCCATGTGTCGTTTCTGTTTATCGCCGAGGCACTGGCTTTTGCCGTGTTAAGTATGGTGCTCGGATACCTTCTGGCTCAGGTCACCGCCGGGTTGTTTGCTGAAACTTCGCTCTGGTCGGGCATCACCGTTAATTATTCTTCTATGGCCGGTGTGGCGGCCATGGTGCTTGTGATCCTGGTAGTACTTATTTCGGTGATCTATCCATCCCGGGTCGCGGCCAATATTGCCATACCGGATGTCAACCGCTCCTGGAAGATGCCTGAATCGGTGGACAACAAGCTGGATATAACGCTTCCGTTCTTAATGAATTACAGAGAGCATCTGAGTATCGGTGGATATTTGCTGGAGCACTTTGAGGGACACAAGGATGTCTCCCACGGACTTTTTTCTGCGGGTGAGATCGACTATGCGTTTTCCCAGTGCCAAATGCCTGATACCAATCAGAGCAGTTCTGCAGCATCGATGATACCGGCCGAATCGGGACCCGGCGAGGATGAGGTTTTTCTGCAAATTTCAGTGAATATATGGCTGGCTCCCTTTGATTTCGGTATCATGCAAAAAGTGACGCATGCATTTTGTTCGGCATCCGATGAACCGGGATCTATAGAAATTCGAATACGCCTGGAGCGACTGGCCGGAGAGGCCAACGCCTGGCGGCGGATTAACAAAGCCTTTCTGCTGGATCTGCGCAAACAGCTTCTGATCTGGCGCTCGCTGGATTCAGCCACCAAAGATGAGTATGAAGCCTTGATGGTCAGTGCGGCGGAAAATCGTGGAATCCCTATCGTTGAAAATGAACCTGTGCGGCAAATGAAATGATGGAAAAAAATTCAGATTCGATCCGGGACAACACCTGCACAAACACAGATACCCCGCCACCGGCAGCCCCAGTCGCTGCCGGTGCACCGATTCGATTTCGCGCTCTTTTTATCGGATTTCTCCTGGCCATGATCATTTGTGCCGTGACGCCGTTTAACAATGTGTATCGCGGGGCAACACCCCTGGGTGGCGGGCACTTTCCGCTGGCACCGTTTTATATTCTGGTCTGGATGACCATCATCATTGGCTTGGCCAAAAAAATATTCAATCGCTGGAACTGGATGACAGGCAAAGAACTGCTGGTTGCCTGGATTTTGATGGTAATGGCCTCCGGGATTGCATATACCGGCCTGGCCCGCACCTTTTTTGTCAATCTCACGGCTCCGTTTCACTTTGCAACGATAGGCAATCGCTGGGGAGAAATTCTGCAACCCCTGCTGCCCAAAGCACTTTATCCCCAAAGCCGTGAAGCAGTGAGTGGACTATACGATGGATTCACCGCCGGGCGGCAGATGGGCTGGTGGGATGTTTTGAAAAGAATTCCATGGGATGCCTGGATTGTGCCGCTTGTCGTCTGGGGCGTGTTTATCCTCGTATGTTACTTTGTCATGCTCTGCATGATAAACTTGCTCAGCCGGCAGGCCGTCGAAAACGAGCGCATGAATTTTCCGCTGCTGCGCGTTCCGCAGTTGATTGAAGATGCGCTGGACAATCAGGGGTTGGGACAGTTTCTAACCAACCGGTTTTTGATAGCCGGCATGATGATACCCGTTGTGCTGCATCTAATCAATGGTCTTAATTTTTATTATCCGGCCGTACCACAAATTCCGACCCTGATACTTGCCGGTCCTTACTTTCCGAAACACGGCCTATTTTCAGGATTTTACAAACTCAAAATCTTCATCTATCCGGCATTTATCGGATTCGCTTTTCTTACTTCCAAGCAAATTTCTCTTTCCTTCTGGTTTTTCTTCATTATAGGAGGTCTGCTGTTTGGGCTGTTGAGTATTCTTGGCTACAATATTCCGGCTGCGGCGCTGGGCATCACATTCGGCCCCGTCCTTGCCAGACCGGAAGAAACTCAGATGATCGGCGCCTATGCTATCTTCTTTATTTTTTTATTCTGGCTGGCCCGTTTTCATCTCCTGGGTGTTCTACGCGAAGCCTTTCGATTCGGCCACACGCAGACCGAACAAATGGAATGGTTGTCATTGCGGTTTGCCTTCTGGGGATTTTTCTTCGGGTCCGTGTTCATTACGGGCTGGTGCTATTATTTCGGCATGCCCTTGTTCACCGCTTTTCTCGTTGTTTGTGCCTACTTTTTTGTCATGCTGGTTGCCAGCCGCGTCATCTGTCAGGGCGGAATTGCCTACTTTACACTGACCGCCGCTCCCGTAGACGGTCTGCTGTTTATCTTTGGCCCTAAGTTTTTCACCAGCGTCGGTTTACTTATCTCGGCCGTCGTGCAAAAGGTACTATTTGTCGACCTGCGCGAGTCGCTCATGCCTTCTTTACTGCACGCCGGCCGGGTAACCAGCAAAATGGGCCCCAGGCGGATGATCCTGGGCAGCATCATGTTTACTCTGCTTTGCGCCGTGGTCGTCTCATTTGTTGCCATGCTGGCCCTGTGTTACAAATTCGGCATCCGGGAACTTCAGCTGGATTGGGCCACCCGAACGACGGTGGCCGTCTATGAGAATGTTCAAAACCTGGTTGAATCTCCGGTGCGCAGCGGACACTGGGTGCTGGTTTTTTCACTTGTCGGCGCCCTGGTGATGCTGGTGCTCGTGATCTGCTATCACCGATTTTACTGGTGGCCCATCCATCCGATCGGGTATTTAACGACCTACAGTTCAGCCATGCGGATTCTTTGGTTCAGCTTTTTTATCGGCTGGCTCTGCAATGTCCTTTGCATGCGATACGGGGGCGTCGTGCTTTTTAAGAAGCTGCGTTTTTTCTTCATCGGTATGATTATCGGAGATTTTTTCATGGGAGGCACCTGGGCGGTCATCGGATTGTTTAGCGACGCGAGTTATCTAGTATTGCCAAGTTAATTTTCTTGCGGAGTGCTTTGCTTGAAAGAAGTGCTTTGTTAAAACTTTTTTCTTTGAATCGGAGAAACGGCTAAGAGATGAAACGGAGAAGCGGGGAAGCGGTGAATCGGGGAATGCGTTAACGCCGTTTCTCCGATTCTCCCCATCTCCGGTTCATACAGTTATAGATACCTGCTTTCTTTTTCAGTTGGTGTTTGTTTTGCCTGTTAACTTTTCGAGCTGGGACGATGTACGACGACAAAGAACTCCAAGAATACCGGGATTTACTCAAGGCGCCGGATCATTTTGAAGAAGGCTTCGACTGGAAGACCGTCATCGGGGCCATCTTTATCGGTTTTTTGATGATGCCGGGCAGCATGTACCTGCAGCTGGTGATCGGCACCGGCATCGGGCCGCCGGCGCGCTGGGTCACCATCATTTTGTTCGCCGAGGTTGCCAAACGATCTTATACCGAGCTAAAGCAGCAGGAAATTTTCCTGCTTTACTACATGGCCGGTGCGGCCATGGCCACACCGTTTCAGGGCCTTTTGTGGAACCAGTATCTGGTGCAATCCGATGCGGCCAGGATGCTGGGTTTGACCGAATACATCCCCACCTGGATCGCCCCGTCGCCGGAGTCGGCCTCACTGGTGGAGCGGACTTTTTTCCATCGTGACTGGCTGATTCCGATTCTGCTTCTCTTCGGCACTCAGCTGATTCAGCGCATCGATCATTTCGGGTTGGGGTATGCACTGTACCGTCTCACCTCGGATGTCGAAAAACTGCCGTTTCCCATGGCACCGGTCGGCGCGCTGGGCACCATGGCACTGGCCGAATCCACCGAAGAAAAGCAAAAAAGCTGGAAATGGCGTGTGTTTTCTATCGGCGGCATAATCGGACTTGCCTTTGGCGCCATCTATGTCCTGCTGCCCACGGTTTCCGGTCTGGTGCTGATGGAACCGATTCGTCTGATACCGATTCCCTGGGTGGAGCTGACCCGCCATACCGAGCGCGCGATGCCGGCGGTTGCCACCGGCATTCAGTTTGATCTGACGCTGATTTTTGTCGGTATGGTGCTGCCCTTCTGGGCGGTTATCGGCGGTCTGATCGGCATCATTATCACCTTTGTGGCCAATCCGGTTCTCTTTCGCCACGGCATTCTGCATCGCTGGCATGAAGGCATGGGCACCGTCGATACTATTTTTGCCAACAACTTCGACTTTTACATGAGCTTCAGCATCGGCCTGGGGCTGGCGATCGCCGTGATCGGTATCTGGACCGTTGTGCGGTCCTTTAAAAAAAGCGGCCCCGGCCAAAAAGGAACGCTGCGCGATCTGCTGCGGTCTCATCCCGAACGGGGGGACATTAATATATGGATATCCATCGGTATTTACGTATTTTCCACACTGGCGTATGTCGGCTTTTGCATGTGGCTGGTGCCCAACTTTCCCTGGATTTTTTTTCTGGGATATGGATTTATATATACCCCCCTTGTGTCTTACATCACCGCCCGCATGGAAGGCATTGCCGGGCAGTTTGTCAGTCTGCCGCTGGTGCGCGAAGCCAGCTTTATTGCCGGTGCCAAATTTTTCGGGTACCAGGGCATTGAAATCTGGTATGCACCCATACCGATTCATAACTATGGTGAAGCCACGGTCCATTTTCGCCAGATCGAACTGACCGGTACCAGCCTGAGAGGAATCATCAAGTCCGAAATAATCGTTTTCCCGGTGGTGATGATCGCCAGCCTGCTTTTCTCCCAGTTTATCTGGCGCCTTGCGCCGATACCATCGGCCAACTATCCGTATGCCCAGGAGTTGTGGCATCTTCAAGCCCTGAACACTCTTTTGATGCAGACCTCGACCCTGGAAGGCAACTCTCTCTTCTTTCAGGCGCTGCGCGGCAGCTATGTCTTTGCAGGTATGTTTTTCGGCCTGATCACCTATGCCGTGCTTTCGGTGCTGGGACTGCCGGTCCTGTTGATTTACGGTGTTGTGCGCGGATTGGGACAAACGGCTCCTCATGGACACCTGCTGGAGGTGATCGGCGCGCTGTTGGGCCGTTTTTTCTTTTTGAAACGCTACGGCGCCATGTGGCGTCAATACGCACCGGTTCTGCTGGCCGGTTTTTCCTGCGGCATGGGACTCACCGGTATGTTCGCCATGGGTTTTGCGCTGATACTAAAATCCCTGGGGCGGTTGCTGTATTGAAACTTGAAACTGGATACTTGGAATTCAATGCAACTAACAACAACCCTTGAGCTGTTGATATTTAGTTAGAATGTGAAATATTTAGCTTAGTGCTTCGATTCGCAATTACGGTTACGTATGCTACGATAGAGAATCACTAATATTGCTCACTCAGCACTAAGTCCTGAGTGAATAAATACGGTATCGTATTTATGAATCGATGGACTTAGGAAAGAGGACCCGACCACCCAGTTTCAAGTATCGAGTTTCAAGTTTCATTCTGTGTAAACGATTTGATGCTCAATTAAGCTTGCAGAGAGAGGTAATTTGGCAGAAACACCATCTCCTCCCTGGCGCACCATCGCCTGGAACGGAATCCGCTTCGAGGCGCCTGCAGATTGGGAAATTGGAAAAATCGGGCTGCGTTACTTGATGCTGGAAACCGAATCCGGTCCTGTAATGGAGATCAAATGGAATTCGGTAAAAGGAAGGTTTTCGCCTAAAGCCCATCTGCGGCGGCTGGCCGCTTTGCAGCACCGGAAACTTCGCAAGTCGTTCGGCAACCAACCGCTGCCCGCAGATTGGGCGGAAGCAGTGGCAAGATTTGATGCGACCGGATTTCTCTGGCAGGCAAAATCGGTTGCCGGCCGGGGGATTATCACTTATTGCCGGCATTGCCGGACTGCGGCCCTGATTCAGTTCCTGTCCACGCCTTCGGATCGGACCGATCCCCGGATACGAAAACTCTTGGCATCTTTTCGCGACCACAGTGACAGCGGGGTGGTGACCTGGTCGATATTTGATATTCAGGCAGAAGTGCCGGACCATTTCCGGTTAAAATCGCATCGTTTAGATGCCGGTGAATTCGAGTTGGTCTTTTCGAACAAAAAGCAACAGATCACCATGCACCGCTGGAGTCCGGCAGCGATTCTGCTGCAGCGTTATAAACTGGAAGAGTTGGCGCAGTCCCGCTTGGATCTTGACGCAAAACAGGCCCCGGCGCTCAAATCGAGAGAACCCGGAATTGTGGAAGGCGACATACACCCGTCATCCAGATGGTCGCTGTGGCAATACCGGCTTCAAAGAAAACCGCCGTACCGCTGCATTCGAGTTTGGCACGCTGCGGAAAAAAATCGCATCCTCAGCGTGCAGTTGGCGGGTAAAAGCATGATTGACCGCGATCTGTTCACCATGGTTTGTAATCGATATGAAGTACTTGCGTAGACATTCTCAAGACACCAAAATCACCCGGGCCGAGGCTCTTGCGTACACACCGGTGAAAAGTGCCCAGACAGAGGAAACCCGTTTGGATAGCGGCGAAATAATGCTTATATACACGGTGACCATACGACCCTGGTTTACCGGTTTGATGAAGCGTTTCGGGGGAACTTCGGACGGAAGGTTTCAAAAGAAACTGCAGCTTGACCTTCTGGGGTCCGAGGTGTGGGATCTGCTGGATGGACAGCGTTCGGTACGCGAAGTTATCCGGCAATTTGCCCGGCGGCATCAGCTGCATCCGCGAGAAGCAGAGGTGGCGATCACCCGTTTTATACGTGATCTGGGCAAACGCGGACTTGTGGGTCTGCGCTGAAACGCACGACCCATTGCCCTGCTAAATCTTATTCAGCGCATCTCTCATGGTGGAGACGATGGGAAGAAATGAATCGAATCCGGCAATTTCGAACACTTCTTTAACGTAATCCTGCATGGCGCATAGCACAATATTGCCTTCCGAGCGCTTCAAATCCTTGGTTGTCTTCAAAATTATTCTCAGGCCGGCACTGGATATATATTCCAGGTTTTCAAAATCGATGACCATACTCGTTGCGCCGTCTTCTATGGCCACGGCTAGCTTTTTTTCCAATGCAGGCGATGTGTTCGAATCAAGTCTCCCATTCAGCTTATAAATGTTGACATCGTTTTCTTTGGTTTCGGTTATTTCCATCTGTTCTCCTCTCATCAATCGATGTGTCCGGTGACAATAAAAACCGTGGTATCCCCGAATATTCAGTTCTACAAAGGCACCCAGGGCACAACGATTTTTTTACTTCGTTTTTCTGCGTTCTGTGTGGATCAAACCGCTTATTGCTCCCCCATGGGTTTGGGCTGGATTCGGTCGTATCCATGCCCAAAACAACGCCTTTCAGATAGGGGCTGCCTCAGCTCTGCGGTAAATTCTTCTTCATGGTGATGATGTTTTTCCCACGGTGCCTTTTATAAACGATATCATCCACCATTTTTCGTACCAGGTGCAGCCCGAGTCCTCCGATATTGCAGTCTTCGATAGTGGTGTTTGGTTTCGGTATCTCAATCGATACCGGATCGAACGGTGCACCGCTATCTTCGATACTGACAACGAGTGTGTTGTCGGTATGTGAAAGGGAAATCGTTATCCAGTGAGTATTATCATCCTTGTAGGCATAGGAGACAATATTAGTAAAAAGCTCATCCAGAGCCAGATTTAATTGAAAGATGCATTTGTGCGTCAATCCGATCGAATTGCCGTATTTCTCCAGATTCCGGCACAGGGTATTCAATTCGGCCAGGGTGTTTTTCAGTTTGAATGAATAGGTTCCTTCCGTCATGATATTTGCTCACAGCAAGCTGTAGATTGCCGGAATCGGTCATCTCCTAAAGTGCCAACGGATTTCAAAGATTTCGGCTATGCTCTAACCATCGGATCGATGCCCGAATTCAACCCTGCCAGGGATATGGCTTGGTTGAACCGAGTCATCAGGAAATTATTACCACGGTTGCCGCTTTCACACAAGGCTGACGCCCACTTTTTGCATGCAGTCCTCACAATCGCCGGTGCGATTGGCAATAAATCGTTTTTCCCAGTTGTAGATATTGTCGACCAGAACTTTGATAATTTTGGGCATCTGGTCCGGAAACTGCTCCAGGGCCTCGGCAAATTTTGCCCGGTCGATCGTCAGGCAGGTCATATCGGTGATCGCCTGCAAAGTGAACAACCGCCGCATGCGCCCCAACAGGACCAGCCGACCGATAAATTCACCTTCTTGATAATCGCGGATGGCCGTCTCGTTTCCGTTTACGCTATGGATCAGCCGGGCGCTGCCTGATATTACATAATATGCCCTTCCGTCTTCATCGTCCTGCATAAACATATAATCTCCCTGTTTGAATAATTCCCGGCTACACAGATAGGCAAAGACTTTGGTTGCTTCCAACGGCAGCCCGGAAAAAAAGTCGATCTCGCGCAATATATTCAAATTTTCCTGATATTCACAGGATTTGCCGTCTTCATTTTTTTCCAAATTCGAGCTCATATAATAATCCTTTCCTGGCGATGAGTTCGTCATAGGTTCCAATTTCGCCGATATTACCGGCTTTCATTACCGCCACCCGGTCAAAGTTTTTGATGATGTCGAGCCGATGGACGACCGCGATCAGCGTGCTTTTTCCTTTCCAGCGGTTTTCGAGTAAATTCTGAATCCGTGACTGCGATTTGTTGTCCAGGGCCGAGGTGGCCTCATCCATGATTAATACGCGCGGGTTTTTCAGAAAAGTTCGGGCGATGGCCAATTTTTGTCGCTGGCCGCCGGACAGTTTGTCGCCTTTGCTGCCGACTTCAAACTGCATTCCGATCTCGATGACAGTTTCCAGGAAATCTTCTTCTATCAACAGGTGAATGATGCTCTGGTTGATCTTTTCCTGGGTTTGGGGGTTTACGGTTTTCATTTTGCCGAAGAAAATATTGCTCAGAATGGTTTGAGAAAAAATGTAGCGTGGCATAGCATAAAATGTAAATGCACTTGGGTCTTCGGCGGAAATCTTGTCTCTGAAAAGCGAACGTCCTTCCAGGATAAGGTCCTCCAGAATTTCCGGCAAAGCTACCATTTTGTGAACCCCCGGTACAAATCGCAGGGCCAACGCCAGAAGCTTTGCCCTGTCTACCGGCTCAAGTTGATGCAATTTTAATTTTTTTGTACGCTCGACAATCGGTTTGAATTCCTCCAGTTCATTGGCTCTAATAGGGCTCTGTTCAAAGAAAATTTCTTCCGGCGGAAGGTTGCCCAGAATGTCTACCGTTTGGCGGGCAAGCTGTACCCCAAGGCTTAACAGCGGCCGCGTAAGTTGCGCATCTTCTAAAAAGTTCAGAAAATATTGGTTCTCGGTCAGGTTTCGGTTGTTGAATTCTTCGCGGTTGGAAGTGCCGAAGGTAAGATTTTCGGTAACACTCGAGAAGTAAAGATATCGATTTTCATCAAAAAATTCGACATAGTCGGACAACTCTTCGCCAAAGTGGCGTTGAAAGTTTTCCCGCACCCGCAGTATTCTGGCAACCAGCTCCTCGTTCTGGTCATGCGCCAAAATAGTATTGAGTCCGAAGCGCAGAACATCCACGAAGATTCCGGTTTGTTGAAGAACCGCAATGATATCGTCCAGGGAGGGCATGGATGTTTCCTGACCGCCGCTGCCGTTTCCATCCCTTTGTGCCATGCATCCATAGAGAAGATTATCTTCGATTGTACCGGTAAATATAAACGGTGTCTGGGGAACAAAACCGATATTGCGGATGATATCTCTTTTGGTCAGCGCCGACACTTCTTTATTGTCGATCATTACACGTCCCCCGGTATATTTATACAGCTGTCCGATACATTGTGCCAGCGTACTCTTGCCGCTGCCGGAGAATCCGACTAGGGCAAGCTGCTCTCCCGGCTTCATTGAAAATGAAATGTCCTTCAGCAAGCGGATACCACCTTCGGCCACAAATGATAGATCCCGGACTTCCAGACTCCCATCCAAATCATATGGCCTGCGATCGACCGGTTCAAGGGCATGGTCGGGTTGAATGTCGAAATATTCCATGGTTCGTTTGTATCGGACCGAGGCATCCTGGTAAACCTGATAGAACTCAATCAGATCCTTCCAGGGTTGATACAGTTTTTCCTGGGCTGATAGAAAAGCAACCAATGCACCCAGTCCAAGCTGACCCTGCATCGCCAGATACCCGCCAATCAAAAATACCAAAAACGGGCTCAGGTTCGTGAAAAAATTATTCAGCGTTTTGATTCCCTGGGTGTACAGGGTCCAGACAATCCTGATTTTCAACAACCGGTCGACAAACCGGTCATACTTTTTATTCTCGATTTTAAATGCGCCGTTGCCCTGGATTTCATGAATACCGGTTATGGATTCGGCTATTTGGCCGGAAATGACGCGGGTGGTGTCCACCCGTTTTTTGTTTTCGCTGTTGGCGCGTTTTTGCAGCAACGGCACCAGGAAAAGGATAATTGGATAAATACTAAGAGAAATGGCCGCCAGCACTGGATTCAGCCAGAAGAGATATCCGGCGAAAGCCAACAACGTTAAGACATTGGTAACCGGCACCGCAATCGCCATTCCGACAAAATTACCGGCGGTGGTCAATTCGGTAATCAGCGTCGCGACCACCAGACCGGGCTGGGTCTTGCGAAAAAAGCCCAGCGGCAGGGTTAGAATGTAGTGGTAGAGGTCTTTGCGCATCTGGGCCAGTGCACGTTGTCCGATCGTTGTTTGGATAAAGTTGATGAGAAACTTGAGGGCGCCCTGGACAATGACCGCCACCAGATAAATGCCGCAGTAGATGAGCAGCAGATCGACCTTGCGCAGATTTATCGCTTCATTGACGATCCGTTTCTGCATTTCCAGCGGGATCACCCGCGCGACGACGGTAATCAGAATGATAATAAGCAGCGTCGCCTGAAGCTTTAAACTACTGGCCCGAATCCATGAAAAAAGGTTTTTTTTGACGATAGGTGTTTGCTTTGGATCCATAAAAAATGCCCCTTATATTAGGTTGCGGATCTTGCGACTAAAAGATAGTAAGCATTACTGGACTGCTATTCAATTTTGATTGGGTAATTGGATGAGTGCTTGTTTAGAAGCTTAAAAACTTCATATCGACTATTTGTTGTTGATCTCAGACAGAATGTTATTATTGCTTTGAAAGATGATGCTACGTGCTACGGGTTGCGGGTTGCGCGTTAAAAAAAGGAAACCATCCTATTAAAGACTCGCAACCCTTATCCCGAAACGCATAACCCGTGCGTAACACGCAACAGTCCTATTTCAATCCAGTATGGTATTCACTGATCTGAAAGAGCCACATTTTTCAAACGTTATGTTAAAAAAGCTTAGAACCTTAGTCTCGGAATGTTGATGTTCACCAGAATTCTGTGATAGCTATGAATATGCAGCAGATGTGTTTTTCCGGTTAAGCAAGATATAGGAGGAATCATATGCGTTATCGCTGGAAGCTTCTAATTTTACTTCTTGTCATATCATTGTTGCCCATTCTTGTCATGCGAACTTTTGCCATGCGGACCATTGGGCAGTTCAGGGACACGCTGATTACTCAAACGCGGGAAAATATTCTTTCATCAACCCAAAACCGGCTGCAGCTAGTTGCCGATGCCTATTCAATTATACTCTGGAAAGGGCGTCAGCAGATCCAAGCCGCGCTTCTGGCTCAGGAAATACAGGTCGAACGCCTGCTGGCTGAAAAACCGCCACCTCTACCCGAGGTTTTTTTTGCTAAAGATTTCGATTCCGGCCGCAGGCTCCCCGATGACATTCTCCCATCTTCGCTGCATAGCCGCTACCGGCGCAGCGGCCGGCTCGATTTCTTAGCCGTTTCACAGAACCACCCTGTTTTTAAACTGGCTCCGGATGTTGACAAGGAATTGGTTGCCCCGGACATTGCCCGGCTTGAGGCCATGCGTTCGATTTATCGAAAATTATCCCGGCAACTCGAGACCCTGGCACTCTGGCACAGTGTCAGCCTTGCCAATGGGCTTTACAGCGAGTATCCCGGCCATGGAGGAATCCCCCATCGATTCGATCCTCGCCAACAGGTCTGGTATAAAAACGCTGTGGCAGGCGAAGGATCGCCCTGGTCACTGCCGTTCGTCGACCCGTCTACCCGGCAAATTGTGATGTCCGCAAGCCTGCCGGTCAAAAGACCCGGCGGTGAAATTGCCGGTGTCACCTCCATTGTGGTTCCGATTTCCAGCCTCCTCAATCACCAGATGCTGTTCAGAAACATCTCACCGCAGACACGCATTTTCATGAGTTTCCTGGAAAGGCGCGCTGAGGATGGTCAGAAGGGGGCCAGGATCATCGCCCATGACGAACTGACGGACCTGCGGCATCGCAGTTGGCGCTCGCAGATCGAGCAGGTCTGGCTCGAATCCGATGATAAAGAGCAGTTTCAGGCATTTCTGGAAGATGTCGAGACCGGAAACAGCAATATTCGCAGAATGCGCTTTGAGAACAAAGACTGCCTGTGGGTTTACGGGCAATCCAGTGTTAGGGCATTTTTTGTACTGATCACGCCCTATGCGGAAATTATCAAACCGGTGCAAGTCGCCCAATCTAATGTACAGGATCGCATTGATCGTCTGATCGGGGCCACCCGGCTTGGGCTGGTCCTCACCGTGATACTGATTGTGATGCTCGCTTTCACCTTTTCCAGGACCGTCACCAAGCCGCTTTGGGCGCTGGTGGAAGGCTCGCGTCAGCTGGCCGAGGGTAACTTCGGCGTCCGGGTGGAGATCCGATCGCGGGATGAATTCGGCGTATTGGGTAGAGTTTTTAACGCCGTCGGCCCCCAGCTTGAAGAGAGCCGGCTGATGCGTCAATCCCTGGAAGTGGCCATGGAGGTCCAGCGCAATCTGTTGCCCCGCCGCCCCCCACAAATCCCGGGACTGGATATTGCCGGCAAAAGCGTTTACTGCGATCAAACCGGGGGCGACTATTATGATTTTATCGATTTTACCCAAACCAGAGACGCCCGGCTGCAGGTAGCGGTGGGTGATGTAGCGGGCCACGGGATATCTGCGGCCCTGCTGATGACATCCGCCCGCGCCGTTCTGAGGCAACGGGCGGCCATGCCGGGCGATATAGCCTGCGTGCTCCGCGATACCAACCTTCAATTGACCCGGGATGTCGAAGAGTCCGGGCGGTTCGTCACCATGTTTTACAGTGAAATCGACATGAAAAACCGGAAGCTGTGGTGGGCTCGTGCCGGGCATGATCCGGCCCTGGTTTACGATCCGATCGCAGGTACCTTCGATGAATTGATCGGAAAGGGTTTGCCGCTGGGAGTGACCCCGGCCGCGGAATATAACGCTCGGGTTCAACAAATTGCAGCCGGTCAAATCTATGTGATCGGAACAGATGGAATCTGGGAAACCCGATCACCGGCCGGCGAAATGTTCGGCAAAGATAGATTCCGAGAGATCATACGGCAAAATGCGCATCGACCGGCGCAAAAAATCACAGACGCCGTATTCGATGCCGTGAGCGCATTTCGCCAGTCAGTCAAGCAGGAAGACGACATTACACTGGTGATCATTAAAATAGAGGAATACCAGCAAATCATTTGAGGCGATTATCGACCATTCGATTTTGCTCAAGTTAGAGGAAGACAAAAAATGCGCAGGCATACATGCCCTACATTCAAGGCTCAAGATTTTAAGCCAGGCGAAGAAATTGAGAGAGAAAGATATTAAATGGTCTCACAGGAGTTTGACAACCACCAGCGTGATATCGTCTTCCTGGGGTGCGTCCCCTTTGAATTTATGCAGATCATCAATGATCGCCTTTTGAATGTCTGCTGCAGCGCTTAAATGATGCTCGCGGATAATATCCTGCATCCGCTCGCGCCCATACATACGGCCATCCGCATTGTGGGTTTCATGAATACCGTCGGTACCGATAACGATGATGCTTCCAGATACCCAGTCCTGTCTGCTGGAAACCTGAAATCGGAATTTATGATCGACGCCCAGGGCTATGCCGTCACCCGTCAGCATCTGAATCTCATTCTGCAAGGGGTCGTAGAGAATGGCCGGTTCGTGTCCGGCCCGGACCCAACGCAATGATTTGCGAGCGGGATCTATTTCCAGAAGAAACATGGAGACAAACCGGCCTGTTTGCGAGCTATCTTTCACCAGATACTGGTTAACATTATCGATTAGTTCGGCCGGATTGCTGGCATATTTTGCGCCATATAGCAGAAAAGCCCTGGCGGTGGTCATGTGGATTGCCGCGCCGATGCCGTGATCGGAAGCGTCGGCAACAACGATTCCCAGATTCCCGTCGGGCAATTCAATGTAGTCGAAATAATCCCCGCCGGTCTCCTGGCAGTAAATACTCACACCCGAAAGATCCAGCCCAGGAACTTCAGGCGGGCTGTGGGGCAGCAAATTTTGCTGAAATTCTTCGGCAACCTTGAGGGCGGAAATTAACTCGATTCGATGACGAAGGCTGCGGATCATGGAATTGGTGTGGTCGGCTATGACTCCGAATTCATCGTTGGTTGCCACCGGAACCAGATTGGAGAGGTCCCCCTGACTGACTCGTTCCAGAACGTCAGTTTCATTGTTGAACAGGAGTCTCAGGTTTTTGGAATAAGAGAGGATCAGGTTGATAATCATGGCCAGCAGTATAGCCATAATGAAAAGTATCTCATAGGTCACGGATAGCTGGGCTTTAAACAGCGCGGATTCCGTTTGCTCGATGGTAGAAAGCCAGATGATGTCGCGTGCGATAACCAGAATGATAATCAGCGCTACGAATGAAGTGGTAGCAACCGCCACCAGGGTGAATTTGCGCGTAACCGGAAACAGCCTTGTGGCCGTTGGCAGGTTCCGGTTTTGTCGCACGGCACCAAGGATAATCTCCCGTTCCCGGGCCAGTGCCGAATCGAGCCCTGCAAAGAAGCCGGATACCGAGCAACCGAAAACCAAACTGATACCGCTGAAAATGGGGAAGTTATAAAAGGCCCGATTGTAGATAACGGCGATCAAGCCGGCTAGAACCATCAGAGACAGTTCCAGGTAAAATTGGCGTTTCGGACGGGAGGAAATCGGTGCGGATAAGATGAAACGCCTTTCAAGGGGACGGTGCAACATAGCGACGATCGTAAAGGCCCCGAAAATGATGGCCCCCAGCGTCACGGGGGGCAACGTTGCCATGTACGGTCAGACCTGCCCGCCGTATATTGCCAATACGATGATGGCGAAGAGATAATGCAGTATGATGCGCTGGTGCATTCGTATAACCTTTCGACTGTTAAATCATCGTTTTAACGATAATAGCGACCGGTGCCTTCTGTGTCAAGCCGGTGCCAATCGGGGCGACATCAATTGCAGCGCTTCCCACATGGGATTTTCGCGGCAGCTGGATCGATGGGGGTGCAGGGGAATGAGATCCTTTTTTTGTTTTGACAAAAAACCGTCACTGGGAATATAGGGAAAGCCTTTAGTGAAAAATTAAGGGGAGGGACATGGAATTTTTCCTGTGCGTCATCGGGATGGTAATGATCTTTGAGGGATTGCCCTATTTCGCTTTTCCGCAAAAAATGAAAACCTGGATTCTTAAACTCCTCGAGGTGCCGGAAGGTACTTTGCGGAAATTTGGGTTCATGCTTATGTTGATCGGGCTTGGGCTGGTATATGTGGGTAAGAATTAAACAAATATAACCAAAATTAAAAATGTACACCCTATCCGATTACGATTATGAATTGCCGCAAGAGCTGATTGCACAAAAGCCTGTCGCGCAAAGAGACAGTTCCCGGCTGTTGCATTTAAAAAGGGCAAGCATGGAAGTGGCCCATCACCGCTTCACCGATCTTTACCATTTTCTTTCCCCGGACGATGTGCTTGTTCTCAATAATACGGAAGTTATTCCAGGGCGCCTGTATGGTCGCAAGAAGACCGGCGGCAAGGTTGAAATTCTTCTCCTGGACTACGCCGGCGACCGTACAGATCACGGCCGGTTTAAAGGCCGGTGCCTGGTGAAGTCATCAAAACCGCTGAAACCGGGCAGTGAGATCCTTTTTGACCAGCAGCTCCAAGCGGTGGTTATTGAAGGTCGCAACGGTGTTTTTACACTGGATTTTCGATATCAAGACCGGTTTGAAGATCTGCTGTATCGTTATGGGAAAGTGCCGCTGCCGCCTTATATCAAACGGCATCCGGACAACGGCGCCGTCGATGACAGCCAAGCCTACCAAACCGTCTACGCTTCACAGAAAGGTGCGGTTGCGGCACCTACGGCAGGACTGCATTTTACACGCCGGCTCCTGGCGCAAATCAGGTCCAGGGGCATTCAAATCGTTCATATTACGCTGCATGTCGGCTACGGAACATTTTCACCGGTGCGAGTGTCCGACATTCGAGATCACCGGATGCACGCTGAACGGTTTTTTATTCCGGAAACTTGCGCCGATGTGATCAATCATGCCAGGCAACAGGGACATCGCATAATTGCCGTCGGCACGACCTGTGTGCGGACGCTGGAATTTGCGGCTAACAGCGCCGGCCGCCTGGTTGCCGGCAGCGGGGATTGTGATCTTTTTATATATCCCGGATTTGAATTTAAAATCGTAGACGGCCTGATCACCAATTTTCATCTGCCGCAATCAACGCTGTTAATGCTGGTGTCTGCATTTACAGGACGAGAGAACATACTTGCCGCCTACCGGGAGGCAATAAAACAAAAATATCGGTTTTACAGTTATGGGGATGCGATGGTTATACTGTAAAGTTTTAGGTTTAATGTTTTAGGTTTTAGCATGTTCTCTTTTTCAATTACCGCCCAATGCAAAGACACCCGAGCCCGTACGGGTGTTTTGCAGACCACTCACGGCGAAGTGCCGACACCGATATTCATGCCGGTCGGCACGCTGGGTACCGTAAAATCGATGTCTCCGGAGGAACTTGTTCAGTGCGGGGCCCGGATCATCCTGGGCAACACCTATCACCTGTATCTCAGGCCCGGGTGTGACGTAATCCGGCAGTTCACCGGTCTGCACGGTTTTATGAACTGGAGCGGACCGATTTTGACCGACAGCGGCGGCTTTCAAGTGTTTTCTCTGGCGCAGTTGGCGAAAATCAGTGAAGAAGGCGTATCTTTCCAGTCTCATATCGATGGTTCCCGGCACATGCTGACGCCGGAGAATTCGATGGAAATTCAGATCTGTTTGAACTCGGACATCGCCATGTGCCTGGACCAGTGTATCGAATATCCAACAGACCATGAAAACGCCAGCAAAGCCCTGGCGTTGACAGCCCATTGGGGCGAAAGGTGCAAAAAATTCTGGCTGGAAAAAGCCGACGCCAACAATGCGCTTTTCGGCATCATTCAAGGCGGGATGTTTCAGGATTTAAGGTCGCAATCGGCGGATATGATGGTCAATATCGACTTTAACGGTTATGCTATCGGTGGACTCAGCGTGGGTGAACCCAAAAACCTGATGCTGGAAACTGCCGATTTTACGCTTCCAAAAATTCCGGAACAAAAACCGAAATACATCATGGGGGTCGGGACACCGGAAGATCTTGTCGAGCTTGTCGCACTGGGGGCGGATATGTTCGACTGCGTGCTTCCCACCCGCAACGCGCGCAACGGTCAATTGTTCACCAGATACGGCACCATAAATATCAGCAACGCGCGCTATAAATACGATTCAGAACCGCTGGATGCCGGATGCGCCTGCTATACCTGCCGCAATTACGCCCGGGCATATCTGCGCCATCTTTACATGGCCCGGGAGCTGCTGGCCTATCGCCTCAACAGCATCCACAATATTCATTATTTCATCGCTCTGATGCAGGACATGCGCACAGCAGTTGCCCAAGGTAAATTCGCCGACTATAAAAATGATTTTTACCGGCAACGCAGGGTTGAAACTTGAAACTGTGAAAAGGGTCTTCGATTCCGGAGCGCCAGTCTCGATACGAGCTTTTGATTGGATTTTTCCAATTTAATAGTTATATTAATCAGCGTATTTACAAATATCGGATTATACGATAATTGTCGAGTGCGTTTCCATTAATTGAGGAGGATAATATGAAAGAACAAGTAGCCGCAGCATTAAACAAAATCCGGCCGATGCTCCAGAGAGACGGTGGGGATGTCGAACTGGTTGATTTTGAAGAGGGTATCGTGAAAGTGCGCTTGCAAGGTGCCTGTGCCGGGTGCCCCATGTCACAGATGACAATCAAGAACGGTATTGAAAGGCTGCTCAAAGAGGAGATACCGGAAGTTAAATCAGTGGAGTCGGTTTAATAGATCTCCTACCGCCATTTGATTTTTAAATTGTGAGTTTTGTACTTTCTGCGGATTGTATTTAACACTGACGATTTGAAATATTAATGATTGCCGAGAATATCAAAGCGATTATCTCCGGCTTATTCTGGAACCGGTAATTGTTCGAGACCGGTGCCAGGCTCAAGGCTGAACATGGACCGGAAAATGTCTACGATTTCAGCCTGGGGAATTCCAGTCTTGATCCCCCGATTGAATTAAAACAGGCCCTGAAAGCCGCGGTTGATGAAACCGGTGCGATGGGCCATGCCTATATTTTCAATACTGGTAATCCGAACGAGCGCAAGGCCGCTGCCGATTCTCCAGCGGCCGAGCTAGTAAAGGGTACCAGCGATAATAATTTCGTCACGGTTTGCGGTGCCGGCGGGGTATTGAACATCATCCTCAAAACCCTGCTAATTCCGGACGACGAAGTCATCATACCCACCCCTTATTTTGTGGAATACAATTTCTATCTTTGAATAAGTCAATTCGTATTTGGCAGGGTGTTGTGCGAATATGCAAGCAAACAGAGGAGGAAAAATTATCAATGAAGATTCTGAAAATTGATCATCTCGGAATTGCGGTAAACAGTATCGAAGACGGGAAAAACTTCTGGTCGGATGTTCTCGGGCTTGATTTCGAAGGAGCGGAAACCGTTGAGGAACAAAAAGTCACCACCGCTTTTTTTCCGGTCGGTGAAAGTGAAGTGGAACTCTTAGAGTCCACATCTCCGGACGGGCCGGTTGCCAAGTATATCGAAAAAAAAGGACAGGGGATCCAGCACATCGCCTTTCGGGTCGAAAATATTGATGACGCCCTGGCAGAGCTTAAACAAAAAGGTATCCGCTTGATCGATGAGAAACCCAGGATCGGGGCCGGTGGAGCCAAGATAGCGTTTTTACACCCGAAAGTCACCGGTGGTGTGCTGGTTGAACTCTGTGAAAGATAAGGCAAGCGCGAATAAAACCACAAAAGATATAAAATATCCAAAGAGGTTTGCCTAAAAACGTTGTTTTCTTCGCGATATCGTGGTCGGTTAATCTTAGAAAAAGTCGGAGGTGAAAGGTGATCGGAAAAACCATCGATGAACTTAAAGTCGGACAAACCGCCCGATTTTCAAAAACCATCTCTGAAGCGGATATTTACCTGTTTGCTGGGATCACCGGCGATCTTAATCCGGCCCATGTGAATGAAGCGTATGCAAAAAAAACCTTTTTCAAGACCCGTATTGCCCATGGGATGCTGACCGCCAGTTTCATATCCACGGTTATCGGTACAATGCTGCCGGGACCGGGATCGGTTTATCTAAGTCAGGAAGTCCGTTTCCTGGCACCGGTTAAAATCGGCGACACCGTTAATGCCGTTGCCGAAATTACTGAAATACGACCCGAAAAGAAACGCGTTTGGTTGAAGACCACTTGTACCAACCAGGACGGTATCGTGGTGGTGGACGGTCAAGCCGTTGTCAGCCCGCCGCGCCGCTGACAAACTGCCGGTCATTTGTCAGGTGCCCCCTTGTCGGTTTTTGTTTCCCTCACAATTGCGCTAAAGCGGAACGGATGAAACATGCGGGCTATACTTTCAATCTCAACTGCACGCCTCCTTGGTAATAATATGCCGACAGAAGGTAATGTTCGGGGAGAAATCAGATGGATATCAAAGAACCTGAGATAAATCGGGATGAGATCCTGATCCTGCAGGATGATCAGTTTAACACCGACAACGTCTGCATCGTTTCGGGGGCGGGGACCGGAATCGGCCGGGCCACGGCCGTTGCTGCCGCCACGAACAATTTGATGACGGTGGGCCTTGATTTCAACGAAGACGAAGGCAATAAAACCCAGAAAATGGTCCGGGAAAAAGGCGGCCGGATGGAGTTTATTCATGCCGACCTGCAGAAAGATGCGGACATCGAACATGCGGTCTCAAAGGCCGCCAAGCTAGGAACCATCCGATATCTTGTCAACATTGCCGGTGTTCAGCATATCGATGCCATCGAAGACTTCCCTATGGAAAAATATGATCAGATGCAGCGGATTATGCTCCGAGCGCCTTTTTATTTATCCAAACTCGTCATTCCTCACATGAAAAGCAGCAGCGACGGAACGGGTGTCATCGGCAATATGGCTTCCATTCACGCCCATATCTGCACGTTGAACAAACCGGTCTACAACATCACAAAATTTGGTCTGCGCGCATTGAGCCAATCCATATCTGCCGAAGGCGGCGGAAAGATTCGTTCGTTTTCTGTCAGCACGGGTTTTGTCAAGACGCCTCTGGCCTTAAAGCAAGTTCCGGCCCAGGCACAGCAGCGGGGTATTACCCAGGAACAAGTCGTGCGGGATGTGATGATGGGAAAGTCCCGGATCAAAGAGATGATGTCGCCGATCGATGTGGCCAATCTTTTTATGTTCGGTTTTTCACGCTTTGCAAAATATCTTATCGGTGGGGATCTTCTTTTTGACGGGGGTGTGGTCTTAACCTATTAATTCGAGTTTGGAATTTCAAAACCGGGCGAATAATCGGTCCCGTTCGATTTACCGGGAGGATTTGGAGTGAATGGTGCGCTCGATCCGGAAATGCATTTTTGCGAGAGGCGCTATCAAATCCAACCCGGCAGGTGGCCCAATATTTGGGATTCGGCTATCGCACGAGAGTTGATGAAGGTATCGTGACAGCCATCGCAAATATTGGGCCACACCCAATGCTTTCGAATAAACCAGGATAGCGCCTCTCGCAAAAACGCATTTCTTCCATATCCTATGAGACAAATATCTTTTTTCAATACGCGTTTAATGTAATATGGGGTGCGAAACCTGAGCTATTAAGATCAATAAGTGGATAATCGCTACCGCGTATCCCTTTCAGCAAAGGCGGCAGCGTGTATCCACAAACTTGAATCCTGGATCTTGTAACGACAAACACTTTACGGCAATGCTGGCGTGAAGGAGAAAAGGAAGATCGAATGAATCGCAACGTCTATATCCTCGGTACCGATTCCACCCGCTTTCAAAAATGGCCGGACAAGTCTTTTAAAGATCTAGCCGGGGAAACATACCTGGCCGTTTTAAAAGATGCCGGTATGGAAAACGGTGATGAGATTGAATTTGCCTATTTCGGAAACTGCGCCATGAATCATTGGGGACAGAGTTTTATTCGGGGCCAGGTCTGCTTTGTTCCTCTGGTGGAAGAGGGATTGTTTCCGGAGCGAGTGCCGATTATCAACGTGGAAGGGGCCTGTGCTACGGCTTCAATGGCGTTTCACTCGGCCTGGAAGGATATTCTCAGCGGTCAGTCAGATGTCACCCTGGCCATCGGAGTCGAAAAAATATACATGCCGGATGACAAGGCAACCATGTTTGCATTGTTTGATGAAGGCATAGACAATTTTGATCGCGAACCGACTATTCAAACATACCGGCAGGCGGCAGAGACGTGCGGACGTAAGTTTGATCCGGGGCCGGGTCGCACCATTTTCATGGACACTTACGCCATGCAGGCTTGCTATCATATGTGGCGTTATGGAACGACCCAGCGACAGATTGCCATGGCTGCATCCAAAAACCATTATCACGGCTCACTCAATCCCAAAGCCCAGTACCAATTCGAAGTGCCGTTGGAAAAGGTGTTGGAAGATCGCCCGATCAGCTACCCTCTGACACGCTCCATGTGTGCTCCGGTGGGTGACGGGGCGGCTGCGGCCCTGTTGTGTTCCGAAGATTTTCTAAAAAGCCTGCCAACAAATATACAGAATCGAGCGGTGAAGATCGGCGCCAGCGTCATCAGCGGCGGCAAATCCAGGGGGTTTGATGAGCCCAGTTTGAGCAAAGTCGCTGCTGACAGGGCATATGATATGGTCGGGATTGGTCCAATGGACATCAACGTGGCGGAAGTTCATGATGCGACGTCTTTTTGTGAAGTCTATCAGATGGAAATGATGGGATTTTGTCCTATCGGAGAAGGCGGAAAATTTGTTGAATCCGGCGCCACCGCTCTGGACGGCAAGATTCCGGTAAACACCTCCGGCGGGCTGGTATCCAAAGGGCATCCCATTGGCGCCACTGGGTTGTCCATGATCTATGAACTGGTGACCCAGCTGCGCGGTGAGGCCGGCAATCGACAGGTGAAAAACGCCGTGTTCGCATTGCAGGAAAACGGCGGTGGGGTTATCGGCTTTGAAGAAGCGGCGTGTTCGGTAGTCATTTTGCAGAAAGACAGGTAAAATTGCATAGCGCAAAGCACATGGCGCAGAGCACTTCGTGCTGCGGAAGGATCGTTCGCCTGCGGCGAACTGGAGGAGCACTCCGCGAAGTACCTGCGCTCCGTTTGAGGAGCGCTTCGCCCGCCCAGGGATGGCGGGCAAGCTTGAGGCAAAAAATATTTGTTGCTTAACCCAAGGCCACAGGCCAGTTCAGCGCACCGAACCTTATCGCAGAGGATTCCTCAAGTTCGCCGAAGGCGAACGCTCCTCAAAGCCCGAAGGGCTGATCCTCAAGGACCAACGGGCCGATCATGCGAAAAAGCTAAAACCGTAGTAAATATTCCATACCTCTCCGTGAGTAAATCATATACAGTTTCTCGAACAACATAACCTTACTTTTTCGCATACTCCTCCCTTAATTCCTTCTTGAGCACCTTCCCCATGGCGTTGCGGGGGAAGTCGTCTACACAAATCAGACCGGATACACGTTGATATTTGGCGATTTGGCCATTGAGCCATTCTTTGAGATCTGTATTTGAAATCTTGGCCCCCTTATACAATATTGCCATGGCCAGGGGCGTTTCGCCCCATTTTTCGTGAGGTATGCCGATCACCGTGCAGTCATGGACGTCCGGGTGTTTGGCCAACACTTCTTCGATGTCGCTGGCGAAAATGTTGATACCACCGGAGATGATCATATCCTTTTTTCGGTCAAGGATGTATAAAAATCCGTCTTCGTCCAGCTTGCCCATGTCGCCTGTTTTTAAAAAGGTTTTACCACGCTCGTCACGCCAGATGGCTTCAGCAGTTTTATCCGGCAGCTTATAATATTCGGGCATCAGCCACGGCGTTAAGCCGATGATTTCGCCGATCTCACCCGGCGGGAGCAATTTTCCTTCTTCATCAATGATTCCCACATCCCAGCCCAGAGGGGGAATGCCGATGGAACTCGTCTTTGCATCCATGTCTTCCGGTTTCAGGGTGGTGCCCACACCTTCGGTTAATCCCCACAACTCCATGAGCTTGCCGGGAAATCGTTTTAGCACCTGCTCTTTGTCCTGTTTGAGGAAAGGCGAACCTGCCGCGAGCCAGACCTTCATGGAATTTAAATCGTAGCGGTCGAAATCTGGGTGGTCCAGGAGCATTTTAAACTGGGTCGGCACCATGAAGGTATGGGTGCATTTCTCCTTTTGGATCAACGCCAAGCAGGCTGTGGCATCATATTGGGGCATGATGATCAGGGTGCCGCCCACAAACATCGTCGGCAGGAAGGTAAGCCAGGTGCCGTTGGCGTACAGAGAGGTGGCGACGATGTTTCTGGCGCTCGAATCAATCCTGAAATCGATGGCAAACATGGCGGCAAATTGAAACCGGTTATGGTGGGTATGCAAGATGCCTTTGGGCAGACCGGTTGTGCCGGAGGTGTACATAAGGTTGAAGGGATCTTCATAGGTCATATCGACGAAGACTTCCCTGGCCGAACTTTCCTTAATAAAATCGTGATAGCTGCGCCATCCCGGGGTCTGTGTGCCGACGGAAAAGAAATTATCATGCGCGATATTGTTCAAGTCGAATCGATGGGGAGTGATGATATCGATCAAATGAGAGCCGGCAAACAGGAATTTGGAATCGGAGTTGTTGATCATGCGCGCCAGGGCCTCACCGGTCACCATGGCCGACAGCGGAACAATGACACCGCCGGCTTTGATCGCCGCGAAGATAATTTCAACCATTTCAATACTGTTGGTCATCAGCATGCTGACCTTATCACCATTGCGGAGTCCGCTCTGTATCAGGCCGTTGGCCAGCCGGTTGATTCGATCGTTGAATTCACCCCAGGTCAAGCGTTGATCATTGCATATCAGCGCTGTTTTATTCCTGCGCCATTTGGCATGGTTTCTCATAACATCGGTAATTATAACGTCGGGATTGTCAAATCTTTGCATGGCATCCTTCCATTTTGCTTCTTTTTCAGAATCCGACCGATGTTATGCGTGTGCCGTCTGTCGAAACCTGGCCCAGGTGGCTTCAACCACCACCGATGCACAAATAACCAAGATCGCCAGCATCTGCCAGGCTGTCAGTGTATGGCTCAAGAACACGACGGCCAGGAAAGCGGCAATAACCGGCTTCAAGAAGAAGAGATAACTTCCCCGAGTAATATCCGGGACCGCAGCCAGCCCTCCGATCCACAAGTATTGGGTAATCGTAGTATTCCACAGAATGAGGGTCAACAATGCCGCGACCTGTTTGGGTGGGCGGTCAAACAAGGTGACCGGATTGACCCATGTCTGCCAGAATAAACCGACGACGATCCACAGACCGACAGCGCCTATAAACATGGTCAATGCAGTAATGCGCAATGCACCGTAGCGGGCGATGATCGGCCTCACCCTGACAGTATAGCCCGCCATGACGATAGCGCATCCCATGCTCATCAAGATGCCGATCAGGTTTTGACCGGCTCCGGCCAGTTCGGCAAGATAACCGTCGGTTATCAGCAGGGCGACGCCAATCAAGGCGCTGATGCCGCTAATGATTTTGGCGCCGGTGAAAGGCTGTTTATTGAGCCACAGGTTCACCAGGCCGACGAAGATTGGTATCATGGTTACCATGGTGGCCACCTGAGGAACCGTGGCATAATCCAGGGACCAGTGGAAGAGAAGATAACCCAGCGTCACCCCCAAAACCGACATCCAGATGAGTCGGGTACCGTCTGTTTTAAAAGGTTCGAGAAGGTTTCGGGAAGCAGGAAAAATAAGGGCCAGAATTACAAGCCCGGAGCTGCCCAATAAAAATCGCCACACCGAAAGTTCAGGGCCTTTAACTCCCGATAATACGGAAATAAATTCGCTGGATGCATGACCGGTGACACCCATAAATACAGCCAGATAAGCAACTACAGCATACTTGTGCCAGATACCCATTTATCGAACCTCCTTTGCAAATGAAAGCAGCGTTACTACCAGTGCCTCCGGTTGTTCGGCCGGAATCAGATGTCCGGCATCCGACATGTCCACCCGTCTTCCGTCAGGCAGCCTTGAGAAAAGTTCGTCCACAATCTCCGTTTCTAAAAATACATGATCTTCAAGCCCGGTAACCACCAATGTCGGCAGTGTCAATTTTTCATATTGCAGACTCCAGTCCGATTCTCTGCCGGCTTCTGCCAACAGTTTGTAGTGGCCACTGTCAGGGTTCAGCGGCTGATAGTCTGCGTTGGTTACAAGAAAATTGGGGCGGTTGTCACCGAGCCAGTTTTCATTCATCAGCAGCGGTAGAAAAAGATCGCGGAAAAGATCCAGTCCCCCAACTTCCACTGCCCGCACCAGCGCATCGCCGATCCATTTCAGACGGGGTCCTTCTTTGCGCAGCGTATTAATCAGCACCAGACCCACGGCATCAGAACCTTTCAACCAGGTTCGGGCTGCAAACAGCCCCCCAATGGACAGGCCTACCAGAATCGGTCGCGATGGTTTTACATGGCTCAGCAAGCGAGAAGCATCTTCGACAATCAGAACCATATCCAGTTTAAGTTCTGGCGAAAATGGACTATCTGCCTGGCCCCGCATGTTGTAAGCCAGCGTCCCGTGACCGGCGGATCGCACTTTCGGTCCGATTACGCTTTCCCAGGCCGAGGTATCGGCGGTCAGGGCGTTGAAAAACACGAAAGTGCAGCCGTTAATGCTTTCAGGCGGGTGATAGACATAGAAAAGGGCATCATTGGGTCCAAACTCCAAGTGGCTCATGGTGTATTCCTTCCAATTAGATGTGAACTAAGACATTCATCAAGAATATGTAACTGGGTAAAAGCTGAAGCTGTTTGATACAAGATACAAGATCCATGATCCAGGATGCAGGCTCCGAACAACGATGAATGCTTAAAACGTGCTTTAGTTTTCTGCAGCCTGTTTGCTGTATCCTGAATCCTGTGCGACCTCCTCTAATTCAAAATGCAGCCCGCAAAAGTGCGTGGAGCGTGAAATATTGCTTGCACCGCTTAAAATGATTCAATTTTTGTTATATGGGAATATATATTAGAGATCTCGCAACATACATTAAAAGTGAGTCATTTTCCCCAACTAATTAACGAGGTCTGTATTGAGGGGCTACTTCTTATCTCCGTCCAGTTCTCTTAATTTTTTGCGGATAATCTTACCGGTGGCCGTCATGGGTAGTTCGTTCACGAATTCGATTTCACGTGGATATTCATGGGCCGCCAGTTTTTTTCGGACGAAATCGCGAATCTCTTTTTCCAGTGATTTATCGGGTGTCGTGCCTGGATTTAAGACGAGAAAGGCCTTGACGATTTCGGTGCGAACGTCGTCCGGTCTTCCAATCACAGCTGCCATGGCCACGGCCGGATGTTTGATCAGACAGTCTTCGATTTCCCCGGGTCCGATCCGGTATCCGGCACTGGTAATCAAATCATCGTCGCGACCGACAAACCACAGATAGCCATCCTCGTCCTTACGAGCCATGTCGCCGGTTAGACACCAGTCACCAACAAATTTCTGTTGCGTGGCTGCAGGGTTTTTCCAGTACTCCAGGAACATCACCGGGTCGGGGCGTTGGATGGCCACGTTGCCGGTTTCACCCGGTGGCATTAGCCGGCCGCTATCATCCACAATCTCGACCACATGACCCGGAACGGCTTTGCCCATGGACCCCGGGCGTACATCCATTATTTGCGCACAGTTGGCGACTACCAGGTTGACTTCGGTCTGTCCGTAAAATTCGTTGATGGTAATGCCCAGCGTTTCCCTCCCCCAATCCAGCAGCTCCTGCCCCAGTGTTTCTCCACCGCTGCCGATGCTTCTAATCCTGTATGCGTGACGATTTTGAGGACTTTGCACCTGACGCATGAGCTTAAGAGCCGTTGGCGGCAGGAAGGCATTGCGAATGCCGTATTTGGCCATTAGATGAAATGCAAATTCCGGGTCGAATTTTCGGGCGCGGTAGGCCAGGACCGGAATCCCGTGATGCCAGCTGGGAAAGAGAACATCGATCAGACCCCCGATCCAGGCCCAATCGGCCGGTGTCCAAAACAAATCACTCTCCTCGGGGAAAAAATTATGGGGAAATTCAACACCGGGCAGATGGCCCAACAGGGTTCGATGCGCATGCAAGGCGCCTTTCGGGGGACCGGTTGTACCGGATGTATAAATAATCAGAGCCGGGTCGTCGGCAAGCGTATTCAGCGGTTGATAATCCGTGGAACCCTTGGCCAGGGTTTGCCAGAAATCACGCACGTGTTCCCGGCCTTCGCTGCTGACGACAAAGATATTTTCAACGTGCGGTAGCGCCTGTCGGATCTGAAGAATTTTTTCAAGGTTGGCGGTATCGGTGACGACACACCTGGCCTGGCTGTTGTCCAGGCGATAGCTGAGGGCATCGGTCCCGAACAGGGTAAACAAGGGAATGGCGACGGCACCGATCTTGTAGGTTGCAATATGGGTAATTGCTGTTTCCGGACACTGGGGCAGCAAAATGCCAACGCGATCCCCTTTGCTGATTCCTGCGGCTTTAAGCGAATTGGCAAATTGATTCGAGAATCTTTTCAGTTCCCAGAAAGTATATTTTTCGACCTCCCCGGTTTCATTTTCATAGATCAGGGCCAGGCGGTATCGCTGATGGGCGTGTTTGTCGCATATATCAACTCCGATGTTGTAATGTTGCGGGATAGTCCAGCGATAAGAGCGGTATACGTCATCATATGTTTTACCCGGCTTTAGCATTGTTTACCTCCGTTTCTTGGGGTCAACGTTTGCTGGACGATCACTTCGTTTGAGGAGCGTTCGCCTTTGGCGAACTTGAGGAACGATCCTTCGGATCTTGAGGCTTTTTGGATGCTTAGCCTTATAATCGCATAACGAAAATCTTAATCAATTCACATGTTTCCTCTAAAATATTACTATCTTTTCCCATTCAACCACGTCACGGCGTGGTTGGACGTTCGATGTTCATTTTTTTTAGTGGATCGTCTTAAATGAAAATTTTCCCCGGGTTCATGAGGCCCTTGGGATCGATGAGGGTCTTGATCTGCTTCATCAGCTCATAACTTTGGCCGTGTTCCTGCTGCATGAATTTACGTTTGCCGATGCCGATTCCGTGTTCTCCGGTGCAGGTACCTCCCAACTCGACCGCGCGGGTGACGATGGTATGTTTGACTGCTTCCAGGGCTTTCCATTGTGCAGCGTTGGATGGATCGCCGACCAGAACTACGTGAAGGTTGCCGTCTCCGGCATGCCCGAATACATAACCGATGGCACCTTTTTCATCCACCTGCTTTTGTGAAAAAATGACCATTTCCGGATAGCGGGAGATCGCAACCGCCGCATCGACAATCAGCGTTTCCATGCCCGGGTGTGCCCGGTGGATTGTTTCCCAGGCTTCATGACGCGCCCGCCAAAGGTTTGTGCGGTCAGCTTCATCGACCCCAAATTGAAAGCCGGTGGCGCCACAGTCCCGGCAAAGCTCGGTGGCCAGGTCAGCGGTTTCCTTCAGGGTCGCAGAGCTGATACCGTGAAATTCGCAAAACAATGATGGGGCTTCGGCAAGCCCCAGCTGTTTTTCGCGGTTCATCAGATTAATCAACTCCGGTGTCAGCAGCTCCAGGGCCGCCGGCTCCAAACCGGATCCGATCATCACCGCTACGGCTTGAGATGCACTTTCCAGTCGATCGAATGTAATGGTCGCCGCCAGGTGATGAACCGGTATCCCGGTCAACCGCAGGGTGGCTTCGGTAACCACGCCCAGAGTTCCTTCCGACCCGACGAACAGACGGGTAAGATCATAGCCGGAGGATGATTTCGGCGCCTTGCAGCCGGTGTGAATGACCTTGCCCTGGGGCAGCACCACTGTCAGTTTCATCACATAATCTTTGGTGGCGCCATACTTGACGGTTTGTACCCCCGAGGCGTTGTTGGCGATCATACCGCCGATGGAGGCATCCGCGCCGGGATCGGGCGGAAAAAACAGACCATGACGCCCGGCCTGCCGGTTTAATTCTTTGCGCAGAACACCCGGCTGCACGTCGGCCTGAAGATCCTGGGGGCGGATCTCGATGATCCGGTTCATTTGGGTCAGGTCCACGACCAATCCGCCATGCATCGGCACCGGGTTGCCCTCGGTGCTGGTGCCGGCACCCCAGGGGGTGACAGGAATCTGCTTTTCGTAGCACCACTGAAGGATTCGGGCCACTTCCTCGGTGACTGTCGGCCAGATGATACCGGCCGGGAGGGCGCCGCGATGATACGATATGTCTTGCACGTGAAGCTCACGGTTGGATTGACCGGTTGAAAATCGATCCGGGGATACAAAGGAAGTTAACTCCGCAACCTGTTCCTGGGTGAATTCTTTCATTTGGTCGTCTCTTTATCATCTATTCGTTTTCTGTTTTCTTCGAGGGCTTCAGCCAGGTGCATCACCTTTAACGGCTCTCCCTTTCGCATTACCCCGCCGCGCAGCTGCATTATGCAACCGGGGCATTCTGTGACGAGAACCTCAGCCCCTGTCTGATTAAAATCTTCCAGTTTCCGGGCCAGAATTTCTGCGGATATGTTCGGAAATTTGCTTGAGAATGTGCCCCCAAAACCGCAGCAGGTTTCTTCTTCATCGGCCGGCAGAAACTGCAAGCCGGCTTTATTGATCAGGGCATGGGGCGCTTGGCGCACACCCAGACCGCGGCACAGGTGACATGGCGCATGGTAAGTGGTCTTTGGCCCGTCGGACTGGAACAGGTCGGATTCTATCTCCAACACATCGTTTAAAAGAGAACTGAAAGGATAGACCTTGTCGGCAAAAAGATGAACCTGCTCAAGCATGCTTGCATCATCTTCAAAGATCTTCAGATACCCGTTTTTGAGGTGATTGGCACAGGATGCGCACAGCGTCAGAATATAATCATAGTCTTCCTGCATAAAAGCATAAATATTCTGCCGGGCCACATCACGAGTTGCCTGTTTTTCACCCATCATCTCCACCGGCAGACCGCAACAGGATTGCTCTCTGGGAAATTCCAGAGCCACCTTCTGTTGGGCCAGCAGGTTAACCGCTGCTTCGAGTTGTTGCGGATATACAAAATCGTGCAAGCAACCGGAAAACAGGGCCACCCGGCAGCGTGGCTCGAGCACCTCCGGTTTTAACTTCGGCCATCGATCGCGAAACGGATTGTCGGTGATTGCCGGTAGCGTACGAAAGTTGTGTTGTTTGGCGAAAATAAACGGTAGGTGGCGCAGATACTGAGCGTCATTGGTAATCGGCTTTTGAGCAACGTGTGCCGAGCGCAACAGCGTGTGAAATAGCCTGCGGCTGCGCAATACTTTGCCCAGCAAAAGGCTCGTCAGAGGATGGCCTTCCTCGTCCTGGATTCGAGAATGAACTTCTTTTATCAGCCGCGGCAGATCGATCCCGGCGGCACAGACCTCTTTGCACGCGCCGCAGTTGATGCAGTTTTGAACCAGATTCTTGGCTTTGTCCCGGCCATGAAAGAAATATGTGACGATCAGACCGATGGCGCCGATGTAAATATGGCCGTACTGATGGCCGCCCACCATGCGGTATATGGGGCAGACATTGGCGCAGGCGCCACAGCGAACACAGCGCAGGACCTGGGAGAAAATCGGATCCCGGGCCAGTTCCCGTCTGCCGTTATCCAAAAAGACGATATGCATTTGCTTTTGATAGTCCGGAGCTGCGGCGCATGTGTTGGGGCCGGTAATCCAGGTCACGTAGGAGGTGATACCCTGCCCGGTAGCGTTACGCGGAAGGGCCCGGTTTACCAACAGCGCATCGTGGAGGGTCGGAATCAATTTGTCCAGACCCACCAGCGCCACGTGCACCCGCGGCAACGTGGTGACCAGGCGGGCGTTGCCTTCGTTGGCGACCAAACCGATAGTCCCGGTGTCAGCCAATGCAAAATTGGCCCCAGAAATTCCCATATCCGCTTCAACATACTTTTGCCGGAGCTCCCTGCGGGCCACCTTCACCAGCCGTTCGATCTCCGTATCCTGCTTTTGTCCGGTGACATCCGTAAACAGATCGGCCACCTGGTAGCGTGATAGATGAATGGCCGGCATCACCATGTGCGACGGTCCTTCCCCTCGCAGCTGGATGATATATTCGCCCAGGTCGGTTTCCGTGACTTCAAATCCTTCGGCTTCCAGATGATGGTTTAACAGGGTTTCTTCGGCGGTCATCGATTTGGATTTTACGATCTTTGTTACCGCATTTTCCCGGGCGATGCGGGCGATGATTTCATTGGCTTCTGAGGCGGTTTGGGCAAGGTGGATTTTGGTGCCGGTTTTTTCAGCGCTTTGCTTGAATTGTTCGAAAAGTTCATCCATGCGTGAAATTGCAGCGTCTTTGGCTGCGGCAATTTCCCAAACCAAGCCCGCAATGTCCATACCGGCAAAAGCGTTTGCCCGCCCGGTGCGGTAGGCGACAGCGAAATTGTCCATGGCACTGCGCAGGAATTCATTTTGAAGCGCCCCGTTTACTTCTGCCTTATATTCTCTTAAGTTCTTCGCATCTTGCATTATCCATCCTCGAGCAGCAGTATGTGAAGTTCCAGCGGACCATGCACCCCCAGGGCCAGCACGCGTTCGATGTCGGCCGTGCGGCTGGCACCGGTAATAAAAGCCGTGTAATTCGGAAAAGACTGCATGGCGCTTTTCAACTCGTTTTCCAGATCGAAAGCGCTGGCTCGGATTTTCGATTTTGGTAAAATGCCGATGTGCACCTCGCTGATCATTGTTGCCAGGCGCACGTCCTCGTTGCTCGACTCCAGTACCAGAGTGCCGGTTTCAGCGATACCGTAATCGATAAACGTCACTCCGATATCGATGCCGGCCAGATGATTGCGCAACCCATCATGGATCAGTTTGATCCCATTGCTCCCACAGAGTTCTTTTAATTCGGCGCACCGACTTTCATCCAAACCGGGCGCTGCGATTATCTTTTGTTGTTTTGCATTGCAAAAATCTTCGGCTTGCGGTGAGAGTGGTTGCTCGCAGCCCGCGATTAAAAGCTGGCAAGCCTGTTTTTTGGTACATAGGGCGACGCAATATTCCAAAGCCTCCTGTTCTGTTTTGACTTCGGTTACAAATGCTGAAACCAACTCGGCTTTTTGCCTGAACAGTTCGTAAATATCGACCGTGTTTTGCATCTGCAAATTTCCCAATTTCCATCAGTGATGACATGAGAGATGGATATATTCGAGCGCAATGTGTTATCTAACCGGGCTGACAACCGTAATTATCACTTTGACAAACTTTTTCAGGTGCAAACAGCACCTGAATTTTAATCGTATCACTATTACATATGGGGTTTTGGCTCTGTCAAGGTAAAAACCGAAACAGCTTGATAAGCGGTAAACCATTTGGTAGTTAAAAATATCTGCAATTTACTTAGACTTATGAACTATGATTATCGGATTCGATCAATTGCCGATGAGGATGCTGCATTTGTTATCGAATGAAAAGCAGCTGTTGGTTTCGCTCTCTTCTTTTTCAAACTAAGTAGCACAGTAAAAATTGACATGCTGAATCGTTTTCTATAGATTGCGTAATTTGATCGAGTTCCATGTTTTTGATCACCGAACGATGAGAACCGGCAATAGGTCGCCGGCAATAATAAAGGAATACTTAAATAACAGCCGACATAAAATTTTAAGGAGTATGTCATGTCCGAACACCCTGAATTAAAAAAGTGGAAAGATCTTGCAGCCAAACAGTTGCGAGGTAAAGCACTTGAAGCGTTGAATTGGAAAACACCGGAAGGGATAGAAGTAAAACCCCTTTACACTGCTCAAGATATAGAGGGAATGGCGCATGTAAACACGCTGCCGGGTTTTGCACCGTATACCAGAGGTCCGATGGCGACCATGTATGCCGGACGGCCCTGGACGATCCGCCAGTACGCCGGCTTTTCGACGGCCAAAGAATCGAATGCGTTTTACAGAAGAAATCTGGCAGCCGGTCAAAAAGGTCTTTCGGTGGCTTTCGACCTGCCCACCCATCGCGGCTATGACTCGGACAACCCCAGAGTGGTTGGTGATGTCGGCAAAGCCGGTGTTGCAATCGATTCAGTGGAAGACATGAAAATCCTCTTTTATCAGATCCCTCTGGATCAGATGAGCGTCTCCATGACCATGAACGGAGCCGTGCTGCCGATAATGGCCAGCTATATCGTTGCCGCGGAAGAGCAGGATGTCAAACCGGAGCAGCTGACCGGAACCATCCAGAACGATATTTTGAAAGAATACCTGACACGCAACACCTATATATATCCGCCCGAGCCATCCATGCGAATAGTGTCCGATATTATCGCTTACTGTTCGCAAAATATGCCCAAATTCAACACCGTGAGCATCAGCGGCTACCACATGATGGAAGCCGGTGCAGATTCGGTTTTGCAGTGTGCCTTTACGCTGGCAGACGGTGTTGAGTATGTGCGGGCTGCGCTAAATGCCGGACTGGATATCGACACGTTTGCACCGCGGCTGTCCTTTTTCTTCGGCGTAGGCATGAACTTTTTTATGGAAGTTGCCATGCTGCGGGCAGCGCGCTTTCTGTGGCATGAATTGATCAGCCGCTTCAATCCCAAAAACCCCCGATCGACCATGCTCAGAACCCATGTTCAGACCTCGGGCTGGAGTCTGACCCAGCAGGACCCGTACAACAACATTATCCGGACCACGATTGAAGCGCTGGCAGCCGCACTGGGGGGGACCCAATCCCTGCACACCAACTCTTTTGACGAGGCGGTGGGCTTGCCGACGGATTTTTCGGCCAGGATTTCCCGCAACACCCAGATTATTATTCAGGAAGAATCGCAAATCTGTCATGTCGCCGATCCGCTGGGCGGCTCTTACTATATCGAAGCCCTGACCGGTGAGATAGTTAAAAAAGCCAGAGATATCATCGATGAAGTTGAGCAGCTGGGAGGCATGGCCAAGGCGATAGAATCCGGAATGCCGAAGTTGCGTATCGAGGAATCTGCCGCCCGCCGTCAGGCCCGCATCGATCAGGGACTGGATGTCATCGTGGGGGTAAACAAATACAAGATTGAAGATGAACCGCTGGATGATATTCTGGAGGTTCCGAGTACGGTACGTGATGAGCAGGTAGCCCGCTTGGAAGAGACTAGAGCCACCCGCGACAATGCAACGGTGCAAACAGCCCTGGAGGCGGTAACCCGAGCAGCCGAATCAGGCGCTAATCTGCTGCAGGCCTGTATCCCGGCCATAAGAGCCCGGGCAACCGTCGGTGAGGTTTCCGATGCCATGGAAAAAGCGTTCGACCGCTTTGTGGCCACCACCCGGTGTATCTCAGGCGTTTTTGCCGCCGAATACGGGGACAGCGAAATATTTGCTTCATTGAAAAAACGCACCGATGAATTCAGTTCGCTTGAAGGCCGGCGGCCCAGAATCCTGGTGACCAAAATGGGCCAGGATGGCCATGACCGTGGCATCAAGGTCATCGCCACCGCATACGCCGATATGGGATTTGACGTGGATATCAGTCCCATGTTCCAGACCCCGGCCGAAGCCGCCAGGATGGCGGTGGAAAACGATGTGCATGTGGTCGGGGTATCCAGTCTGGCTGCCGGCCACAAGACGCTGGTACCGCAGCTGATTGAAGACTTGAAAAATGAAGGCGGCGATGATGTTTTGGTGGTGGTCGGAGGAGTTATTCCGCCGTCTGACTACCAGTTCCTGTACGATGCCGGTGCGGTGGGTGTCTTCGGTCCCGGGACCGTTATCACCGAATCGGCCAACGCTGTTCTCAATGCTTTGGAGCAAAGATAATCCATATTTAACCACCAAAAGTTGTTGTGTCCTGCAGACATCAGGTCGGTATGCTGGTATAGCCCGCGAACAAGTCGAATACCCGCTGCACCGGTTTATTTCTACTACTTCCTCCTGGACACCACCGATATCGAAGAAATCGCGCACACCATTGGGCAGCAACACATATAATTAACAATCCTTGCCATAGCGATTTTTCTTGACAATAATCGCGCAGTATACAATGGTTTCAGTTTACATTTTTGCTGGGAGGATTATTTTTCGTTATTTAATCGGCGTGTATATTATGGAAAACCTGGTGATATGAAAGGAAATTGAGCATGGGTGTTGTCGAAGATAAAATCAATGATCTAAAAGAGAAGGAAAAACAGATCCTGCAGATGGGCGGTGAGAAGGCGGTTGCCAAACAAAAGGAAAAAGGAAAGCAGACCGCCCGTGAACGGTTGAACTTGCTTTTCGACCCGGGCACCTTCCGGGAAATAGATATGTTTGTCGAACATCGCTGTTCGAACTTCGACATGACAAACACTGATATCCCTTCGGATGGGGTCATCACCGGCCATGGACTTGTCGACGGCCGGCCGGTGTTTGCTTTTTCCCAGGACTTTACCTCCCGGGCCGGCAGCCTGGGTGAGATGCACGCCAAAAAAATCTGCAAAGTCATGGATCTGGCCCTTAAAGCCGGTGTTCCGTTTATCGGATTCAACGATTCGGGTGGAGCCAGAATTCAGGAAGGGGTTGATGCGTTGTCAGGCTACGGACAGATTTTCTACCGCAACTCCGTGTCATCGGGAGTCGTGCCTCAGATTTCAGCCATCATGGGACCAACCGCCGGGGGAGCCGTGTATTCACCGGCCATGACCGATTTTGTCTTTATGGTCAAAAACTCCAGTTATATGTTTATTACCGGTCCGGATGTGATCAAAGCCGTCACCGGCGAAGAGATCACCTTTGAAGCTCTCGGCGGCGCCATGACCCATAATGAAAAAAGCGGCGTTGCCCAGTTTGCCTGTGAAAGTGACGAAGATGCTATCAACCAGATCAAACGCCTGCTCTCATTTCTGCCGGCCAACAATATGGAAGATCCGCCGTTCGTTCAAACAAATGACAATCCCAAGCGAACCGATCCGGCCCTGGACACCATCGTTCCGGATAATCCCAACCATTCCTATGACATGAAAGCGGTTATTGGCAGCATTGTGGACAATGGCGACTTTTTCGAACCGCACCAGTACTTTGCAAAAAACATGATCGTTTGCTTTGCCAGGCTCAACGGCAGGACGGTGGGCATCATTGCCAACCAGCCCGAGGTGCTTGCCGGCTGCCTGGATATTGACGCATCCGATAAAGCCACGCGCTTCATCCGTTTCTGCGACGCTTTTAACATTCCCCTGCTGACCATTGCCGACGTTCCCGGCTATCTGCCCGGCAGCCAGCAGGAATGGGGGGGAATTATCCGCCACGGCGCTAAGCTGCTCTGGTGTTATTCGGAGGCCACCGTGCCCAAATTGCTGCTGATTACCCGCAAGGATTATGGTGGTTCGTATCTGGCCATGTGTTCGCGGGATCTCGGGGCGGATATGGCTTTTGCCTGGCCGACCGGGGAAGTTGCGGTCATGGGGGCTGCCGGGGCTGCGAATATCATCCATCGCAAAGAAATCAAGGAAGCCGATGATTCTGAAATCAAAAGGCAGGAGAAGATCGAGGAATACGAATCGCTTTTTTCAAACCCATACCGGGCCGCCAACAGGGGGTACATCGATGCCGTCATCGTTCCGAGTGAAACCCGGCCGCGGTTGATCGAAGCGCTGGAGATTATGTGCAGCAAACGTGAGCTGCGGCCACCCAAAAAACACGGGAATATACCGGTGTAGGGGGTTGGTTTTAAGTTTTAAGTTAAAAGTTTTAAGATAAGGATAAATTACCTAATATAACTTAAAACCTAAAACCTAAAACTTATTTCGGAGAAATCATGGAAACAGATAAAAAAATGGCGGCAGCGATCGCTGCAGTAATGAGCTACCTTAAAACCGAGGAAGAGATTCTTGTCATGCAGACCGTGTCTGCACCGGCCGCTGCCCAGGCAGCGGCACCGATTTCGATGAATATGTGGGGAATGAGCGGCCGACAGGCGATGATGCAGATGCGAAATATGATGCAGATGAAAGTTTTTAAATGATTATTGAAAAATTGAAGCGTGAAAATCGATGCGTCCTTGATCAATTTTCAGCACAAAATCTTCAATGAGGAAGAGGAGAACCGTAAGATGAGCGACCACGATCAATTAAAGATGACCAAAATGGATTACAGTGTCGATCGACCCGAGGCTGAGAATCCAATCAAGGTTGAAGACCTGACACTGCGTGACGGGCATCAGTCTCTGTTTGCCACCCGGGGGCGGACCGAGGATATGATCCCGGTAGCCGAAATGATGGATGACGTCGGGTTCTGGGCCGTTGAAACTTGGGGCGGCGCCACATTCGACACCATGCACCGGTTTCTGAACGAAGATCCCTGGGAACGCATCCGGACCTTGAAACGCTTTATGAAAAAAACGCCGTTTTCGATGCTGCTGCGGGCGCAGAACCTGGTGGGTTACCGCAACTATGCCGATGATGTGGCCAAGGCTTTCGTGGAGCGTGCCTGCGAAAACGGCATGGATATTTTCCGCACCTTTGATGCTCTCAACGATTACCGCAATTTTGAAACCGTTGTACCGGTAATCAAGGAGTTCGGCCGGCATTTCCAGGGCTGTATCTGTTACACCATGACCGAGCCGCGCATGGGCGGTGAAGTTTACAACATCGACTACTATGTCAATAAGGCCAAAGATCTTGAGGCCATGGGTGCCGACAGCATCTGCATCAAGGATATGGCCGGTATGATCGCTCCCTATGATGCCTATGATATTGTCAGTGCCTTGAAAAAGACCGTCAAGCCGCCGATTCACCTGCACAGTCATTTTACTTCGGGTATGTCATCCATGAGTCACCTGAAGGCCATCGAAGCCGGCGTGGATATTCTCGACACCTGCATGTCGCCGTATGCCTATCGTACAGCCCATGCGGCCATTGAACCGCTGGTGATGGCACTTTTAGGGACAAACCGGGATACCGGATTTGACATCAATCTCCTGGCCAAGATCAACGAGGTCCTCGAAAAAGAGGTGATGCCCAAATACAAACATCTGCTGGACGACACCAAAATGTCGGTTATCGACATCAACGTTCTGCTGCATCAGACCCCGGGGGGCATGCTTTCCAACCTTGTTAATCAGCTCAGAGAAATGGATGCCCTGGATAAGATCGATGAGGTTTACAAAGAATTGCCGAGAGTTCGCAAAGATCTGGGCCAGATTCCGCTAGTAACGCCCACCAGCCAGATTGTAGGCATACAGACCGTCAACAACGTGCTGTTCGACGATGAGAACGAACGCTATAAAATGATTACCGGCCAGGTCAAAGACCTGTGTTACGGTCTGTATGGCAAGACAGCGGTGCCGATTAATCCCGAGGTTCAGAAAAAGGCGCTGAAGGGCTACGAAAGGGGAGAAGAGCCGATCACCTGCCGGCCGGCGGAAGTGCTGGAGCCCGAATTGGAAAAAGCCAAGAATGATACCGAAGGATTGGCGGTTGATCTGGACGATGTGCTGATATACGCGCTCTATCCGGTCACGGGTAAAAAGTTCCTGAATTGGAAATACGGCAAAGAAGAACCACCGCCGGAGGTCCGGCCGAAATCACTGCAGGAAGCTAAGGCCGAGCAGGATCTTATTCAAAAAGCCCGGGCCGGTAAACTGATCGAACCCAAAGAGAAACAGAATCCGGCCAAGAGCGAGAACCTGCGCACATTCAATGTGTTTGTGGACGATGATTACTTTGAGGTCGGCGTGGATGAAGTCGGCGGCTCACCGGTTGTCAACTATATCCAGCAGATGCCGGCCGCTCCGGCAGCCCCGATGATGACAGCTGCCGCTGCTCCGACCCCCACGCCTGCTGCCCCGGCAGCTGCCGCTCCGGCACCGGAGCCGGCCAAAGAGACTGCCGCTAAGCCGGCTGATACGCCAGCCCCTGCGGCGGCAGATGTGGCGGGCACGTCTATGACCGCGCCGATGCCGGGTATGATCGTCAATTATGAAAAACAAGTCGGTGACGCGGTCAATGAGGGCGAAACCGTCGTCATCCTTGAAGCCATGAAAATGGAAAACGCCTTGCCGGCGCCGGTCAGCGGTACGATCAAGGCGGTGAATTTCTCCAGCGGCGACTCTGTGCAGAAGAACGACGTACTGGCTGTCATCGGCTAGGATTTTTCAGAACCGGAGAAGGGGTGAAGGGGAGAACCGGAGCATCACATCTCCGGGACACCGGTTCGCCGTTTCTCCGGTTCTTTTTTTGAAACTCAATGTGGGCACAACGATAGCCTTCATTTGAGCATCATAATTGATCATAACATCGAACAACAGGGAGACAGGGCTTATGAAGGTCCATGAGTATCAGGCCAAAGAGCTGTTCAAAAAATACAATGTCCCCGTACCGGAAGGCGGCATTGCATTTTCGTCCGATGAAGCCAGGTCCGTGGCCCAAAAGCTGGGTGGCTTTCCGGTGGTGGTAAAGGCCCAAATCCATGCCGGTGGACGTGGTAAAGGCGGCGGCGTGAAACTGGCCGACTCGCTTGAAGCTGTCGCCGCGGCAGCCGATCAGATTATTGGCATGACGCTTGTGACCCACCAGACCGGCCCGCAGGGCAGACGCGTGAAAAAGGTCCTGGTGGAACAGGGTCTGGACATTGAAAAAGAGCTCTATCTGAGTATCATTCCGGACCGATCGAGCGCTAAAATTATTGTTATGGCCAGCGAAGCCGGCGGCATGGACATAGAGGCGGTTGCTGAAAAGACCCCCGAGAAGATCATCAAAGTGCCGATCGATCCGCTCACCGGCATTCAGTCATATCACAGCCGGCAGGTAGCCTTTGGATTGAACCTTCCACCGGCGACGATCAGGCCCTTTACAGCGATGCTCAATAACCTGTACCGGCTCTTCGTTGAGTATGACTGCTCCCTGGTGGAGATTAACCCCCTCATCCTCACTGCCGCTGAAGCTGTGATAGCCTTGGATGCAAAAGTCAATTTCGATGACAATGCCTTGTTTCGTCACAAAGATATCGTAGAGTATCGGGATCTGGACGAAGAGGATCCACTTGAAATCGAAGCTTCCAAATTTAATTTGAACTACATCAACCTGGACGGCAACGTCGGCAATATGGTCAACGGGGCCGGTTTGGCCATGGCGACCATGGATATCATCAAACTTGCCGGGGCCGAACCGGCGAATTTTCTGGATGTCGGCGGCGGCGCCAGTGCCGAAATGGTGGAAAACGGATTTCGAATCATTCTCAGCGATAAAAACGTAAAAGGGATTCTGATCAATATTTTCGGTGGCATTTTGCGCTGTGACATACTGGCCGAAGGGGTGGTCGAAGCGGCCAAGAAAACCGGTATCAATGTGCCGGTGGTGGTGAGAATGGAAGGAACCAATGTCGAACAGGGCCGCCGAATTCTGGCCGAATCCGGTTTGCGTCTAATCACAGCGGTCGATTTGAAAGATGCAGCGAGAAAAGTGGCTGAAATCGTAGGCAATTGAGGGTAAAAAAATTCCCATACTCTTCAGATAATTTGGCCCGTAATCAGTTATTCGTGCGTGAGAGGGTAAAAAAATGAGTATTTTCGTCGACAAGAATACACGCGTTCTGGTCCAGGGTATCACCGGCCGCGAAGGCATGTTTCACACGCGTCAATGTGTCGAATACGGAACCCGGGTGGTTGCCGGTGTTACCCCGGGCAAAGGCGGTCATAAGATGGACGATGTGCCGGTATTCAACACGGTCACAGATGCTTTTGTAAAAACCGGCGCTGATTGCAGCATGATTTTTGTCCCGCCGGCATTTGCGGCCGATGCCATCATGGAGGCCGTCGACGCCGGGCTTGATTTGATCGTTACCATCACCGAAGGCATTCCGGTGCTGGACATGATGCGGGTTAAAAACTACATGCGAAATAAAAATTCACGCCTGATTGGGCCGAACTGTCCGGGTATTATCACCCCCGGGGCATGCAAAGTGGGAATTATGCCGGGACCGATTCACAAGCCCGGCGGGCCGATCGGCGTTGTTTCCCGCAGCGGTACCCTCACCTACGAAGTCGTGCATCAGTTGACGCTGGAAGATATCGGTCAGACCACGTGTATCGGCATCGGTGGCGATCCGATCAATGGAACCAATTTTATCGATTGCCTCGAGGCTTTTGAAAAGGATTCGGACACGCAAGGCATCGTCATGGTCGGGGAGATCGGCGGCAATGCCGAGGAAGAAGCCGCTGCCTATATAAACCAACATTTGACCAAACCGGTGGTTGGATTCATCGCCGGTCTAACGGCACCGCCGGGCCGTCGCATGGGGCATGCCGGTGCGATCATCAGCGGAAAAAGCGGCACTGCCCAGGGAAAAATTGATGCCATGAAGGCCAGTGGTATTCATATCTGTGAAAATCTGGGAAACCTTGGGGAGTTGTGTACCGAAGTTTTTCAATAGAAAAGTAATACGCATATTTATTTAGAATCGGGATAGGAACGAAGAAAATTTCAAATTCCAAAACCCAAATTCCAAATAAATTTCAAGCACTAATACCCAAAATTTAAAACTGTTTCGATCATTTGTATTTGAGTATTTGAATTTGTTTGGGATTTGTTATTTGTTTTTTGGAATTTTAATTGAACATTCTATTCAATTACCTGTTTCCTACCTGGCTGTGACGGGTTTACTTTCGTTCAGAAGGATTAAAATTTATGCATGAAATGGGGGTTGCAATGCAAATCGCTGAAATTGCAGCCGCTTCGATCCCAGAGGATATGCAGCAGTCAAAGGTGGAGCGCGTCAATTTGAAAGTCGGCAAACTGTCGGCGATCGTTTCCGAAAGTTTGCGGTTTTGCTTTCAGATTGTGGTGCAAGACACCCCGCTGGAAGGAGCCGAGCTGAACATCCAGGAAATTCCGGTGGTTGCCCGATGCAACGACTGTCGCCACGAATGGACAATCCACAATCCGGTGTTTACGTGTAAAAAATGCAGCAGCGGCGCGATTGAGCTTTTGTCCGGACGCGAGCTCGATATCGACTCCATCGAAATTGCCGATGAGACGCCTTAATCGATTTTCACTCAAAGCCACCCGGGCGTGATGGTAGTAAAGATTCCATGCCTGGAGGACCTGGCTTTGAGCTGTCGCAGATGGGACTTTTAGGGTCTTTCTTTGATGCGGGGGTCTGCTGGAGTGGTGGCGTAATGATAAGGACTTTGTCAAGTTGGAATTCGGATTTTGGCTTTTACCAACACTCCAGTACTCGAAAACAGGCCAGTATCCTTATCGGCAAAGCTATTTAACTCTGACCTGACGCAAAGGACCAGGTTTCCGCTACTGTAATGAATGTATTATTTACCCGGCACCGTTGGGTGAAAGAAAAAGAGGACAGTTTTCCATGATCTTACCCGGTTTTGTCACGGCCAAATATTTCCACCGTGATCATTCTCACAAGTCTGGCCACGTCCATCACGAACACGGGCCACACGGTGGTGTTGAAACCAAGAAAAGCGGCACGCGGGAGATCAAAGTGGTTCGCAGGGTTCTGGATGCCAACGATATCATGGCCCAGCAGAACCGCGAACTGTTTGATCGAAAGGGGGTTTTTGTTCTCAATGTCATGAGCAGCCCCGGCTCGGGGAAAACCACCGCTCTTGAAAAAACCCTGGCCCGAATCATGCCGGAAATAAAAAGCGCGGTGATTGTCGGAGATATCTGCACCACCAACGATGCCGATCGGCTTGCCGAAAGCGGTGCACCCGTGGTGCAGGTGAATACCGATGAATTCGGCGGCGATTGCCACCTAGCGGCCCATGTGATCGAAAAGGCACTGGTCGGTATCGACCTTGAGTCGGTGGTGCTTTTAATTGTCGAAAATATCGGCAACCTGGTTTGCCCGGCCGAGTTTGACATCGGTGAGGACGCCCGGGTGGTGGTTCTAAGTGTAACCGAAGGTGAGGACAAGCCGGCCAAGTATCCACTGATGTTTCGTGAATGTGATGCCGCCCTGCTGAATAAGATCGACCTGCTGCCGTATCTTGATTACGATAAAGCGGCGGCGGTGAATTATATTCACCAGATTCATCCCGGTATGCCGGTATTCGAAATTTCAGCCAAAACCGAAGAAGGCTTCGAACCCTGGCTAGAATGGCTCAAACAGCGGATCGCCGAAAAAGTAAAGATTCGGATCTAGAGGACCCGGCTTTGATTTCACCCCATACAAGGACCAGGATTTCTATGGTTGATTGAACCATTATAGCGGTTGTCATAAATACGTTCCGATTTCAGATTAAAAAAAATATAGCGTTTGCGTCAAGCCATCAACGTCGTGAGGGTCCGGAAAATGTCGTAAAGCCACCGGTATCGGAACGTTATCATGACAAACGCTATAACCGCTTCCGCCTCCAAGATGACAGCCTTTCCTGCCGGACCGATGACAGGGCAGGTTGTTTTGCCCCGCCGTCAACGGTTGATGGGTGACTGCAACCAACGCAATGATCTTCAGTCCAGCCGAACCTGCCGGGCTGAAATGATATTCGGCAGCCCTTTAATATCGGCGATGACGTGATCTTCGGCGTTTGTATCGATATTTACCATGCACAGGGCCCGATCACCGAGCCTTCCCAGTTGGAATCGACCGATGTTTATATCGTGGCGGCCAAGGGTGGTGCCGACATTACCGATAACACCCGGTCGGTCGATGTTCTGAATGATGATCATCGAGCCTTCCGGGATGGCATCCATGTAAATCTTGCCAAGCCGCACGATGCGTGGGTATTTTTTGCTGAAGATCGTGCCCCAGATCTCATTGGTTTCCGCTTCGCATCCTTCCAGTTTAACCCGCATAAGATTTGAATAATCCGCCTTGGCCTGACTTGTGGTTTCCTGGACATGAATACCTTTGTCCCGCGCCAGCGCGGGGGCACTCACGTAGTTTACCGGCATATCGGTAAAGGCACTCAAAAGTCCTTTCAGCACGGCGCGGGTCAGCGGCCGCGTGTCGAATCGGGTGACCTCTCCACTGTAGGTGATGGTCACATCGTGGGGTTTTCGAACAAGCTGTCCCATCAGGGAACCCATTTTTTCGGCAAGAGACAGGTGGGGACGAATCTGGTCCATCACTTCCTTGGGCACCGATGGGAAATTTACCGCATTAATAATAATGCCGTTGATCAGATAGGCTGAGATCTGCTTGGCAATCATATCGGCGACCTTGTTCTGAGCTTCACCCGTGCTGGCGCCGAGGTGGGGTGTCAGGATAACGTTGGGATGCTTGAGAATCGACAGGGATGGATCCGGTGGTTCCTGGGGCAGCACGTCCAGGGCGGCTCCGGCCACATGACCGTTGTTCAGAAACCGATGCAGATCATCCAGGTTGACGATTTCCCCCCTGGAGCAGTTGATCAGCCGCACCCCCGGTTTCATCTTTTGGATGGTGTCTGCGCTGATCAGGTCCTTCGTTTCCTTCATCCGGGGTACATGCAGAGTGATAAAATCGGAACATTCCAGCAAAACGTCGAGTTCAAGCAGTTCAACGCCCAGTTCTCCGGCGGCTTCTGTACTGATATACGGATCGCAAGCCACCACTTTCATTTTCAATCCCATGGCTCTTTCGGCCACCACCCGACCGATCTGACCCAGTCCGATGATGCCCAATATTTTGCCGGTGATTTCCACGCCGGTCAGCTTTTTCTTTTCCCATTTGCCGTCGCGCATCAAAGCTGTCGCCTGGGGCACATTACGGGCCAGGGAAAGCATCAGGGATATGGCATGCTCGGCGGTGGTGACCGTATTGCCGCCCGGGGCGTTCATGACCACAACGCCCTTTTTGGTTGCGGCTTTTACGTTGATATTGTCCACACCGATACCGGCCCGACCGATAACCTTCAACCGGTGAGCATTTTGCATGACCGCCGCGGTTACTTTTGTGCCGCTCCGCACGGCCAATCCGTCATATTCGGCGATAATCTCGGCTAAGATCTCGGGCCGGGCGGTTTCCTTATCATTGTCGACGACGACTTCTATCTGACCGGTGGCCTCCATGATATCCTTGGCCAGGGAAGCCATGCCGTCCCGAATCATGACCTTGTACATTGGTAGCTCCTTTGATTCAAAAATGCATTTCCCGGATCACACGCACATCAGTCACCTCCAATCCGGCCGGGAAATCGAAACCGATAATTTACACCACCTTGAGGGCACGATACTGGGGTAAATTTGAGCCACTCCATACACCGTATCTTACAGCCAGGCAAGTCGAAATCCAAAAACAAAAACCACGAAGAACACGAAGCGCACGAAGGATTCCTATGGCTTTGGCCGACATCCTTCGTATTATTCGAGGGCTTCGTGGTTTTTGTGTATGTCTTGCACAAGAAACCACTTTACGGTTTTCGCAACATGTTTATCCTGCCGCCACGGCTTGCTGCCAGAAGGGCGACATTTCTCTCAACCTTTCGATGATGGGCGGTAGCTTTTCAATAATAAAATCGATTTCGTCTTCGGTGTTGTAGGAACTGAGGCTGAATCGGATTGAGCCGTGGGCTGCCGTAAAGGGAACCCCCATGGCCCGCAATACATGCGACGGCTCCAGGGAGCCGGAGGTGCATGCCGAGCCGGATGAAGCGCAGATACCGAATTCATCCATCATCAAAAGGATGGATTCGCCTTCCACGTATTCGAAGGCAATGCTGGTGGTGTTCGGCAGGCGGTGTTCGCGATCACCATTGACAATAGCCTGGGGAACGCGTTCCAGCAAAATATTCTCCAGTTTATCCCGCAGCTGTTTGACGCGGCCAATGTCCGTTTTCAGGTGAGTGGCGGCCAACTCGCAGGCTTTGCCCACGCCTATGATTGAGGCGACATTTTCGGTGCCCCCCCGGCGGCCATGCTCCTGGTGGCCACCGACCAGGAAAGGTGAGAATCGGGTTCCTTTGCGTACGTACAATATACCGACACCTTTGGGTGCATGAAACTTGTGCCCTGACAGGGAGAGCATATCCACGGCAGTTTCTCTGACGTCCACCGGTATCTTACCGACGGCCTGAACCGCATCGGTATGAAAAATGATTCCCCGCTCCCGCACCTGTTGGACAATCTCTGCGATCGGGAAAACTACGCCGGTTTCATTGTTGGCCCACATGACGCTGACGATGGCCGTGTCGTCGTTCAGTTGGCTGTACAGGTAATCCAGATCAAGATTACCTTTGGCATCCACCGGAACGAAACTGACACGATAGCCTTTTTTGGCCAGCGTCTCCCCCACGTTTTTTATCGCCGGATGCTCGACCCGGGTGGTGATGACATGTTTTTTATCCGGATATGAGCGCAGTGCGGCCCAGATAGCGGTGCTGTCGCTCTCCGTACCGCAGCTGGTGAATACGATTTCTTCCGGAGAAGCCCCGATGAGCGCAGCCACATTGGCGCGGGCATTTTTAATATCCATTCCGACCTTTCCCCCGAAAGTGTGCATACTGGACGGATTTCCATAGTATTCAGTGAAATAGGGCGCCATCGCATCCAGCACCTCCGGCGCCACCTGGGTCGTTGCATTATTGTCGGTGTAGATTATCTTCATCAAGTTACCTCCTCCACAACGAGTTCAGGCGTTACCAGTTCCTGAAGTTTGGATTCCACATAATGTTTCAGGGTGATCTCCGAAGCGCTGCAGGCGGCGCATGTACCGCCCAAACGAACCATAACTGTATTTCCATCCACATCGATGAGCTCGATATCGCCGCCGTCATTTTGCAAAGCCGGTTTTATTTCGCGGTCAAGGGTCTCTTCAATCAACCTGATCTTCTGGATGTTGGTCAATATGGCCGGTTTTTTCTCCACCGGCCGCTCGGTCCCCAGAATGGAATCGATAATTTCCTGAATGCGGTCGTGGCAATTTCTGCAACCGCCGCCGGCTTTGACGTAATTGGTGACATCTTCGATGGTTCTCAGGCTGTTTTCCGTCACAGCCCGCTCTATTTCGCGGTTGGTAACACCGAAACATTCACAGACGATTTCGCCATCGATCTTTTTTTGGGCTTCGCCACGGTAATAGGAGATCGCTTGCTCGAGGGCATCGCGTCCCATCACCGAACAGTGCATTTTTTCTTTCGGCAGGTCGCCCAGATAATTGGCAATATCTTCATTGGTAATTTTTTCAGCCTCCTCCAGCGTCAGACCTTTAATAATTTCGGTCAACGCGGAAGACGATGCAATCGCGCTGGCACACCCAAAGGTTTGGAATTTGGCATCATGGATGCGCTGATTCTCATCCAGTTTAAAGGTCAGCTTCAGTGCGTCGCCGCACGCCAGCGAGCCGACTTCACCAATACCGTCCGCCTCTTCAACGACACCGACGTTACGCGGGTTCAAGAAATGATCCTTTACTTTGTCGGTATATTCCCACATGGTTTCCTCCTGAAAAATTTACAGATTCAATTCAGCCTCTTTTTAACTAAACAATATTAATCACATATTTCGAAAAAAAAAGCCTCAATTGCCGAAAACAAATTCATATTGTAAACGGCGGCAATATGTTCTAAGTTTTTATTGCTGATGCTAGGACCCTGGATGATAAAAATTTCGTCCTAAAACAGCAAAAGGAGGTGAAACAATGGCGGTGAGAAAAGCGGCTTTTGCCGGAAGCTGGTATCCGGCAAGCAAAAAAGACTGTGAATACGAAATCCGGGATTTTCTGCAACAAGGCGCGGTGATCGATCCGGACGAAAAATTTGTCGCCGGCATTGTCCCCCATGCCGGCTGGTATTTTTCGGGCAGCATCGCCTGCAACGTCGTGCACACAATGGCATCCGGTCCGACCCCTGATGTCATCGTCGTTTTCGGCATGCATTTACATCCCAAATCACCCCGCTACATCATGGCTGAAGGGGCCTGGGAAACCCCCTTCGGTGCCATTGAAGTCCATGAGGAGTTCGCCCGCAGGTTGATCGAGCGTTTTGCCTTTCAGATCGAGACGCCCCGGAATTTTTCCCAGGACAACACGATTGAACTGCAACTTCCTTTCATAAAGTATTTTTTTAAGGAGGCCGCACTTGTTCCCATCGGTGTGCCGCCGACTATGGAATCTCTTAAAATCGGCAAAGCGGTTGCAGCGATCGCCTCGGAACTGGGGATCCGGGTAAAGATTATCGGATCAACCGATCTAACCCATTACGGGCATAACTACGGATTTGTAACACATGGTACCGGACCGGAGGCAGTGGATTGGGTGCGCAACGAAAATGATCGACGTGTCATCGACGCCATGCTGGAGATGTCTCCGGAAAAGGTCATCGATGAAGCGCTATCTAGTCAAAATGCCTGTTGCGCCGGTGCGGCATCGACTGCGATTGCTTCCGCAAAGCAACTGGGTGCCACCCGAGCCCAAAAAGTTACCTATGCGACCAGTTATGACAAGCGCCCGGGCGACAGCTTTGTGGGGTATGTGGGGATCGTGTTTGAGTGAATCGTATAATTTGAAAAGGTAATGTTGCGGGTTACGGGTTGCGAGTTGCGTGTTTCGGGTTACGGGTTGCGAGCTTCGAGTCGCGGGTTACGTGTTTTCCTTTAACCCGCAACCCGTAACTCGCAACTCGCAACAATTCTCACCACCGCAATTTCCTAGATTAATTTAGGATTTTGCTTTTTGGTGATTGAAGTCTGCCCGTTACCTCTTTTTCTGTGCCTTTTCGATCTTGGCCCAAGTATCCCGCAGCGTGACCGTGCGGTTGAACACCGGTTTCTCAGGCGTTGCATCCTGAGTGTCGACGCAGAAGTATCCCATCCGCAAAAACTGGTAACGCTCTCCGGATTTGGCACCGGCCAGACTCGGTTCGAGTTTGCAGTCTGAAATTATCTCCAATGATTTCGGGTTGATGTAATCCTTGAAATTTTTACCAGCCTGGGCTTCATTGGGGTTTTGTTTCAAAAACAAATGATCGTAAAGGCGCACTTCGGCGGTAACGGCCTTCTCGGCTGCAACCCAGTGCAGCGTCCCTCTGACCTTGCGCCCGTCCTGGGACCAACCGCCGCGGGTTTGCGGATCGTAAGTGCAGTGCAGTTCGTTTACTTCACCGGTCTGCGGGTCTTTAATGACCTTGTTGCAGGTAATATAGTAGGCGTGTTTCAGTCGAACCTCCCGATCCGGTGCCAGGCGAAACCACTTTTTGGGTGGATCTTCCCGAAAATCGTCTCTTTCAACATACAGTTCACGTGAAAAAGGCACCGTTCGTGAACCCATGGAAGGATCTTCCGGGTTGTTTTCCGCTTCCAGCTCCTCCACCTGATCCGCCGGATAGTTGGTGATCACGACTTTAAGCGGCCGCAGAACTCCCATTACGCGCGGGGCCGTCTTGTTCAGGTCTTCGCGAACGCTGTATTCAAGCAGCGCCATATCGACCATACTGTTGGCCTTTGCTACACCAATGCGTTCACAGAAATTACGGATGGACACCGGCGTGTAGCCCCGCCTTTTCATCCCCGAGATGGTCGGCATACGCGGATCATCCCATCCGACGACATGCCCTCCGTCCACCAGTTCGATGAGTTTGCGTTTGCTCAAAACGGTGTACGACAGATTCAAACGTGCAAATTCAATCTGCTGGGGGTGATATACCTGCAGTTCATCCAGCACCCAGTCGTAAAGCTCGCGATTGATTTCAAATTCGAGTGTACAGATAGAATGGGTGATGCCTTCGATGGAATCAGAAAGGCAGTGGGTAAAATCATACATGGGATAGATGCACCATTTATCTCCCGTTCGATAGTGATGAACGTGTTTGATACGATACAGGGTCGGGTCGCGCATCAATAGATTGGGAGACGCCATATCTATCTTAGCTCGCAGAACGCGCTGGCCGTCTTTGAATTCTCCGGCCTTCATGCGTGAAAACAGATCCAGGTTTTCCTCGATCGAACGATTGCGACAAGGGCTGTTCTTGCCCGGTTGGGTCAACGTACCACGGTACTGGCGGATTTCATCCGGGCTAAGGTCGTCCACGTAGGCTTTACCCATCTGAATCAGTTGAACGGCGTAATCATGCAGCTGATCAAAATAGTCTGAGGCATAATACAGGCGGTCCTGCCAGTCGAAGCCCAGCCAGCGAACATCTCCTTGGATCGATTCGACGTACTCGATGCTTTCTTTGCTCGGGTCAGTGTCATCAAAGCGCAGATTGCACAGGCCGCTGTAATCGGCCGCCAGGCCGAAATTCAGACAGATAGATTTTGCATGCCCGATGTGCAGGTAACCGTTTGGTTCGGGTGGAAAGCGTGTCATCACCCGCCCGCCCCATTTACCGGTTTGCAGGTCTTCCTCCACAATGGCGCGGATAAAATTGGGCGGCGGCGCTGGAACGTTCATTTTCGGGTTTGGGACCGATTTATTGGTTTTAGTATCAGAAGCTTGCTTTTTGCTGTCCATGTTCATCGGTTTTTTTCCTCACGCTAGATTCGGGTGTCAACAGCCGGCAGGGTGATATGGGCCCAACAGATGGATGTATAAACCAAAAAGTATCTGTGAGCAAGAAATCTCCCATGGTTTTTGCGATTGGGGCTCCATGGTTGACAAAAGCTTGTCCGCCTGCCCAACAATATGGTTCTGGATCAAACCCATATTTCGCGCGAAACGCCATGAGTCCACTGTAGTAAAAATAAGTACCCGGTGTTAATTGCCAAATGCGGGAAAAAAATTATTATATGGTATTAAACCTAAGCGATTATGAAGTTATTAAGCGCCTATAACTGATCGGGGGTCGTACATGCGCATCCATCTGGAAGAGCTGACCGAAAAGATCCAGCTATTTACTTTTTTGGAAGAACCCGAAAAATTCTCCTCTCTGGTGGAGATAAACGCATCGGGAGATTGTGAATTTCTCCACCCGCTGGATATCCGGCTGGGTGTCAGACGCATCGGCCGGATGGTGGCAGTCGAAGGCAGATTCTCAACTCAAGTTCGAATGAGCTGCAACCGTTGTCTGAAGACGTTCGTATCTGCTCTGAAATCACACTTCCACTTAACCTATACACCTGACATGCCTCCGCAAACAGCGTCCGCGGGAGATGACGGTGTTGAGCTGCGGGCTGAAGAGATGGGACTGATTCTGTTCAAAGGCGAGGAAATCGATATGCGCGATGCCGTTCAGTCGGAAATCGTGATGGCGATCCCCATAAAGCCCCTGTGCGCCAACGACTGTAAAGGGCTGTGTCCGCAATGCGGCTCTGATTTGAACGAAGTAGACTGTGGCTGTCAATCCAATTCCGTCGATCCGCGTTTGGCGGTATTAAAGCGCCTGAAAATCGATAATTAATTACCTCTTTTCTTCCTTTGCAGCCAGTAACTCACCCGCATTGTCGCTGATGATCTCCCAGGCCAGGCGGACATGTTTTTCCTGGGTGGTGCGTTGACCGATCATCATCCGCAAAACGTATTTACCTTTCAGGGCGGTATGGGTTAAAAACACTTTCCCGGTCTGATTGATGCGTGCCAGCAAGTCTGCATTCAGCGAGTTGAGTGCTTCTTCCGATCGGCCATCATTGATTCGAAAGCAGACCAGGCTCAGATTGACCGGTGCCATTAATTCGAAACGCGTATCCTTTTCGACCCAGTCCTTAAAAAGTTGTGCCAGGCGCAGGTGCTCGCGAACCATTGCCTGCAGACCGTCGACGCCGTAGGAACGGATGACGAACCACAGTTTCAGGGCTCTGAAACGCCGACCCAGCTGAATGCCCCAGTCCCGATAATTTTTTACCTGAGCATCCTGCCCTGTTTTCAGGTATTCCGGATGGATTTCGAACGTTCGAATCAGGGCGCCCGGATCACGAACAAAGTAGGCCGAGCAGTCAAAGTTGGTCAACATCCACTTGTGGGGATTGAAGACAAAGGAATCCATATATTCGGCCCCTTCTAATATTTCACGCTTTTCAGGCACGAGAGCGGCTGTGCCGGCAAACGCGGCATCCACATGCAGCCACACGTCGTAACGGCGACAGATCCGGCCGATTTCATTCAGCGGATCGAGAGCGGTTGAAGACGTGGTTCCGAGGGTGGCCACCACACAGGCGGGCAGCAGGCCTTGGCTTTTGTCGGCAACAATTGCCTCTTCCAGTGCGGAGGGAATCATGGCAAACGCATCATCGGTTGGAATGCTGCGCAGAGACTGCCGGCCGAAGCCTGCGATTTTTACGCCTTTTTCGATGCTGGAATGGGTTTCATCCGAGGCATAGACAATCAGCGGTTTTTTTAAGCCGACCCGGTTGGACTCAAAATCGGTGGCCTTTTCCCGGGCGGTGAGCAGCGCACACAGGGTCGCTGTCGAGGCGGTATCCTGGATGCATCCGACCATGTCTGCCGGCAGCCCCAACATTTTACCCAGCCAATGCATGACGACTTCTTCCAGTTCAGCCGCTGCCGGAGAAGTCTGCCAGATCATACACTGGGCTCCGAGTCCGGCGGTAAGCATTTCGGCCAGCACGGACGGCGGACTGTTATTGGCCGGGAAATAGGCGAACCAGCACGGGTGCTGCCAGTGGGTAATACCGGCCAGGATCGTGTCACGAAAATCGGAAAAGATTTTCTGCGGTGGTTCTCCTGCCATCGGCGGTGATTCGGGCAGTTGCTTTTTGATATCGCCGGGTGCGACCGGAGACATGACCGGGTAGCTTTCCAGATCGGTCATGTAATCGGCAAGCCAGTCAACAATTTCGTAGCCCAATTTTTTAAACGCTTCTTTTTCCATGGCAGCCTCCTTGGATAAACCGGAAAATTACGAAGGAACTAGGTGTCTTTATAAGCCAGAATCTTAAAATTTAGGTCAAGTTTTTGTTTCAAATTCTGGTGCTGATAACAGGTCGATGCTTGATGCTGGTATCTGGCCTCCGGCTCCGCTTCCAGCCCGTAGGGCCTACAGGCCGGAGGGTAGAGCCTACACCTCGGAGAGATGCTGGATGATTAAGGAGTTCTTTTTTATCCAGTATCTAGAATCCAGTAACCAGTATCGCTCGGCTTAAAGTAATGGGATATTTATCCCGCTAACCTGTCGAGAGCCTCCCTTCGAGGGCCTCAGGGTCAAATGACAAGGCCGAACGGCTCGTCGGTTTTAGGCGAAACTTCGCTCGAATTTGAAGGCAACTGATGCGTAGCCTATAATATGACGGCTGGCAAGAGTTTCATTCACGGCGACAGATTATAATCCACGAATCGGGGCATTTGGATATTGAAAATATCCGGCTCTTATATTAAATATCGAAAAAGCCTAACGCATTTCCCATTCGTATGGGAGAATTCTGAAACGGTTTCCGAAGGACGACTGTTGGAAATGACACTTTCCAGATTGAAACGCGGCATGGAGGGGCAATGGCCTATATCGATAAGTTTTTAGGCAGGCGGGTCGAGGTGCCGGATGGTCTTGAGTATCATCCCAAGCAGGGGCTTTGGGTGCAATCACAAGAAAGGGAGCTTGTTATAGGTCTGACCGCCCCGGCCCTGGTACTGATGGGCGGCGTCAATGACCTTGACTGGCTTGTTTCGCCGGGCGAGACGGTTGAACAAAATCAGACGGTGATATTTGCCATTACTGCAAAAATTTCTTATCTAAATACTCCGGTCGGTGGGATTATCGATTTCAATCCACTTGCCAAGCAATCCCCAAGTCTTGTTTCAGAGTCTCCTTATGAAAAAGGTTGGTTGTTTAAAATCAGACCGGAAACAGCCTTCGCCCATGGTCGCAACAACCTGGTCAGCGCAGATGAATATATTCAATGCCTGAAAGAAACGGAAGGTTTCAAGAATCCGGAAGGATTGAAAGGCGGTGTGTCCGGTATCTGCAAGGCCGTGTATTCCGGAATCAGCCAGCAAAAGATCTGACAACAGTCGATAATCGTTTTTCGCAATTTTTGATGTTTGAATGTCGGTCATTCAGGTAGGGGAATTTTACCCGGGATTGATCGGGGAGGTGCATTTTGGAAGAACAAAGCTCCCAGCGCCGGGACAGTGGCGCGCAAGTTTTTTCCACAGAACTGCTGAGCCGAAAATGGCTGTCCCCAAAAGCCTTCGAGGTCGAATTAAGGCGTCCGCAAAAATTGCACTTTAAACCCGGACAAACCCTTTGCTTCATTTACAAGTCCGAAGAGCGATACTACTCTTTTGTCTCTTCACCGGATGATCCTACGATTGTGCTCTGTATCCGGTATGTGGAATCCGGTTTTTTTTCACCCATCCTGGAATCGGCCGAGATCGGCACAACGTTTGATTTCACCGGCCCCCATGGGTACTTTATCTTTACCCCTTCTTCGAGAGCACCGATTTTCATTGCCACCGGGACCGGCGTTGCCCCGTTCGTCTCCATGGCAGGTGCCGGCGTCAAAGATTATACCCTGCTGCACGGCGTAAGCAATATTCAAGATCTATATTATCGAAACCGCCTGGCCGCCAGTGCCAAAAAACATATACCCTGTGTATCCGGATCAGTGGAAACACTCGCACCTGACGCTTATTTCCGGGGCCGGGTCACAGAATTTCTAGAACAAAACCTTGCGCCGGCTGCCTATGATTTCTATCTGTGCGGGCGGCAGGATATGATCCGGGATGTCATGCATCTGGTGGACAGCCGGTTTCCGGGATCCCTTGTTTATTATGAGATCTTTTATTAAATTTACGATTGATTCATTTTCATTTCGAGCAGAAGTACCATCACATCACATTGCCAACGGGGATGATGCAAATGTCCACCCTGGGAATATTAACCTGTGAGATTCTTGAACTCGAATTTGCGTATCTGCTTAAGACGGATCCAAATATCGAGCGAATTACTATCGTTGAAAATCAGCATTCACAGCGGCTGATCGAAGCTCTGGCGTCGGCCGGGACATCGAAGGTGAATCGGATAACAACGCCCCAATCCCATACGCCCGGTGCACCGGACGGAATAGAGGTGCTGGTGAGCGTTTTGGAACTTGCGCTGCATAACCGCAAGCACACCTTGCAGCAGGGTTTGAAAGAAGCCGCCCGGGATATGGGGCCGGTTGTGGATGCTTTACTGCTCGGATATGGGCTATGCGGCAATGCCCTCGATAAACCGGAAGAGTTGCTGGTTGAAGCCGGAGTGCCGGTATTTATCCCCATGGATGAGGATCACCCGGTGGATGACTGTGTTGGATTGATCATCGGAGGGCGCAAGGAGTACTACGGCGAGCAGTGTAAAATAGCCGGTACGTTCTTTATGATACCGGGCTGGACGGTTCACTGGAAAAGAATGTTTGAGCAGGAGTTCGGCAACATTTCCCCGGATATGGCCCGGCGATTGTTTAAACATTATGAGCGGTCTTTGCTGATCCCGACACCGGTGATGTCCCAGGAAGATATGCGGAAAAACGCAGAGGCTTTCAGCCAAATGTTCGGCTTTCGGACCGAATACCGGCCCGGTACCATGCATATCCTCAATGAAACCTGGCAAAGGGCCAAGGGCTTCTTGAGCAATCGAACGGATAAGTATGAATAATTTTAATCTAGCGAAGTTCCGCCTCAAACCGACGAGCCGTTCGGTCTTGTCATTTGACCCTGAGGCCCTCGAAGGGAGGCTCTCGACAGGTTGGCGGTATAAATATCCCATTATTTGAAGCCGAGCGATACTGGTTAATGGATTCTAGATACTGGATAAAAAAAGAATTCCTTAATCATCCAGCATCTCTCCGAGGCGTAGGCTCTGCCCTCCGGCCTGTAAGCCCTACGTGCTGGAAGCGGAGCCGGAGGCCAGATACCAGCATCTAGCATCGGCCGGTTATCAGCACCAGATTTTGAAACAAAAACTTGACCTAAATTTTAAGATCTTGGCTTATAAAGACACCTAGTGTTGCATGCAAACCGAAAATTCTGATTCAGCGGATGCAGGCATAAGAGTCACGAGGAGGATAAAATGATCCAGCCGGTTCTGGTGGATGTGCTGCTGACTGATTTTAAACAATGAATTGCCTGCGTCTATATGGCCGAATCGGTAAAGGTTTTACCGGCAGATATACAGGAAAAAATCGAGGTTCACGAGTGGGATATGCGCACCCGCGAGGGCGTGCAGCGTTTCCGGGAGCTGAAAGCCAAATCGTTACCGAGCGTGGCTCTGGACGGCGACCTGGTCTGGGAATCGCTTATTCCGATGCAAGAGGAGCTGGTTGCAGAAATTCGTCAACGCTATGAGCAGAAAAATCAGGAGAGCTGATATGCATCAGGTATCGACCGTATGATCTCCCACGGCGACCTTAAAAAGGCTGTGGGACAAGCGCAGCCGCTGTTTCAAGATTTACAGGCCTTGTACCGCAATGTGCCGGATACACACTGCCTGTGTGAGCAACCGGGGATCTGCTGTTCGTTTATTCCGGAAATTACGTTTATCGAGTCTTTGCATTGGTATCAGGTGATTTGCAATGCTTGCGGGCCAATGCGCAACCGGTGGCTGCAGCAATTTGTCGCCTTTTATCTCACCAATCCGATCCGTCACCTGGGATGCCCATTTTTGGCAAACGGCGTCTGCACTGTCTATGAATACAGGGCCTTTGCCTGTCGGGCCTATGGTCTGTGGAGCCGGATGACCGGAAAGGCCAGAACGGAGCAAAATCGCAAAGCGAAAAATGCGCTGTTGGCGGCATGGGAGCGCTTCGGTCTGGCGTTGCCAGCAGAAGCGGTCACCGCGGAAATCGACTACTGCGCCAAGGTCGAGTGCCTATTTCCAGAAAAACCCTCGGATGAGAAGCTGATGGATGTCCTGCGCCAGGTATATGCTTTAGATCAATCCATGGCAGATTTGCAGCAGAGCTTTGAAACCGAATATCACTCCGATTTTAGTTTTTTAATCGCATCCCTTGCCCTGGGCTACCGGAAAGTCGTACTCGGCAAATACGCTGTAATCAAGGAAATCGTGCGGCAGGGGACCGATGGACGGCTGCAACAGATGCTGGATAAAGTATCTACTGCAGCCTGGCAAGGCTGATCGATTCGGTCGCATTCAGGCCGGTTCGTGCGGTGTTTCCATGACACAGAACTTGAGTTTATTCAATGTTTCATCCGCGGAAACATACCAACCGATAAAGGCCAGGTGCGTTTCCGGCTCGCCGTCCCAGACGGACCATTCACTTTTACCACCGACAAAATTGACCATGACCGTGCGATCCTGAAATTGCACGGGTCCTTTCATCCGGAATACCTCCCACGGAAGCGCCTTTAAGAATTTTAGAAACAGCGCTTCATCTAAAGTCCTGGAAGTTTGGTATGAAAATGTGACAAAGCCGGCGGCATCGGCCGACACGTGATCGTGATGTTCCGCCTGCTCCGAGTGGTTGTGTCCGGGATCAGTGATGTGCGGAGGCTGGGGACGGCCCGTGGAAGGCGCCTGGAATAAATGCATCGGTTTTAGTCCGTCCGTTTTTGATTTTTTTGCTATCCAGAGAATATCCGGATCGATGTTGCAATGGATCGTCGGCACCACCTGTGTGTCCGGCAGCAGGTCATGGAGTTGCTTTAAAAATTCCGGGATGGCGGTTTTTTCCACCAAATCGATTTTGTTCAATAATATAAGATGCGCCATCTCGAGCTGATGATAAAAGAGCCGGCCGAACATTTCGCGGGCTTCCCACAAGTCGGCATCCAGCACGGTGATGACCTTGCTCAGCACCATCTCATCCGTCAGTTCGGTTTTGTGGATGACATCGGCAATAGCGGTCGGATCCGCAACTCCCGAAGATTCAATAAATATTCGCGCGGGCTTGAAGGTTGCCATTATACGTGTCAATGACTGCTTCAGATCGGCGCTGAGTGTACAGCAGATACATCCACTGGTCAGTTCGACAACATCCGACCCACTGTTTTTAAGCAGTGAGCCGTCGATGCCGACATCACCGAATTCATTCACGAGAACCACGGTATCTGACAGGTCGGTCTCCCAGGCCAGGATGCGTTTTAGCAGGGTTGTTTTTCCGGCGCCCAAAAATCCTGCCAGCAACAAGATGCTGGCTTTTTCTGCGTTTAGCGCTATAATTGATTCGCTCATGTCGACCTCTGAAGTTTGGTTCCTTCTAAGCATACACTAATATAGCCGGCAAGCTTTTCCGTGTCAATTATGCGAAATTCCTGTTTTTTGTTTGACGCCTTTACCGGTTATTATTATTCTAAAATAAATTGAAATTTTGATTTTAGCCTATGGAATCTCTGGCAACAAAATACGAGCCTATACATCAAAAGTGTAAATTTCAACCCTGGTTAAAGTTTGTCCAAACATCTGTTTGGTCGCTAGATGTTGAAGGCGTGGATCATGGCACTTTTTAATTGGCAAAGAGAGCTCGCGCGGGAGGGCCACCGGGTATTTTTTTCCGGCCAGCCGTTTGCAATGCATTGTCATCACTACAATATAAATCTGCAGAAAACACTGGAAGATACGTTGGGTGAGCGGGGGATTTACTTACTTTTTCGGTCGGCGGAAGAATCGAGTTATCAAAGCTTTCGAAATCTTGTTGACCAATACACGCAGTTAAAAACCGTAAAGTCAAAACTTGAGATGGCGGCCACGGTGTTTCAGAATTACGGGCTGGGTGTCTTACATTATCGGAAAATCAGCCCGTCGGGGGGCCGGATCGTCAGTCCCTCCAGTCATCACGTGACCGGGTGGCTTGCCAAACACGGGCGACGGGAAACACCCGGCTGCCACTTTAACCGGGGGTGGATCGCCGGGGTGCTGGCAGTGATTTACAGCCGGCCGCTTGGACACTATTTGGTTGAAGAACTGCAATGTAAAATGATGCGGGATCCGGAGTGCGTTTTTCGCGTAAAAACCAATAAAACCTAAATCGGTTATAAAACTACAGCAGGAAGGATCAACACCCCTCATCGACCATTCGGTGTTATCCCAAGGAGTATTTAGTGGCAATCGATGGCAGTAAGATCATTCATGCAGTCATGGAAGGTAGCCGGATAAGGGAAGCCAAGGGAATCATTCCGCTGTTTGGTGTTTATCTGTCCATATTCTCGGTTCAATATTACAACAAGCTCAGCTACGATTTTGAACACACCATGGGCCCCTTGCGATCGGCCGAAGCCGAATCGCTGCTCATCGCCGCTGCCCAGGAATGTGGTTATGCGACTTTTCAGGGAATCCGTAATTCCTGGGAATGGGATGAAATTGTCAATCCCATGATCGAAAAGAAAGAGGACCAGATCGAAGGCTTCATATCGGTGGCTGTCGCCTTCGGCTGGGGTGACCTTGATGTAAAAGAACTTTTACCGGATAAAAAGCTCGTTATCCGCGTCGGCGACTCGTACGAAGCCAGAGGTTTCCTGGAAGATCACAGCCGCGCCGAAGCGAGTAAGTGCTATATGCTGCGGGGTGTGGCCGGCGCCTTCATGGATCTGTTATATGGCGAAGATTATCCCGACGGCTGTTTTACCTTCGCGGCTCAAGAGCCGCTCTGTCGGGCAAAAGGAGATCCCTACTGTGAGTTCATTGCTCGAAAATCACCTGAATAGCAGGCCTCTGGATCAGCAGGCTTCTGCCGGCCAATTGTCGTGCTGGGAGATGCTTTCGTGTGCCAAAGTTCTGTGTCCGGCCCATGGGAAACATCGCAGCGACTGCTGGCTGATACCCCGAACCCATTGTTCCAATATTGTTGCGGATGATTTCTTTCAAAAGTTATCTTCCTGTTTAGTCTGCTCATATTTTAAGGTCCGGGGTGGAAATCATAATTTCAGCAACTGGCCACAATTCGTTGCCACGCAGCTCCACCGATATAATGTCAAAGCTCTGGAAAGAATCTACCAAAAAGAAGAGAGTTTTATCGAAATTTTAAACCGGATTCCCGACGGTCTGTTTACTACTGACAAAGATTGGCGGATTACGTTTTTTAATCCGGCAGCGGAAAAAATTACCGGATTTTCGGCCTACGATGCCGTTGGTATGTATTGCAAGGATGTCTTTAAAAATGCCATCTGTGAATCCGACTGTGCCCTGAAACGGGCGGTAGCCGAAGGCCATAATATCCATAATAGAGAGTACAGTATTACGAATATCGATGGCCAACAGGTTCCGATCATTTGTTCGACGTCGGCCTTCAAAGACGGTTCGGGAAGAATTACCGGCGGTTTGGAAATTTTTAAAGATATATCCGAGATCAGGCGCTTGCAGGAGGAGGTCGTCCGGCGTGAGAAGCGCTACCGCCGAATTTTTGAAGGCAGCCATGATATCATCTACACGACCAACCAATTGGGCCATATTCTCGATATGAACCCGGCCGGAGTTGCGGCGCTAGGGTATTCGAGCAAACCCGAATTGCTTGAGAACCTAACTGCACGCCAGATGTATCGCAATCCCTCAGATCGGGATAGGTTTATAACCGAAATCAACCGTAAAGGACACGTCAAGGATTATGAGGTTGATTTTGTAAATCGCGACGGTTTTCCACTGCACGTATTGATTTCCAGCCGGCGCTATGAAAACCTGGAAACAGGCGATATCGAGTACGAAGGAATCATCAAAGACATCACCCACCGAAAACAAGCCGAAGAAATAATCAAAGAACGAAACCGTGAGCTGTCCATACTCAACAGCGTGGCGGTGGCATTGAACAATACCATGGATATAGACCTCATCCTGAAGGTCACATTAAAGGACGTACTCAGGATCCTTCGTCTGGAGCGTGGAGCTGTGTTTCTAATTGACCGGGAGGGAAAAAAAGCCCGTTTGCAAGTCAGATCCCGCCTGCCCCGGCCGGTCGATGGAAACAATGGCCACATCGTATTTAAAGACAGTCTGCTGGAAAAGCACCTCATTGTCGAAAATTCACCGCTGAAACCGCAGCCCACCTTTCCTGCATTTTGCGTGCGCTATCAATCCGAAAGCGGCAATCCCGTGCCGTGGCTGTTGTGCTTTCTCATCACTTTCAAGGGCCGGGGAGTCGGTTTTTTCGGATTTGATCTTTCCGGACACCGGGAGCTTAACCGCCATGAATACCACTTGCTGGGATCGCTGGGCAACTTACTGGGGGGGACCATCGAAAACGCCCAGTTGATGGAAATGATCCGGCAGCATCGCCAGGAACTCCGGCAGCTTACCGAAAAGCTGTTTCAAAGCCAGGAGGATGAACGTCGTCGCATCGCTCGCGAGCTGCATGATGAAGCCGGCCAATCTTTGACTGCCGTAAAGCTGGGTCTGGATCGTTTGGAGGAGCATCATGCCGGGGGAGAAAATCATCTCAAAGAGGAAATCGGCGAGATCCGTAAAATGATCCAGCGGACTGCTTCGGAAATAAGGCGGCTGTCTTATCGGCTGCACCCGACGCTATTGATCGATTTAGGACTGGAACCGGCTTTGAAGCTGTACTTTAAGGAAATCGAAAATCATTCCGATCTGGATATCGACTTCAGCATGGTCGGTTTTGATCAGCGTCTGAATGTCGACATCGAAACGGTCCTGTATCGGTTCAGCCAGGAGACGTTGACCAATGCCTTGAAACACTCGGGGGCTGAAAATTTTTCACTGTCCATTATCAAAAGCTTTCCCAAGATCATCTTTCTGGCCGAGGATGACGGCATCGGGTTTGATACCCATATTGTCGGCAAAGACCAGAGAAGTCTGGGGCTTTTGGGTATGCGTGAAAGGGCTTCCCTGCTGGGTGGTACCTTTCAAATTCGCAGCACTCCGGGTGAGGGCACGCGGGTTCGTATCGAAGTCCCCCTGGTGGGAGAAACCATCGATGACTGAGTCAATTCGCATCCTGATAGCCGACGATCACACCATTGTGCGCCAGGGCCTGGCGCGACTGCTGGAAGAACAAGCGGATTTAAAGGTTGTCGGCGAGGCGACCAACGGGAATAAGGCGATCGAGAGCGCCTTGGAACTTAAACCCGATATCGTCATTATGGATATTGCCATGCCCCGTATGAATGGGCTGGAGGCAGCCAAGAGAATAAGAAAGCAGCTGCCCGGCACGAAAATCCTGATCCTGTCAATGTATTCGCATGAACATTATATTCACGATCTGCTTGTAACCGGCGTTTCCGGATATCTTCTGAAAGATTCAAGCGGACGGGATATCATCAAGGCCATTCGGGCAGCAATGAAGGACGAGACTTTTCTGAGCCCGTCCATATCAAAAATGCTGGTGGACACCTATCTTTCCCCGCAAAAGAGTTCGCCCAAGGCTGAACGGTACAAACAACTGTCCAACCGCGAAAGAGAAGTATTCCAGTTGATCGCAGAAGGGCACTCCACACGTCAGATTGCCGACATGCTTTGTGTCAGCATCAGCACCATAAAATCACACCGGGTAAACATTATGGAAAAGCTGGACATCGACACGCCGGTAAAACTGGTCCATTTTGCCATTCAGCTCGGCCTGGTCGATCCGGATTTGTGACAGAGGCTGTTTACACCCTCAGAAAGCCGCTTCGGGCTCGCTCAAAAATAACTTCACTTTTATGAAGCCGCTCCATCCCGACTGGCGGCGTTGCTTGTCGGTTAAACAGCTTGCTATTCGGCCTCCTTGTGGATTGCCGGGCGGGCGCCGCGACGCCTGGAAATGTAAAGTTATTTCTACGCGAATCCTTATAGCATTTTTTAAAATATCGTTCTGTTTGGAACGGGCTTTAGTTTTGTCGATTAACGATGATTGGTTTTCACGCAAAGCCGCAAAGAATATTTTGTATAATTCCATTTTGTTATTTTTCATAAACTTGGCGCCTTGGCGTCTTTGCGTGAGATCTTATATAAAAACCGTAGAGTATCCAAAATTCAAAATTAGAGCCTCATCATACCTATCCAATATCACAATCTGTCTAACCGTTTAGATCCACAGCAAATGGATAACGGAATATTACTCTGACAACCTCTATAATCATCGCTGGCAAACATACCCTTTCCTTCATGTCTTCATAAAATCATCTGAGTTCGCTTCAAAAATCAACCTTTAGACGATTTCCCTCGGCCTCAAATTCAGTTAATAGGCATTGAATCTATATTTTATTGTCGGCAGCATCATAGAAACTCATGAAACGTACCAATAATTTGAGGGAGGAGGTAACCATGTTTCAGTTAGGTACAGAACAAAAAATTTGCGAGGTTGGCGGGGTAAAATTCGGGGGGCAGCCCGGTGAATATCCCTGCGTATGTGTCAGTTCCATCTTCCAGAAAGGGGACAAGGTATTTACCGGCAAGCGTAAGGAGGGTTTTGATGAAGAGCGTGCCAGGCATCTTCTCAAAACTCAGGATAAACTCTCGCAAGAAACCGGTGTGCCCGGCATGGCCGATATTGTTGCAAATACCGGGGCGGAGTTCGAAACGTATATTGATTTCGTGACCTCGGAAAGCGAAATGCCCTTTTGCATCGATGCCTGGGTCATGAAACCGAAACTGGCAGGGGCGGCGTACTGCGCCGAAAAAGGTTTGCTGGATCGCATGTTTTACAACAGCCTGACGGTATGGGAAAAGGACCTGGAAACCGAAATACGCGAAATTTCACAGATCGGTGTCAAACATGTCCTGCTTGTGGCGTTTGATCAGGAGGATCAAATGCCCAGCGGCAGAATTACCGGCACCCAGAGACTATTGGATGCCATTGAAAAAGTCGGGGCCGAGTTTGAAAGTATTTTCGTGGACACGTCGGTGATGAACGGCCCGGCGACGGCTTTTTGCGGTGTTGCCAATCAAATGATCAAGGAAAAATGGGGTTTTCCGACAGCCAGTGCGCCCAGCAACGGCTCCTATATGGATCTAAACCGCTTTAAGGAGCTTTGGGATTTCAAGGGCTGGTCTGCGACCGACGCCGCCCTTGAGGCGCTTTCGGCTTTCTGGTATCACGACATGATCTTCTCCGGTCCCATGGCCGGTGCCACACGCATTCTCCCGGCGGTCGCCGAAGCCGAAGCCTTCCTGGCCACGGCGGTTTTCGCCGAGACCAAACAGCTTCCCAAAGATCCGAATCATCCACTTTTCAAGCTGTTTCCGGATTTTGTCGAACAGCTTAAATCTTTAGCAGGTTAAAAGAAGAAAATCAGAAAGGAGCTTACGTTATGTCAGAACTTACACCCAAAGAACGCGTCATGCAGCTGTTGCGCAAAGAGCCGATTGACACCATGCCTTTTTTCAGCGGGATGGGGATGGTGGTCATGCCGGGAATTAAAAAAGCCGGTGTGAACTTTCCCAGCGTACACACAGATGCCGAGCGCATGGCCATGTCGGCCATCTGGTCCTCGAAGCTGATGGGATTTGACTGTGTCGTGATCCCCTATGATATGACAATGGAATCAGAGGCCATGGGCAATGCCATCAGCCTGTATGAGGATTCGGAAGATATTTTGTACCCGACGATTCCTGAAAAAAAATGGCAATCCATGGATGAGGTCGAGATTCCGGACAATATCGAGCAACTGGGTCGGTTTCCGCTGCTGCCCAAGGCGATTGAAATTATTAAAAGAGAAGCCCCGGAAATGCCCATCGGGTGCTGGCAGCTGGGGCCGTTTACCCAGGCCGGTCAAATCCTCGAACTGGACATGATCCTGAAAGGGGTGTTCAAGCAAAAAGCCCAAGTGGAAGCCCTGCTCGATAAGTTGTCGGATATGATCATCAAGATCGGGAAGTTCCTGCAGAATGCCGGTTGTGATTACATCACTTTGCGCGAACCCGGTGTCGCTGCCGATCTGTTGAGTCCGCGTACTTTCAGAGATATCATCAAACCGCGGTTGACCAGAATTATACAAGGCTGGGAATCTCCCAAACTCCTTCACATTTGCGGTCAGGCCGATCCATTGATTGAGATGATGAATGAATGCGGGTCCGATGGACTTACGGTGGACATTAAAACCAACATCGCCGAAGCTCGTAAAAAGCTGGGCGACGATGTGCTGCTCATGGGCAACCTCGATACATATCCCATGACCTGCGATGAAAATACGCCGGTGGAAACGACTATCGAGCATATCAAGGGAATCATCGATGCCGGCGTCGATGCCGTCATGCCTGGCTGTGATCTGTGGCCGGCAATCATCGAGGAGAACATGAAAGCCTGTGCCGATACGACCCATGATTACGGTAAAAAGGCGAGCCCGGCCGTTGGCAGACTTTAGGAAGGGCAACAATTTTGGATAAATCCTGTTTTTATTACAGATAGCAGGTTGTCGAATGAAAGGAGAATGGAAAAAATGGCAACAAAAGAAGAATTGCTCGAACAATTGAAAAATGGTGTCATCGAATATGAGGAAGACCAAGTAAAGGAGGCGGCCCAGCAATCCCTGGATGACGGGTATACGGCCCTGGAGATGATTATGGACGGTCTGGCCGCCGGCATGGAAGTTGTTGGGGACCTCTATGATCGCAACGAATATTTCGTTCCTGAAGTGCTGATGTGTGCCGATGCGCTGTATGCCGGTCTGGATATTCTCAGGCCCCACGTGCCCAAGCAAGAGGGCGGATTAAACGCTCAGGTAGTCATCGGCAGTATTCAGGGCGACGTGCATGACATCGGTAAAAACCTGGTGAAAATGATGTTCGATGTGGCCGGATGGGAAGTTCACGATCTGGGTCGCGATGTTCCTCTGGAAAATTTTGTCCAAGAACAACTCAGAACCGATTCCGAGGTGGTGGCCATGTCGGCCATGATGACCACGACCATGCTGGGTATGAAAAAGGTCATTCAGATGATCAAAGAGAAAAATCCGAATGTGGCGATCATGCTCGGTGGTGCCCCGGTAACCCAAGACGTGGCAAATCTTTTTGGTGCGGACGGTTACGCAGAATCCGCCGGCAATGCGGTCTCTGAAGGCATCAAGATGATTGGCCGGCTGCGGGAGATGCAGAAATAGGATTGATCGATCGCTGGTACTTTAAGGAGCCCGGACGGTTCGCCTTTTCAAAGGCCTATCGTCCGGGCGGTCGCTTTCGATCTCCACTTATCATATGCGAGGAGGATTTTAGCCAATGGAAGACAACAAGGCGATGGTAATATTTCAGCCTTCCGGCCGCAGGGGAGAGGTGTCGAAAGGCATCACGATCATTGAGGCCTCAAGGCTGCTGGGAGTCGATATCGAAGCCCTTTGCGGAGAAAAAAAGGTTTGCGGAAAATGTGTGGTGCGCATCGAAGAAGGGCATTTTGAAAAATACGGAATTACGTCCAGTCAGTCCAATGTCAGCCCCTGGCAGGAAGAAGAAGAGAAGTTTGTCACCCCCGATCGCAGGGAAAAGGGCTTTCGACTCGGCTGTGTCGCCACGGTGCAAGACGATATTCTCGTATTTGTGCCGGAAGAATCTCGGGCCGGCAAACAGGTCGTGAGCAAAGCCGCCCGCGATATTTACATCGAGCATAACCCGGCCGTGAGAGTCTATTATGTTGAGGTGGATCCACCGACCTTCGAGGAGCCTACCGGTGATTTCGAGCGGATATGCCGGGGCCTGGAACGCGAATACGGTCTTAAAGACCTGACCATTGATATCTTTACCCTGCGGCAGCTGCCCGGTGCGCTGCGTGACGGAAAGTGGGCCGTGACGGTCAGTGTCTGGAACGACAAGGAAGTCATTCGGGTACGGCCGGGCAAAGTTGAAGATGCCTACGGGCTGGCGATCGATGTGGGCACGACCACCGTGGCAGCCTATTTCTGTAACCTAAACACCATGGAGGTGATCGATACGGTATCCATGATGAACCCGCAGTGCAAATACGGCGAGGATGTGATGGCCCGTATCACCTACCACATGACCACACCCGACGGACTCCAGCGGATGAGCGACGACATCATCGAAGGGGTTAACGAACTGGTGGAAAAAGCGATTGCCAACACCTATCCGCCCAAGAAAAAGAAAAAAAGGAAAAAGGGGGAAGAGGGGCCCGTGGAGTATGTCGAGGTGCCCGAGGAAGGCAAGACCTATTTGCGCCTCACCCGGGAGGATATTGAAGATGTGACCATCGGGTTTAACACGGCCATGCACCACATTTTTCTTTCCCTCAATCCCGAGTTCGTAGGCCTTGCGCCGTTTCCGCCGGTGATCCATCATAGCCTGGATATCAAAGCCCGGGACCTGGGCATCAAAATCAATCCGTCTTCTTATATGTTCGTACTGCCCATCGAGGCCGGTTTTGTCGGTGCGGACAATGTGGGCGTGCTCCTTGCCGAGGAACCCTATAAGCATGAAGAAAACCAGCTGATTATCGATATCGGTACCAACGGCGAACTGGTGCTGGGCAATCGGCACAAGCTGATCTCCTCTTCGTGTGCGACCGGACCGGCGCTGGAGGGGGCCCAGATTGCCTTCGGCATGCGGGCGGCACCCGGGGCCATGGAGCGGATCGAGATTGATCCGGAGACCAAAGAAGTGGATTACAAAGTCATCGGCCGGGAAGCATGGCGCAAATATTCCGAACCGAAGGATATGAAGGCCAAAGGGATCTGCGGCTCCGGGATACTCGACCTGCTGGCCGAACTTTACCGGTCCGGCGTGGTGATGAAAAGCGGTGTGTTCAACAAGAAAGCCCTCAAGGATCACCCGCGCTTTCGCGTCAATCCGGATAACCGGCAACCGGAATTTGTTCTGGCCTGGGCCGAGGAGTCCAGCATCGACAAGGACATCGTCGTGACCCAAAAAGACATCCGTCAAATCCAGCTGGCCAAAGGTGCGCTGTACGCCGGCTGTAAATTGATGGTCAATCGTATGGGGCTGGAAAAAGTCGATAAGGTAAAGATCGCCGGGGCTTTCGGCACCCACGTCGATCGGACCAAGGCGCTGGTCATGGGCCTGTTCCCGGACTGCGAGATCGAGATGATCGACAGTGTGGGCAACGCGGCCGGTGACGGCTGCCGCGCAGCCCTGCTGAATACGAAAAAGCGGGTGGAAGCCAACTGGTGTTCGCGCAATGTGGAATACATCGAGCTGACAGTGGAAGGGTCCTTCCAGCAGGAATTCATGGAAGCCATGCAGCTACCGCACATGTCGGATGCATTTCCACATCTCGAAGGCATCGTTCCGGAGGAAATTCTAAAGCAGTAATCTGCTGTGGGATTTGAATCTCAATCGCCTGAAAATCAGAGGCAATTCCGCTCGTGAAGGCGACAATTCGTCTGTTGTTTGTGGTTCGAAAGCCGGGCGTCCATACGGTTAGTTGGCTTTAATCATAGTCCGGATCCGTCCGAGGTGGAGAACAGATTGCTATAAAGGCACCAAGACACAAAGCGAAACCTTTGGCTAATAGTAATCTTCGCGTCTTTGTGTCTTGGTGGTATAAATGATTTGCCTCGGAAGGGAAAGAAATCACGATGAGGCGCTTAAAACGGGCTGTGGACAACAGACGACAGGCAAGTTTGTGATAATGACTCCAGATAGCGTACCTAAAAAACAGGCTGGTACTGAAACTCGCGTAGCAAAATCAGATCCAATATGTCTGGCGGTAGATCCGGGAATCTGTGGTTTTCCGTGTTTCATCAAAGCGCGGAAATTGGATGCACGCAATGCTGCACTGCAGATTGCGGAATCGGACTGCCGTCAGATCCAGCGGCTGTCTGAACGGCTGACTGAAATATTCTTGCATGATCTGTTCTTGCCGGCGACCCGTAATCCGGTTTATGTCGAAGCCGCGGCCTCGGGCTGTCACCCGTCATGTCCGATACCGGCGGCCGTACTCAAAGCGGCTGAAGTGGCTATGGAGATGGCACTGCCCAAGGACGTTTGTATCCGCTTCGAGCCCTGCGAGAAGGATAAAAGCCATGGAAAATAGCAAGATAATTTCCTTCAAAAACAATGAAGGGATTTCCTATGATTTGACGCAACGCCTGCTTGATAAAGGAAAAAAACACGGTCTAAATGCAATTTTCCCGTTTAGCACCGATAAAATTGTGTGTGCCGAGTGGGTCCATTTAAAATGCCGATATGGCTGTAACCGCTACAATACCAACTGGACCTGCCCGCCGGCCACTCCCGATCCGGAAAAAGCGCGCACCATTCTCAGTGAATATTCTTTAGCGCTTCTTTTAGTGGGTAGCAAGAACTGCTCTGACTTTTACCTGGATGACACCCGTAAAAGAGTCGCTCAGGTTCGATGCTGGAAAGGCACAATTTACCTGGAACGATTGCTCTTTTTGCATGGATACTACAAAGCGTTCAGCCTCGTGGGAGAATGCTGCGCCCTTTGCAAGGAATGCGCCTATCCCGAAGATTGCCGTTTTCCGCAGGAAAAAAGACCGTCAGTCGAATCATTTTCGATTGATGTGATCGGCACCCTCCGCAACCTGGGCACCACCTCCACTGTGGCCACCCACAGATGCGAGGACTTTCATTATTACGCCATCATACTGTTGGAATAAAAGGGATTTTTTCGACCAAATTTTTCTTGACAAAAATAGTCAAGAATTATGAATATAGAGGATGAATTTTCCCTGCTGATGCGGAATTATGATCCATGAGTGCAATCGGCAGGAAGAATTTAGCATGAATCCGTGCGGATAATTTTGCCGAGCGCCCACCCGAATCGAGAGGAGGTGATATTTTTAACTTTCACACCTTTGGTTGTAGAAACTCGAAAAGCTTATAAGAAAGGAGACAGCAAATGGCCAAACAATTGCTAATCGATGCCTATCGGGGGAAAATGACGCCTAAGCCGCCATGGGTTCCCTATGCCGGTGTTCATTGTGCATTTTTAATCAATGAACCGGCAGACAAGATGCTCCAGGACCCGGAACTTTTGGCCAAAGGCGTTGTTAACGCCGCCAATAGATACAAAGCTGATGGAATACCGCTGCTTTTTGACCTGTCGGTCGAAGCCAATTCTGTTGGATGTGAACTGAAGTGGTGGCCGGATAATGTTCCTTCGGTTACGACCCATCCATGCTCGGACAAAACCCCTGCCCAAGCTGGGCTTCAACTTCCCACAAAAGATTCAGGAAGATGGCCGACACTTTATCAAGCGGCCAAAATTGCCAAGCCGCAGCTTGATGAACTCGACTGCGTCATGATGGGGCTGTTTTGCGGCCCGCTGACCCTGGCTTCCCACCTAGCCGGTGTGCGGATTTTTACCGATGTTTATAAAAATCCGGATTTTGCCCATGAAGTTATCAAATTTGCCGGTGAAGTCGGTGCCGCCGCAGCGGGGTTTTATGCTGAAATGGGCTGCGAGATTATCGCGATTGTCGATCCTGTGGCTTCCCAGATTAAGTCGGAAACTTTCCAGCAATTCGTGACACCCAATTCGCAGCCGGCGATTCAAGCGATCCACGGAGCCGATCGCACCTCGTCCTTTTTCATTTGCGGCGACTGCACCAAGGTCCTGGAAGATGTATGCCAGATCGGCACCCACGGTTTCGCAATCGACGAGCAGCTGAACATGGTTTTTGTCCGCGATCTGGCGCGCAAATATGGTGTTGGATTCGGCGGCAACCTAAAACTGACGTTGGCCTTGAGTCTCGGCTTGCTCTCCCCCAGAGAAGATGCAATTGTGAGCCTTTCTGCAGGCGGGCAACACGGATACACATTCGCCCCTGGCTGAGATATGCCCTATGATGTTCCGGTGGAACATATGGACCAGGCCCTCGAAGCCAAAGACTGGTATGAACAATATTATGCCAAGTATCCGGAATCTTGGTAAAATAAGTTAAGAAAGGAGGATTCGGATCATGGCAGATAAAATAAAAATTGATGTTTTGACATTGGATAGTGTTCAATGTGCGGCTTGCGGCTATATGATGGAATCCATAGCGGCACTGCCGGCCGACGTGCAGGAAATGATTGAATACCAAGAATGGTCTATTAAAAATAAAGATGGCATCGGCAAGTTCCTTGAGCTGCAAGGCAAAGTTCTGCCGACAATCTGCATTGAGCGAGACCTCGTATTTGAGAGTATCATTCCCCAGTACGAAGAACTCATCGATGAGATGGCAAAACGTGCCCCCAGCGATGAGATGCGCGAGAGGATTCAGTCACTGCGCGACCATGGATTCGAGTTTGATAAAATCCAGGAGAACCTGGCTAAAGCCGGTGCTGGTCAGAAGACGCGCTCGGATTCTTAAAAATGTACTAACAGCGAGCCCTCCCGGAGCTCAGCCCAGAGCTCCGGGATGCCAAATGCCGAACAAATGCATCTCATTAAAGGAGTGATCTAATGAAGGTTGAAGTCTTGGGTCCGGGCTGCAAGCGCTGTGATCAACTTTATGAGAATACGGTGTCTGCAGCTTCGACATTCGGTTCTGCAACGGCGATTGAGGTAAAAAAGATAAAAGACATTAAATATTTTGCCAAGATGGGGGTGTTTATAACCCCGGGCCTGGTGATCGACGGAGAAGTGGTGTCAACGGGCAAAGTTTTAGCGGCCGATGAAATTAGGGAAAAAATCGAGGAGAAAATGTAACCGATGTCGGATGTTACGCGTGTTTATCTGATTACCGGATTTCTGGGCAGCGGCAAAACAACGCTTTTAAACCGAATTATCAATCGATTCCCTAAGGACCAAAAGCTGACGCTTTTAGTGAACGAATTTGGTGAAGTGGGTGTCGACGGCACCCTGGTTGAAGGTGACGACATCGACATGATGGAAATCAGCAAAGGCTCTATCTTTTGCGTATGTGTCAAAACCGATTTCATCAAAGGCCTGTACGAACTCAATACCAAGGTACAGCCCGATGTGCTGTTGATCGAATCCACCGGTGTCGCCAATCCTTCGGACCTGAAAAAAGACCTTCAACTGCCCATATTCAATGACCGCTTTGATTTTAAGCAGCAGTTTTGCATTATCGATGCAGCCCACTTTCTGGATGCCTACGGCGCATTCGCGTCAATAGAAAAACAAATCGCTTCGTCCAGTGTGTTTATTATTAATAAAACCGATCTCGCCTCTTTGGAAACCATTGAAAAAATCAAAAATGTCGTCCGTGAATTTCATCCCGATCCTTCATTTTTTGAAACGACCTATGCCGAAATACCGCTGGAGCAGTTTTTTGATTTCGATCATGCCTTGCAGGATGCTGCAACAGAAGAAGCCGGTGAACATTCCGGTCAAAAAGTGCCGAAATTATCAGAGGAACAATTGGATCAATTTATCGATGATATGCTCGACAGCCCGGACCTTGAAATCACACCGCCGGATGCTCTCGTGTCGGTGGCCTATCAGTGGAACGGCGGCAGTGTCGATCAGGTCAAGGACATGGCCGAATCGATTCCTTCATCGGTCGTGCGCGCCAAGGGTTTTGTCGAAGATACCGACCGCACGCTTTTGTTCAACTATGTAATGGGCACCTGGACCCTGGAACCTGCGGATCTTCGCAGAGACCGCATCAAACATAAAAATGTTGTCGTGTTTATCGGGCCACCCGAATCGATGGAACAGATTGCAGCGGCGGCCGAAGCAGGAAACTGGACCAGCAAAGGCGTATTTCAACCCTTTTAGAGGCTTGGACCTCAGATTATTGCTCCGATATCTTTTACGGCCCGGTATTATAGACCATCCATATTTAACTTATACAGGAGGATATCATGGTCGTGAAAGTTTTAATCAGGCGCAAGATTAAGGAAGGAAAAACGCGGGAAGTATTTGCTCTGCTGAACAAATTTCGCTCCGATGCGATGAACCAGAAGGGTTACATATCGGGTGAGACTCTCATCAATCATGATGATCCCCAAGAAATTTTGGTGATCAGCATGTGGCAGAGTATGGAGAACTGGATGATGTGGCGGGAAAATTCGGAAAGAATTGCCAACGAAAGACTTCTCGAACAGTGGCTGGAGGATCCGGCAGAATATCAGACCTATGTTCTCGGAACCTACTACGCGCAGTTCTCCAAATGAAAACAAGCTTTGCCGAACGGGCGATAACAGCTGATGACTGAAAACCGTTATGATCTGATGATTCTGGGGAGCGGCCCGGCCGGCACCACTGCTGCCTTGTATGGCCAGCGATTGGGACTGCAGACTGTTGTATTTGGCGACATACCGGGCGGCAATGCTTACATGATCGAGAGTTTGGATAATTTCCCCGGATTTCCAGGTGGCATACCCGGAACACAATTCGGCGTATACACTTTTCAGCAGGCCCAAAATGAAGGGGCCGTTTGCACCATGACCCGGCTGGATCGGCTGACCTATGCCGATAAGCGTTTTCAAGGAATCGACAGCAACGGTGTAGAATACAGCGCGCCAAGTGCTGTGGTGGCCACCGGACGGGTTCCCATGCGCCTTGCAGTCGCCAACGCCGATATGAAAGGGGTACACTTTTGTTCGTTGTGTGACGGCCCGCTGTACAGAGGGCAAAATGCGACGCTTGCGGTTGTCGGCAGCGACAATGCCGCCGGTCAGCATGCGTTGACCATCGCCAGAATAGCTGATCAGGTATTGCTGGTTTGCCGCAGTAAACACCTTGCCATGGATGCCGTCCACCAAAACCTGATCGAAATGCAGGCAAACATTCGCGTGCTTTTAAATACCGAAGTTCTCCGTTACGAGGGTCTGGATTTTGTCGAAGGCCTGGTGGTTCAGTCACAGGGTGAAGGTGAAAAAATAATTGCCGTTGATGGCGTGTTCCTGGCGATTGGATGGCGACCGAATACAAAAATGCTGGATCTGCCGGTCGAACTGACGCCGGATGGCTATATAAAAGCCGATGAAAAACTCAAGACTTCTCATCCGGGCCTGTTCGCCGCAGGTGATGTTCGCGATACGGACATGTGGCAGGTTTTAACCGCCTGTGCCGATGGTGCCCGGGCCGCCAAATATGCAGCCGAGTATTTGGAGCAAATGAACAAATAATTGACTCCTGTATTTGTCCTGTTTTCCCCGCGTTGTCGATTCAAGGCGATCGAAAAGGTGAGCGAATGCGTCTTTGGTGAATCGAAGCCCGTCGCGACAATAATCACGTGAGTTCCCTTTTTTTGTTTTTGACTCCCCTGTTGCGTCTACTCAAAGCCAGGGCTTGCCGGGCCGTAACCTTGGTGTTTGGTACGGTCAGGGCAAATCACATCTAAGAGCACCTTCCAGCTGTAGCGTTTGTCATAATAACGTTCCGATACCGGTGGCTTTACGACATTTTCCGGACCATCACGACGTTGATGGCTTGACGCAAACGCTATATTTTTTTTAATTTGAAATGTCCGTTGCACCGGGACGCATGGTAACACTATGGCTATTGATGCCGCACTGATTGAAATGGATAAGGATCTATCTTTATATAAAGCGTGTTGCTGTCAGAGTATCGAAAACTAGTTTTGCGAAGGTACCGGTTAATCGGCTTGGATGTCGGTACAGCATGTAGCGATTAGATAGCCATCCACACGGCGTGATGGTTTAATATCTTCTTTGGCTGCTCT